>JADMIO010835477.1_pt1 | contig 11520 bp, 9 predicted proteins | sample 8958161 | NCBI WGS metagenome assembly JADMIO01 (sample SAMN16585339, study PRJNA669376) | soil metagenome | isolation source: Crop rotation soil | place: USA: Cullars Rotation, Alabama | collected 2011
GTCTGCGCGCACGCGAGCAGACTCTGGCTGCACTTGTCGAGACTCTTGAGCGTGCCCTCGACGAGCTTCGCGCCGGCAGCGTCGGCCTGCTTTTGACACTCGATGGCGCCCTTCGCGGCGTCCGGGGCCCCGAGCCGCGCCCTGGCGTCCTTCACCGTCACGAGGTTCGCGCAGTGCGCGACGTTGCCCGCGGCGTCGGTCGCGGTGAACGTGACGATCGTCTCCCCGATCGGAAAGATCGCCGGCGCGTCGTTGGTGAGCGTCGGAGCCGGGTCCACCGAGTCGGTCACCGTAACGCCACCCAGGAGCGCCTGCACGGCGGCGTCGCCCGCCGGGACGCCGTTCGGCCCATCGGACTGGACGACGATGTTGCCGGGACAGACGGGCACGGGCGGCCGCAGGTCCTGGCACGTTCCTTCGGGCGTCGCATGGAACGTGACCGCGTCGACGAACGCCGGCGGGCCGTCGTAGTCGTTGCAATGGAAGTCGGCGTCGGTGTCGGCGGTCGCGTACTCCTGGTCGTCCACGTGGACCTGGAGCTCGTGGAGGCCGGCCTTGATGGGGAACCGGATGCCTTTCTTGTCGACGAGGACGCTGGCGTCGTGGTCGATGCCGGCGCGGCCGGAGTACACGAGCCGGCCGTCGATCCGGACTGCGAACACGTGCCCGACGTCGTCTTCGTCCTTCGCGGTGAAGAACGAGAGATCGACGAACTGGGCCGGAGCGTCGAGCGCGAAGCGATAGCGATTCCACTCGACGTCGACGCCGCCGGGCACGGCGACCGGGAGCACGCCCTCGTCGCCCTGGATGCCGCCATCCACGCCGCCGGTCGCCTGCTCCGGGCTCGACGTGCCCGAGCCTTTGAACGTGACGAATGCGTCGCACGACGCCGTCGCGCGCGACCGCTCCTCCGCCGCCTGGAAGAAGATCGGCGTGGTGCGCGCCCACGTGTTGTTGTCGGTGTGGGCGAAGCCGAGCTTCCCGGGATCGGTCTGGCCGTCGCCGTCGGCGTCGAGCGGCTCCCGGTTCAGGTCGTAGAAGTCGTCGCGCCAGGTGTAGTCGGAGAAGGGGACGACCGCGAAGACGACGTCGCCCGGACGGACGACGACGCCCTCGAACGTGTGGGTGAGGGTCGGCGCGCCGCCGATGTTGGGAAACACGCCGAGGAGCTCGCCGAGCTTTCCCGGATCGCCCGGTATGTCGTCGAGCCAGAAGTTCGCGTGGTCGGTCGCGGTGCTGAGCGGCGTCGACGGGCTCACGCGATACAGCCGGAGCTCGACCGGCACGACGCCCGTCGTGCCTTGCTCCGCGGCCGCCGCGATCGTGAAGTCGCGCGGCGTCCCGACCTGCTGGGCTTCGACCATCTCGCCCATGCCGTGCTCGATTCGGAAGCCGCCGGGAATGGGTCGCGGGCCGATCGTGGGCGGCGCGTTCACGAGCGGGTCGGGCGTGAAGAAATCGACGCGCCCCTTGTGCACCGGGCCGACGCCGCGGAAGCGTGAGAGCGCGTAGGTCCGGCGACGGTTGAGACCGTCCCAGAGCGCCGGGCGGGTCGGGCCGTCCGCGTACACCACGGTGAGCGCGCGCGAGCCGGCGCCGCGGCTCCCGGGAAAGCCCTTCGGCGCGAAGCGACGGCCGCTGTGCGTGTCGGAGCCGCCCATCTCCGCGAGCTGGTAGCCCTCGCGGAGCCCGCGCGACGTCACGTAGCGCTCGGGGACGTGGTTCGTGTCGTGGAAGCAGCGCGCCGAGAGCACGTCCTCGAACGGGTTGCCGGTGCACGGCGCGCCGCCGTCGTGGAGCTGGGTCGCGCCGATGCTCGCCTCCTGCTCCGCGTACCATTCGACGCCGGTCACGCCGTACGCGCGCCGCATCGCCTCGCACTGGTTCTCGCTGCACGGCTCGCCGCCCGGTGCCAAGCTGCAGGTGCCGCCGCTGTGCTCGAAGTCGTACCACTTCGCGAGGTGGTCCGACGTGCCGCCTTTGTCGATCGTCGCAGCGGGATGGTTGTACTGGATCAAGAGATCGTAGGACCGATCGGGATCGTCACGCTGGTGGATGAGCTGCCCCAGGATCTCGTCGATCCAGTCCTTCGAGCCCGTGTAGTAGGTGAGACCGAGCGCAGAGGCCGTCGCGCAGATGGTGCTGTCGCCGTCGCCCGGCTCCCAGACGTCGTCGTGATACGTCCAGCCGCTCGTGCCGTCGAAGAAGTAATTGATGTGGCCGGGCGTGTTGTCGTCGCTGTTGAAGTCGTTCGGAAAGGGATTCGTCGCGGTCGCTTGCCAGCAGCGCGCGTCGGGCGCCCACTCGTAGCCGGGGAACGTGACGAAGCTGATCGTTCCCGTCGGCGTCGTCGCCTGCTGCCCGTTCCAGTCGTCGGCCGCCGCCTTCATCGCATCGGCGATCTCCTCGCCCGTGTAGGGCGGCGTCGGCGCCTTCGGATTCCCGATCGGCTTGAACGGCAGATACGGCTCGCACTCACGAATCCCCGCGCTCGCCGCCTCCGCGTGGTCCGACTCGAGGCTGAAATCGAGCCCGTAGTCGAAGAGCATCGATTCGTACTGATTGGTGAGCGAGGTTTCCCGGTCGGCGTCCTGCGAGAGGCAGCTGTGCCAATGGGCGTCGCCGAAGAAGAGCCGCTTGTCGCGAAAGGTCTGCGCGGCCATGGCGGGCAGGGCCGTGAGCAGGGTCGTCACGAGTACGAGCGCTATGGCGGCGGATCGGGGTCGTAGGGCTGGTGCGTGCATGGGCGGATCTCCTTCGGGGGAGACCCGCTACTTCTCGGGTAGCCGGAGGCTACCAACCATCCCGATCCGGCTAAGTACTCGTAGTCATGCGCGTCCCCGACGGCGCCCGACCGACTTGGGCAAATCTCACGCGGGTCCGTGGGCGATCTCAATGCGCGTCGACATCGTGTGCGACGCCGCCGGCTCCAGCACGATGTGGTGCGGACGGGTGTTCGCCGCCTCGACACAGACGAATCGCCGCCAGTCGTCAGCGCCGACGTCGGCCATGGCCGTTGCCTTGGCGAGCCACGGATTCCACACCACGGTGCACGCCGACCCCGTTTTCTCGACGCGCACGTGTCGCTCGAGGACGGGATCGTCGGTCGTCACCGTCGTCGGCGTTCCCAGGAAGACGCGATCGGTCTCGTCGGTGAGCACCAGAGCGTCGCTCCCGGAGCGCTTCTCGCGAAAGCCGTCGACCTTGTCGACGTAGGTCGTGTTCTCGAGTCCACGGATGCGGACCTCGCGGACGTCGCCGACCTCGAGGTACGTGTGGAGCGCGGCCTCGAATTCGCACGATGCACCGCCGGTGTTCTCCACCGTGAGCGCTACCTCGAGCGTTTCGCCGAACCAGCAGCGCAGACGCGCGGTCGCGTCCGCGTCCCAGAGGGCATGCTCCGGCCCGAGCGACATGACGACGAGGACGCGGCCGGTCTCGCGCTCGAGTCGCACGTCGTCGACGTGCCACGGTCGCGTCCGCGCGAAGCCGTGCGCCGGTGACGCCTTGCCTCCGGGCTTCGGATCGGCGGTCCGCTCGCCGAACCACGGGTAGCAGATCGGGATGCCGCCGCGGATCGCCTTCCCCGGCGCGAAGACGCTCTTGCCGGCGAGATGCAGGCCGGGTTGGTGCCCCGTCGGCGTCCACGTCGCGATGTGAGCGCCGTGTTGGAACATGCGCGCCGCGCAGCGGTCCGTGCGGACGACGAGCACCGGCAACTCACCCGGTCCGACCTCCCAGCGCGCACCTTCGCAAGACGGTAGGGACACGCCGGTCTCCGACGCTACGGGAAGACGAGCGGAACGAACGGCTGACCGACGGCGAACGTGCCGAGCGACTGACTGGCCATGCCGAAGAAGTTTTGCGATCCGCCGGACCGGCCGGGGTAGACGATCTCGAGCCGTCCGCTGCTGGTCAACGGTAGCCCGTTGGAGAGACCCTGGAGGGTGTCGAACCGAACTCCGGAGACTGTTGCCGGGACGGTGCCGATCAGCTGGCCGTCGTTCGAACCGAAGAACGACGCCAGAGCATTGACGGCAACGGGCACGACGTGGAAGCGCCCCGCCCCATTCGGCCCGACCGGGGCGTTATATTGATCCTGAAAGGCTGCGAAGAAGAGCCGGTTGCCATCCTGATCCGGAGGGGCGAGGGTCGCGGGATTGAAGTAGACCGGCAGCGTCAATTGCCTCCGGTGCCGGCGCCGAGCGCGGTATTGACGATGGTGAATCCGCCCACGAGTGGTCGGTTGGGAACGACCGGCGAATGGTCCTGCTCGCCCGCGATCGGGGTGACGAACGCCAGGCCGGCGGTGTTGGAGACGTTCGCGACCGTGCCCGGATCGACGACTCTGGCGCCCCCGGGCGGAAGCACGAAAACTTGCTCGGCCAGGCGCTCGAGCGTCTGCGAGTAGAAGGCGACTTCGAGGACGACACCGACGCCGGCCGGGTTGCCGACGGTGAGAAACGATGCGCGGCTCGGCCGGGCATCGTAGAAGAAGATGAGCTGGTCCCCGAACGTGTTGGCGCCGGGATCGACGAGGGGAAACCGCACCAGTTGCGCCTGGGCGGTCTGCGCAGCTGTCGCGACGCAGAAGAGAGTCGCGGCCACCAAGAGCCTTCGCAACGCTGCTGCACGGATCATTCCGTCATCTCCTCCTTCGCTCGGTCGTCTGGAGAATCTCGACGACGGCTCTCAGAACCACCTGTCGGTGTCAATTGTTCGGACGCGTCACGCAGCCGTCGCCGCGACGGGTCGCCGTAAGACGTTCGCGACGTCTCCCATTCGTTGATACCGTCGCGGACCCATGGGGACATGGACGCGCCTCCGCGATCGCGCACGACGCGTCGTTCCTCGACCCCCAACCCCGCTACCCCTGGACCGCATGCGAGCGATCGTTCTCAGTTGCGATCGCTACGCGCCGATGGCCGCGCACATGGTGCGCACCTATCGTACGCTCTGGCCCGCGCATCCCTTCGTCTTTCGCGTCCCCGTGCAGGATGCGCACTGGCCGGAAGCGTGGAGCGATCCCGCGATCGAATTCGTGCCGTCACCGGCACCGATCGTGGCGACGATGGAGACGTTGCTCGGCGATCTCCCCGACGACGAGTGGGTCTACTGGTGCATCGACGACAAGTGGCTGATCGACATCGACGTGGCGGCCGTCGAGCGGCTCCATCGCTGGGTGGCGGCGCTGAACGATCCCGCCGTCAGCGGACTCATCTTCTGCCGTTGTCGCATGCTCCTCGACGACGACCACGTGTGCGCCGAGCGCGGCACGACCACACCCGACGGTGAAGTGCTGCTCCGGCGGCTCGACTATTTCCAATTCTGGATTCACCAGTACGTGCGCGTACGCGTGCTCCGCGACGTGTTCCGGCGCTTTCCCGGCGAGCCCGCGCAGGCGAAGCAGATGGACGCGTGGATGGGGCAAGAGCCGGGCTCCGGCGCGGTCTGGAAGATTCCCGACGACGAGCACCGCTACGTGACGAGGCGGAACCTCGCCGTGTTCGGCGAGAGCACCGACGGTGGCCGGCTGTTGTCCGCCTGCGCCGCCAACATGCAGCGGCTCGGCATCACGCCGCCGACGCTCGATCGCATCGATGCCGACGTCCGCATGGGCGCCCCGCTCGCATGACGCTGCCGCTCCAGAACGAGCGCGTCTGCGTGACCGGCGGGACCGGCTTTCTCGGCCGTCACGTCGTGGCTGCCCTCGAAGCGCGCGGCTGCCGCGAGGTGATCGTTCCCCGGCGGACCGAGTACGATCTCCGAGACGCGGCCGCCACCGCGCGTCTGTTCGCCGCGACGCGACCGACCGTCGTGATCCACCTCGCCGCGGTCGTCGGCGGGATCGGCGCCAACCGCGCCTCGCCCGGCTCGTTCTTCCACGACAATGCGATGATGGGTCTCCACGTCGTCGAGCACGCGCGCCGCGCCGGCGTCCGGAAGCTCACCTGCGTCGGCACGGTCTGCGCCTACCCGAAACACACGCCGGTGCCCTTCCGCGAAGACGACTTGTGGAAGGGGTATCCGGAGGAGACCAACGCGGCCTACGGCCTCGCCAAGAAGATGCTCCTCGTGCAACTACAAGCCTACCGGCAGGAGTACGGTTTTCCCGGCATCTATCTACTCCCCGTGAATCTCTACGGCCCGCACGATCGCTCCGACCCCGAAACGTCGCACGTGATCCCGGCGCTCATACGCAAATGCTGCGACGCCCGCGATTCCGGCGCGCCCGCGATCCTGTGCTGGGGTGACGGCTCCCCGACGCGCGAGTTCCTGTACGTCGAGGACGCCGCCGAGGGCATCGTGCTCGCGACCGAGCGCTACGACGACCCCGAGCCCGTCAATCTCGGCTCCGGGCTCGAGATCTCGATCCGCGAGCTCGCGCATGCGATCGCGAGGGAAACGCGCTTCACGGGCGCCATCCACTGGGATGCCACGCAGCCGAACGGCCAACCTCGCCGCCGTGTCGACGTGAGTCGTGCGCGGGAACGCTTCGGGTTCGTCGCTCCGACGAGCTTCGCCGAGGGCCTGCGCCGAACGGTCGCATGGACCGAGGCGGCGCGTCGCACGGATCCGCGAGCCGTCGCTGGGCGGTTTCGCTAGAGGCAATGGATTGCAGATCGCGGCATGATCGCGTCTAGTGCGCCGCGGCTGCTACGGTCGTTCGACGTGGGAAGTAACTCGGAGGAAGCATGAGCCATCGAGTAGTCTGCGTTTCCCTTGTGACGGGTGCCGGCAGCGAGACGATTGGTCGTCTGGTGGCGGCGCGTCTCGGCTTTCGCTACGTCGACGACGAAATCATCGCGCTCGCCGCCGAGACCGCAGGTCTCGATCGCTCGATCCTGGAGAGCGCGGAGCACGATGATTTCTTGGCGTCGCTCGTGGACGCGATCTTGTCGCGCGGAGTGGAGACGGTGGACTCCGTCGCGGGCGGCGAGTCGGGCGACTCCCCGAGCGGCAGAACGTCCGCGGCCGCGCCGCCGGCGGAGGAGCTCCGACAGCTGATCGAGCGCGCGATCGTCGAGATCGCGCGCCGTGGACAGGTCGTGATCGTCGCGCACGGGGCGTCGTTCGCGCTCCAGGGCCGGCCCGACACGATCCGGGTCCACGTCGTAGCCTCGCACGCGACCCGCGTCCGCCGCCTCTCCCTCGGCACGACGCTCGTGAACGAGGACGAATACGTCGCGATGATCGCCGAGTCGGACCGGCAACGCGCCAAGTACCTCGCCCGGTTCTACGACGTCCCCGAGGAGCTGCCGACGCTGTACGACCTCGTGATCAACACGGACGCCCTCGACCTCGAGCAAGCCGCCGCCGCGGTGGTCGGGGCGGCGACGACGGCGAGTTGATACGCCCGGTCTAGTCTTCGCGGCACGTCCCGCTCGAGTCGTCCCGGTTGATCTCGAAGCAGGCACGTCTTCCAGCGCGAGGGCAAGCGGTCCGCCTGAGCTAGATCACCCACGGCTCCAATCAGAGAGCGCGGTTGACACCCGCCCCTCGACCATGAACCGTCGCCCGATGCGCAACCCCCACGCGGGCGTTCCCTTCACCGCCGCCGACATGAGCGACGCCGCGATCGCGACTGCGCTCGAGGACGTATCGGTCCCGACGCTGCTCCTCTCCTGCCTCCACATCACGGGCGACGCGACGCTGCTCGACGGACCGCTCAAGCCGCAGGGGCTCTTCTTGAACGAGGTGCAGGGCTTCATGTCGGAGGAGGACAAGGCGAAGGCGCGCGCGTACGCGCTCGACGTGATTCGGAGCTGGCGCGACCGCGGGTGTCCCGAGCCCGATCCCATCGGGCCCGACCTCTTGAAGCGGATGATGGACTGGCTCGTCTGCGAGAGCGTGCCGGACGAGTACGTGCAGATGCTGCTCGAGGAGATGGAGCTCGACGGCGGCGACGCGCGGGCGCTCGCACCGGTCGCCGACCCCGCCGCGGCCGCGGCGCTTCCGGTCGTGATCATCGGCTGCGGCATGTCGGGCTTGCTGGCGGCCATCCGCTTGAAGGACGCGGGCTTCCCGTTCGTCGTCATCGAGAAGAACGCGGACGTCGGCGGTACCTGGCTCGAGAACACGTACCCGGGTGCGCGCGTCGACGTCGGCAATCATTTCTACTGCTACAGCTTCGAGCCGAGCGATCACTGGACGGAGTTCTTCGCGCGGCAGCCGGAGCTGCAGGCGTATTTCCGCCGCGTCATGGAGAAGCACGGCGTCGAGCCGCACGTGCGTTGGAAGACCGAGGTGGTCGGCGCGACCTGGGACGAGACGACGGCGACGTGGTCCGTCGCGCTCGACACCGGCGAGCGCCTGACGGCGCGCGCGGTGATCAGCGCCGTCGGGCAGCTGAACCGTCCCTACGTCCCCAACGTCCCGGGACGCTTCGACGGCCCCGCGTTCCACACCGCGCGTTGGGATCATGCGGCCGATCTCACCGGCAAGCGCGTCGTCATGATCGGCGCCGGGGCCACCGGCTTCCAGGTGGCGCCCGCGATCGCCGACCGCGTCGGTCATCTTACGATTCTGCAGCGGAGCGCGCAGTGGATGTTCCCGAACCCGAACTACCACGCCGCCGTCGGGCCCGGCGTTCGCTGGGCGCTCCGCCATCTGCCGTTCTACGGCCGCTGGTACCGCTTCCTGCTCTTCTGGCCGGGGTGCGACAAGGGTCTCGTCGTGGCGAAGGTCGATCCCGAATGGGAGCCGCAACACCAATCGATCAGCGCGGCGAACGACTTCGCGCGGCTCATGTTCACCGAGTGGATCACGAGCCAGATCCAGGATCGGCCCGATCTGATCGACGCGGTCGTTCCCGACTACCCCGCGACCGGGAAGCGCACGCTCCAGGACAACGGCAGCTGGCTCGCGACGCTGAAGCGGCCGAACGTCGAGCTCGTGCGCGCCGGGGTCGCGCGGCTCGAGCCCGACGGCGTCGTCGACGCGAACGGCGTGAAGCACGCGGCCGACGTCGTCGTGTGGGCGACCGGCTTCCGCGTGAACGACATCCTGCTGCCGATGGCGATCGTCGGGCGTGACGGCGTCGACCTGCGCGCACGATGGGGCATCCGCCCGCGCGCGTACCTCGGCATGACGGTGCCGGGCTTCCCGAACTTCTTCATGCTCTACGGTCCCGGCACGAACCTCGCGAGCGGCGGCAGCCTCGTCTTCCACTCGGAGTGCGAGGTCCGATACGTGACGCAGTGTCTGCAGCTTCTCGCCGAGCGTGGCGCCGCGGCGAGCGGCCCGAGCGCGATGGCGCCGCGGCAGGACCGTGACGACGAGTGGTACGCGCGCTGCCAGGCGGAGCTCGCGCAGACGGTGTGGGCGTCGCCCCACATCGCGCACAGCTTCTACAAGAACGCGGCCGGCGAGGTGCACGGGCTCAGCCCGTGGCGCCTCGTCGATTTTTGGTCGTGGACGCGCACGGTGGATCCCGCCGACTACGTGTGGGACGTCGCGGGATCGCGCTCCTGAGACCGTCGAGGCCGTGCGCGACACCGGGAGCGCGTCGGCGCCCTTCCGCGAGCTCGAGCGCGACGTGAAGCTCGCACCGGGGACACCCCGTGGCGACGGCCTCACGCGCCTCCGTGCCGGTCCCACCTGCTCAGCCGAGCAGCCGGATCGGATCCGCCATCTCCCCGTCGATCTCCACCCACCCCGTGTAGGTCTCGGGCATGTACGACCAGCCGAGCAGGCGCTGCACCTGCTCCGGATAGCTCTTCACCACCTCGGGGCCGAGGGCGAGGTACATGTTCTCCTCTTGCCGCACGGCCGCGGAGTCGAGGCCCGTCGTGAGGCCGGTGCGGTACTGATCGGCGGTGCGGTTCGTCCCGCCGCCGTGATGGGTGGAGCCGAGGAACAGCAGCGCGGAGCCCGCTTCCATGGCTGCCGGTACGGCCTCGGAAGGATCGGCGACACGCCCCTCGCTCCACGTGTGGCTGCCCGGTACGACCTGCGTCGCGCCGTTCTCGTCGGTGAAGTCGCTGACGGCGACCATGATCTGGAGCCGCACCTGGCGGCCATAGTCGGGATAGCGCCACAGGAGCGCCCAGTGGTCGCGGTGCAAGGGCTGGGCTCCCTCGCCGGGCCCGATCTGGATCAGCTGCGAGCCGCCGATGCGCAGGCCCGGGCGGACGGAGCGCGCATGCTCGCCCGAGCCGTACACGACCGGCGCATTGATGAAGTGCTCGGCGGCACCGAGGAGCAGCGGATGGGTCACCACGTCGGCGACGCGGCGGGTCTTCGCGAAGAGGGCGCTCATCCGACGGGTCTTGAGGCCGGAGAAATCGTCCCGTCCCGCCGAGACGGCTGCGATCTTGGGCAGCAGGTCGGTCTTCAGCTCGGCGATGATCGCGGGTGGAAGGAAATCCTCGACGATCACGCCGCCGTCCCGTTCGATCACGGTGATGACGGCGTCGAGCGCGGCAGCTCCGGATAGTCGTGTCAGGTCGGCCATGACGTCGCTCCTCACACGAGCTGGCGGAAGGTGGACGAACGGAAGGGATCTCCCGCCCGCAACCCGGCCATCTCTTCGACGAAGAGGACGCCGTTCCGCGCGTATCCCGCGTCGCTGTGGTCGGGCAGCGGGCGGAACGTCGCGTCGTCGCCGAAGAAGCGGAAGACCAACGTGTGGCGCTCCGGGAACGCCGCGTCGACCGGCGCGCCGCCGTGGAGGGCGCCGGGATGGATCACGACCGCGTCTCCGGGCTCCGTCGCCCACGAGAGCACGTCGTACGCGTCGGGATCGAGCTTTCGCTGCGCCTCGATGTCGGGAAGGCGGGGTAAGGCGCCGCCGCCGTGCAGCGGTTGGGTCGGATCGTTCGGGTCGCGGAAGGTGGTGCCGTCGTAGCGCGTGCCGCGGTGCGAGCCGCGAATGATCTCGAGCGCGTTCCGCTTGGGGACGGCTTCGAAGCTGATCCACGCATTGCCCCAATGCATGCCGGCCCACGGCAGATACGAGGTGTCCTGATGCCAGGGCGTGCGCGCGCCCCGTCCGCCCGCCTTCCAGAACACCTCCTCGGCGAAGTACCAGACGTGCGCGGAGCCCCAGAGGCCGGCGAACGTACGGCCGAACGGCAGGGACCGCACCAACTCGTCGAGGCGAGCCTTCGCGAGCGGGTTGGCGTTGTCGTTGTGCGACTGCTGCTCGGTGCCGTCGAAGATCCGGAAGGCATTGGGTCCGGGGTTCGCGACGGCCCAGTCGAAAGCCTCCCGACATCGAGCGAGCTCCGGCTGGCTCAGGGCTCCTTTGACCAGGACGGCTCCGTCCTCGAAAAACGCCTTCCGCATCGAGTTCTCCACGGGTGTTTCCTCCTCCGCGAAACCATAGCCGGGGGTCGGCTGCTCTCGGGAGGGTCGGCGGCGCCAACGACTGGTCATTCGGTGACAGAAGCGCGAATCGCGCTCGCTTCCAGAGGAAGGCAGGCCCTCGTGGGTTACGCTCGACGCCCGGGGTATCCTGCGCCCGGTGAGTGGTCCTCCGCTGACAAGCCGTCTGCGCCGCGCGTCCGACGGGGAAAG
>JADMIO010812962.1_pt1 | contig 11519 bp, 10 predicted proteins | sample 8958161 | NCBI WGS metagenome assembly JADMIO01 (sample SAMN16585339, study PRJNA669376) | soil metagenome | isolation source: Crop rotation soil | place: USA: Cullars Rotation, Alabama | collected 2011
CGCGACAACTTGTCCACGTGGAATTCTAAGCTTAGGATCCCAATGTGCTGGAAAGAAATCCTGTCAACTCTCGCGATTCGCCAACCGTACTTGGCCTTTAGCGCGTCGACGAAGCGTTTGGTTACGAAGCCAACAATCAGGTAGATTCCGCACCGCGGACATTGAGGTATCTGTGCCTCTGGTTCCGCTTCATCCATTCTCTCACCTATACCGAATCATCGTCTCGTAAATTTCCTCAAACTTCCCCAGGTGGTCCGTTACGGTAATGTTCGCCTTTCGTTGACAATCTAGGTCACCGATTTCTTACTCGATCCCCTCGTATCAAACATCAGCCACTGCGGCCGCAGAGACGATCGCCTTTGCCATCGCAACATAGGCTTCGTAGTCTGGCGTATCGGACGGGACGAACTCAATAACCTCAACATGGAATGTCGAACCGTGATCCCGGTTTCCCTTTTGTACACCTTCATTGACCGCTGCGACTAACCGCTCCTTGTCAATACAACGTGGGGGTACTTCGTCCTTCAACGTGCGCTCCACAACGGTGGATGCGTCTCGTACATCGCCGGTGAGGACGAGGCCAAGATAGTTGTGCTTCGGGCCTGCGATGCGTGATGCTTTATACATATCGCCAGTCTTTGTCACATTCATGTCAGTCACCCAACTTGGGAGAGGGATTGCGTTGCTGTGCTCGATTGTGAGTACGTTTATAGCTCGGATCACCCCATCGTCGCGTCAAGTGCGATTCAGCAGCTTCATGCCGAATTAATTCGAGGGCTGTCGCGATAAAGTGGTAAATGACAGTCATTGCGGCACGAGCACCTACGCCATTGCCGAACTCGCCGGCCGACGCGCAACATTCTCCATCACCTCTTCCAAACACTCCACCAAAAAATCCGCGTCGTCTTTGGTGATGCACATGGGGGGCTTAATGCGGAGCGTGTTGCCGTAGAGGCCGCCTTTGCCGATGAGGAGGCCGCGGTCCTTGGCGAGTTCGAGGACGTCGGCGGTTTCTTGGGTCGCGGGTGTCTTCGATTTCCGGTCGCGGACGAGCTCGACGCCGAGCATCAGGCCCAGGCCGCGGACTTCGCCGATAAGGGGCTGGCGCTCGGCGAGGTCTTGGAGCCGCGACTTCAGATGCGTGCCGACTTCGCGGGCGTTCTCTTGGATGTTATGCCGGTCGATGACTTCGAGCGTCGCCAGTCCCTGCGTCATGCTGATCGGGTTGCCGCCGAAGGTGTTGAAGTGGAGGCGGCGGGCCATCATGGCGGCGATCTCCGGCCGCGTGACGCAGGCCCCGAGCGGTGCGCCGTTGCCGATGCCTTTGGCCATCGTCACGAGGTCCGGCGTGACGCCCCAGTTTTCAAAGCCCCAGAACGACGTGCCCGTGCGGCCGAAGCCGGTCTGCACTTCGTCGGCGATGCACAGGCCGCCGTAGCGGCGGATGATTTCATACACGATGGAAAAATATTCTGGCGGCGGAGTGACCGTGCCGCCGACGCCTTGGATCGGCTCGCCGATGAAGCAGGCGATTTCGCCCGCCGTTTCGTGACGGATGAGCGACTCGACCTCGCGGGCGCAGCGGAGGTTGCAGGAGGGGTAGGTCTCGCCGAAGGGGCAGCGGTAGCAGTAGCCGGGCATCGCGTGCTTGACGTTGACGACGGGCGACGAGGGGAATTTCCACGTGCCGACGGCGGTGAGGGCGAGCGCCCCCTGCGTCCCGCCGTGGTAGCCGTTCCGCAGGCTGATGACGTCCAGGTGGCCGGTGTACTCGCGGGCGGAGAGGACGGCGATTTCGTTCGCCTCGCTGCCGGAGTTGGTGAAGTAGCTGCTCGTGAGGCCGCTCCCCGCGGGCATGTGCTCGGCGAGCCGCTGGCCAAACTGGGCGATGGTCGGATGCAGGTAAATCGTCGTTGTGTGCTGCAGCGTGCCGACTTGAGCCAGGACCTTGTCGACAACTTCCGGGTGGCAGTGACCGACGGAAACGCTGACGATGCCAGCGAAACCGTCGAGGTAGCGTTTGCCCGTTTCGTCCCAGAGATATTGCATCTTCCCCTCGACCACCATCAGCGGCTCGCGGTAGTAAAGGAACAGCCCCGGCGTCAGATACTGCCGCCGCAGCGCGAGCACTTCCTGCTTGCTCGGCCCTTGGTAAGGCCGTGGCACATGGTCCGTAGCGGGCAAATTCTTTTTCATCGGTGGCATCATCTTCTTTCGCGGTCAGGGGAGCCAGACCAGTAGAGTAAACCCCCATTCCGCCGATGCTGCAAGCGGATTTCCCTCCCTCGTACCAACATGCTGCCAGCATGTTGCGTTCGACAAGCTGGCAGCTCGTCGCTACGGTGTTGCGTTCGACAAGCTGGCAGCTTGTCGCCACGACCGCCCCATGCGGTATCATGTCTCATCACCGCCATCGCCAACCCTGGACCACGCCCGCATGATCCCCCGCATCTTAGAACCCGAACTCATGGACACGCCCGAGGACGCCACCGAGTACGACTCGATGGACCACCGCGAGGTGAACCGCCTCTTCGTGAGCGACTTGCTCGTTGCCGTGGGAGAGCGGCGCGAGCTATTGGACGGCGAAATCCTCGACCTCGGTACCGGCACGGCGCAAATTCCCGTCGAATTCTGCCGGCAATCCCCCGAGGGACGCATCACCGCCGCCGACGCCGCCATCGAGATGCTCGAGCTCGCCCGCTATAACCTCGAGCTCGGCAATGCAACCCAGCGCGTGCGACTCGACCATGTGGACGCCAAATCGCTGCCTTACGCCGCCGGCCGATTTTCCATCGTGATGTCCAATAGCATCGTGCATCACATCCCCGAACCCGCCGCCGTGATCGGCGAAGCCGTGCGCGTCGTCATGCCCGGAGGGATGCTCTTCTTCCGCGACCTGTTGCGTCCCACCAGCGACGACGACGTCCGCCGGCTCGTCGATCTTTACGCCGCCGGCTGCACCGACCACCAGCGGGCGATGTTCGACGCCTCTCTGCGCGCCGCCCTCACGCTCGACGAAGTCCGCGCCCTCGTCGCCCCCTACGGCTTCCCCCCCGACACCGTCGCCCAAACCTCCGACCGCCACTGGACGTGGACGGGCACGGTCCCGACTCAATAGGCGGCTACCAAATGCGAGTCACGCCATACGCATCCAACGCATTGTCCGAACTGACGACCGCCATTCTTTCGACGATGGCCTGGGCCACAAGCATGCGGTCGAACGGATCGCGGTGATGATGTGGCAAGGAAACAATCATCGCCGCGTGACGCGCCTCGATCGGCGTCAGATAGACCCCTCCATGCCGATCGACCTGATCGATGAAGGTCTGAAAGGGCACGGCGAGTTTTAGTTTTCCGAGAGAGAGCTTGATGGCCAACTCCCAATAGGCCACTGGGCTGATATAGCTCTGGTTAGCGGGGTCAAGAATCGCTGAGCGTCCGATCGCACTCAGCTTGGCATCGTTCGTGAAGAACCAGACGAGCGTATGCGTGTCGAGCAAAAGTTTCATGTCGTCAATTCATGTATTCTTCAAAATCCTTCAGATGCTCGTCGTCCTCGACATACTCGATGACCATCCCAGCGCAAATGCCCGGTTGCGGACGCTTTGATTCGGCGAGCCGAACTTCCGCAATAGGCCCGCTTTCGTCGGCAATCAACAACTGGTCATTGGGCGACAAATGAGCAATCAGTTGTCCCAAGTCAGCTTGAGCTTCTTCAATGGTCACTGTCTTCGTCATAGGCATCCCCACGTCCTTCATTATACTCACCGCCGCACCAGGAAATGGTGAGATCCGTCCCGCCCTCGGACTCGCCACCGCCCCTTTTTCTCTTCAGTCTGCCTCAATCATTTTCGCATATCTCTCCATTGCCAGCGGCAGGCTTGTGGCATGATTGCCCGGCAGAACAACGACTTCCAAAGGGCCGCCGAATTCTCGCACCTCCTTCTCCGCCTGCATTGCGCCTCGAATCACCAGAACGTCTTGTTTACCCACGAATGCGTAATGTTTTCGCTTCATCCATTTAACATTGCCAGGTAGGACTCGCATCGCTCGTTCGACAGGATTGTTGAGATCGAAGGGCACCCGATCTTTGATGTGGTCAAAGAGATCAGGGCCGTAGATTCCGCCAGAGCTCCCGCCGTGCTTGATCGGCACGTCGTCCATGAGCGCCAGCATCGCAGAAATGACGCCGCCCGAACTATGTCCAAACGTGTATAGATGGTCGGGATTGACGTAGGGCTGTTCACGGAGCCAGCGTATCGCGGCAACCCCATCATCTACTTCGCCAAGAAACATTTCATGATTGCCAGGGTTTCCATTCTCCCCTCGGAGAATTGGCGTCATCACGACGAAGTCCTTTTCAATGAAAGGTTGGCAATCCGCCATGTCGCTGCTTCCAAAGGCAAAACCGCCATGAAAGAAAACGACAGCTCGGTGTTTGACCGTCTCGTTATTGCCGGGAATGAAGACCCATGCCTTCAGGTTAAGGTCCCCCGACTTAAAGTTGACTTCGCGCGTATTCTCAGGCAGGGGTTCCTTCGTCCACGATTGCTTCGATGGCCCCTTCACAACGAGAGTCGTGTTAAATTGGGCCCGCCGCTCCAGATAAGTCTGCTCGGCTGCAGCTTCCTTGTCCGGCTTGTCCGCGACATTCGCTGCTGAAGTAGCGATTGGTTCCTGACCGCATCCGACGAGACACAGGACGAAGACGGCTAAGCACGGCAAGACGAGATTCTGGAGCATTTTGGTTCGCCTCAGATGTCATACATCCGCGTAGGTTTCGACGTCAAGCAGCGGTTTAGTCTAGCGTTGCGTCGAGCCTTTGGCACCCCTCTCAGATATACTGCTCCACCGCCCGCCGCCCATAACTATCCAATTTCCGCGTATCGCGGATCAAGTACCGAACGCCTTGCGCATCCACGACGATGCCGCTGTGCGGACCAATCCGCCGCACGTCGTCCTCGCTTTGCAGCACGAACCGCGTCGGACCGCGATCCGTGACGACCTCCCAGTCACACGGTTCCATGATGCTGCTGACGTAGACGATCCGCTGAATCACCGGCATGAATTCGCGGTGCCCCAGCTCTTTCTCCATAAGCTCGCGCACCTGCGGCGGCAGCGTTGCCGGATCGTCCACCATCGCCACTTCTCGTCCCGTCGCATCCACCAGGGCAATCCAATGCCCCGGATCGCTCGTCGGAAACATCCGCACCGGCGTCACGCCCGTATGGCGCACGCCGTCGGCGTCGATAAGCACAAGTTTGCCCCAAGGGTCGAGAGTGAGTCCAAACATGGCGAGCGTCTTCCCTCCGACTGGCCCCTGTCCCCTGGTCCCTTGCCCCTACTTATGCGCCAGCTCCAATTGTGCCTTATGCAACCTTGCGTACGCTCCGTCCCGCTCGAGCAGCGCGTCATGCTGGCCGACTTCGACGATTCGCCCTGCTTCCACCACGACGATGCGGTCAGCTCGCCGCAGCGTGCTCAGGCGGTGGGCGATAGCAATCGTCGTCCGCCCGCGCGTCAAATTCTCCAGCGCCTCTTGAATCTCCAGCTCCGTCTCCGTATCGACCGACGACGTCGCCTCATCCAGAATCAAGATCCGTGGGTCCGTCAGCAAAGCGCGGGCGATCGAAACCCGCTGCCGCTCACCGCCCGAAAGGGATTGCCCCCGCTCCCCGACTAGCGAGTCATAGCCGTCCGGCATCCGCAAAATAAAATCATGTGCCCGCGCCGCCCGCGCCGCTTCGATGATCTGCTCCCGCGTCGCATCCGGCCGGCCATAGGCGATGTTCTCCGCGATCGTCCCGTAAAACAAAAACGGCTCCTGCAGCACGATGCCGATATTGCGGCGATATTCCTCCACCGGATACGAGCGGATGTCGTGGCCGTCGACCACGATCGCCCCTTCCGCCACGTCATAAAACCGGCACACCAAATTCACCAGCGTGCTCTTCCCGGCGCCGCTGGGTCCGACCAGCCCGACCATCTCCCCCGGCTCAATCGCCAGCGACAAATGGTGAATCACGCGGCGAGCGCCGTATTGAAAGCTGATATTCCTGATGTCGATCTGCCCTTCCAATCGGCCGGGATGCACCGGCTTCACCGGCTCCGGTACGCTCGGCACGCGATCCAGGATTTCGAAAATACGATGCGTCGCGGCTGCGGCGCGTTGCGTCGAGGCGATCATGCGGCTCATCGACTCCAGCCGCACATAGAAACGCCCGATGTAGGCGCTAAATCCCAGCAGCGTGCCAACCGTCACGTCGCCGTGAAAGATCAGCCACGCGCCGAAGATCCAAACCACCAGGCTCCCCATCTCCGTGAGCAGCGTCACCGTCGGCGTGAAAAACGCATACAGCCGGTTCACGCGGTCGTTCGAATCGACCACGTGTTGGTCGGCCTGCGAAAAGCGATCAATTTCCCGCGTTTCCTGGGCGAAGGCCTTCACCACCCGCACCCCGGGAATCGTGTCGGCCAGCACGCTCACCATCTCGGCCCACGCCCGATTGCCACGAGCGTAGCCCATTCGGAGCCGCCCGCGCAGCCGCTGAATCAGCCAGGCAATGAATGGAAACGGCACGAGCGTCGCCAGCGCCAGCTTCGCGTTGATCGACAGCAGAATTACCGACGTCATGGCGATCATCAGCACGTCGGTCGAAAAATCCAGCAAATGCACCGACAGAAAATTGCACAGCCGGTCGGAATCGCTGCCGATTCGCGACATCAGGTCCCCCGTCCGTTTGCCGCCGAAGTATTCCAGCGACAATCGCTGCAAGTGGGAATACGTCGCGACGCGAATATCCGAGCTCACCCGCTCGCCCGCTTTCGCCACAAACCAATTCCGCAGGTACGCCAGCATCCACGCGACGACTGCGGCGCCGAGCAAACCGCCGAAATAGGCCAGGCCCAGACGAACATCTGGCCGGTTGCCGACCGATGACTGCTGCAGCGGAATCAAATACTGATCCACCAGCGGAATCGTCAGGTAGGGCGGGATCAAACCCACCGCCGTCGTCGCCGCCGTTAGCGCGAATCCCAGCAGAATCAGCCCTAATCGCGGTCGGGCAAATCGAGCCAGCCGAAACAGCGAATGCGTCGAGACGGTCTCCGGCACGGCATGACACAGCGGGCAATCGCTCTCACCTGGGGGTAGCATCGCCCCGCACGACGGGCACACGCCGGAAGTGGCCAAAAGTTCCGGCTCGCCGCGGCGAATTCGCTGCGCCGCATGAAACTGATGCACCAGCCGGTTCGCCGCGACTTTCCGCGCCGCGGTGAATCGCCATACACCCAGCCGCCGATCCGTCCCCAACAGCTCCAGCGTCCCCAGCCCGTTGACACTGCCCGTCTTGAGTTCCGCAATTCCCGCCAAATCCCAAGCCTGCCAGGCAATTCCGGCAGGGGGCGCGGCGTTCTTTGCATCGCGCACGCGGAAGCTGGCACTGGCGATGAAGCGCCGGTCGGTAAGCACCACTAGCGCGCGAGCGTAATGCAGTCCCTCATCCAAATCGGTTTCCAGCCACGCCAGCACCGCCTCGCCCGCCACGAGTTGCGAGCGCAAAACATCGCGCCACGCTGCCGGAATTGCCGCGTGGGAATCGTTCATTGGACTGGCATCGTTGGACAACGTAGCGGGTGTTTGGAGGGGAGTCAGAGCGGGCGGTCGGCAAGACTGTCGAATATGACGAACTTGTCAAAAATTCGATAAACGGCAACTTACACGAGCTACCCGAAAGAAGGGTACGCTGCGGCTGGCTGAGGTCAAACGAAATACTATAGCGACAGGGACTGATTTCGGGGCATAGCGGAAGTGACTAGCTGCCAGCATCCCTCTTGAAATACCGCACTTTCTTGACCCAAGACTGCGCTCAACCTACTTTTCAGCGTCCGTTTGACCTCGATTTTGCCCGGAGCCCACGGCGACGGTGGTCCCACAGCGTCCGAGGGGCATCCGCCCCTAGCCGAGTCGCCCAGCGTGGGGATAATAATGCCTGGAATTGTGAGAGCGCCCTTGCTAAGGACCTTTCCGATTCCGAAACGACCAGCAGCGGGGCGGGTGATTGTAACTTGTACCAATCAAGTTGCTGTTGGACAGAGGCGATGTAATAGTGTTCGCCTGCGGATTCTGGGCGAAGTAGGCGGTTGGAACAGAATCTTGACACGCTCGACGCGGCAGCCAGCGGGCCTATGCAAAGGCAAGTCGCCAGCTAGCTATTATAACCACCGCGTGCGTCATTTGGATGTGTGGGGCGGAGCCTCGCACCGGGCGGCATGGATCTTGCCATTAGTTGTCCGCCAATGTGACCAAAACGCGTCTTCAGGCATCTCAGATAGAGCGCAGACCACGAGACGCTGGCAGGCCAAGCCCTGCCCACCAATACAACGAATATCAAACCTTCTGTATGCACTTTCGCAAGGTTTTAGCCCATCGGGGCCCCAATATCTGGACAAACTTCCCCGTTTTGGAAACCTGGGTCGAATTGGTAACGACCAGGCAAGCCACTGACCAATTACCCGGCTTCCAAGATCGTCTGCTCGGCCAACTCCCCAAGCTCGCCGAAGCCACCAGCCCCAGCGAGCCTGGCCGGTTCGCCGACCGCCTCCAGCGCGGGCTAAACCTTGCCCAAGTCCTTGAGCAAGTAATGCTCCACCTGCAAAGCCTCGCCGGTACCACGGTCACGTTCGGCCGCACCGTCGAAAGCACCGAGCCGGGCGTCTTCAAAGTAATGGTCGAATACGTCGAGGAAGCGGTCGGCCGCGCGACCCTGAACGAAGCTCGCGACCTGATCATGGCCGCCGTCGAAAATCGCCCTCACGACATTGCCGCCGCGCTGGCCCGTTTGCGCGAGTTGGTTTACGACGTCTGCCTCGGCCCGAGCACCGCGTCCATCGTCCGCGCCGCCACGGCCCGCGGCATACCCTATCGCCGCCTGAATACCGGCAGTCTCGTCCAGCTTGGTTACGGCCATCGGCAGCGCCGCATCCTCACCGCCGAAACCGACCGCACCAGCGCTATCGCCGAATCCATCGCCCAAGACAAACAGCTCACGCGGCAGCTTCTCAAGAGCGTCGGCGTCCCCGTGCCCGAAGGCCGCCCGGTCGACAACGCCGAAGAAGCGGTCGCCGCCGCCGTCGAAATCGGCTATCCCGTCGTCGTCAAGCCGCAGTACGGCAACCACGGCCGCGGCGTCGCCACAAATCTCAAAACCGCCGAGCAAGTCCTCGCCGCCTATGCCGCTGCCCGCCAGGAAGAATCGACCATCGTCGTGGAGAAATTCGCCCCCGGTGACGACTATCGCGTCTTGGTCATTGGCAACCGCGTCATCGCCGCCGCCAAACGCGAGCCGGCGAAAGTCATCGGCGACGGGCTTTCCACCATCACCGAGCTCATCGATCAGGTGAACCAAGACCCCCGCCGCAGCGATGGCCACTCCACGGTGCTCAGTAAAATCAAGATCGACGCCGTCGCCCTCAACGTGCTGGCCGATCAGAATCTCACGCCGGGTTCCATTCCCGCCGCCGGTCAATCCGTCCTCATTCGCCGCAACGCGAACCTCAGCACCGGCGGCACCGCCACCGACGTCACCGACATCATGCACCCGCAGGCCATGGAACAGGCTGTGGACGCCGCCCGCGCGGTCGGCCTCGACATCGCCGGCATCGACATCGTTTGCCAGGACATTTCCCGCCCCCTCGAAGAGCAGCATGGTGTGGTGGTCGAAGTGAACGCCGGTCCCGGCCTCCGCATGCATCTGGAACCCTCGTCCGGCAAAGGTCGCCCTGTCGGCGAAGCGATCATCGACATGATGTTCACCCCGCAGGAAACCGCCCGCATCCCTATCGTCGCGGTGACGGGAACCAATGGCAAAACGACCACCACGCGCATGATCGCGAACATCCTCTCGGCCACCGGCAAGCTCGTCGGCTTCACCTGCACCGACGGCATTTACGTCGGCAGCCGCCGCGTCGAAGCGGGCGATTGCAGCGGCCCGATCAGCGCCCGCTCGATCCTCATGCACCCCCGTGTCGAAGCGGCCGTGTTCGAAACTGCCCGCGGCGGCATCCTCCGCGAAGGTCTCGCTTTCGATCGCTGCGACGTGGCCGTCGTCACCAACATTGGCGAAGGGGACCACCTTGGCCTGGCCGACATCGACACCGTCGAGAAGCTGGCGCACGTGAAGGCAACCATTGTGCGGGCCGTCGCTCCCAGCGGCGCCGCCGTTCTCAACGCCGACGATCCGCTCGTCGCGGCGATGGCCGGCCAATGCCCGGGCGCGATCGTCTACTTCGCCCACAGCGGCGAGCATCCGCTGTTGGTCCAGCGCAAGAGCAAAGGGGGCCGCGTCGTGTTCGTGCGCGACAACGCCATCGTGCTCGCCGAAGGCGTCCACGAATTCCCGCTCATTTCGCTGGAGCGCATCCCGGTCACGCATGCCGGCAAAATCGGCTTCCAAGTCGACAATGTCCTCGCCGCCACGGCCGCCACTTGGGCGCTGGGCACGCCCGCCGAAGTCATCCGCGTCGGCCTGGAGAGCTTCTCCGCCACGCTCGAAAAAGCCCCCGGTCGATTCAACCTGCTCGAGGTCAACGGCGCGACCGTCGTCGTCGATTACGGCCACAATCCCTCGGCGCTCTTGGCCATGCTCGACGCCCTCCAGCACTTTCCCCAGAAGCGGCGGATCGTCGTCTATTCCGCCGCGGGCGACCGCCGCGACAGCGACATCGTCCGCCAGGGCGAACTTTTAGGCAAAGAATTCGACACCGTCATCCTCTACGAGGACCAATACCTTCGCGGCCGCGTCGCGGGCGAAATCACCGGCCTCTTCAAACAAGGCATCGAAGTCGCCGGCCACCGCGCCCAAACCATCCACGCCGTTCAAGGCTGGAAAAACGCCGCCGCCATGGCGCTCCAGCAGCTCCAACCTGGCGACCTCGTCCTCATCCAAGCGGATGTCGTCGATGAATCCGTCCACTTCATCCGCGATCTCCTGGCCGCCGGCAACGTCACCGCCCGCGAAATTGACCCCAGAGCGGCCAAAGTTCCCAGTGCCAAGGGCCAGGTGCCCAACAAGGGCTAAACTGCTGCCTTCATTTGCGACCCAAACCGCAGTCTTTGGAGTCAAAGTTTCAGGCTGCATAAGGCACGCAACCTTTGCCTCGCCTCCATACAATTATCGTATGGAGAATCCAACAGCCCTTCGTGCGATTCTTACAGCCGTCGCGATCGTTCTGGCCTTCCTCGTCATCGGTTACGTGGGCGGCTATTTCTGGCTTGGCGAGGCGTCTGAAGACCCATTCGGCAACGATCATACGCCTTTGTTTCGTGCGTACTCAACTCGCCGGCTGGTCGATTTGTTTAAGCCGCTGGCCGATATCGAATCATTCGTCAGGGGCCGTGATGTCATCGTTGAAGTGCAAGTCCGACGCGACGAGCCACCAAGCAAGTGGTAGCCCAAATCCTCAATCTCCGACTTGCCTCTGGCCCCTTGCCCCTTGCCCCTTGCCCCTCCCCGGGAAAG
>JADMIO011435077.1_pt1 | contig 11519 bp, 10 predicted proteins | sample 8958161 | NCBI WGS metagenome assembly JADMIO01 (sample SAMN16585339, study PRJNA669376) | soil metagenome | isolation source: Crop rotation soil | place: USA: Cullars Rotation, Alabama | collected 2011
GGCCGTAGCCCGCCGTCTCCGCCCGCAGCTCGAGCGCGTCGGTGATCCCGTAGCGCAGGAGCAGCGGCGTGGACAGCGTGTGCGAGCCGCTGTCGTCGTCCAGCTCCGCGCCGAGCTCGATCTGGAAGACGCCGCGCTTCACGGTCGCGCTCCCGTCCGCGATGCCCGGCCGATCGGGATTGATCAGGTCCGCCTCCTGCGCGCGGGCGAGCGGCGCGATGCAAACGAGGAGAAGAAAAAGGGAGCGTTTCATTTCGCGTTCAGCAGCTTGCGCAGCTCCTCCGGATCGGTCGTCGGCGCCTTGCAGACGAAGCGCTCGCAGACGTACGCGGTCGGCTTCTTCTCGATCGGCTTCATCTCGGCCACTACCGGCACATATTGCGCCAGCCGCTGCCGGGCGGCGTCGGTGCGGGCCACCATCACCACGCGATGCAGGAGGAAGGTCTCGCCGATGGGACGCATCAGCGCGTGACCGGCGTCGCTGCGCGCCTCGCCCGAGACGACGATCTGCTTCGGGGTGGCCATGGAGGAGAAGTATGCCGAAGCCATGGCCGCCAGGTCGATGGGACTGCTCTGCAGGCGCGCGGCGAAGGAGCGGAAGACGGCCCCCGACTTCTCCCGCCACGGCGCGCTGTCGACCATCTCGCCGAGGCGGAGGAGGTTCATGGCCGAGACGGCGTTGGCGGACGGCAGCGGCGAGTCGCTCTCCGCGGCGAGCCCGCGCAGCGCTTCGGGGAGCGACTTGCCGGACGTGTAGCGCGAGCCGTCCCAGAACAGCTCGTCCTGCTTCTGCTGCAGCTCGATGGCCAGCTCCAGCCAGCGCACGTCATACGACGCCTCGAACGTGTCGAGCAGCCCCTGGATCAGGTAGGCGTAGTCCTCCGGCAGGGCGTCGATGCCCGCCTTCCCGGCGCGCGCGGTGCGATAGAGCCTGCGCGTCTTGGCATCGATCAGCTGCGAGGTGACCGCCGCCGCGGCGCGCTCGGCCGAGCCGGTGTAGAGCGGCTCGTCGAAGGCGAGGCCGGCGCGGGCCAGGGCGGAGATCATCAACCCGTTCCAGCCGGCCACGATCTTGTCGTCACGGAAGGGCTGGGGGCGCTTGGAGCGCGCCTCGAGCATCCGGGCCCGCACCTGGGCCAGCTTCTCGTCGAGCGCGGCGTCGGTGAGGCCGAATTCGTTGCGGGCCATGGCCCGGGAGTGGACAACGGAGAGGAGATTGAGGCCACGCAGCTCGCCGCGAGGGTCGAGCTGCTCGGGGACGTTGCCGCCCGGCTTGATGCCGTAGTAGTAGGCGGCGAGATCGGCGTCGCGGCCGAGGAGGCGGCGCAGCTCGCCTTCGCTCCAGGCGTAGAAGACCCCCTCCACCGACTGCGGCCGGCCGCCGCGCGGGATGAGGCTCTCGGAGTCCTGGGACGACTCGAAGGCGGCGCCCTTGGGCGTCTTGAGGTCGCGCAGCGCGTAGCCGAGGGTGTCGCGCGCCACGTCGCGGAAGGAGTCGTCTTTCGTGATCTGCCAGGCCTCGGTGTAGACGATGGTCAGGAGCGCCTGGTCGTAGAGCATCTTCTCGAAGTGCGGCAGGCGCCAGTCGGGATCGACGGTGTAGCGGTGGAAGCCGCCGCCGACCTGGTCGTGGAGCGTGCCGTCGGCCATGGCGTGCAGCGTGGCGACGGCGATGGAGCGCGCGTCGACGTCGTTCGGCCGCAAGGAGTAGCGGAGGAGGAAGTCGAGGAGCATCGGCTGGGGGAACTTCGCGCCGCTGCCGAAGCCGCCGCGGGGGCGATCGTAGACGTCGCGCGCCTGGTTGAGGACCGTGGCCAGCGCCTCCGGAGGGACGTCGGCCGGCGCCGCGGCCGGCTCGCCGAGGGTGCGGGCGAGGGTGAGCAGCTGATCGCCGCCGGCCAGGAGGCGCGGCCGATCGGACTGCCACTGGCCGGCGATGGCGGCCAGGAGGCGCTGCAAGGTCTCGGGCGGCATGTAGCTGGCGCCGGTCAGCGGGCGGAGGTCGGGGGTGAGGATGAGGTTCGCCGGCCAGCCGGCGCTGCCGCCGGTGGCCGCCTCGACGAAGGTGATGTAGGCGGCGTCGACGTCGGGATGCTCCTCGCGGTCGACGAGGATGGGGACGAAGTCGCGGTTGAGGACCTCGGCGACGGCGGGGCTGCGGAAGGACTCGCGGTCCATGACGTGGCACCAGTGACAGCTGGCGTAGCCGATGGAGAGGAAGATCGGCTTCGCCTCGCGCTGGGCCTTGGCGAAGGCCTCGCTCCCCCACGGATACCACTGCACCGGCCCGTCCGCATGCTCGATGAGGTACCGGCTGCGCTCGCGCGCCAGGCGGGGCGGAGGGGCGGGGGCGGCAGCGAGGAGGGCGAGAGCGAGGAGGAGGGCGCGGCGGGGCATGCGTGCTGGTGCAACGCGGGAAGCGGGCGCGGGCTTCCGGGGGCGGCTTCGCCGCCGTAGCTGGTAGCTGGTCGTTCGTAGCTGGTGCGCGCTATTGCGGAAGATCTTCGAGGCGAATCCCTTTACCGGCTCGAATGTCGGCGCGCGCCTTCTCGATGCGGGCCAGGAATCTCGGGTCGTGCTCCAGCCGGTACTCGAACCAGTCATCCTCCGTTTTGAAGCCGATCAAAACACCTGCCGGCTTGCCGTGGCGCGTAATGATGATTTCTTCGCCTTCCGCAAGATGCAGATACCGCGACAGATCGTCTTTCACTTCCGATAGAGGGATCTTTTTCATTCCGGCGTTCCTTTTTCTTCCAGCCATTTGGATGCTTCCGACTTTTCCGTGACCGCGAGAACGTGAACCTCGGTTTCCACCACGTCGTAGAACACCCGGATTTCACCGATGCGCAGTCGATACTGCGGCTGCCGCAACCCGCGCAAACGCTTGATTCTGCTCTTGCTCACCTTCCCTGGCTCGAATCTCAGATGAAGCTCGATTTGATCTCGGACTTCAGATCGAACATGGGCATCGAGCGCCTGCATCGCCGCAGCGGCGTCGGGCGCGACGATGATCTCAAACCGCATCTGGCTAGATTATAGCCAGATATGGTCACGCCTTCTGCGCCGTTGCGCCAACTACCGCGTCGTCTCGCTCCCCGTCGGCGCGAGCACCTCGCCGGTGTAATACCGCGCATCCGCCGAGGCGAGGAAGACGTATGACGGCGCGATCTCGGCCGGTTGGGCGGGGCGGCCCCACACCGTGTCCTTGCCGAACTCCTCGAGGTGCTCGCGGCTCTTGAACGTGGCGGGGATGAGGGGCGTCCAGACCGGGCCGGGGGCGACGCAGTTCACGCGGATGCCTTTCTCCCCCACGCTCTTGGCCAGCGACCGGGTCAGGACGTGGATCGCACCCTTGGTCGAGGCGTAGTCGATCAGCGACGGGTTCCCCTCCAGCGCGGTGACGGAGCCGGTGTTGAGGATGACCGCTCCTTCCTTCATATGCGGAAGCGCCTCCTGGACCATGTAGATGTACCCGAAGATGTTGGTGCGGAAGGTCCCCACGAGCTGCTCCTCGGAGATGTCGAGGATCGACTCCTGCTCCTGCTGGTACGCGGCGTTGTTGACCAGGATGTCAAGCCGCCCGAGCTCGCGCAAGGCGCGGGTCACGAAGCGCCGGCACTCGGCGCGGCGCTGGACGTTGAAGCGGAGGGCGAAGCCGCGCCGGCCGGCGTCGCGGATCCAGCGCAGCGTCTCCTCCGCGTCGGCCTGCTCCTTGTCGGAGAGATAGCCGATGGCCACGTCCGCCCCCTCTCGGGCGAAGGCGATGGCCACCGCGCGGCCGATGCCGCTGTCGCCGCCGGTGATGATGGCGGCGAGGTTCTGGAGCTTGCCGCAACCGCGATAGGAGGTCTCGCCGTGATCGACCGGCGGATGCATCAGGCGCTCGCGGCCGGGGGCGGATTGTTTGGGAGTGCGCTTGGAGGACATGCACGCGGGCGTGCACGTGTGGTGCCGCCCGCGTGTCATGACCGACGCCCGACCGCGCCCCGCAACTACTTGCGGATCGCGTCGATGCTGTACGCCGCGAAGACGTTGCGGTCCCACGAGCCGGACAGCTCGACGTAGTCGCCGCGGCGGAGGTCGCCGGCGTCGAGACGTCCGCGGCCGGTGTCGCGCAGATCGACCGTCACGATCGCGCCGCGGCGGCCGTCGCGGATCTCGGCGATTCCGCGCCGGTAGTCGATGCGGTCGACGATCCCGGCCAGGTAGCCGCTGCCGTAGCGGCCGGCGCCGTAGTATCCGTCCGGCCAGTTCACCGCGTCGACGTAAACCGATCCGCCGCGATAGACGCCGCCGAGGGTGATCTGCACGCCCACGCGCAGATCGCGCGCGCGATTGCGGAAGTACGACTGCGGCACCCAGTACGATTCACGGCCCCGGTCGAGCTGCACGCGGTAGCCGTCGCGCTCGTGGGAGAACGAGGTGACGCGCCCCTGCACCGAGACGCGCTCGTTCTCGCGGTAGCCGCTGCGCGCGGCCGTGCTCTCGCGGCGCGGCGATTCGGCGCGCGCGCTGTCGCGCTGGACGTCGCGGCCGCGCGACTGCGCGAGCGCCGGCACCGCCAGCATCAACGCGAGAGCGCCCGCTCCCGCCTTCGAAACCCACTGCTTCCTTGTGCTTTTCATGTTGTCTCCTTGAACTGCACACGGGTAGACATCGCGCCGCCGGCGGTTCTTTCCCCCCAACGGCGAACGGCACGCCCGTGTCACGAACTGCACTACGGGGAGATCGCCCGCGGCCGTGAAGGGGATCTTTCCTACGCGACCGTCATAGTCGGGGCCGCCGCGTTCCCATCACAAACTCACGCTTCCTTGGCGAATTCGAAACATTGCCGTCACTTGCCGCCGGAATGATGGAGCTACCATCGCTGCGCCAGCAAAAGGGAGAAGAACATGGCGGTTCCAGCGACCAAGGGCGCAGATACCATCGGTCCGTATCGCATCATTCGCCAGCTCGGCGCCGGAGGAATGGGAGAAGTCTTCCTGGCGCACGACGACGACCTGGGGCGCGACATCGCGGTCAAGCTCCTCCCCGAACATCTCGCCGAATCGGCGGAGCATCTCTTCCGCCTGCGCCACGAAGCGCGCTCGGCGTCGTCGCTGAACCATCCGAACATCGTGACGATCTACGAGATCGGGCGCGACGACGACGGCCGGGCCTTCGTGGCCATGGAGTACATCGACGGGCAGACCCTGCGCGAGCTGATGCTCCCCGGCCCCATGCCGGTGCGCAAGGCGCTGCAGCTCGTCTCGCAGATCGCCGACGGTCTGGCCGCCGCGCACAAGCGCGGTCTGGTGCACCGCGACCTCAAGCCCGAGAACATCATGATCACCGCCGACGGCGTGGTGAAGATCCTCGACTTCGGGCTGGCCAAGACGCTCGAGGCCGGCGCGATGGCCACCACGCCCTCCCAGTTCAGCGACCCCGGCATGATCGTCGGCACGTACATGTACATGTCGCCGGAGCAGGCGCGGGCGGGGGAGGTCGACTATCGCTCCGATCAGTTCGCCCTGGGCGCCATCCTGTACGAGATGCTGACCGGCAAGGTGGCCTTCCAGGGCGCGACGGCCGTGGAGACGCTGTTCATGGTCGTGCGCGACGACCCCGCGCCGCTCAGCGTCGTCGCGCCGCACGTGCCCGCCCCCGTGCGCTGGATCGTGGACCGCGCGCTGGCCAAGGACCCGGACGACCGCTACGTCGCCACGCGCGATCTCGCGCGCGACCTGCAGTACATCCGCGATCACTTCAGCGAAACGGGCATCGTCACGCCGGTGCGCGAGGAGAAGCCGACGCTCGCCGGGCGCGCGCGGCAGCTATTGCCCGTCGCCGTGCTCCTCCTGCTCGCGCTGGCCGTCGGCGCCGCGTCGGCGTGGGTGGTGGAGAAGCCGGCGCCGCGCACGATCACGTCGGAGCGCTACCTCACCTACTCCGGCCAGGACTTCTCGCCGGCCGTCTCGCCGGACGGCAAGCTGATCGCGTTCAGCTCGAACCGCGACGGCGTGCAGCGCATCTGGCTCAAGCAGGTCAGCGGCGGAAGCGAAGTCGCTCTGACCGAGGGGCCGGACGACTTCCCGCGATTCTCGCCCGACGGCTCCACCATTCTTTATGCGCGCGCGGAGCCGGGCAAGCCTGCCGCGCTGTATCGCGTGGCCACGGTGGGCGGCGAAGCGCGCCGCATCATCGAGGACGCCACGACGGGCGAGTGGTCGCCGGACGGCAGAGAGCTGGCGTTCACCCGCAATCTCCTCCCCCCCTCCGGCGGCAGCGCGGCGACGGCGCTCTACGTCTCGTCGCCCGACGGCACGAACGTGCGCCAGCTGGCCAGGCTCGATGCGAGCGGACTGCTCTTTCCGCGCTGGTCGCCGGACGGGAGCCGCATCGCCGTCGTCGGCGCGCGCGGACGCGTGGTGCAGGCGGTCTACGTCTTCGACGTGAAGAACGGCGGCTACAAGCTGCTCTCCTCGCCCGACAAAGCGGGGGAAGTCTCGTCCGTGGTATGGACGCGCGACGGAAAGCACGTCATCTACTCCCGCGCCGACTCGGTCGAAGCGGTCGTCGGCAGTACCGCGCACATCATCAAGCACGACGTCGCCCGCGACACGGAAGAAGTGATCGCCTGGAGCTCGCACAACGGCACGATCCTCGACGTCCTGGTCGACGGAACGATCCTGCTCGATACGCGCTCGCCCCGCGACAACCTGCGCGCGCTCCCGCTCGGCGGCGACGCGAGCGCCGACCGCTGGATCACGCGCGGCAACAGCAGCGACCGGCAGCCGGTGTATGCGCCGGACGGAAAGTCGATGCTGTTCACGTCGAACCGCAGCGGGAATCTCGACCTCTGGCTGATCGCCACCGACGGCACGGTCAAGCGCGTGACCGACGACGCGGCGGAGGATTGGGACCCCGCCTTCACCACGGACGGCAAGCGCATCCTCTGGAGCTCCGGCCGCAGCGGCAAGCTGGAGATCTGGATTGCCAACGCCGACGGCAGCGACGCCAAGCAGATCTCGCAGGACGGATACGACGCGGAGAACCCGTCCTCCACGGCGGACGGCTGGGTGATCTACAACTCCTTCCATCCGCAGAAGGAGGGCGTGTGGAAGGTGCGCGAAGACGGGACGCGGGCCACGCGGATCGTGGCCGGGCGGACGTCGCTGCCGGAGGTCTCGCCGGACGGACAGTACGTGGCCTATCTGGCGGACGGCCGCACGGTGAACCAGGCGCTGCGCGTGGCGCGCGTGTCGGATGGGAAGGACATGGGCTTCCACCTGAAGGTGCTCGCCACGCGCCGCACGGGCGCGATCCTCGGCCGCATGCGCTGGATGCCGGGCTCGAACGCGATCGCCTATCTCGGACAGGACAAGGAGGGGGTGAACGGCGTGTTCGTGCAGGACTTCGTGCCGTTCGTCGACACGGAGAAGACGCGGAGGCCGCTGGGCGGCTTCGACCGCGAGCGGGCCACCGAGTCGTTCGGACTCTCGCCCGATGGAAAGACGCTGACCGTCGCCGGCTGGGAACAACTCTTCAGCATCTTCTCGATCGAAGGAATCCCGGAGGTGACCGCGAAACGAGTGAGGAAGGAGAGCTGATCCATGGAAACATCATCCGTCGTGCTGCGCGGGATCGACGCCCGTACCTTTTCGGAGATGGAGTCGTTCGTGAAGGACCTGGAGGGGCGCCCGACCGAGCGCCTGCTGCGCGACCTGGCGCAGCTGGCCGAGCTCTCCGCCACGAAGGTCTCGCTGGTGTCGTACGTGTTGGGCGGCAAATACCGCGCCTCGGAGCCCGAGCAGAGGAACGCCATGCGGGAGAGCGTCGCCGCCACGGTGGAGCGCCTGCCGGAGGGGGAGACGCGCGAGCGGGTGGCGGCGATTCTGGACCGGTTGCGCTGAGGGCGCGTGGCGCGCCGGCATTTGCTGCCGGTCCTTACCTGATGTATTCTCGGTAAGGAGCTACGCAAATGCCCACTTCGACCATCACCAGCAAAGGCCAGACGACCGTCCCGAAGGAAGTTCGCGAGGTTCTCAACGTCGACATCGGCGACAAGCTGACGTGGGAGATCAAAGGGGGCCGAGTCTCGATCACAACCGAACGGCCTGCGCTCTACCGCTGGAAGGGTGTGATCAAGCACGGCCCCGCCGATGCGGTGCAGGCGGTCGCCGAAGCGCGCAAGAGGCGAGGACGCATCTGACGTGCGCAGCGTCGTCGTCGATGCAAGCGTCATCGTCTCGTTCTTCGTCGATCGGCACCCGAAGCAGCGTGATGCCGCGGACGCCTTGCTGCACGAGGCGGAAGAAGGCGAGATCGCCGCGATCATTCCGCAGTTCGTCGTCTTCGAAGTGGCGTATGTGCTGCAGAGCCAATATGCGTACACCGGCGATCGACTGGCGACGCTCATCCGTGACGTGATCGCGTTCCCCGGCGCGCAGCTCATTGACGACTGTCCATGGAAGCGCGTGCTGGAAATCTGGCCCGATCCTCTCTCCGGGCTGGCCGATGCATCGATCGTCGCCGTCGCCACGACCCATCGATACGACGCAGTAGCGACCTTCGATCGCAAGCTCTCGAACCGCCTGGAAAGCTTCGGCCTCACGCCATACTGGTGAGACTTGCAATGGAGCGCCGCGGCATCGGCGGCTTACCTCTTCGGCCGCAACAGCATCACGCTTCCTCCCACGGCCTTGCCGCGCGAGCGCTCCACGATCGAGACCTGCGAGGTGGCGCTGAGGGAGGCCGGCGCGAGCGGGTGGCGGCGATTCTGGACCGGTTGCGCTGAGGCGGTGTCCAATGTGGCGGCGGGCTCTCCAGCCCGCCGCCGCGCGAGCGGCGGGGTGCGGCGAAGCCGCACAGGAAATTGGCCGGGATGCGACCGAGCAACGCGAGGTCGGCATCCCCGGACCGGGGAGAGATCTCCCGGTCGTGCCGCGACAGCGGCACGGGAATCGCCGGCCCGTGCCGCTGTCGCGGCACCCATGCTTGCCGCTGCCATCCGGGGCTGCTCCCTTCGGTTCGCAGCCCCGGCCAATCTCCTCGTGCCGCTGTCGCGGCACACGCAAGTGACCAAACTCCAGGGCCGGAGGCCGGTGCGCCTGACGTCGCGGCTTATCTCTTCGGCCGCAACAGCATCACGCTTCCTCCCACGGCCTTGCCGCGCGAGCGCTCCACGATCGAGACCTGCGAGGTGGCGCTGAGGGAGGCCGGCGCGGCGATCACTCCCGTGGTCACGCGCTGGCCGGGCTGAAGGTCGACGAATAACGAGGCCTCATCGCCGTTGAGCTCCCACGCGTTGCTCGGATCGAGGCGCATCGACTGGAGCTTGGGCACGAGCTCGTCCTCGGTCACCCGCGTCTGCCGCACGTTGCCGAATCCGGCACGCGCGGTGAGACCGGGCGGCAGAACGATGCGCACGCTCTCGCGCAGGTCGGGCTTCGACACCACGACCTCCACCTCGCTCATCTCCCCCGGCAGGTGCAGCAGGTCGAGGGGCCAGAGGAAGGGGACGCGCACGTCGTAATCGATGTGGAGCACGCTGCGCAGGGCGATGTGCCGCGAGCCCGGCACGATCTCCGAGGGGGTGAGCTTGTTCTGGTCGCGGATGGACGGATCGAGCGGGTCCAGCGGCGACTCGACCACCGTGAACATCGTCGCGCCGCCGTCGGCCTCGTCCGGCACGCTCCAGTCGAAGCGCGCCAGCTCCGGCATCTCCGGGGTCACGGTGTCGATCGTGCGGCACGGCTTGTCCGGATCGACGAGCCGCCAGCCGGTGGTCAGATCGAGCGGGCCGCAGTCGCCGTACGCCGGAAAGGTCTTGGTCCAGAACGTATCGGGCAACTTGCCGAACGCGGCGCCCGCTTTGCTCCAGAGGGCGATCACCCGCGTGCCCTTCACCTGCTCCACGCCGCGGTTGGTGACCTGCACGTACACGCGCGCGTCCTTGGACGCCTGCGGCGCGGAGTCGCGCATCGAGTCGGGGGGACAGCTCGCCGCGGTGATCGGACAGATCTCGAACTCGACCGAATCGGCGTCGTCGATCTTGTTCGCCGGAGGATCGTTCGACGGCACGTCGATGCGGATGTCGTGCGACTTCCACCAGGCCGTCCACCCCCCGATCGTGTCGTCAGGCTTGTAGAACGGGTATTGGGTCAGCGGATGCTCGGCGTCGGGGATCTCCGAAGCCGAGGGCTCGCGGCCGTCGTCGTAGACGGTGTCGCGCACTACGAGCATGCGCGCCGCGCACTTGGCATCCTTGCGGATGTCGCGGCGGAACGCGCCGTATCCCCAGCTGCCGATGGTCAGGATGCCGGTCTTCGGATCGGCCCACAGCTCATCGACCTCCATCCCGTCCGGCAGCCCTTCGTCGAACGGCGCCCAGGTCGCGGTGGGCGGCGTCGTCGACGGGTCGACCACGCCGCGGAAGATGCCGACGGACGTGCCGGCATAGAGCACGTTGACGTCGAACGGATCGGCCGCCATGCGCCACACGCCGCTGAAGGGAAGCCCGTTTCCGATGTTGGAATACGGCCCGCCGCCGATCGACATGTAGACGATTCCGCCGCCGTTCTGGTACGTCACGTACGAGCGGGACCCGTCGTGATTGAAGGCCACCGAGGACGGCACTTTGGCGGGCAATCCCGACGCCTGCGTCCACGTGGCGCCGCCGTCGACCGTGCGGATCACGAATGCCGTGAAGGACGGAGGAGCGTTCGGACAGGCGGCGGCCTTGTAGGCCACGGCGGCCAGGTACGTCTTGAAGTCGCCGGTCGGCGCGCTGGCCAGGGCGACGACCGAGCCGCCGGGCGGCAGGGTGGCATTCGTCTTGTCCCACACCTTGCCGTCGACCGTCTTCATGACGAACTGCTGGTTGCACGAATCGCCGCCGCGGGCGAGCGCGCCACCCGGCACGACTACGTCCGTGACCGCCGGAGGGTGCAGCGGCACGAGAGTGCTCCAGGGCACCTTGTCCTGGAAGTCCGCCGTCCCCGGGACGGGATTGGCGAACTCGCTGAGATCGTGATTGTCGTCCGCGTAGAGCGTGTCGGGGTTCCCCGCGTCCGAGCCGACGTCGTAGCCGTCACCGCCGGCCACCTGATACCAGGTGCGATTGCCAAACGTGATGGCGATGCCGTTGTCCTGCGTCCCTCCTGCGATCAGCGTCGGATAGGCGCGGTTCGACGTCATGTTCCAGAACTGCGTAATGATCATGCCGTGCGCGACGTCGTCCCAGTGCCACAGCGGCTGCGACAGGTCGGCGCGGTCGATGCCGCCGTCGTTGCCGACATAGACCATCTTCGGATTGGCCGGATCGAAGGCCAGCGCGTGGAAGTCGCCATGGGCCTTGAGCGGATAGGAGGGGTCCTTGCTCAGGGTGATGTTCTCCCACTTGACGACGCCGCCGTCGGTCGACATCCAGAGGTCGATCCCGCCGGCGAAGACGCGGTTGGGATCGGTCGGATCGACCTCCAGCCTTTCCAGCACATTGGGATCCTAAGCTTAGAATTCCACGTGGACAAGTTGTCGCG
>JADMIO011606101.1_pt1 | contig 11519 bp, 10 predicted proteins | sample 8958161 | NCBI WGS metagenome assembly JADMIO01 (sample SAMN16585339, study PRJNA669376) | soil metagenome | isolation source: Crop rotation soil | place: USA: Cullars Rotation, Alabama | collected 2011
GGCCGGCCATTTGAAGCCACCGCCGAAATGCTGGAAGGCGGCCGCATCGATTTCATCTCGCGTCAGGACCTGCTGAATTTAATCTCTCGGCAAAATGGATACAGCCTCGAGCTGCTTGAGGTCTTTAGCCGCCAGTTCAGTGAGTTAGTCGACCATACGCGCATGCTTGCGCTGTCGGAATCTGCGCTAGAGAAGCTGGCACACCTGATTGCGCGTTGGGGCCGTGATTTTGGCGAGCGCACGGCCGAAGGAATACGGGTCCAAATTTGGTTGACCCAGGAAGAGATTGCGCAAATAATCGGCGCGTCACGCGAAACTGTGACTCGTCTTTTCAGCTCGCTTAAACGCGACGGGATCGTCCATGTCAAACGGGATCTGATGTGGATCCGCGACAGCGAAGCGCTCGCCTCTTTAGCACAAATGTCACCCGAGATGTGTGATTGACGGTGACGGTCATCACAGACCGCCAAACCTGCCCCAAGTAGGATGCGAGCGGTCGTTCAGGTCTTTTTACTTCGTAATTCGTCTGCGTCGGCAGGCCCTTCAATGTAAGAGAACGGAGGCTCCAAGTGAGACTCAGGAAAATTATCAACGCAACGCTTGTCCTGGCAGCAGCGTTGGCAGTTGTAGTGTGGCTGGTCGGAGCGCGCAGCTCTCAGGCGACCGTGCGCCCGGCAGTGACAGACGATAAACCTCTGCCTGCGGACTACGTCGGCACCGAAGTTTGCAAGGACTGTCACGAAGATCAATTCAAAGCCTACTCACATACTGCGCACGCCGAACTGGCAAAGATTAGCGATTGGAAAAACAAGGTGACCGGATGTGAATCGTGTCACGGCCCAGGCAAGGCACACGTCGAAGGCGGCGGAGACGTCACCAAGATCGTTTCGTTCAAGAACAAGTCCCCGAAGGAAGCTTCCGAGACGTGTCTGACATGCCACGCCGGCAAGGAAGAGCGCAACAACTTCAAACGTGGAGAACACTGGCGCAACGATATCGGTTGTGTTGACTGTCATTCGCCGCACGGCGCCACGACGGGGCGAAATCTCGCGAGTTCGAACTATCACCCAACGACTCCGAATGGTGAGAAGCCAGGCTTCGCGACCACTCGCATGTTGCGGGCGAATGATCCGCAGCTTTGCACGAGCTGTCACGCGGAGGTGAAGCCGCAATTCAACATGCCGTTCCATCACAAAGTGTTGGAAGGCACGATGCGATGCAGTGATTGTCACAATCCGCACGGCGGTTTTGAACTGAAACAGACGCGCCTGGCGACAGGAGCTGATGCCGGTTGCGTTAAGTGCCACGCCGATAAACAAGGACCGTTTCTTTACGAACACGCTCCGGTAAAGACGGAAGGTTGCAGCGCGTGTCACACGCCGCACGGTTCAGCAAATCCGCGCTTGTTGCGATACAGCTCGGTAAATCAACTTTGCCTTACATGCCACAGTTTGTCGCACGATGTCGGCGCGGTCGAGCCGTCCGGACCATCGCACAACCAAAATGCTCAATACGCGAACTGCACGGCTTGTCACAACAAGATTCATGGTTCGCGCACGAGTCCGGTCTTCATGCGCTAAGGATCGTGGCGGATCGGGGCAGTAGCCCGGCCGTGAGGGAGGGCTCAGTCATACGAAAGTTTGTTAAAGGACAAAAGTCATGAAAAGCAACACGACAAAGCGGTTGCGAATAGTTCCCGCAATAGTTCTTGGCATCTTCTTACTTGCCGGCGTCGTGGCCGCGCAGCCGAGTCCGGCCGACGACAAAACCAAGAGCAAGAGCACAACTTCAGCGAAGAAGTCAGACGTAACCCCGACATCGACAACGACGGGCGATGAAGCCGGTGATTATATTGTTACGTCCAGCTTCGAAGTTGGTTATCGCGGTCTCGGGGTATATGGCGACGAACGAAAATATCGGAGTGACTTGGGCTACAAAGCGGGGCCGCGCCTGTTCGACAGCAGCTTTCTGATGCGCGCGAAGGAGGGGAAGGGCGGCTTGTTCGATACGTTGCTTGTAACAGCGACTGGTTGGGGCGCCGATCCGACGAGCAGTATGCGCATCAGCGCTGAGAAACCTGAGTGGTACAAGTTCGAAGGTAACTATCGACGTGCAAAGTACTACCGATATCTGAACAACATCGTCAATCCCAATTGGGTGTTTGGAACGCTCGGGAGCGCAAACTACTTCCCCGTGCCGCCCAGCTCCATAACCGGTCTGCACGGCTACAACACGCGCACCGAATTCGGCGACTTTGATTTGACGATTTTCCCGAAGAGCGAATGGCTTCGTCTGAACATTGGTTATTCGCCCGAACATTACAGCGGCCCCTATTTCACGACCTATCACCAGGGGGGAAACGAATTTCAGGCCCTGGTCGATTCGCACACGCGCGCGAACGATTGGCGGTTCGGCGCTGAAGGCACCCTGGGTGGAAAAGTCGACTGGACGTTCCTGCAAGGGTTCCGTTGGTTTAAGGACGACAGCGATATCGCCACTGTGCCGGCTTATATCAATCCGAATAACCTGACGAACTCGTCGGCGGTGGCGCGCTTCACAGGCTTCCACCGCGAAGAGCCGACTCGCGGTCGGGTGGACTTCACGCGGCTCAGTGCTCACACGTTACTGGCGAAACGGTTCGACATAACGGGGCGCTTTATTTACAGCAAGGCGACAGCAAATTCGGTTTTCCTGGAAAATGAGACCGGGGTTAATTTCAACAGCCGCATCACCGGCCAGCCCGGACCACCTAACACTTTGCTGCTGGGCTCGTACAACATTCCGTCAACCGCATCGAGGCCGAATACGCAGGGCGACATCGGGTTAACAATCCTGGCGACTGACAAGCTCAGGATTTCCAACACATTTCGCGTGGAAGATTTCACGATAAATGGCATTGGCAACTTCAACGACTTCTTCCAGGTGAGGACTACCGCCGGAGTCGTCGATACGCGTTCGTTCAGCAACCTGCAAGCGTTTACGTCGACGCAGTATCGGAAGTACCTGAACACAATCGAGGGTGACTATCAATTCAACCCGCGATACTCGGTGCACCTTGGCTATCGCTACGGACATCGCAGAGACCAGATTGACGTGACGGGTTTTCTGCTGAATTCCAACTCGCCAGGCACCGTCGACGAGCACGAGTTCGAAGAGAACACCACACATTCGATCATCGGCGGTTTTCGCATGCGTCCGACGAAGAACTGGACCGTTTACTTCGACGGCGAGCATGGCACTGCCGATAACGTTTTCACCCGCATAGGCAATTATGATTTCACCAACATTCGCGCCAAGAGCAGATGGGCTGCAAGTCGCAAATTGAATCTCAATCTGGGACTAATCGTGCGCGACAACTCGAACCCGTCTGAAATTGCCGGCGAGTCGCTGGGTGACTTCGGCGTGAATCTAAAGACGCGAATCTTTCAATCTTCGCTCGATTGGGTCGTGAAGGATAACCTGTCAATCAACTTCGGGTACAACTACAACTGGGTTAACAGCGACGCCACCATCGATTACGTCTACCAGGTAATTCCAGCAGCGCCGCCCGTACCTTCCGCAGTGTTCCATCACTTCGGCCACGCGTTGTACTTTCAAAGAAACAACTTTTTCAACGTGGATGTGGTGTGGCGGCCGAACTGGCGCGTCTCGTTCTATGGTTCGTATCGCGTTAACCAGGACAATGGCCAAGGCAGTCAGTTGTCGGACCCGACCGGTGGAACACCGATCCCCGGCGGCATCGTAGTGAACGGTGTGCTGAAGAACCCGGCGAACGAAGGCGGCACGTTGATCACTTCTTATCCGATGAGTTTCCAGTCGCCGGAAGCCCGAGTAGCGATCCGCTTGAATCGCCATCTGGATTGGAACTTCGGTTATCAATACTTCAACTACAACGAAGATGGATTCTTGCGGACGTTCCCGCTGAACGCGATGCGCCCGCAGAATTACCACGCGCATCTGCCCTACATGTCGCTGCGCGTTTACATCGGGCGAAAGGAATAGTCGCGGACTTGTAGTCGAATCAACGCGAACTCCAGCTAAGGTTACCGGCCAAAGCTGGAGTTCGTATAAGTAGGAAGCCTTACCCGTTTGATGTAGTTTCAATTTTGTAGGCTGGAGGATTTATCCGAATCAACCCTGACATTCGGCGTAACTCCAAAACTGATCTGAGGGCGCCCCACTTACCGGCGCGCCGAAGCTTTCTCGATTGGCTGCTCGGCGCCAGCGCGGTCGCGACGCTCAGCGCCATCATCTATCCAATCCTGCGTTTTATGTCACCGCCGCAGATCGTCGAGTCGGCTGAGAATTCAGTGGTCGCGGCAAAGTTAAGCGAAGTGCCGCCGAACTCAGGCAAGATCTTCAAATTCGGAAACAAGCCGGGAATTCTGGTGCACACCGCAGCCGGAGAATTCAAAGCATTCTCAGCCGTCTGCACGCACCTGGAGTGCATCGTTCAATACCGTGATGACACCAAGCAGATTTGGTGCGCCTGCCACAACGGGCAATACAACTTGAGCGGCCAGAACATCGGCGGTCCCCCGCCAAGGCCTTTGGAAGAGTACAAGGTGAATACGCGTGGCGATGATGTGGTGGTTACCAGAAGTTGATCGCCAGGAGTTGAACAGATCATTTTCCATTTGTCATTTCATATGATTTGACATCTTTCATTTTCATTCTGATGACAACTATGACGTTCACATTAGATCGCCGTTGAGAACCAAAACGTGCCGCCCAAGCGTTATCGAAATGAAGCAAATGGGAAATGACGAATGCCAAATGAGAAATGGAAAATGATTGTTTTCCCCTATGAAAGTAGATGACTTAGGAGGGTGGCTCGACGAGCGTCTGTCGATTAGTACCCTGACAAAGCTCGCCGACAAAAAGGAAGTTCCAGTTCATCGTCATTCGATCTGGTACTACTTCGGCGGCATGACGCTGTTCCTGTTCGTCGTGCAGGTCACGACCGGCATCCTTCTGCTGCTTTACTACCGGCCGAGTGCTGAGAACGCTTTCGAAAGTGTTCAGTTCATCATTACCGAAGTTAAGTTTGGCTGGCTGATTCGCTCGATCCACAGTTGGTCGGCGAACCTGATGATCGCGACGCTGTTCATTCACATGTTCAGCGTCTTTTTTCTGCGCGCTTATCACAAACCGCGCGAGATTACCTGGGTCAGCGGCGCGGTGCTGCTGTTCATCGTGATCTGCTTTGGCTTCAGTGGGTACCTGCTGCCGTGGAATAAGCTGGCCTTTTTTGCGACGAAGGTGGGGACTGAGATTGCCGGCGTTGTTCCCATCGTCGGCCATCCGGTGCTGCGGTTCCTGCGCGGTGGCGACGACGTGACGGGCGCGACGCTGACGAGGTTCTTTGGATTTCACGTCGCGGTCTTGCCGGCGACTGCAACCGTGTTCCTCGGTGTGCACGTGGCGCTCGTGCAGCTTCACGGCATGCACGTGCCTAAGAAATACGAACACAACTATCGGCGCATGAAGTTCTTTCCGAACTTCATCATGCGCGACTTGATTGGTTGGATTCTGGCAATTGGCGTGCTCGCGGCTCTGGCTGCGGTCTTCCCTTGGGAGCTTGGTGAGAAGGCCGATCCGTTTGCGCCCGCGCCTGCGGGCATCAAGCCCGAATGGTACTTCCTGTTCATGTTTCAGACATTGAAGTGGCTGCCGGCAAAGATTCTGGGCATGGACGGAGAGGTGCTCGGCATCATGACTTTCAACATCATCGCCGCGCTCTTGTTTGTGGTTCCGTTCATTGATCGCGATCCGGCCAATCGTCGCAAGCATTTGATCTTTAACATCGTGGGAATCGTGGCATTGTTTTACATCGTCGTAATGACGATTGTGGGATACGTCGCGAAGTGAGGTGGTGAGGAGATGAATCACCTAAAAAGATCAGGACAGTGCAAATTGAAAATTGAAAATTATAAATTGCAAATTGTGGGCTGCCAGGCTGGCCTCCGAACTTGGACTCGAACGCTGGCCGCCTCAAATTCTCAATTCATAATTTTCAATTTTCAATTTGCACTGTTTTTAATCGCGAGCTTCTTATTCTTTGCGTCAACGGCCTCTCCGGTTCTCGCCCAACAAAAGAATTCCTGCATCGAGTGTCACGCGAAGCTTACCGATCCGCGCATCAGCGGGCCGGCAAAGTTGTTCGACAACGACATTCACAAAGCGCGCGGCCTGATGTGTAACGACTGTCATGGTGGCGATCCCAACGCCACCACAGCCGAAGGTGCGCACGACGTTCGCAAAGGCTATCTCGGAAAGCCGAAGACGCTCGACATTCCGGCTTACTGCGGCAAATGTCACAGCGATGCCACTCTGATGAAGCGCTTTAATCCTTCGCTGCGCGTAGACCAGGAACGCGAATACTACACCAGCGTGCACGGTCGTCTGCTGAAAGAAAAAGGTGAGACGCGCGTCGCCACCTGCATCAGTTGCCACAGCGTACATGGCATTCGTGCGCCGAGCGATCCGCTGTCATCCGTTTACCCGAGCAACGTCGCGAACACTTGCGCCAAGTGCCACGCCAGTGCCGACTACATGAAACCGTTCGGCATTCCGACGAACCAGTTCGACAACTACAAGTTGAGCGTGCACGCGAAAGCTCTTTACGACAAGCAGGATTTATCGGCGCCCACCTGCAACGACTGTCATGGCAACCACGGCGCGACGCCGCCCGGTATCGCTTCAGTTGCAAATGTCTGCGGCCAGTGTCACGCGCGACAGGCTGAGCTATTTCAGACAAGTCCGCACAAGAAGGCTTTCGACGACAGCCAGCTCGGGGAATGCCTCACTTGTCATGGCAATCACGCGATTCCCAAACCCGGCGACGCAATGATCGGCACGCAGCAGGGCGCGCTTTGCATCAACTGCCACACCCAGGGCGACAAAGGTTTCGAGGCAGCCGGCGTGATGCGTTCGAGAATCGATCAATTGATCGGAAGCATCGACAAATCGAGCGCGATCCTGAAACTTGCCGAACGCAAGGGCATGGAGGTCAGCAAACCGAAATTCGAGCTGAAAGGCGCGACCGATGCATTGACGCATGCCCGCGTCTTAATTCATTCGTCGTCAACGGCTGAAGTGGATAAAGTCATCGAACCTGGGTTGGATGTCGCGAACAAGGGATACCAAGCCGGCGTCGGTGCGCTCGCCGAACTCAGTTTCAGGCGAAAAGGGCTGGCAGTTTCACTCTTGTTTATTCTATTTTTGGCGACGCTCGTGTACTTGAAGATCAGGCAGATTGAAAGGCGGCAGGCGGCCAATTCTGCCGCGAAGATCTGAAAAAGAAAGGCGCGCTGTTAGGCGGGAATGTTTTTAGTTCCGGCAGCAATGAGTAATTCCGGAGCCCATTTATGGGCGACAGATAGCCTTACGCTCCTAAAGGAGCCCGGGCAATTATGTTAGTCAATAGGTCTAGAAACATTGGGCTGCTCCGCAGCCTCACGTCATTGAAACAAGCAAATTTCCTTCGACATAAATTGTTTACGTGCTTTCTTTTGATTGGCGCCGCGGTCACGGTTTCCCTTGCCGCTGCAAATCAGATTTCTCAAGCTGCGCCTCAGAAGCGTCCGCCGTCCCGCACCCAGAAACCAAAGGCACCGCCCGCGCCGAAGGTTGATTACACAAAGTTCTCTCACACGACGCACGTCGTCAATCAAAAGCTCGCGTGCAACTCTTGTCACAAAGTCCCGGCAAAGAATTGGAATGTGGTGCGTAAAGGCGACGCGGCATTCGCGGATGTAACTGACTTTCCCGAGCACTCGAGTTGTCTCGAGTGCCACCGCACGCAATTTTTTGCCCGCGAGCGACCAGCGCCGGCGATTTGCTCAAACTGTCATATCGCGGTGACGCCGCGCGACACTGCTCGTTGGCTGTTTCCCAGCCTGGGTGATCTCACCGATCCAAAATTGAAGCGCCGCGAGTTTGTCTCCGAGTTCGGCGTTGGCTTTCCGCACGACAAACACATCGACGTGGTTAGCCGGTTGATGACGTCGCCGCGGTTTGTTTCCGTTTCGTTCCAGCAAAAGAAGTCAGCGATACCCGCGAGCTGCCCCGTCTGTCATCAGACTTACCAGCCGCAAGGACAATCCAGTGAAGAGTACTTGATAAAGCCGCCCAAAGGCCTGGGTGATAATTTCTGGTTGAAGAAGGGAACGTTCAAGACGATTCCGAATAGCCACACGATCTGCTTCACGTGTCATAGCGCGGATTCAGGGATCGCACCCGAGCCGAAGAACTGCGAAGTCTGTCACAAGCTGCAACCACCAAAGCCCACACCCGTTGATTTTGATGCGACGCTGGCCGCGAGCATGGGCGCTGACGCGACAATGATCGCGCGTTGGAGTCGTCGCATTTCCGCCGGTGGGTTCCGTCACGAAGGCGGCGAACATCCGGATTTGAATTGTTTGAATTGCCACAAGGCTGATTCCGCGACGTTCAGCACTGTCGATTTTAGGACGATAAAGGTGGCCGTTAAGTCTTGCGGCGGCGCGGATGGCTGCCACATTACGCCGACAACCGACGATGGCGGCGCTTTGAATTTTGAAATTGATTCGAAGAAAAAAGATCCGAATTTCACTTGCACCAAATGTCACGTGACGTTCGGGAAAGGGCCGGCGCCCGAGAGTCATTCTCAGGCGATTCCGACACCGAAACCGAAGAAGTGATGAGTGATGAGTTGAGAAATCGATTCACAGATACGCGGCTGCGCCGCCTGATGTGCGGAAGGTCTTTGACCTTCCGACCGCGCTCATCAATTCGATATCCGGGCTCCGCCCGGACAATGGGCGCAGCCGGCACCACACATCAGTCGGCAGAGCCGCGACGGATCTATTCACGCCCGCGATCCTATAAATATTTCGCGCCTGCGGCGCTGTTCGTGATTCTGGTGCTTGGTTTTGGTGTATTTCGCGCATCTAATTCTCACGCCTTTACAAACTCGGGAGAGCAGTCGCCACAGCAAAAGATGCAGTTTCCTGAAGGGCTCGACTACTCAAAGTTTCAGCACGACAGTCGTAATCACTCGCGGCTGCCGTGTCTGCTTTGCCATCGGCGCGATTCGAATGCGGCCGTACCGAAACGCCCGGGCGCGTCGCAGCATCTGCCGTGCGCCGGTTGTCATGCACAACAGTTCGCGTCACCCGACAGCCCGATTTGCACGATTTGTCACACCGATCCGAAGTCGGGAGCGACGAAACCGTTTCCGTCGCGACTGATCAGTTTCAGAATGAAGTTCGATCACGCTCGTCACCTTTCGATGGGCGGTGTTAGTTGCGTGACTTGTCATAAGCCCGCGCGTGGCGGCGTCGCGATGACCATTCCCGCTGATTTCAATGCCCATACGACGTGTTTTCGCTGTCATACCCCGCGGGCGCAGTCGAACGGGCGCGACATTTCTTCGTGCGGGACTTGTCATCAGCTCGGGCGCTATTCGCGTACGCCGATGATGATGCCGGCATTTCGGGTTGGCTTTAGTCACGACAAGCATGACAAAGTCACGTGCAACGAATGTCACGACGTTCGTAGCGGTCAGCCACAGCGCCGGCAAGTCACGGCCCCTGAGCCGCTTAATCATCACGCCGCGGGACGCGGCCAGAGCTGCATGACTTGTCACAATGGGAAACGCGCATTTGGCGGAGACGATTTTACGAGTTGTAAGCGGTGCCACACCGGGCCGGCGTGGCGCTTTTGAAATTTGGAGTGCGCCGGCTTGACGGCGCTCTGGATTTCTCTTTAGCGAACGACAAGTCAGTAGAAAGAAAGCGGCGTCAAGCCGCCGCACTCCAAAGAGAGGTCACTATGAAACTAATTTCGATCTTTGCATTCTTAATTTTCTCGCTGGCGCTTGTTTCGATGCGTTTCAGTCCGGCGCCCGCATCAGCGCAGGGCGGAAAGACTCCGCCTGAAACAATCGTGCTCGCCAAAGAAGCGAAGCTCGGTCCGGTGACTTTCAATCACCTCAAGCACATCACCGAGAATCGCACCCCTGACGGCACAAAGAAAATCGAATGCATCGAATGTCATCACACCGCTCAGCCGGCGGCCGCTGCCGTGAAGCATCCACCACACAAGACAGTCTGGCCCGCGGATCGGACGACGACATTAACAGCAGAGTCGCTCGCCAGTGATGCCAACATGACGGTGGTCATTTGCACGGACTGTCACGCGCGCGCCGATCAGAAACCGAAGTTGCTGGCTGAGATTCCGCGTCTGAAGTTTGAAGGCGCTACTGAAGAAACCATCATGACGAATCAGCAGGCATTTCACCGCAACTGTGGCGGGTGCCACGACGAAGTCGTGAAGGCCCGGCCCGCGCTCGATCCAGCACCGCCGACTTCAAAGAAATGCGTGGCGTGTCATAAGAAAGTGGCTGCTTAACACGCCATAATCTCGGCTTTGCCGATTGATGTGCGGAAGGCCTTTGGCCTTCCGGCCGGAGTCCATCTAAGGAATTGGGCTGCGCCCATTCTCTCGGGCGCAGCCCGGATTAATAATTAGCGTCTGACGGAAGCGCACAGCGCTTCCGCACATCAGGCGGCAGAGCCGCTTTCTCTCCACCTCCGGGAACTTTCCCGCGACTCTCCGCGGAAAAGTTCCCAACACTCACACCTAACTGTCGAAAATCCGCACAAATCAGCCCGGCATGACCATTGCCAACTTAGACGTTGCCGCAAGGCAGAGACTCGCTAATTCGGAGGCAATGATGATGGGCCGTTTATTCAAAATGATTTTCATAGCAGCAGCGCTGATCGTCGCCGGGGCTTTCTTGATCGTTTCGACACCCGCGCGCGCTACGGATGACGACACGGCAGCGCTCTACAACACCAAGTGCAAGATGTGTCACGGAGCAACTGCCGAAAAGAAAATGGACAAGACCAAAGCCGACGACGTTTTGATCCAGACAGTGCTTGACGGCAAAACTATGGAAAAGCCGCCCAACATGCCGGCCTTCAAAGAGAAAGGCATCACGCCGGATCAGGCGAAAGCCCTGGTCGGCTATATGAAATCTCTCCAGTAGCGGGGGGATAGGCACGCACGCGTCTCCCGTGCTTGCACGGCAGAGGCCCGCGTGGCGAAGGTTTCGCTCCGCGTAGCTCTCTCGAGTGATCGAGAGGGCTGCGCCTTTTTCTATTGTAACGAACCTGGACCAAGTCTTCGGCTCCGTGCCAAACCAAATGAGCGAGATTGTTCCGCTCCTAAAGGGGTGGACTGGGGAGATTCTGGTCCTATAAACATCTCGCTCCTAACGGAGCGAAATCCAGTTCCGCAATAGATTTTCAGCGCCGCCAGGCGCGGGCGTTCAGCGCCGTTAGGCGCGGGTGTTCAGCGCCGTCAGGCGCGGGTGTTCGGCGCCGTCAGGCGCGCAATGTTTATAGAAACGGGGTGTATACAATTTTGTTAGCTCCTTTAGGAGCGAGATTGTTCCGCTCCTAAAGGAGCTTGGGTTGACTGGGGAGATTCTGGTCCTATAAACATCTCGCTCCTAACGGAGCGAAATCCAG
>JADMIO011529919.1_pt1 | contig 11518 bp, 11 predicted proteins | sample 8958161 | NCBI WGS metagenome assembly JADMIO01 (sample SAMN16585339, study PRJNA669376) | soil metagenome | isolation source: Crop rotation soil | place: USA: Cullars Rotation, Alabama | collected 2011
GTCGCCGCCGGTGCAGGCTTGGCGTCGCCGATGAGGCCGGTCAACTGGACCGCGGACGTGTCAGGCTGCGACTCGTCGAGCGGGTTGCGCAGCATCAGCACGATGTTGCCTTCCGCGGACGCCAGCGCAATGCGCTCGGCCTGCTCGGGCGTCACCATCAAGGTCACGACAGTGGCTGAGGGATTCGGCTTCTCCTGCTGCCGCTGCTCCTGTTCATATCGCGTCCCCGCCGTAAGCACGGGGACGTTGGCGACGAGCACGCGCGACATCGCATCACCGGAGCGCCGCACGGTGGCGATGACGTCGACATGAGCACCAGGCACCGCGAACCCCGCGACGCCGATCACTTCGTTCACCCTGACGGAAATGGCGCGCATGCCGTGGGGGATGGCGGGCGATAATCCAGCGCCGGCTTCGCGCGGTGCCACCTTCGACGTCGTGATTGGTTCGTTCGCGGCAACGGGGGCGATGATGCCGCGGCCGACGACGTCCTCCGCTTTGGCGTACGCGTCCGGGATCGGCGCGCTCTCCGGCCAGGCGACGCGCTTCACATCCGCTGCGCCAATCCGGGTACCGAGCGGCAGCGGATGCGCAGCGATCACGATGTAATTGCTCGGCGGTTCCGCCATCGATCGCGCCGACTGCCGCGAGACCGCGCGGTAGACGCTGGCGCTGGCGACCGTCGCACTGATTACCGCCACACCCATTACGACAAATGTTCGAGTTCTGCGATCCATCACAACCCCGCCGCAATTTCGGACCGCATCGTCGTCGACGCAGTGAGCATCACCTCATTGAAGGTGGCTTTCGTCTGCACCAGCTGGGCGATTGGTCCGAGAATCAGGTACCTGTACGGATAGCTGACGCCGACCTTGACGCCGCTGACCACACCGCCCGGCACATTGATCACCACCGGTGTCACCGTCGTCACGACAGCGGTCGTGTCCATGCCGTCAGCCTGGAGATAGAGCTTCACTCTCGCCTTCACATCGTCTTCAATCCATCCAGGAACGGCGGCCATCCGCGCGCCTTCGCGCGCGGCGTTGGTCAGCGTTTCGTAGTTGTTGAAGAGCAGCCCCATGTCGATGATTCCGGCGAGCACGAACAGCAACAGCGGAAGCACCACTGCGAACTCGAGAATTTCCGCGCCCCGCGCGTCTCTGCGCCACCGCCGCACGCTCGAAAGAAATGTCAACGATTCCATATGGCCACCACCGTCCCGATCAGCATCGGCAGCGCATAGGCGAGCTTTGGACTCGTGGATCCTTCAAGCGTGAGCTGCGCGGGCGCCGAGAAACCGGCGACGCGCCAGTGCAGCAGCAGCATGTGGATGTTGGTAACGGTCTGCCGCACGCAACGCCGTGCGCACATGATGATCGTGGCGAGGACGGCGCCAGCAATCGCGGTATAGAGCGCCGCATGGAATGCGCCGAGAGGGCCCAGCCACGCGCCGATCGTCGCGAGCAGCTTGACATCGCCGGCGCCCATGCCGCCGAGACCGTACATTGGGAGGAACAGGACCAGGCCGACCGCCCAGCCAGCGACGCTCGAACCGAATGCCGTGCTGCCACCGGTAAGGATTGCGACGAGAAAACCGGCGACCGTGGCGCCGAACGTGAGCACGTTCGGAATGCGGCGCCACTTCAGGTCGAAGACACAGGCTGCGATTGAGACACCAATGGCAGCAAGGTCGAGGAGACTCATGGGGGGATGTCCTCCGTGACCGTGCGTAATGCTGGGGGTTATGGAACGTGAATCTGTGAAACCATATTCGACCAGATCGTCTTCATCGTCGCGGCCACGCCGTTGATGCCGGTAATGGCACCGAGGGCGATGAGCCCCGCAACGAGTGCGTACTCGACGAGGTCCGCTCCGCGGTCGTCGGTAATCAGCCGCGTAACGACATCCATGACACCCCTCCGCATCCGGCGCTCAACACTGGCAGCCTACTTAACCTGGCCGAGGGCCGTATTGATGTTGTTGAAGATGCCTTCGATGGCCGCCTTCGTCTGTCCAAGCACCGTCGTCATCGCCAGCGCGATAAGGCCAGCCAGCAGTGCGTACTCAATCAGGTCGGCGCCGCGATCGTCGTTGAGAAAAGCGCTAATCAGGTTCACTCTCGTAACCTCCTGCCGGATACGGCTGACGCGCCGCCGGCGGTTGAGCCCTCGTGCAAGGAAATCGCCACGTTTTTTGCGTGGTTTGTGGGTATCCGCTCGGGAAAAAGTACTCAACGGCGTTTGAGGAGTGGTGGGCGTTGTCGTATTCACGGCAACATCCATCCGGCGCACTGCCGAACCATGTAAACGAATGCGTTTCGGGAGACTACAGATGCCCAACGTCGATGAAATTGCCATCCTTGAAGAGCGGCTCCGCGTCGCGGAACTAGGACCGGACCCGGCGGTCTTCGAAGAACTCCTTGCGGACGACGTGGTTCTCGTCGCGGAGAACGGCCAACCCTTCTTCGCCAAGCAGAAAGTCGTCGACGCGCATCGCGCGGGCGCCGCGCCGAAGTTCACGCGCGCGGAGATCCGCGACCTGCAGATCGTCGATCACGGGAGCGCCGCCGTCGTGACGTGCACCGGCACCTACGAAGGGCCGCATGGCGGCGCGACACTCAGGTTCATGCGCATCTGGGTGCGGAAGGATGGCAAGTGGCGCGTCGTCGCCGGAGCCGTGTCGCCGGGCTAGCAGATCGCGCGTCGGGCGGCGGCGGCGGGGCCTGTTCGGACCCCGCGCGGCCGGCGTTATCCAAGGTTGAGGGACCGCGCGTGAACCCGTATCATGCCAAACCTGTCATGACGGAAATACCGCCAGCCGGCGGGGCGCCGCGCGCCGACTCGACCTTTGAGTTGATTGAGCGCGTCAAGACCGGCGATGCGGAGGCGCTCGACCGCATCTTCACGCGTTACCTGCCGGCGCTGCGGCGCTGGGCCAGCGGCCGTCTGCCGCAGTGGACGCGCGACCTGATGAGCACGGATGACCTGGTGCAGGAAACATTCATCAGGGCCATGAAAGGCTTGAACCGCTTCGAGATGCGCCATGAAGGCGCCCTCCACGGTTACCTCCGCCAGGCGATCGTCAACCGCGTGCGCGACGAGGTGCGGCGCGGCAAGCGCTCGCCCGCGCACACGGAACTCCACGATCAGCATGCGGATCGCGACGCGACGCCGCTCGAACAGGCCATCGGAGGGGAAGCACTGCAGCGCTACGAGGCGGCGCTCACGCGGCTGCGCACGGAGGAACGCGAAGCGATCGTCGCCCGCGTGGAAATGGGATTGAGTTATCAGGAGATCGCCGAAGCGCTCGGCAAACCGTCGCCGGAAGCGGCGCGCATGGCGGTCAGCCGCGCGTTGATGCGCCTGGCGCGCGAGATGGAGCCGGCCGATGCGTGAAGCACTGCTGCCGCTGGCCGAGTCTGTCGCCGACGGCACGTCCGTCGACTGGGACGCCGTCGAGAAGGACACGCCGCCGGAAGATCGGGCGTTCCTGAGGCAGTTGAGCGTGCTCGCGCGTCTGTCGGAGATCCACCGCACCCTCGATGAGCCGGCGGCTCCCCTGCCGGTCGCGGCGCGCCGGAGCCAATCGGCGCCGGCGATCGGAACGTGGGCGCATCTCACCCTGCTGGAGCGGCTCGGCGGCGGCACCTTCGGCGAGGTGTATCGCGCCTGGGATCGGCAGCTCGAACGTGAAGTGGCGCTGAAGCTGCTGAAAGGCAGCGGCGTCGACGATCCGGAAACGTCGCGCATCACGCGCGAGGGACGGCTGCTCGCCCGCGTCCGCCACCCCAATGTCATCACCGTCCACGGCGTCGACGTGCACGAAGGGCGCGTCGGTCTCTGGATGGAGCTGCTGCGCGGCCAGACCCTCGAGCAGCAGCTGCACACGCGCGGCAATTTCAGCGCGCGCGAGGCGGCGCTCGTCGGCATCGATTTGTGCCGCGCCCTGGCCGCCATTCATGCCGCCAGCCTGCTCCACCGCGACGTCAAGGCCGAGAACGTCATTCGCGAAGAGGGCGGCCGCATCGTCCTGATGGATTTGGGCACGGGCCGCGAAATCGACCCGCTGCGCCGCGGCCTGCCCGACTTTGCCGGCACGCCGCTCTACCTCGCGCCGGAAATCTTCGACGGCGCGCCCGCGAGCGGAGCGACCGATGTCTACAGTCTCGGCGTGCTGCTCTACCACCTCGTCACCGGCTCGTATCCGATCCGGGCGACGACGGTCGAAGAGCTGAAAGAGAAGCACGCGAACGCGTCGCCCGTGCGCCTGCGCGACGCGCGTGCCGATCTGCCGACGGGGTTCGTCGCCGTCATCGATCGCGCGATCGCCAGGGACCCGAAGGACCGCTACCCCACGGCCGGCGCGCTCGAAGCGGATCTGCTGAAGTCGCTCGATGCGCCGCAGGCATCGTCGCGGCGTCGCGCGATGGCGATGACGGCAATCGTCGCGGCCATCGTCATTGCCGGCGCCCTGCTGGCGTGGCCCGCGCTGCGCGGCAACCGCGCCACGCCGGTCGCGTCAGCGGCTGCTGCCGGCCCCATCCGTTCCATCGCGGTGCTGCCGCTCGTCAACATGTCGGGCGACGGGGGCCAGGAATACTTCGCCGACGGCATGACCGACGAATTGATCGGCACGCTCGGACGGCTGCAGAGCGTGAACGTCATCTCGCGCACCTCGTCGATGCAGTTCAAGGGCACGAACCGGTCGCTGCCCGAGATTGCGCGCGCGCTCAACGTCGATGCGGTCGTCGAAGGCACGGTGATGATGGTGCCGGGCAGCGGCGGCGGGTCGAACGCCGATGCCAGGCGCCTGCGCATCAACGCGCGGCTCATTCGCGCGGGCACCGATACACAACTCTGGGATCGGACGTTCGAGGCGGCGTCAGCCGACGTGTTGAAGCTGCAGCGGGACATCGCCTCCGCGGTCGCCGACGGCATTCACGCGACGCTCGCGCCGGTGACCAATGCCGCGGCCCAGGGCTCCGTGCAAGGCGGCTTCGACGCCTTCGATCTGTATCTGAAGGGCCGCTATTACTGGGCGATGCGCACGCCCGACGCTCTGAAGCAGAGCGTCCAGTACTTCCAGGAAGCGGTCCGCCGCGGCTACACGCCCGCCTACGCCGGGCTCGCCGACGCCTACAACATCCTCGGCTTCTATGGCGTGATGCCGCTGGAAACCGCGCGGCGCAACGCGCTCGACACCGCCACCAGAGGCCTCGAGCGCGACCCGTCGCTGGCCGAGGCCTATGCGTCGCGTGGCTTCGTCGAGCAGGATCAATTCAACTGGCAGGCGGCCGAAGCCGACTTCCGCCGCTCGATCGACATCAACCCGGCCTACGCCACGGGACACCAGTGGTACGCCTTGTTCCTCGCCGGCCAGGGACGGCTGGACGAAGCGCTCGGGCAGGCGAAGATCGCCGCCGCGCTCGATCCGTTGTCCGTGGCCGTCAACGGCCAGCTCGGGTGGCTGATGCTGCTGATGCACCAGTACGACGATGCCATCGTGCACATGCAGCAGACCGTGACGGCGGATCCGGGCTTCGCGCGAAATCGCCTGGTGCTGGCGGAAGCCTACGCGCTCAACCGCGATTACGACAAGGCGTTGATGCAGCTCGATGAAACCTCCGCCGCCGGTGACGAGGAGGTGCAGCGGCTGAAGGACTTCGGGTATGTCTACGGGGTCGCTGGCCGCCGCGCCGATGCGTTGAAGATCGTGGCGATGCTGCAGGATCGCGAAAGCCAGCACGCCATGGGCGCCGCCGGCGCGATCGCGACCGTCTATGCGGCGCTCGGCGATCGCGATCGGGCGATCGCGGCGCTGACCCGCGCGTGGACCCTGCGCGATCCGATCTTCAACAGCGTGAAGGTCGACCCGCTCCTCGATTCGCTGCACGGCGATGCACGCTTCGCGAAACTGCTTGCAACGGCGGGACTGCCACAGTAGCATCGCGCCGTTTCACTTCCATTCACCAGTCAGCTCCTCTTTCCCGGAGGTCGTGTGAGCGACAAGTTGAATGATTTTCTGATCGAGGTCGCATCCGATGCGGACAAGGCCGACGCCTTCCGCCGCGACCCGAAATCGTTTCTGCAGCGGACGCGCTTGTCGGGCGAAGAGCGCGTCGCCGTGATGACTGGAGACAGCCATCGCATTCGCGCCAGCGCGGATGCGCAGGATCCTCCCGTGGCGATGATCGGGCCGACTGCCGCGCGCAAGAGCGGTGGTAAGAAGAAGGGCGGTAAGAAGAAGGGCGGCAAGAAGAAGGGCGGCGCCAAGAACCGCGGCGGGGCCGGGCCGGTTGCGACCAAGCAGCCGCGCAAGACCAAGCGCGCGCCCGCGGCCCGCAAGACCAGCCGCAAGTCGTCGAAGAAGAAGTAAACGAAGAAATACCGGACATGGGCGGCAAGCTGGTTGTGGTGGGCACCGGCATCACGCTGGTCGCCCACACGACCCTGGAAACGCTCGACTGCCTGAAGCGGGCAGACAAGGTTTTCTATCTCGTCACCGAGCCGGCGACCGAAACATGGCTTCGCCGGCTCAACGCGTCGGCCGAATCGCTCGCCGGCTGCTACGCGCCCGGCAAATCACGACTCGACACCTACGAAGAGATGGTGCAGCGGATGCTCGCCGCCGTGCGCGGCGGCGCGTACGTGTGCGTGGCCTTCTACGGTCATCCCGGCGTGTTCGTCAATCCCGGTCATGAAGCGATTCGCCGCGCCCGGCGTGCCGGATTCGACGCGCGGATGCTGCCGGGAATCTCCGCGGAGGACTGCCTGTTCGCAGACCTCGGTGTCGACCCGGTCGACAGCGGATGCCAGAGTTATGAAGCAACCGACTTCCTCGCCTACAGGCGGCGGATCGACCCTACCAGCGCGCTGATTCTCTGGCAGGTCGGACTGCTCGGGGAACCGAGTGTGCCGCGGCCGGGCGGCAGCAGGCGCGAGCGTCTCGATCGCCTCGCCGCAACTTTGCTGCGCCATTACGACGCGCGGCATCGCGTGGTGCTCTACGAGGCCGCGCAGTTTCCGATCTGCGAGCCGCGAATCAAGCGCCTGGTACTCGGCCGCCTCGCATCGGCGCGCACCGTGCCGATGATGACGCTCTACGTCCCGCCGAAGCCATCGCGTGCCGCCGATCGGGCGATCATGCGATGGTTCGACGAGTAGCCGTAGCGTTAGCGGAGTGGATCTCTACTTGTGAGTGGGCTGCGGAATCTTCAGGACCTGCCCCGGCTTGATCTTGTCCGGATCGCTCAGCTGTGAGCGGTTGGCGTTGAAGATGTCCATGTAGGCGTTGGAATCGCCGAGCATCTCCTTGGCGATGCGGCTGAGCGTATCGCCCGACTTCACCGTGTAGGTACGATCGGCTTGCGGCGCGGCGCCTGAGCTCGTCGCCTTGATGTCGGCAACCACCTCCTGCTGCCAGGACGGCACGGTCTTGATGGCGTCCCAGATTTTGTTGGCCTGGTCCTGCGTCTGGGTGGTTCCCTTGAAGTAAAGCTTGCCGTCGCGCTCTTCCGCTCCCCCCTGGAAACCGAGGGTTTTCGCGGTCTGAATCGCGCTGTTGTACTTCTCCCGAAGAGCCATGACTTGCCTCCTGGGGAAATTGATGCAAGCCGGCGTGCGTCATCTGGATGTCACGGGTTTTCTCCACTATAAATAGAGCTTCCCGCACACGAACCTGTTTTCCATAAAGGCCTTTTCGATGAGATTCCTCCGCCTGTTTTGTCTCGCGCTGTCCGTCTGCCTGACCACGGCAGGCGCCCTCGTCCTCGCTGTCGGACCTCCGGCGTCGCCAGGCGCTTTGACGACGCTCGGAGCCGTCTATACACAGCCCTTCGACACGCTGGCCAGTGCCGGCACGTCGAACGCCGTGCCGCCTGGATGGACCTTCGACGAGTCGAACGCCAACGCCAACGGTCTGTACGCAGCGGGGACCGGGAGCAGCAATGCCGGCGACACCTATTCGTTCGGGGCGACCGGAAGCGGCGAACGCGCACTCGGCGGGCTGCGCAGTGGAAGTCTCGTACCCGTGCTCGGCGCCGCCTTCACCAACAACACGGGGCAGCCAATCAGGACGCTGACGATCACCTACACGGGAGAGCAGTGGAGGCTCGGCACAGCGGGACGAACGGAGCCGGACCGGCTTGATTTCCAGGTCGGTGCCTCGGCGACCTCGCTCACGAGCACCGGCTACACCGATGTCGACAGCCTGGACTTCGTCGCGCCAATCACGACGGGCACGGTCGGCGCCCTGAACGGCAACCTTGCGGCCAATCGCTCGACGCTCTCCGCTACCGTCGCCGGAATCGACATTCCCGACGGAGCGACGTTCTGGATTCGGTGGACCGATTTCGACGCCAGCGGTGCCGATGACGGCCTCGCCGTCGACGATTTTTCGCTGACGGCGGAGACCGGCCCGCTGTCCACCAATCCCACGGCGACCGGCTCCGCGGATCCGCCGTCCAACGTCGCCGGCGGAACGACACTGCTGACGGCGCAGGTCACGGGAGGCACCAATCCGGCGAGCACCGGCATCACGGTGCGCGCCAACCTGTCGTCGATCGGCGGCTCGGCGACGCAGTCGTTCTTCGACGACGGCACGCACGGCGACGCGACGGCTGGCGACGGCACCTTCAGCTTTACGGCGACGGTAGGCGCGGTCGCCGCCGGTGCGAAGACGTTCGCCGTCACCGTACGTGATGCGCAGGGGCGCGCTGCCTCCACATCGATTCCCTTCGTCGTCGAGTTGCCGACGACGACGGCGATTCACGACATCCAGGGTGCGGGCAACGTCTCGCCATTTGCCGGCTCGATGGTGATGACGCGCGGCATCGTTACGGGCGTCAAGTTCAACGGCTTCTTCATCCAGACGCCGCCGGCGGAAACCGACGCGGATGTGAACACCTCGGAAGGCGTCTTCGTGTTTACGAATTCGACGCCGCCCCCGGGAGCGGTGATCGGCAATCTCGTCAAGGTGATCGGCAACGTCAGCGAGTTCAAGAGCACGACGAGCGATCCGGACGGCCTCTCCGCGACGGAAGTGACCAATCCGACGGTCGCGGTTGTCTCCACTGGCAACACGCTGCCCGTCGCGATCACCCTGTCCACTGCGGATCTCTTTGCCGCGGCAACGCCATTCCAGCTGGAGAAGTACGAAGGGATGCGCGTGCACGTGGACAGCGTGCAGACGACGTCGCCGACGGGCGGGTCGGTCAACGAAACCGACGCACGCTCGACGACGACGGGACTGTTCTTCGGTGTCCTTCCAGGGACGCCGCGTCCGTTCCGCGAGCCGGGCATCCAGACGCCGCTTCCCGTTCCCGCGGAAGCACCGGCCGACGCGCACCCGCCGATCTTCGACGGCAATTACGAGCGCATCGGCGTTGACACCTTTTCGGTGTTCCAGGATCCGGCAACCGCAGCGGTGTTCCCGCCGCCAGCCGGCTCAACGCTCGAGGTGACAACGGGCGTCACCGTCAACAACGTCACCGGACCGCTCGATTACTCGTTCCGTTCCTACGTCGTCGATGCGGAAGACTGGGACCGGCCGACCGTATCGAGCGGCACGCCGAACATGACGGTTCGCGCGGTGCGCGAGCGTGGCGCCGGCGAGTTCACGGTCGCCAGCATGAACACCGAGCGCTTCTTCGATACCGTGGATGACCCGCAGTCGGACGCCGTGTTGACAGAGGCCGCGCTGCAGGGGCGCCTGCAGAAAATCTCGCTCGTCGTCCGCGACGTGCTGCAGATGCCGGACATCATCGGCGTGGAGGAGATGGAGAATCTCGCGAACCTGCAGCGCGTCGCCAATCGCGTTAATGACGATGCGGCGCTCGACGGCCTGCATCCCGGTTACCAGGCGTTTCTCGTCGAAGGCAACGACGTCGGCGGCATCGACACAGGTCTGCTCGTCCGCGCCGATCGTGTGGATCTGGCTCCCGGACACTTCACCGTGACGCAGTACGGCGGGGACACCACGTTCGTCGAGCCGGGCGGCGCGACCGCCCTGCTCAACGATCGTCCGCCGCTGGTGCTCGATGCCAAGGTTCTGAACCCGCCCTTCGAACCGTATCCGGTGACGGTCATCGTCAACCACCTGCGCTCGCTGTCTGGCGTCGATGGCACCGACGGCCTGCGCATCCGCACCAAGCGGCGCCTGCAGGCGGAATATCTGGCGCAGCTCATTCGCTCGTTCCAGGATCAGGGCAAACACGTCGTCTCCGTCGGCGATTACAACGCGTTCGACGTCAACGACGGCTACGTCGACGTCGTCGGCATCGCGAAGGGCACGCCGGCGCCCGCTGATCAGGTGACGCAGAACACGACGCTGACTGCCGCGCAGATGCCGAATCCGCCGCTGACGGATCTCCTCGATCTCGCTCCGGCTACCGAGCGCTATTCGTTCCTCTTCGACGGCAACGCACAGGAGCTCGATCACATCCTGGCGACGGGCGATCTGGCAGCGAACGCACTCGAGTACGGCCGCGTCAACGCCGACTTCCCCGAGAGCCTCCGTGGGGATTTCTCGCGGCCCGAGCGCGTCTCGGATCACGATCCGATCGTTGCCTACTTCAACACGCCCGACATCGACACGGTGCCGCCGACGCTGAACCTGTCGCCGGACATCACGATCGAGAGCAATACCACCGGCGGCGCGACCGTCACGTATACCGCGACCGCCCACGACGGCGTCGATGGCGACCTCGAACCCGTCTGCTCGCCGCCGAGCGGCGCGGTGTTCGCGCTGGGGACGACGGACGTCAACTGTCTGGCCACGGATGCGCACGGCAATTTCACGACTGGCACGTTCCACGTGACGGTTGTCGATACGACCGCGCCCACAATCGATGCAATCGGCGCGTCGCCATCCACGATCTGGCCGCCGAACAAGCGCATGGTGCCCGTTACGATCACCGTCAATGCGGCGGACATCGTCAGCGCGACGACGTCGCGCATCGTCAGCATCGCGGGCGATGACGGGGCGGGATCGGGGGACGCGCAGATCACCGGCGCGCTGACGGCGCTGGTGCGTGCCGATCGCACCGGCGTGGGCAACGGCCGCACCTACACGTTTACGGTCGAAACGAAAGACGCGGCGGGTAACACGGTGACTTCGTCAGTCGCCGTGTTCGTGCCGCACGACCTGGGGCGATAAGCGAAGATCCAAGTTCCAAGATCCAAGATCCAAAAGTCTTGGAATTTGGAGCTTGGACCTTGGAGCTTGGACCTTGGAGCTTGGAGCTTGGAGCTTCTTTAGAAAGTGATCCTGAACCCCACCTGCGCAGTCCGATTTTGACCTGCGGTCCTCTGTAGATATTGCGGGCTCGTCTCCACCGTCGTCAGCGTCCAGTTCGGCGAGTTGAAGACATTGAAGACCTCGGCGATGCCTTCGAGGGCGACCTTGCGCGGCAGCGTGATCCTCTGCTGCAGGCGGAGGTCGACTTTGCGCCGCGGCGGCTGCGTGAACCAGTTGCGCGGAACAATCGTTCCGTCGGCGCGGGCGCGCAGGCGGCTGGACG
>JADMIO010888959.1_pt1 | contig 11516 bp, 9 predicted proteins | sample 8958161 | NCBI WGS metagenome assembly JADMIO01 (sample SAMN16585339, study PRJNA669376) | soil metagenome | isolation source: Crop rotation soil | place: USA: Cullars Rotation, Alabama | collected 2011
GGAGCCTTCCGACCCCAAGGCCCGGGCGCGGCCTCAGCGACCGCGATGGCCAACTATAGTCAATGGTTTGTAATCACCGGCGGCTCTGGATCAGGCACGCTAATTTCCCGTTGGGGAGGGAACGGAGCGTCCCCCGTGGGATATACGGACATTAAGGTAACCGTAGGAGACGGCGGCGGAGGGAGTTATGGTTTTTTTAACATCACTTCTACCTTTGAGTACGGGGTGCCATTTGAAATCTCAGCTTCGCTGAGATCGTACGCCTATCCGGTCTTTCAAGGCGATGACGGTGTCACTCCCGGCGACTGGAGTGGGGGCTCTTTTTTCGTTGATAATCAACAGCTAGAGCTCGTTCCATACTATCCGAGCGCCGTGCCTGAACCGGGCACAATTAGTGCCGTATTCGGTGTCGTACTTATTATTCTGCTAAAGCGAAGGGTTCCAGCGCTATTTGGCGCGCAGAATTGATCCGGAGATGAATGGAGAGGGCATGGCCGACCGGGCAGGGCCATGAGCTCCACCGTATCACGGTCCGTCGCGGCGGAAGGCCGCGCCCCGCGCCGTCAGACAAATCCTTATAGAAATGTTCGAAGGAGGCCGGTATATTAGCTGCCCGGCTTTGCCGGACTGCTTGGCCGAATGTTGAGACCTTGGCTCTTTCCCGGCATTGCCGGGCTGGTGTTGTTGCTATTGTGCTGTATCGGTTACCTCGTGGTAGCGGGCCTCCGCACCTGGAATCTTGAGAAATGCTGGTTCTGCGGCGCCGGGAAAGTCCGCCCGTCCAAGTCTCAGTCCTGGCACGACACCCTGGTCGGAGCGTTCTTTCTCACGCCCTACCGGTGCGGCGGGTGCCTGAAGCGCTTCTATGGCTTTCGCACTTTCCCCGCCGAGGAGGATCTGCCGATCGCACCAGCCCCGATCCTGGCTGTCTCTCCACCCAAACACCGGTTTCGGGTCCGCGTCAGGATAATCGTCAAGGTGCCGTCACTATCGACCTGGGATGGCTTCTGGAAATGGGCGACGGCTCTAGAGGACGTGCCCACACCAAGCGAATCGACGCGCGAACAGCTTGCTAATGACACCAGCAGGACTAGATCAGCTTCCGCGTAGCTTCAGTGTGATCTGTGCATCCCAAAGACTCAAGCTCGCCTTCCAGTCCGGCCGATTGAGAAAGCGAAGCTGGTTAAGAATCCTTCGAGCGGCGTCAAGCCGCCCTAATTCTAGATTGGCCTTGATGAGATTATTGCCAACCTGAAGGCCGTGGGTAGCAGCGATAAATCTCGGTTCGGCGAACTCCAGTAACTCCATAAGAAGGCCGTGCTGTCCGAGGTCGCCCGTCATCTGCATTAAAAAATCCGCGGGGACATTTTCGCCGACTCGCGACATACTTTCGTGATAGTAGGTCATCGCCCGCTGAGGATTGCGAGATTCAAGTGCCGTGCGCGCTAACCAGAGCTGCGCTCGCCAGCTCCCAGGAATCGCGGCAACCCGACGCCACGCTTCCACCTCGCCCTCCTTCCCAGACCGTTCTCGATGGATTACTGCGTACCAAGCAAGGCCAGCGTCTTGATTCGGATCTATTTCCAGCGCATGCCAAAGCGTGGCCTCAGCTCTGTCAGCTTCATTTCGAGCGGAGTAGGCTTTCGCAAGATTGGTCAAGACCACTCCGTCCTCACCATGCTTCTCCAGATGCGCGCAGAAGATCTTTTCGGCGTTGTCGACTTGACCGGTTTTCATCAGCGCGATTCCCAAAACGCAAGCTCCTCGCGACGGATTGGGATCAACGCGATGGAGATGTTCCGCTGCTTCTAAAACCTCGGCCGCAAAATCGTCTTGAAGTGCCAGTACTATGAGGCTATAGAGCGCCTCGGGATCTTCCCATTGGGCCTTCAACGACGCGGGCAGACTACCGGTTCGCCACTGTTCCTTCGAGATGTAAATCTCTCCGCCAGATTTGTCAAAAAGTCGGATGAGACCGGAATCGTTAGCCGTCGGTCCTGGAACCTTTGCTTTCTTTCGAAAGAGGCTGCTGAATGGCCGCATTTGCGAAGTCCGATTGCGGATTGTCAATCACTTCACGACGATGTTCACCAGCTTATCCGGCACCACGATCACCTTCACCACCTGCTTGCCTTCGATGGACGGCTGCGTTTTGGGATCCACCAGCGCCAGCTTCTTCAACTCGTCTTCCGAGGTGCCGAATGCCACCGACAGGCGCCCGCGAACCTTGCCGTTTACCTGCAGCACGATGTCGGCGGCGTCCTCCTTGGCGAGCGCTTCATCGTAAACCGGCCAAGGCTGCCGGAACACAGGACCCTTACGGTCCAGTTGCTCCCACAGCTCCTCGGCGAGATACGGCGCGAACGGCCCTAACAGGAGCGCAAGCGAGGGAAGGATTTGATCCAGCGCCGCGCCGGAAAGCTCCGCTTCCTCGTCATAGAGCCTGTTGATCAGCTCCATCAGCGCGGCGATCGACGTGTTGAAGTGCCACCGATTGTCGAAATCCTCGGTGACCTTGCGGATGGTCTGGTGCAGTTTGCGCAGGGCTTTACGATCAGCCGCGGGATCGCCTTCCGAGCGGCGCGCCTTGTTGCGAACCACAAACCGGAACACGCGGCTCAGGAAGCGGTACGACCCTTCCGCGCCCGCATCGGTCCAGTCCATGTCCTTCTCGGGAGGCGCGGCGAACAACTCAAACACACGGCCGGTGTCTGCCCCAAAGCGCCCGATCATTTCATCCGCGCTCACCACGTTGCCCTTGTTCTTGGACATCTTCGCGCCATCCTTGATCACCATGCCCTGGGTGAACAGGCGCGCCGCGGGCTCGTCGTTCGAGATCACCCCGATATCGCGCATCACCTTCGTAAAGAAACGCGAGTAGATCAAGTGCAGGATGGCGTGCTCCACGCCGCCGATGTACTGGTCGATCGGAAACCAGTACGCGATCTTCTTCGAATCGAAGGGAGCCTGCGAGTTCTTGGGATCGCAGTAGCGATAGAAATACCAGGACGAATCGACGAACGTGTCCATGGTGTCCGACTCGCGCCGGGCGTCGCCGCCGCACTTGGGGCACTTCACGTTCACGAACGATGCCACGTCGGCCAGCGGCGACCGGCCCTTGCCGGTGAGCTGCACATCCACCGGCAGAATCACCGGTAGATCTTTCTCAGGTACCGGAACCACGCCATCCTTCGGGCAATGGATCACAGGGATCGGCGTGCCCCAGTAACGCTGCCGGGAAATTCCCCAGTCCTTGATGCGATAAGTGACGGCCGCCTTGCCGAAGCCTTCGCGCTCGGCCTTCTGGTTCATTTGCTCGCGCGCCTCGGCGCTAGGCAGACCGGAATAATCGCCGGAATGCGCGACGATTCCGTCCTCGGTGAACGCCGCTGTGGGATGCTCGTCGAGCAGGCCGCCTACGGGAGCGATCACCGGGCGAATCGGAATGCCGTACGTCTTGCAGAAATCGAAATCGCGCTCGTCGTGCGCCGGGACCGCCATGATGGCTCCGGTGCCGTAGCCCATCAGCACAAAGTTGCCGATCCAGATCGGGACTTTCTCGCCGCTGTATGGATTGACGGCATACGAACCGGTGAAGTGACCGTCCTTCTCGATGTCGCCGGGACCCTTGTTCGCCCGGCTGTCGATCATCTGCTTCGCCCGCGCCTTGCCGGCTTCATCCAGCAGCTTCCCCGCCAGAGGATGCTCGGGCGCGAGGATCACGCACGTCGCGCCATAAATCGTATCCACGCGCGTTGTGAATACGCGAATAGGCTCGCCCGTCTTTTCGAGCTTGAAATCGATCTCCGAGCCGACGGATTTGCCGATCCAGTTGCGCTGCATCGAGAGCACGCGGTCCGGCCATTGCCCTTCGAGTTTCTCGTCGATCGCAGTCAATAGCTCGTCCGCGTACGCCGTGATCTTCAGGAACCACTGCTCCAGAGTCTTTTGCTCGACTGGAGTTTTTTCATGCCGCCAGCAGCAGCCGTCGACCACTTGTTCATTGGCGAGCACGGTGCCGCATTCCGGGCACCAGTTCACTAGCGCGTTCTTGCGATACGCCAGTCCGCGCTCCAGCATTTTGAGGAAGAACCACTGGTTCCAGCGGTAATACTCGGGCTCGCAGGTGGTAACCTCCAGATCCCAGTCGTAGCTGAACCCCATGCGGCGATGCTGCCGCTTCATCTCGGCGATATTGGAGAGAGTCCATTCGTGCGGATGCCGGTTATTCTTAATCGCCGCATTCTCCGCGGGGAGCCCGAACGCATCCCAGCCCATCGGATGCAGCACGTTGTAACCCTTCATCCACATGTAGCGCGCCAGCGCGTCGCCGATGGCGTAATTGCGTAGGTGCCCGATGTGCAGGCTGCCGCTCGGATAGGGCAGCATCTCGAGCACGTAATACTTCGGCCGCGAGGAATCCGCCTCGGCCTTGTACAGGTTGGGATCGTTATTCCAGCGCTCGTGCCACTTCAGCTCGATCTGGTTGTGGTCGTAGCGCGTTGGGTCTGCCTGGATGTCGGGGGCTTCTTCCATAATGTTCTGAGGGTGTCGAGATCTTTCTTGTCCCAGCCGTCGTCCATCGGCGTTTCCAGAATAAAGGCCTTGGAGCGAAGCCGCGGGTGATGGAGGATGCGGCGAAACCCGTCTAATCCAATATACCCGTTGCCGATATTCTGATGCCGGTCGACGTGCGATCCCAGGGCTCCCTTGGAATCGTTGGCGTGGATCACGCGCACATTGTCCAGGCCGAGCAGGCGATCGGCTTCCGCGACCATATTCTTCAGCCCCGCCTCGTTCGCCACATCGAAACCGCTTGCCAATAAATGGCACGTATCCAGGCAGAACCCGATGGGCAGGTCCGTCAGCTTCGGTGCGAATTCGCGCATCACGTGCAGCTCTTCGAATTTTCCCCCAAGCTGCGCCCCCGCGCCGACCGTATTCTCGATCAGCAGCATCAGGTTCCCCAGCTTCAACCCGCTGGCCGCGTGTCCCACGCCCTCCAGAAAATGCATGATCCCCTGCTCGACGGTGTGGCCCTTATAGTTGCCGGGGTGGGCGATCAGATATTCGGCTCCGATGGCTGCGGCGCGAACCAGCTCGCCTCGAAACGCCTCGATCGACATCTGCCGGATCTTCTCGTGCGCCGAGGCGAGATTGATCAGGTAGTTATCGTGAATCGCCAGGGGATACAGGTCGTGCTTCTCCCGGGCCTGGTTCAGCAGCCGAATGGCGGGGACGCTTGGCACCGATGCCTTCCACTGCCGTGGACTCGACGAGAAAATCTGAAAGGTGTTGGCGCCCAGTTCCGCCGCCTTGAGCGCGGATCGCTCCAGCGCCCCCGCGATGGACGTGTGTAACCCTATGCGCACGATTCATCCATAATAAGGGCAGGGCAGTATGTACTTCCGGATCGCGATTCTCTTCGCTCTCGCCGCCGTTGCTTTCGGAGCCAACAGCAGGCTCTATCTCAAGGATGGCGATTACCAGCTGGTGCGCGAATACCAGGTGCTGGCCGACCGGGTCCGGTACTTCAGCACGGAGCGCGGGGATTGGGAAGAGATCCCGCTCGATCTGGTGGATCTCGACCGCACCAGGAAGGATGCTGCCGATCGCCAGGCCGCCGTCGACGCCGAAGCCAAGCAGCAGGATGTGGAGGATCAGGCGATTCGCGCGGAGCGCAAGGAAGCCGCTCAGGTGCCGGTCGAGCCCGGAGTCTATCAGGTGCTCGGCGAGAAGATTCAGGCGCTCCAGACGGCGGAAGTCGAGGTCAATTCCAATAAGGGCCGGGCCATCTTGAAAGTGCTGGCGCCGGTGCCAATCGTGCCGGGCAAGAGCGCGGTCGAGATCAAGGGCGAGGCCGCCACGTACCGCCCGGCCGGCAACAAGCCCGAATTCTATATCCGCTTGTCGGACGACGAACGGTTCGCCATCATCAAGCTGAGCAAAAAGAAGAACGGGCGCCTGGTGGAGAATATCAACATCCTCCCGGTCAGCAATGAAGTGATCGAGGATCTGAAGCTGGTGGCCACCTTCAAGAAGCAGGTATCGGAACGAACCTATAAGATCTGGCCCGAACAGCCTCTGGAGCCCGGCGAGTATGCGGTGGTTCAGTACAGCGAAGGCGCGCTCAATTGGCAGGTCTGGGACTTCGGGATCGGCTCTCCGGGCAAGCAATAAGATTCGCGTTCATTTGCGTTCATTTGCGGCTATCCCTCTGAAGAAATCGAGCGATTCCTTGGCGCACCGCTCCCAGCGATAGCACTCGGCGCGCACGCGTCCCATCTGGGCCAGGCGAGCCCGCTCTTCCTTGGACTCGAGCAGCCGTCCTAACTGGGCAGTCATTTCGGAAATGCTGCGAGGATCGACGTAGGCCGCGGCATCGCCGGCGATTTCCGGCAGGCAGGAATTCCGCGACAGGAGCACTGCGACGTTGGCGGCCATGGCCTGGACCACCGGGAATCCGAATCCTTCGTAAAGCGAGGGATAGACGAACAGGGATGCGCCCGCCACCAGGCCGGGCAGTTCGGCTTCCGCGACATAGCCCGCATACTTGGCTTCCTTACGGATGCGCGCCATCGTGTCTTCGGAATGCCAGCCTTCCGGCCCGGCGATCATCAGGTCGAATTGTTCGCGGATATCCGGCCTGAGCGCCTTCCAGGCATCCAGCAGTGCGGCCAGATTCTTGCGCGGCTCGATGGTCCCCACGTAGAGGACGTACGCCTTGACGGCTGGTTTCGGCCGGGCGTCAAAGTACTCGGCGGGCACTCCGGAATAAATCGTGCGGATCCGCTCGGGCTGGATGCCCAGGATGCGAATGGCATCCTGCCGCGTGTTCTCGGACACCGCGATCAGTCCGTCGGCCTTTTTCAGAATGCGCTCCGCGAAAACCTGGTCGGCGCGCGCGGTGGCTCGCGTATGGACGTCGGGCATGATCCAGGACGTCAGATCGTGGATGGTCGCAGTCAGGCGCGCCCGTGCCGGTGCGTGGCGAACCAGGTTGCTGGCATGAAAGACGTCGGTGCCGCGCAATGCCCAATCCAGAACCGAACCGCCCAGCAAATTGACGGAATGAAGCAAGGCGAGCCGGGCCAGGGTGGAAGCCGGTGACAGCGCCGAACGCTCGTGATCCAGGCTTGCCCACTGGTCGAGCAGGGGGAAGGCATGGATCTCGTCACCTTCATGGCGGGCAGCAGCCTGCTCGCGCAGACTATGCAGCCAATGATAGATATACCCTTTGACACCCGCGCTGCGGACCAGGGCAGAAGTCGCGTCGATGGTAATCCGCATCCCCTCGGACCCTACGCGCGATTGCGGAACACGAATTTCCCGCCGCTCTCAATGACCGGATGAAGCGCTTCGCGGCTCACCAGCTTCTCCAAACGCTGCACCTGGGGCCTTTCCACACAGATGTAGTAGAGATCCTGGGAAAGCCAGCGCTCGCGAAAATCCGCATCGTTGATGAATACCCCGCGTGGGGCGTCAGGAGCATTCGAGCCATATTCGAGATTGTTCACACGTCCGTTCAGCAGCAGCACCCGCTGGCCGTGATAAGCCTCGGCGTAAAATACCACCGAGGAAAATGTGTAGTACTGGTCATCCAGAATCAACGTGCCGCGCGGGGCGCGATTCAAGACTTCCGCTAACGGCCTCGATCCGAGGTAGGGATCGAAGGTCACCAGCGCGAGCCGTGCGGCGTGGATGAACAGAACCATCATGACCACGGCTCCGATCGCTACGGACGTGACGTTTCCCCTCCAGGCGCAAATCGCGCCGATCAGGAATCCCGCGCCGGCCAGAACGAGAGGCGTTTTCAAATAGGCGAACGAGGCCATGGTCAAATCGCCCATGTGCCCCAGCGAGAGCGTGTAGGCTTCCGGATGCTGCGTGAGCGCTCGGGAAATATCGCCCGGGGCAGGCAGGCTCCATACCTGCGACAGAATGAATCCGATGGCAGCCAATGCGAGCGTAGCCACCACGGCCAGCGCGACGTGGCCCTTGCGGATCCACGCAGCGGCGGACTTCTCGGTGAGCGCGCTGCCGGTCAGCAGCGCCAGCGCCGGGTAGCACGGCATCGAATAGTACTCCTGCGTAGAGGAAAACGTGAAGAAGAGCAGCAGGAATCCGGCCCAGCACAGGCACAGGAGGCGCATTCGACCGGCGCGATCCGCATTACGATAATTCAGCTTGATCGCGGCCGGCAGGTACACGCTCCAGGGAAACAGCCACAGCAGGTGGAACAGCCAGAAGTACAGACGGGGAACGGTGTTGTAGTCCCTCGGATACCGCAGGTTCAGGAAACGCAGCAGGTGCTCGTTGAAAAAATAAAACCAGAAAAAGCCGCGGTACTGACCCGGCTCGCTTTGCATCGTGAAATCGAAGTAGGGCGGATTCCGGAGCGTCGCCAGAACGTGCCAGGGCGCGGCAATGGCAAGGGCCAGAATCATTCCGCGAAAGACATGCAGCCGCTGCCACGCTTGACGGGATTTCCATTCGCCTGTAAAAGCCAGGAAGAGCACCATGGCAGCTACGGGAAACAGCACCGCGATCAGACCCTTGAGCAGCAGCCCGGTCCCGATCGCCGCGGCCATGACCGCGCTCCACAGGCCCGGTCGAGCCTCTTCCGGATCGAGCGCCCGGAGAAACGCCCAGAGTGCCAGCGCGATGGTCGCGGTGATGGTCACATCGGGAATCTGAATGCGGGTGAAGAGAAACAATCCCACGCAGGTGGCGAGCGTCAGGCCCGCGTACATTCCTGCGCGGCGTGTGAATGCCCACGCTCCCATGCGATAGGTGAGCCAGCACAGCAACACGGCTGACAGCGCCACCGGCAGCCGCGCGACCCAGTCGCGGACCCCCAGAAGCTTGAAAGCCAATGCGATGAGCCAGTACTTGAGCGGAGATTTTTCAAGGTAGGCGATTCCATCCAGGCGGGCCGTGACCCAATCGCCGGAATCGAGCATGTTGCGCGAGATCTGCGCCTGAACCGCATCCACGTCATCCATGAGCGAAGGAGGACTGACGATGCAGCCCAGAAAGACGATCGCGGCGACAAGAAGAACGATCAGGCCGAAGTAGGCAGGTCCAGCTGAATCTCTTGATGTTCCTCGATTTGAGACGGGGCCGTAATCCCCCAGTGTTTCATCCAGAGGAACAGAACCACGAGTCCCCATAAGTGATAACCGAGATTAGCACGGCGATCCAAGTGGGCGCGAATGACAGCGTCCACCGCGGGCCAGGACAGGAAGCCGCATTCCCGGACGTTGCGCTCGTTCAGCGTATCGAGGAGCAGAGGGCGGAGGATGGTTCGAAACCAGTGGTGCGTGGGGATGTCGAAACCTTCCTTGCTGCGCCGTACTGCCGATCGCGGCAGGCGGTCTTTCATCAGCTCCCGCAGCACGAACTTCAAGCGTCCGCCGCGGATTTTTAGATTTTCGGGAAGGCGGGCGGCGAACTCCACAATCCGGTGATCCAGGAAGGGGGGCCGCACTTCGAGCGAGTGCGCCATGCTCATGCGGTCGACCTTATTCAGGATGTCGTCGGGCAGATAGCATAGCTGATCCACCCGCAGAAAACGGTTGAGGCCGTTCATCCCCCGGCTTCCACCCGCGCGGACATCCAGGGGAACATCCCAGCCTTTTCGCAAGTCCCTCTGTTCCAGTCGCGAAAACGTCCCGTTCCAGAAAAAGTGCGCCTCCATGGGCTCCAGCTGCGAGCCCTGCAGCAGGCGGTTGATCTTATAGTCCAGGCCGATCTTCTGATCGGAAACCGGCAGCATCCGGGCGGTCCGTTCGCCGAACCGCAGCACGCCCGGTGGCAGCCGGCGAAGATGCCGGGAATAGCGATCCGCAAGATAGGTGTTGTAGCCTCCGAACAGCTCGTCGGCTCCGTCTCCGGAGAGAGCAACGGTCACATGGCGCCGCGTCATCCTGGAAAGAAACCAGACCGGGAGCGCGCCGGCATCCGCGCTGGGCTCGTCGGAATAGTATGGAATGTCTTCGATGACGCCGACCAGGTCCGTCTCCGGGTTCAGGTCGAATTCGTGATGCTCCGTGCCATACGCCTGTGCGATCTCACGGAAATAGCGGCTCTCGTCGAAGGAGCGCCCCTGGAACGATACCGAGAAAGTTTTGAGTCTTCCGCTCGCGATTTCGCTCGCGTAGTGCAGCACGGTTGAGGAATCCAGGCCGCCGCTGCTCCACACGCCCAGCGGGACGTCGGAAACAAGCTGTTCACGGACGGCCGAGCGCAGCAGTCCATCCAATTCCTCTTTTGCGGGAGCCAGCGTAATTCCTGGATCCGGATCGAACTGCAGGCGCCAATACTCGCCCGCGGTGACGGAGCCCGCCCGCCACTCGAGCCACGTGCCGGGCGGAACCTTTTCGACGCCTTCCACCAGCGTCCGCGGTCCCGGAACGTAGTTGAGCGAAAGGTAATCCGACAGTCCCGAGAGGTCGATGGATCGCGTAATCTCCGGATGAAGCAGAATCGCCTTTAACTCCGAGCCGAAGTAGATGTTTTCCCGTTTCCGGGTGAAGTACAAGGGCTTGATGCCGGTATGATCCCGCACCAGGACCAGGCGCTTTTTCGATTGTGTCCAGAAGGCCGCCGCGAACATGCCCCGGAAACGCCGGAACGCATCGATATCCCATTGCAGGAACGCATGCAGGGCGGTTTCCGTGTCGCAGCGCGTGTTAAACCGGTGACCGGCGCGCTCGAGTTCCTGGCGGATTTCCCCATGGTTATAAAGCTCGCCGTTGAAGACCAGGACGGTATCGCCGTCTTCGCTGGCCATGGGCTGATCGCCATGCTGCAAGTCGATGATTTTGAGCCGGACGGCTCCCAGGGACACTTCGCCGGACTCCCACACGCCCTGTTGGTCGGGCCCGCGATGAATCAGCGACCTTGTAATCTCCCAGATCCTGGACGGATTGGGGCCGTTCTTAAGATGGGTAAACCCAGCAATACCACACACGTATCAGAAATCCCCGCTCTCCCCCGAAACCAAGAAAGCGAACCCGTTTATCGGATGAAGCATACCACAACTCGTCAAGTGTTAAGAAGTGGTAACAAAAAAAACTTGGAAGGAAAGTAAACCCGAGCAGGCCGGATACGTCAGGACCCGAGTTGCTCCGGGAACACTGCGTAGCCGTGCGGGGGCGGAAACAGCTCCTGGATCAGGAGCAGGCGTTTTCTGAGGTACCGGCTGGGAAGCTGGCGGGGGCCTGTATCCACGTCAATATCGCAGCAAATGCCGTGCAGATAGAGGGTTAACGTATCGATGAAGGACTGCCGCGCGTAGGCTCGAAAAGCCTTGGCGCTCATGGCCGCCTGGGACCGCCGGAGAGCCTGCTTGAGCCTCCAGCTGGCCTCGTCCACTTCTCCGTGGACATCCGAGTTCAGCTCATCCCGCATGATCCGGCTGTAGCCGGTTTCGACGGCTTCGCTCCAGTGTTCTCCCACCCTTTCCAGCACATTGGGATCCTAAGCTTAGAATTCCACGTGGACAAGTTGTC
>JADMIO010909378.1_pt1 | contig 11515 bp, 10 predicted proteins | sample 8958161 | NCBI WGS metagenome assembly JADMIO01 (sample SAMN16585339, study PRJNA669376) | soil metagenome | isolation source: Crop rotation soil | place: USA: Cullars Rotation, Alabama | collected 2011
TGCTAATCGGCGCCATTTTGATTGCTGGATTCGCGTCTGGCCAAGCCAGCGCCGCCAATTTGCAGACCTCCATCCCGGTTGCGGGCGGCGTGTCGGCCTTCTTCGCCGCTCTGGTGGGCGCATTATGGGCCTACGACGGGTGGAATAACGTAACCATGGTCGCAAGCGAAATCCGCAATCCGCAGCAAAACCTGCCGCGATCCTTGATTTTCGGAACACTCGCCGTTGTTGCCATCTATCTCTTAACCAATTTGAGCTATTTTTCCGTGCTGCCCGCGGAAACCGTTGCAACAAGCGACCGGGTGGCCGCCTCTATGATGGAAAAAATCGCCGGTTCCCCGGGCGCGGCAGCGGTTAGCATCGCGGCAATGATCACCATATTCTCGGCGCTGAATGGATCCATTCTCACCGGCGCCCGCGTTCCGTTTGCCATGGCCGCCGATGGCCTGTTCTTCCGCCGCGTCGCCCAGCTTCACCCCCGGCACGCTACCCCCGGTGCATCCCTACTGCTGCTCGGAGTCTGGTCCACCGTGCTCGTGTTGACCGGAACATTCGATCAACTTTTTAACTACGTCATTTTTGCTAGCTGGCTGCTTTATGGCATGGCGGGTTTCAGCGTATTTGTGCTTCGCCGCAAGCAACCCGACCTTACGCGGCCCTACCGCACTCTGGGCTATCCTATTGTTCCTGCTCTATTTGTCGCTGTCTCCGCAGCGTTCGTAATTTCGACATTAATGACTTCTCCGAAAGAATCTATACGCGGATTAATCTTAATTTCCCTCGGATTACCACTCTATTTTTACTGGAATAGGCGTTCTGGGGCCTTGTAGCCTTGAATCTAGGACGCCCGTTCTTGTTCTGAAACCGGAACATTTGCTTGTCACAGACCCTGTTCTGAGGTATAAAAGATCCATTGGCAGTTGGCGAGGGCGTCAATGTTCCAATTTTGGAACTGGTGCCCCACTTCACGGAAAGGTACCGGTTCATGGACATTAATAAAATGCTCGTCGAATTAAGGGATGAGCGGCAGCAAATTGAAGAGGCGATTATTACCTTGGAGCGCCTCGCAAAGGGCCGGGGCAAACGCCGTGGTCGGCCGCCAGCCTGGTTGTCAGATGCTCGCAAGCGCGACAAAGTCCGGCCCAAAGCCGTCGCTGCCCGCGGAGCGGCCGAGTAGTATTCAGGCCGCGCGGCCGAGTAGGCTAGTAAATCAGATATTTTTGGCGCAGTTGTAGGAAGCGGTCCAACGATTCGCTCAGTTCACCCTGCACCTGCGCCGTTGTTTTTCCTGCCGCCACCTCGCGCATCCATGTGCGATTTCCAATCAGCCGCTCGTTGATCTTCCAATCCATTTTGTCCGGATACAGCTTCTGAAGGCCCGTCGCGATTTCGAGGCCCAATTTCCCTGCATCTACAGCACTTCGATCGGTGACAACCAGGCGCACACCCTGCAGCTTCGTGCCTTTTAAAGGATCGCTCGTGGGACGGAAAATCACCGGCAGAAACCGCAAACCCGCCAGTTTCTGGCGATTCAGATAGCGCGCAAAGTTCACGCCATTGATCCACTCCGCGCCCACCATTTCGAACGGCGTCCCCGTCCCGCGGCCCACCGAATAGTTCTTCGAGTATTCGAGCATCGCCACGCCCGGGTAGAGAACAGCCGCCGTCAAGCTCCGCATATTCGGCGACGGATTCACCCAAAGCAACCCCGTTTGGTCGAACCAATCGCCCCGCCGCCAGCCCGTCATTGGAATTACGGTTAGTTTAGTGCCAAACTTCCGCTCCTCGTTGGCCATTTTTGCGATTTCGCCCAGCGTCATCCCATGCCTTAGGGGCAGGGTGTAGCAGCCGGTGAAGCTTTGTAAATCTGGCTCCAGCACCGGCCCCTCCACGCGCACGCCGCCAATCGGATTCGGACGATCCAGCACCACGAATGGAATCCCGCGCTTGCCCACCTCCTCCATCGCATAAAGCATCGTGCACACGTAGGTGTAAAAGCGCGTGCCGATGTCCTGCATATCGAAAACCAGCACATCGACGTTCGCCAACGCCCCGCCGGGCGGCCGCCGCGTATTGCCGCGATAAAGGCTCCAAATGGGAAGCCCGCTGACGTCGTCGTGGGCATCGGCGATGTCTTCGCTGTTCTCTTGTCCGCTGAGCCCATGCTCTGGACTCAGCAGCCCCACCACGTTCACGCCCGCGGCGAGCATCAAATCCACATTGCGCCGCCCATGCCGGTCAATCCCCGTATTGTTCGTGATCAACCCAACCCGCAGCCCTTTGAGCGCCGCAAAGCCATCCGCGGCAGCCGTCTCCAAGCCGGATAGCGTCTCATGCTCGAGCTTCGGCGGCGCAGCCGCGCGATCGTTGTAGCCCGTGAGAATCCCCTTCGTCTTGATGCCGGCATAAGTCGCCGCAATCGTCGCAATCCGCCGCCGGATCGGCACCATGCTGAACCCGCGCTTCGGATGAACGCTATTGGCCAGCAAAATCACGTAAGTCTTGGTCGACGGATCGATCCAAATCGAGGTCCCAGTAAATCCCGTGTGCCCATAGGAGCCAATCGGAAACAAATCGCCGCGGTTTGATGAATAGCGCGAGTCGATATCCCACCCGAGGCCCCGCACATCCGCCTTTCCCGCCGGACTATTGGGCGCCGTGAACTGAGCAATCGTCGAAACCTTCGCGATCCGATTCCCCGTCCACGCCGCTCCACCCAGCATCATGCGCGCGAAACGTGACAGATCGGCTGCAGTCGAGAAAACGCCAGCATGTCCCGACACACCACCCATAAACCGCGTCGTATCATCGTGAACCACACCCCGCAGCGGCAATTTCTCCCCAGCCAGAACCTCCGTCGGCGCGATCCTGGCTTGCCAACTCTCTGGCGGCAGATACCTTGTCTCGCTCATTCCCAGCGGATCAAAGACGTGCTTCTTCGCGTATTCATCCAGCGGCTCGCCCGAAACCGTCCGCACAATTTCGCTCAGCAGAATGAAATTGATATCGCTATAAGTGAAGCTTTCCCCGGGCGCGGTCATCGGCTTTTCCGAAAGTGCGCGCTCGATTCCCGTATCGTGCCCGGTCCACGGTGGTTCCAAATCAAGATCGGCCCGCAAGCCCGAATAATGCGTCATCAGCTGCCGGACGGTAACGCCGAGCCCCTGGAATTTGGGTAGGTAATTCGTCACGGGATCATCCAGCCGAACCTTGCCTTGCTCCACGAGCTGCATCATTGCCGGCGTAGTCGCCACGACCTTGGTGAGTGACGCAATATCGAAGATCGTATCGACCGTCATCTTCTCGGGCGTCGGCACCAGCGCCCGAAAGCCGTATGCCTTGCGATGAAGAATCTTGTCGCCTTGTCCTACGATCAGCACGGCGCCTGGAATTGCGCGATCGGCAACGACCTTGTCGATCACCTGGTCTAATGCGGCTGACCCCGCATAGGTTTCCAGTGCAAACGAAACCGGCGCTACGGCCAGAGCGAACGCAAACGCGGAATAGGCCTTCATTGCAACTTGTGCTGCAGCTTCTGCGCCAATGGCTCTAGCTTGCGGGCCAGATCGAGATCCCGCTGCGTAATCCCACTCGAGTCGTGCGTCGTCAAATCAATCCGCACCCGATTCCACACGTTGAACCATTCGGGATGATGATTCATCTTCTCGATCACCGTGGCGGCCGCCGCCATGAAGGCGAAAGCGTGAGTGAAATCGGCGAACTCAAATTCCTTGTGGAGCTTCTCATCGACCACGCTCCATCCCGGCAGGTCCTTCAGTCCCTCGGTGATATCGGCCTCGCTCAGCTTAGGAAACTTCGGCATCGTCTCCAGTGTAATCGGCGCGGCTCGAAAACGGAAACGGTTGAATTTGTTTCATCCCCGGCTTTCGCCCATCTTCTTAAGAGGCCCCGCGCAGCGGCAGCAGAGTCCCGTTGGCAGCGCCGCTCTCATCCGAGATGAACGCCAGAATCTGTTTGGCGACGGCTTCCGGCGAAACCCACTTACTGCGATCCGCCCCCGGAATCTGCGCCCGGTTCGCCGGCGTGTTGAGCGTCGCCGGAAGAATGCCGTTAATGCGAATCCCCTTGTCGGCATATTCATTCGCCGCTACTCGAATCAAAGCATGCAGCGCTGCCTTCGATGTTACATAGGCACCCAGACCCGCCGTCGCCTCTTCGCCCGCGAGCGCGCCGATCATCACGATGCGCCCATAGTTCGCCTTTTGCATATGCGGCAAGATCGCCTGTAGCGTGAACAGCCCCGTTTCGAAGTTCATCCGCCACAGATGCTCCCACGTCGTCGCGGGAGTTTCTGCAACATTGCCCCCCACCGCAAACGCGCCCACGAGATGAACCAACGCCTCGGCACCGCCGCCGAGGCTCGCGATCGTACCGTCAATCGCCCGCCGCGCGCTGTCATGTTCCGTCAAATCCAGACCGGCCGCGCGCCCGATCGCTGCCGCCCGCCACCCGGCCTCGCTCAGCACCGCCGTGACTACGCCACCCAACGAACCCGTCGCACCCGTGATGATTACCCGCTTCTGCATGACCTTATCAGTCTAAGCCGCCACTCGTCGAGACGTATCATAGACCGGATGGCCACTTTGCCCCGCCTGCGGATCGACCTCGACTTCATGCCCAGCCCGGTTGAGGATCGTCCCGGCCTGCTCATCCGTGACCCCTTCCAATACTCACAAGCGATTCTGATCGTGCCGCCGCCGATCGTGCAACTGCTTGAGCTCTTCAACGGCGTCGCCACCGATCTCGACCTCCGCGAAGCGCTCGTCCGCGCAACCGGCCAGTTCGATGTCAGCGATCTTGCCAAGCAACTCACCTCAGGCTTGAGCGAAAGCGGCTTCCTGCACGATGATCGATTCGCCGAATTGCGTGAGCAAAAGCATCAGGCCTTCACCACCGCTGAAGTCCGTTTGCCCGCGCACGTGGGCTCGGCTTATCCGGAAGATCCGTCGGAAATGAAGCAGGTATTCACCGGCTACATGAAAGGCAACGCAACTCAACCGGCGTCGCCGGGCAAGCTGATCGCCATCGCCGCCCCCCACGTCAGCCCCGAAGGGGGCATCGCCTCCTATCGCGAGGCCTATTCCTTGCTCGGGCCGGAACTGCGAGACAAGACGTTCGTCATCCTCGGCACCTCGCACTATGGCGCCCCCGAAAGATTTGGCCTCACGCGCAAGGACTTCCTGACGCCTCTCGGACGCGCTCAAACGGACAAAGCCCTGGTCGAGGAATTGTCGACAACCGCTCGCAATGCCGTCGTCGAAGAAGACTACGTCCACTCGACTGAGCATTCGATCGAATTCCAAGCCGCCTTCCTGCAACACACCGTCGCGCCCGATGTCCGCATCGTTCCCATTCTCTGCGGATCCTTCTCGCGGAGTCTCTACGAAGGCGGTCTCCCGGAAGACGACGAAGGCGTGCGGCGCTTCTTCGGAGCCTTGGGAGACATTGCCGCCCGCGAAGCCGACCGGCTGATTTTTGTCCTCGGCGTCGACATGGCTCACATGGGCCGCCGCTATCAGGATCCTTTTGAAGCGACCGCCAACCGCGGTGAAATGGTCGAGGTCGAAACCCGCGATCGCAACCGCATCGACCGCATCGCCGCCTCCGATGCCCACGGCTTCTGGGATCTCGTCCGGTTCCGCGAGGATGACTTGAAGTGGTGCGGCTCGTCGCCCTTCTATACCTTCCTCAAATCGGTTCCCGGGGCCCAGGCGCAGCTTCGCCGCTATGACCAATGGAACATCGACCCTCAAAGCGTAGTGAGCTTCGGCGCAATGGCCTTCTATCGATAGCAACATGCCGCGGCGGATAGAGCCGGAACTACTCGATCTCGCAACAGACGACGAAGCGCGAGCTAATCTCGCGGATCTTCGGCGCATCAATCGCTGGTTTGGCGGCCATTCGGCACTGCGCCACGTGCTCCGCGGCTATGAGCGTGCGTCGATTCTCGACGTCGGCGCGGCTTCTGGAGAAGTCACCAGAGTCTTCCCAGCGGCCCGCGTCGTGTCCTTAGACATGCAACTGCGCAATCTGCAGAATGCCCCTCAGCCTGCGGTCGCTGCCGACGCGTTCCACCTTCCGTTTGCCGATCACGCATTCGATGTCATCGCCTGCTCCCTCTTCCTGCATCACTTCGAAGACGAGTCGATCATTCGATTGCTCGTTGAATTTCGCCGCGTTGCCCGCGTAGCGGTCGCCATCGTTGATCTCGAACGCCACTGGCTCGCAGAGCGTTTTCTTCCACTGACCCAGCCGCTCTTCGGGTGGTCCCGTCTTACGGTGCACGACGGCCCAGCGAGCGTCCGTGCCGCGTTTCGAAGAGGGGAATTAGCGAGGCTCGCGCAACAATCCGGCTTAACAAAGGCGCGTGAAAAGCGCCATTTTCCGTGGTTTCGAATCTTGCTGATCGCTACCCTCGAAGGTGGGGATAAAAAGTAGGGCTGAAAATGAAAGTGCCCGTGGATACTCGGAGGAAGATACCCACGGGCTAGGTCACACGCCTGGGCGAGGCGGGCTGACCCTTACCTGGAAGGAGCAGTTCGGAGGGCCTGCTTCGCATCCAGTCCGTCTTACGACGGGCTTGTGAAAACTAGAGTACCATAAGTTCTTTTCTTGTAAAGAGCTAAGCCTTACTTTTTCATCCGAAAGATGGACTAGTCCCCAACGTGTAGGGGTACTGTTGATACCCGCAGACGCGGATAAGTTCAGCATTTACAAAGTATTACCAAAGTACCGCCATAAGCTCATCGAATGTAGAATAGACTCAAGCGCGGCAGAGAAAAATTCTCAAACAGTCTCCGATCAAGGAACTGACGTTCCAGTCTCGCCAGTTGATCAGCCGTGAATTTCGACCGGTAAGGCCGCAAATAATTGTCTAATTCCTTCCGATGTTCGTACGTCTGTTCGGGGGTAAGAGCTACCCGCGCCTGGCTCAAGAGATGCTCTTCCAAAGCCGTGAGCCGCTGCTCTAAGTCTTCCAGGTTTTGCATGTGCTCCGAACTGTTCTGAGCAAGTTGTTCCAACGAATTTGCGACGTCAGCAAAGCTCTTCTCCCGCAGCTTCGCCGCAGCTCCATTGAGGTGCGCGATGAGCTCCTCGATCGAGAACGGAGCTTCGGGAGCAGCGCTCGCTGGCGACGGCGCGCCCGTGGCCATGGCTTGCGCTTCTTCGGTCACCGCTTGCGTACAGTAGGCAAGCGAGTTGATCCGGCGACCAAGTTGCTTCTTGGCTCGCCACTTTTCAAATGCCGCATCGATCCCCCGCTGCACCGCTTCAATCGGAATGCCCGCGTTCTTCCAGCTCTCGATCAAGGCCCAATCGAGCGGTGACATCAGGAACAGGCCCGTCCCGCGCGCGTGCTGGAAATGTTCTTCGACCTCGGTGAAGTAGTTGAAGTAGTTTAGGCGGTCTGCCCCCCGTTCAAGTGGCCCTTCTTCGCTCATCCGCGATTCCGCTGCCAGATCAACTGTAGGCCTTCGAGTGTTAGCTCTCTTTCAGCCACCTTCAAGTATTTCGATCCCGTCGTAATCAGCGCCGCCCCGCCGCCGGTGGCGATGGCCTTCGTACCCGGGCCCATCTCCGCCATCAATCGCTCCAAGATGCCGTCGATCAAGCCCAGTGCTCCGTAGTAGAGGCCTGACTGAATGCTCGAGGTGGTGTTGTTGCCGATCAGCCGCTCCGGCTCGCGGAAGTAGACCTTCGGCAGCTTCGCCGTGCGTTCGAACAGCGCGTCGATCGAGATTCCGATTCCCGCGCAAATGATGCCGCCGAGATACTCGCCCTTCGCCGTAACGCAGTTGAATGTGATCGCCGTACCCAGATCGACCACCACACAGGGGCCGCCGTGCTTCTCAAAAGCTGCCACCGCGTCGGCTAGCCGATCGGCGCCGACGTCCCGGGGGTTGTCGTAGAGAATCTTCAGCCCTGTAGTCGTCTCATGCGTGACAAACATCGCTTCATGCTTCAGATAGTGCCGGCTCATCGATGCTAATGACGGATTGAGCGGAGGCACCACGCTTGCCACAATCACGGCCTCGATGTCCTTCAAGTCAATTTCGGCGAACGAGAACAGGTTCCGCAGCAGGATTCCCCATTCATCATCCGTCTGGTTGTGGACTGTCGAAAGCCGCCAGCGGTGCTTCAGCTCGCTCCCTTCGAACACGCCGATCTTGATGTTGGTGTTGCCTACGTCGAGTGCCAGAAGCATCTAGATCATTCTAGAGGCTACTTCTTCACTTTCAATGTCGCGAGAGCGGCGAGGGCTTCGTCGCGGGCCTGAGCGTGATCGACGATCGGGGCAGGGTACTCGACCGTGCCACGAACATCCGGGGGCGCTTCCCAGGGACGATGAATCCACTTATCCGGCATCGCCGCCAGTTCGGGCACCCACTTCCGCACATAGGCGCCCTTCGGATCGAACTTCTCGCCTTGCAGCACGGGATTGAAAATCCGAAAGTACGGCGCAGCATCCGCCCCGCAGCCGCCCACCCATTGCCACCCCATGGTGTTGTTCCCAAGGTCGGCATCGACGAGCGTGTCCCAGAACCAGTGCGCGCCTTCCTGCCAGGCGATGAGCAGATCCTTCACCAGGAACGACCCGGCTATCATGCGTACCCGGTTATGCATCCAGCCCGTGTGCCAGAGCTGCCGCATGCCGGCATCGACGATCGGATACCCAGTCATTCCTTTGCGCCAAGCCCGGAACTTCTTTGGGTCCATCTTCCAGGGAAACCGCGCGAATTCGGGCCGCAAAGGCTCGCCGGAAGTCTTTGGAAAGTGAAAGAGCAAGTGCTGCGAGAACTCTCGCCAAGCGATCTGACGCCGGTAGGCTTCGGTATGGGCTAGATACCAAACTTGTCTTGGACTTATCTCGCCAAAGGTCAAGTAGGGCGACATGCGAGAAGTGCCATCTAACTCCGGAATATCGCGATCGTTGGAATAGCCTGCCTCGTGCTTCAGAAAGCGACGAAGTTGAAGTAGCGCTTCACCCTCCCCCGGCTTCCAAAATTCGCGGATACCGCCTGCCCAATCGATCGAGGGTTCAAGTTGTAGTTGAGCCAGATCGAGCGACTTCGGCCACTTGGGCGCAGCGGAAAGCTTGGGGGCTTGGACGGGCTCGGCCGGGGCCATCTGGCGAAGAGTGTTCCAAAACGGCGTGAATACCTGGAACGGTCGACCGGACTTGTTTTGCACCACCCACGGTTCGAACAGCAGGTTCCCAGGAAAGCTTTCGACTTGCACGTCCTCATCCCGCAGCGCCTGCTTGGTCTCTCTGTCTTCCGCCACCAGAGCAGGTTCGTAGCGCCGATTCCAGTAGACGGCTTTCGCGCCAGTCTCCTTGACCAAGTCGAGAAGGACTCGGCTCGCCTGACCTTTTTTGAGGATTAGCCTCGAACCGTGCTCCTTGAGCGACTTGCTCAGTGAGGTCAGCGATTGGTGCAGCCACCATTTGGAAGCCGCCCCCGGAGCCCAGGGTTTCGAATCGTCGTCGTCCCAGATGTAGACCGGGAGCACATCGTGATCTTTGGCGGCGGAGTGAAGCGCCGGATTGTCGGCGAGGCGCATGTCTCGGCGAAACCAGACGAGAGCAACTGGTCTCATCGGTAGGCTTCGGATTTCATTTATACGCTTCGTCTAATAGCTCGACCACATGGACCACGCGCTGCCCCGTCTTGCGCATCTCCGCTCCGGCTCGCAATTGCAGCAGGCACCCGGGATTGGCTGTGGCGATGATGTCGGCCTTGGTGAGCGCCACGCTGTTCATCTTCTTGTCGAGCAGCCCCATCGCCATCTCGTTCTGAACCACGTTGTAGACCCCCGCGCTGCCGCAGCAGATGTCGGAGCCGGGCATCTCTCGGAATTCGAGGCCGGGGATGGCTCGCATCAGGTTGCGGGGCGCGATCCGGACCTTCTGTCCGTGGGCGAGATGGCAGGAATCCTGATACGTCACCGTCGCCTTGAGCGGTTTCATTGGCGGCGTAAGGCCGATCGAGTCCAGATATTCGGTGACGTCTTTCACGAGGGCAGAGAACTGCTTCGCCTTACCCGCGTAGGCCGAGTCGTGCTCCAGAATCTCGTGATACTCCTTCAGCGTCGATCCACAGCCGGCCGCGTTGGTGATGATGGCGTCGTATCCGCCGTTGAGCAGCGCGTCGATGTTCTGGCGCGCCAGGATTCGGGTCTGATCGCGCAGGCCTTGGTGCAGATGGAGCGCTCCGCAGCAGGTCTGATCGTCGGGGACGTGGACTTCACAGCCGTTCTTCTGGAGCACACGGACCGTTGCTTCGTTCAGACGGGCAAAGCTGATGTTGGCAATGCAGCCTCCGAGCAGAGCCACCTTCTTGCGGCGAGGGCCTTCGGCGGGGAAGACCTTGCCGTACTGCGCGAAGAAGGTGGGTAGCTCGGCTTTCGGGGAAAGGCGCTCGACGTCGCCGAGGCGGCCGAAGAGGTTCAGGATGCCGGTGGCTCGGGCTAGCGATTGCAATCCCGTTTTCTGAAGGAACCAGAGGCCTGCGGCGGCGATGCGGAGGTTGGTGCGGGAAGGGAGGAGCTTCTCGAACACGGCCCACCGGGCGAACCGGGCCATTGGTCCGCGCGGCACCTTGGTCTCGATCTCCGCCCGCGCCGCCTCGATCAGCCGCCCATACTGCACCCCCGATGGACAAGCCGTCTCGCAGCCGCGGCAAGCGAGGCAGAGTTCGAGGTGCTCAACGTACGAATCGGTTATAGGCGCTCCGTTGGCCACTAGGTTCATCTGGTAGATACGGCCGCGCGGCGAATCCATCTCGAGACCGATCTGCCGATACGTAGGACAGGCATTGAGACAAAGCCCGCAATGCACGCATTTGTCGAGATCCTTTTGTTGCGGCTTATCGAGAATCACCATGTCAGATGCGGCCATGTAGCCTCCCTGCGTTCAACAGCCGTTTGGGATCGAACATTGCCTTCACCTTTTCCATGGTGGCAAAGGCCGAGCCAGGGTTTGGCCAGCGCACATCAGCCGGGCAATCCTGCGGCGCGGATTCGATCACGGCCGTCCACCGGCATTTCGCCACCCATTGCGCGGCAGTTTGCCAATCGTCGAAGGCGCCGTACACGACCCCATTGCCTGCGCGGGCCAGTGCGGGGCCGGGTAGTGACTCTAAGACCTCGCCCACCTCACCCAGCGTGCAGGATACGCGAACCGTTGCCGTCGAGACGAAAGGGAGTTGGCGGGAATCCCAGAAGGGCAATGCCGTCTCTTGGTCATAGCCATCCATCCCAAACTCCCTCTGATAGCGAAAGGTTACGGCCGCGCTCCCGGCTGTTTGTATGAGTAGTTTCGCCGCGTCCTTAGTTTTGAGAATGTCGATAGCAACCGGCTGCAATTGGCCGCGCAGCAGCTCGCCCACTTGTTTCGCTGCCGCTGTCGGATTCGCGTGCTCGAACACAAAGGTTCGAGACTGCTCGGGCATCGGAGCCAGCTTGAAATTGACGCTCGTAATGGCGGCCAGGG
>JADMIO011575671.1_pt1 | contig 11515 bp, 7 predicted proteins | sample 8958161 | NCBI WGS metagenome assembly JADMIO01 (sample SAMN16585339, study PRJNA669376) | soil metagenome | isolation source: Crop rotation soil | place: USA: Cullars Rotation, Alabama | collected 2011
GCCCAAAACTGCACCGCCGGTACTACCTATGGTTTGCTGATAGTTGTAGTCGCCAATATTGTAGTTACCTACCAAACCCCAGCTGCCACGCAGCTTAACGGTTGATTGGTTGCCCAGCCAATTGTGATAGAAAGGTTCTTCTGACAGGTTCCAGCCGCCGGATACTGACGGGAAATAGCCATATTTATTTTCAGGGCCGAAGCGTGATGAACCATCAGCGCGGAACGAACCGATCAGGTAATATTTGCTGGCAAAATTATAGCTGACACGGGCCAGGTAAGATAGCAGCGTAGTTTCGCGCTTGTAGGCTGAGTTAAGGGTAAAGTTGGTCGGGTCGGCACCTTTGTTAGAGATCTCGGGAATGTTATCGTTTTGGAAACCTTTGGCGTTAACGCTTACATAATCTGTAGTAGCATCTTCCGCGGTATAACCAGCCAGTACATTAACTGAGTGCCTGCCGAATTTTTTGTCGTAGTTTAAGGTAAACTCACCCAAACGGTTCTGCTGGCCTAAGTTAGCCGCAGTAGCGTTGGCAGCTGCGATAGCCTGCGGAGAGCCAGGCGCGTTGGCGCCGCTGCTAAGGTTGGTGGGCAGGTAGTAATCGTATTTCTCGTTATAGGTCTGCAAACCCAGGTTAGCTTTAAACGTCAGTTCAGGTAAAATTTTATAACTGGCCGAACCATTGTAATAGCTGCGATAACCATGGCGAACGATCTGCGTACGCTGTGCCAGGGCAACCGGATTTTCAATAGACTGGTAACCATAAGCGGCCGACTCAGATGCGGCACGGTTGGTAGCCAGCGAGCCATCAGCATTATAAGCCGGGAAATATGGCATATAAATAAGCGCGCCTAAAATTGGGCCGTGGTCAAAACGCCCCTCAGAGGTTTCGTGGTTTAGGTTTTGTGTGTACGAAACATTGGCTGCAATATGCAGTTTATTGTTAACGTCGCCCTCGACGTTGGTCCTGAAGTTGTAACGCTCCTGGCCTGAGTTTTGTACAATACCCCGTTGGTTTTGGTAAGCTCCGCCCACATAGTATTTAATGTCCTTGTTACCGCCGCTAAAAGTCAGGTTATGTTTTTGGAAGAAAGCGGTGCGGTACAGCTCGTCCTGCCAGTCGGTATTTACCGATTGCGGGATCGCCTTTTGACTGGCAAAATCATAAATATAAGCAGGTATTTGTACCGACGCGGCGTTAGCGCTACCCACGTTTGCTATACGGGTAGTGTTAACGTCGGAGTACATGGCATCGTTCCATACGTGGCCGGTGTTTACCCAAATATCTTTATAGGTGTTATTACGGCCGTCAATTACTAACTGGGCATACTGATCTGCATCGAGTAATTTTACTTTATGCGCCAATTGGTTTTGACCGGTTTGTACATCGTATTCAAACTTACCTTTACCTTCTTTACCATGTTTAGTGGTGATGAGGACAACACCGCCTGATGCTCGCGAACCGTATATGGCAGCCGAAGCGGCGTCTTTCAAAATATCGATAGTTTCGATATCTTCCGGGTTGATGTAAAGGTCGTTACCGGCAGGGAAACCGTCGATCACGTACAGCGGGTCTGAGCTGGCCGAGAACGAACCGATACCACGTACACGGATCTTAACGCCCTTATCAGGCGCGCCGTCTGTTTGCGAGATCTGCACACCGGCTACTTTACCTACCAGTGCCTGGCCCAATGTAGGGGCCGAAGTGTTCAATTCGCTGGCTTTAACGCTGGAAATAGCACCGGTTACGTCGCTCTTGCGTACAGTTTGGTAACCAATGGCTACCACTTCCTGCAACTGGTTAAACTGAACTTTCAACTTAACATTAATGTTGCCGCTGTTTGCTGGCATATCCTGCGTAAAATAACCTACGAAAGAATAGCTAAGCGTAGCACCCTGGGGAACTTTAATCGAATAACGGCCGGCGGCGTTGGTTGATACTGCGTTAGGAGTGCCTTTCTGGCGTACAGTAACGCCGGGTACCGGCTGGTTGGTTTCATCTGTTACGACACCCGAAACGGTTTGGGTGTTTTGAGCAGCAACACGTACGGTTACTGACAAGGTCATGATAAGCAGAAAAAGAAGTTTCTTTAAAAGATCATGCGTAATCTTTTTATTCATACTTTTATTTGTTGGTTGTTTAGTAAAAGACAAAAAGCATTGCGAGCGCTTGATGTTAATTTGACAATTGACCGGACCGGGTGAATGTTAGCGCATTCACCGGTTCTTATTTATCGCCGGGGCCGATACGGGTGGGCGTTCGTTTTTTACATAGGCAGTAGTTTTTCTGGATCGTTTAAATAACATTTGTTAATAATCTTTCAAAAAAAGCAGCAGATTTGCTTGTGGTAGAAGATTTTAAATAGCTTAGTATTGAAATATTTGCAACAAAGCTATCGCCGCTATCTTAAGTAGATGCTATTTAAAAGTTAAGTTTATATAAAACATAAAGGCCTATGTTGATACATAGGCCTTTATGTTTTAACAAGTGTGTTTTTTACCAGTCGGTCTTCACAAAATTGACATTATTTTTACGTGATGAGGTAACAGCAATACCTTTAGTATCCGACCCGATAAAGGAAAAACCCTCCAGTTCATCGGCGCGGTCTATATGATCTACCTGCTTCAATACCACCATTTTACCGGCATCAACAGATTTCTCCAAATCCACATAAGTAAACCGCCACTGGCGTCCTTCTATTTTATTTTGTATAAGCACCAGTACACCTTTGCCGGTAACCCAGTTTAGGTTTTGCACCCAGGGGGTACACACAAACTTTTTATATAATATGCCCGGTTCGCTGGTCTTTTTGCATTTGCTCAATTTTTCGGGATCGTACAGGCGGACTTCGTTACCGTGGTCGCCGTAATCGGCGGTGGCTACATACCATTTGTTGTGGTACTTCACATATTCGGGGCGGGTTCCTTGTATGCAGGCATCATCATCAATAGTATTCAGCAACGGTCCATCAAGCGTGCCTTTTTTAAGGAACGCGTTCCAGTCGATGCAATAAATATTGGTTTTCCAAACAGTACCCTCCGGGTTCATTTTTACCGAGTTGCCCATAAAGGTTGGGCCAACGCCGTTGTAAGCAATCCCTGTTGGGTGGCTGATCACGTCCTGCCCGTTTTGCGTCAACTTGTACTCCTTTTTCAGGTATACCAGGCTATCTTTTACCAGTTTAAATTCGCGCACCATACCCACTTCCCTATCGCCATATAAAAATATACGGCCCTTTTGGTAAGATATACCCTGGCAGGCGCCTAAGGAATCGACAGTTGTTTCGCGTTGGATGTTAACATCGATACCACCTGCTATAAAAGCAGATGCGGTGATAAATAATGCCGCTACAACGGCGTATATTATTTTCATACAAAAATTAATTTTAAGGTAATGCGATACTATGGATCAAGCGGCTCGTCAAGGTCTATTTGCATGGCCTCCGGAAGTGGGTAAAACTCGGTAGCGGTTGGTGAAAGCGGTTTACCCAGTTTATAAGGCACATAGCCCAACTCTTTCATGCATCTGCCAGCCATATTGATGATAGCGCCGGCCTGTCCCCTTTCGGTAACTACCAGGCCCGGTTTATTATCGGGGATGCCATAACGGTACATCAGCCTTACACCATTGCGCATATTGGTAGTGGTATGGCGGGCATGCGGCTCCATAATTACGGCGTAAGCGGGTATGTGTAATACCTCTACAAGGTATTTCTTCATTTCCTCGGCCTCGCAATATTTTGTTTTATAAGGATGCACCTTACCGCCCGACGGCATAACAAAAGGAGCCAAACCCGCACGGTATTGCTGCGCAGCTAATCTGCAACGCAACATGCCGCCTGCGCTTAAAGGCGTGGTCAGGTTCTCGGGCCCTTCGCCGGGGATCAGGATAACCGTATATGGATATTTAGCCCAATTGGTTACCTTAATGTGCTTAACCGCTGCTTTATTTACGGTCTGCGCCATCGGCTCGTAATTTGCCGCATCCTGGCGTTCGTTCAATTGCAGGAACAACAAGGCAGCCTGCATGGCAGGTTCAAAAAACAGGGAGGCGCCTTTTACATCGCCATAAAGTGTTTCGTTAATGCTGCTTAGCTGGAAGGCGTATCTCCTGCCTTTGGTATTAAAGCTGATCGAATCGATAAGTGGATAATTAGGCTTCTTGCCATCACCGTAAACACCGATGGTATAATTAATACCTGCCGCGTCCTGCTCCCAGGCCTTAACCAGTAATTGCGATGCTGTTGATCCTTTATACAAACCATAAGTACCGGATGGGATCAGTTTGTTCTTCACCAGCTTCTCCAGCGCGCTACCGGGTTTGCAAAGCGCTTCCAATTCGGCGCCAACGGTTTTTATCTCCTCGTCCGAAAATTTGATCTTATCAGTAAAGCAGGCCGCATCCTTACAATCGGTTACTGAGTTTTTCAGATCGGCCAATTTTTTTTGCGTGAATTGCTTTAAAACAGCATCGGTTTTTAGTGTCTGGCTAACTGCTTTATCTTGTTGGATAAGCGTAAGCAGGTAATAATTTTTTGTCTTCACCCAATCGCCATCAGTGATCAACTGATAATGATTGACGGGTGCTGGCTTTTGCGCTAACACAGAAAGCCCGTTCAATACAGTAAATAAAAGAATAAATAGTTTTTTCATACAATAGCTGATGCATTGCAAAATAGCCGCTTGAATATGAATTGAACATTAACCTAATGTGATGAAAAGACCGATCGACATTTAATCTGAGACTACACCCAAACAATGCAATAAACCCCGCAGGCTTGCCAGGCAAAGCGCTGCGGGGCGGCAACCGCTACGTTACAACTCTTTATCCTCAAACATCTTTGCGTCGCGGGTATTCTTTTGTACAGCAATAGCCGAAAACATGCTCAGGCAAAACGCCATAGCGTAAAAACCTTTTTCGCTTCGGGCAAGATCAGTATTCCATAAACCTATTGTTAACAGTATCATTGCAGCAATAGTAGCAAACCAACTCAGGCCGTAGTAAAGGTCCGTTACGGCAAGTCCCTCGGCCCTGTCCCTTACGCTTTTTTGAACTGATATAACCGCGAATAAGCCAAATAGTAAAATGGTAAAATAATAGCCTTTTTCGTTCAAAGCTATACTTGCATTCCATAGGCCAATGCAATAGCCCACCATTCCGGTTAACAAAGCAAACCAGGAGGCGCCTATAAATGCGGCAGTTGGTTTAAAGGGGTTCCTGGTTTTGTCGCCATATTTTACGGCGGTTAAATTTTCGTCTGTTTTGTTTTGTAGCGGTTCCATATTTTTTGTTTTTGTTGATTAATATGAACCAAATGTCGGAGGCAAAACACACCTGCGAAAGGTAAATTATGTAAATTACTGACGATATAATTTTTTTAATTATTGTATTTTTATAAGTGTTAATATATTTTACATGGACTACCTTTCAGAGTTAATCAGCTTACTCAACAATACTGATAAAAAGCTTTTCAGGCAGTTTTTACAGCGAAAAAACAAAAGAGACGACGTAAAAAACCTATTGTTACTTGATTTAATAAAAACTGACGATATAGATAACATAAACAAGCTTTACGGAACTAAAAAAAACAATGATGCCTACCATGCCCTGCGTAAAAGGTTACAGGATAGTTTATTGTTATTTCTATCACAGAAAACCTTTGAGAATGATCATTCTGATACGTACAACGCGTTGCGCCTATTGGTGGTAGGGCGCTTTTTATTAGAAAATGATGTAGTTAAGATTGCATTTAAATGCCTGCATAAGGCTGAACGATTGGCCGAAGATCTGGAACAGTTTAATTTATTGAACGAACTTTTGTTGCTAAAGCTACAGTATGCCCATTTGCCGGGAGCTGAAGACCTGGAAGTCTTAACCATACGCTTCCTGCGAAACCAGGAGCATATGCAGCGCGAAGCTAAGCTTAATTTGGCTTATGCTTTTTTAAGACAGGAAATACAGGAGATACACCGGGATGGAAAGATCGTTAATTTGACGGCTTTGATAATAACCACTATCCGGAAATACAGAATTTCTGCACAAGACCTGATGACTTATAAGTCTATTTACCAAATTCTTTTTATAGCCAATGAATATGCGGCGATACAGCAGAACTACGCATTGATTGAGCGCTACATTAACCGAACGGATCAATTCATACAAAATCAGCCCTATAAAACCCGGTCTTATCTTTTTTACCATATATCCATCCTTTACTATTTAGCAAATTTTCATTTAAGGCAAAAAAGGTTTGCACAAAGCGCAGGTTATCTTAGGGAGATGATGGATTTGATGACAACAGATAGTCGATACCACGCGCTATTCTATTTACGTTATCAATTGCTCTCTGCGCTTAACTTGTTCTTTACAGGTTTTGCCGATGATGCGATAGCGCTTTTGCAGGGATCGCTTTCCAGGACAAAGCATGCATCTAAGCCGGAAGATATCGACGATATTAGAATATGCCTGGCTATGTTTTTAGCCCTGTATAATAACCGGGAAAGCTTAAAATATCAAGCCTTACTGACACGCACTGATGCCTGGTATGAAAAAAAAATGGGCATGTTATGGACCATCCGTAAAAGCCTGATGGAAATTTTGGTTCAGATACAGTTTGGTAATATCGAGCTTGCCATATCCCGGCTAAGCAGTTTTCGGCGCCGATATAAGAAGTACCTGCTTAAAACATCGGAAGAGCGCGTGCTGATGTTTTTGAAGCTGGTTGAAAAATACCTGCTGAAACCCGATGTTATTTTTGAAGAAACCTATAAGATAGCCGTATTAAACCTGGCTGACAAAGCAGAGAACGACGACATCTTCAGTCTAAGTTTTATAGCCTGGCTGATAGCACGCTGGGAAAGGAAAACACCTTATAAAGTGGTGTTGACACTTATACACGACGACAACCATGCGCAGTAATAAAACTCACGTTCACTGTCTTTAGCCAAATCTCGCTTATTCGGATGGAGGCATGATTGTACTATCATTTAATTTCTAATTGTCTGGACATTTGTATGGTAACGTTGCAAAAATTGTTTTTAAACTTGTAAAAAAACTGTGTTTTAGCGACCGGCAATATTAATATTTGTATTACCTTAGCAGCACGCAACACGTAGTTGCCGCAACCCTTAAATCTTATCACGTATGAAAAAAGTCTCATTGGCAGCAATTGCCCTGCTTTCGGCAGTTTCCTTTTTTTCTAATGCCCAAACCTGGTCAGGCTCGACGCCCGGCAACGTCTACTACGATTCCGGCAATGTCGGTATAGGCACCACATCACCCCAAAAGCCTTTGCATGTTTATCAAAACGCAGCTGATGCTGCAGGCTTTGTTTTACAGGGTAATACTATAAATGTGGATAATACCCTCCACTTTGTCGCGATGACATTTGACGGGGATTACGGCAACGCGACAGGCAATTATTCGCAGATCAGAAGCTATAGCAATTTATATTCCCGATGGGGAAGCCAACTGACATTCTCTACAACACAGGCAGGGGTAGCGAATACCCTTATTGAAAGGATGAGGATCACAGACTATGGCAATGTTGGTATTGGTACCATAAACCCAGGGGCTAAGCTTGATGTAACCAATGCTTCGGGCATTTCCAGCTTTACGGGAACTACTCCGGGTAATATTATTTTAGGTGGCCCCGCTAATACCAGCGGCAACTACTCAACACTCGATTTTTCCGAAAGCAATAATCCTGCCACCCCCAACGCGCGTATTGGGGCTAAATTCACGGGAAGTGGGTCTACGATCCTATTCGGTACCAGCAACAGTTATGTAAGTGGTATTACTAATGTAGCAATGGTCATTGATCCGGTGGGCAAAGTAGGCATCGGCACCACAACTCCCGACGAAAAACTCACCGTCTACGGAAAGATCCACAGTCAGGAAGTAAAGGTTGACCTCAGCGTTCCCGGCCCCGACTACGTGTTTGAGCCGACATACAACCTGCCCAGCCTTTCCGAGCTCAAAGCGTTTGTTGATAAGAACCGTCATTTACCCGAGATCCCCAGTGCCGCCGAAATGGCGAAGAACGGTATAGACCTGGGTGACATGAATACGAAGCTTTTGAAAAAGGTAGAAGAACTCACCTTGTACCTGATAGAGAAGGATAAAGAGACCACAGTATTAAAACAACAGGAAGCCACAAATAAATTGCAGCAAAAGCAAATTGATGAACTGGCAAAAAAACTGGAAACACTATTACAACAGAAACAATAAAACATTAAAAAACAACCCTAACCCATTACAATATTATGAAAAAGTTATTGCTGGCTGTATTGCTTTTGGCAAACATATTTAAGTTATATGCGCAAACAGAAACCGTTATTCCGCCTTCTAACCGCTCTGCTACAAACCTGGAAAAGAACCTGTTATTTTATGCCGACAGGCGCTTCTCGGTTTCGCAGTCTGGCCCTGCAAGTTTCTCATTGGCAGGGCTTTTTGACGGCAATTACGAACCTCAGTATAGCGGTGCCATGTCTGGCACAACCCCCTATGTGGTCACTATAGAAAATTTGCCTAATGTACATGTGCAAGCCGGTGCCTGGGTAGGTTGGACAACCCGCTATTATAATCCTGTTCATTTTAAAATAGAAGCATATAATGTTTATGATTATGGCGGTGTTGCCGGTGTACCGGCACCAAATACATGGATAACTGTTGCCGAAGAAACCAGTTATAGCGGCGGCAGTTACATTGCTCAGGTTGGCAGCGTTTCAGCCACCAAACTACGTTTCACTTTTTATACTGGTTCGGGCCCCAGCGGAAATATCGGGATATCCGAACTTTTCTTCATTCACCCCGAAGCTACTTCGGTTTATGATGGGGTAATGGTTAAATACACCCATGATGGAAAAGTAGGTATAGGGACAGATGCGCCCGATCAGCTATTGTCAGTTAACGGCACCATTCATTCAAAAGAAGTAAAAGTTGATTTGGTTGGCTGGCCAGATTTTGTTTTTAAACCTGTCTATAAGCTGCCGTCGCTTACCGAAGTAAAACAATATATCGATAAAAATCAGCATTTGCCTGAAATACCATCCGCGCATGAAGCCGAAAAAAACGGCGTTAACCTTGGCGAGATGAACAAGTTATTGTTGAAGAAAGTGGAGGAGCTAACGCTATATATCATCCAGTTAAAGGGAGAAGTAGACACATTAAAGCAAAAAACAAACAGATCACAACAATTACAGATTGATTCGATCAATAGTAAACTTAAACTGCTTTTAAAAAAGTAATACCTAACCATCAAGCCTAAACAAATGAATTGAAAAATGATTTTTTCATTTTTCAATTCATTTACCTTACATTGCGTTTGTGCTTTCTCTCAATATAATTTAGACGTATCACATTGGCCTGTTGTTAGCCGTGCCATTTTAGGCGTTGGCACAATAATTATACTCGTTAATCTTACTTATGCTGCGCTTTCACTTGGTTTAGCAACCAGGTGAGCTTGCAACGTTCGATCCATTGAGCAAAGCGCAGATCACAATTTTGCTCACCTACGCCCTCGGTCAACGCATCAGCACTGTCATAGTATTTGCGAGTACCAACACACGGGCCTGATAAACAAATACAGCGCCAGCACTTCGTGATGCATTCCTTATAGCCGCCTTACGGCCCCCTCTATAAGGACGTTGACCTCTGTTCGCGAAGAACGGTGAGCAGTAATGGCATTGACACATCTGTGTCACCACTTTTTTCGCAGGAAACACGGATATTTGCAGGAATTACAAACTCGTTTCAGTTTCCATGAATGGGTATCAATCGATAATAAATATCGCTGTATTGCATATTAATTAATAAAAAACTTTTACATTGTAACGATATTTATTGTGGCCTCACCACAATAAATTTGCTTGATACCTTAACTTTTATTTCGTTCACCTTAACCGCTTTTACAATGAAAAAAATTACCCCGAAGGACAAATAGACTTAATACTCCCCCCGGGCTATTGCGCACCTATTTAATAAGAATCACCTATAACCATTTATCATAAAAAACAACAGCGATTTTACTTCCCAAACAGGTTAGCGGCACCGTAGCGTACCTGATCTATTTATCGCCAAAGACCATTCAACACTTACATCACAATTACGTTCTATGAAAAAGAAATTACTGTCCATTTTGCTTGGGATCGCTATGTCTTTTCCGATCTCATCGTTCGCCCAGCAGAACCCCGTCTCCGTCAATCAATCTACCGGTACGGCCAATGTCCACATCCCCCTGTTCACGGTTACCAGCGGCAAGGTGTCCGTTCCCGTAAGCCTGAATTACAACGCCAGCGGCGTCAGGGTGAAGGACGTCGAGGGTTCCGCGGGAATGAACTGGCAGCTATCCGCGGGTGGCGCGGTCACCCGGATGGTGCGCGGCCTGCCAGACGACTGCAAGCAGGACATTGTGTACAATACGCGGCTTGGCTGGCTTTACGGTGCAGCTTCCAGCGTCGGCAGCTTTTCCGTCGCCAATGACAACAGTACCTCGACCTGCACCGACGAGGCATCCGACCTGTCCTATATCAGCACCTATCTTTCGGCCAACGACCTGGATACGGAGCCCGACATCTTTTCTGTCAGTGCGCCGGGCCTGTCCTGCCAGCTGGTATTCGGCAATGACCTGGCCATCCGGACGATACCCTATATGGACATAAAGGTGAACTACGGCACAGATAGCTATGGGGCGATCACATCCTTCACCATCACCAACAACAATGGGATCACCTATACTTTTAATGATGTCGACGCGGCATTCCAGGTCGCGACACCGCCGAGTTCAGGTACAGTCGCTTATTTCAAAAAGACGTTCGATCAGTATTGCAAGGGCATCTATTACGCCTACTGCTGGAACCTGACCAGTATCACGGACGCTGACCAGAATGCGGTTACTTTCACCTACGGTGCCTATACCAGCCGCGGCAGCAGCGATGCCATCACTGCAATAACCGATGGGCCCTCCGGCCCGACGACGGCCAAACAGTACACCATAAGCACTTCAAGAGGTTTTCACAAGCTGACTGCCATCTCCACCGGCCACGCCGACGATATTTATACCGACCGGCTGAGCTTCAATTACGGAACCTCCTTCAACGGCATCCCAATCATCAATTCAGTGGGCGGGTACGGGAAGAATTACACCTTTAACTACGATCAACGCGCGGCAATTTCAGGCAGCTTTACACGCACGTTCCTCAGCACGGTCTGGGAGGACGGCAGCTGCGAGGGACCGGCCTATACCTTTGACTACTACCGGTCCTCCAACGATGTCTCGTCGCCCTTTACCGCGCGCATCGCGCTGCCGGACAGCTCGTCAAAGGAAATAGACTATTGGGGCTATTACAACAACAGCGGGCAAAGCTCACTGGTGCCCACCATCTACACCAACCCGTCCAACGCGAGCTACGAGCGCTACCGCTTTACCGCGCCGGGCAGCGCCGGTTCCAGCTTTCCCTATTACGTGACCGGCGTTGACCGCAGCGCGAATACAAACACCATCATCAACGGCTC
>JADMIO011432864.1_pt1 | contig 11514 bp, 3 predicted proteins | sample 8958161 | NCBI WGS metagenome assembly JADMIO01 (sample SAMN16585339, study PRJNA669376) | soil metagenome | isolation source: Crop rotation soil | place: USA: Cullars Rotation, Alabama | collected 2011
CGCGACAACTTGTCCACGTGGAATTCTAAGCTTAGGATCCCAATGTGCTGGAAAGAACCCGAGCCGCCGCCGCTCGCCGCCATCGCACCGCTCCGGGCCGAGCTCCTGGCCCGGGCGCCGGACCCGGACTTCGTGCGCTACGGGCGGAGCTTCGCCGCCGTCGAGGCGCTGGGCGCCGAGCTCGCCGCCGCGGTCTTGTGGGAAGACCGGGCCATCGACCGTGACGTCCACACCCGCGCCGGGCTGGCCCGCCGCCTCGGCGTGACCGAGGCCCGGTCCGGCCTGTGGCGCGCGCTGCTCGACCTCCTGGCCGCCGCCGGGCTGGTCCGCCTCGAGGGCGACCTCGTCCGCCGCCTCGCCCGCGCCCGCCCGCGCGCCGTGCTGGAGCGCGAGGCCGCCGACCTCGCCGCGGCCGAGCCGGCCATGGCGCCCTTCCTCGACCTGCTCGGCCGGACCACGGCCGCACTCCCGGCCGTGCTGCGCGGCGAGCTCGCCGGCACCGCCGTGCTGTTCCCCGAAGGCCGCCTCGACCTCGTCGAGCGGATCTACGCGCGCAACCCGCTCGCCGACCACTACAACGCCCTCATGGCGCGGGCGGTGCGCGCCCTGGCCGAGGCCCGGCTCGCCCGCCTGCCGGCCGGCACGCCCTTGCAGGTCCTTGAGGTCGGCGCCGGCACCGGCGGCGCCACCGAGAGCATCCTGGCGGCCCTCGCCGAGCTGGGGCCGCGCGTCCGCTACCTCTACACGGACGTGTCGCTCGGCTTCCTGCAGCACGGCCACACCCGCTTCGGCAGCGCCCGCGTCGAGCCGGTCCTGCTCGACATCGCCCGCCCCGGCGAGCCGCAAGGAATCGCCACCGGCAGCGCCGACCTGGTCGTCGCCGCCAACGTGCTCCACGCCACCCCAGACCTCGCCGCCACCCTCGGCCACCTCTGGCGGCTCATCGCCCCGAGCGGCGCCCTCGCGCTCAACGAGGTCACGGCCGTCCAGTCCTTCGCCACGCTGACCTTCGGCCTCACCGAGGAGTGGTGGGGCTTCCGCGACGCCGCGAGCCGCCTGCCGGGAGCGCCGCTCCTCGACGTCGCGCGCTGGCGGACCGCACTCGCCGCCGCCGGCTTCCCCGAGACCGTGGCCCTGGGCCTGCCCGGCCAAGCGGACGAGGCGGCGACGGGCCAGGCGATCATCCTCGCCCGGCGCGACCAGCGGGCGGCCGAGCCGGCGCCGACCGGCCCACGCAAGGGCTGGCCACCGGCCGCGAGCCCCGCGCCGCAGGCCGCCGCTGAGCAGGGCGGCGACGTCGAAGACCTTCTGGCCCGCGACCTGGCCGAGATCCTGAGCCTGCCCCCATCGTCCATCGACCGCCGCGGCCGCTTCATGGACTACGGCGTCGATTCCATCCTGGGCGTGAGCTTCGTCACCAAGCTCAACCAGCGCTTCGGCCTCGACCTCAAGCCGACCACGGTCTTCGCCTACCCGACCGTCAAGGACCTGGCCCGGCACCTGCGCCAGGACCTCGGCATCGCGGCACGGCCGGAGCCCGGACCCGCACCCCGCCCCCCGCAACCGACTGCCGAGCCGATCGCCGTGATCGGCATGGCCGCCCGCTTCGCCGACGCCGACGACCTCGAGGCGTTCCACGACCTGCTGGCGAGCGGCCGCAGCGGCATCGGCGACGTGAGCGCCCGGTTCGGGATCGACCCGGACGACCCGCCGCCCCACCTGCGCGCCGCCGCACCCTACCTCCGCCACGCCGGCGCTCTGCCCCGGATCGACCTGTTCGATCCGATGTTCTTCCGCATCTCCGGCCGCGAGGCCGAGCTCACCGACCCGCAGCACCGCGTCTTTCTGATGGAGGCCTGGCGCGCCCTGGAGCACGCGGGCTACGGCGGTGCCCTGCTCGACGGCGCCAACTGCGGCGTCTTCGTCGGCTGCCACGGCGGCGACTACACGCACCGCATGGCCGAGCTGGGGGTCGTGCCCGACAGCTACGCCTTCATGGGCAACGCCGCCTCGATCCTGGCCGCCCGCATCGCCTACATCCTCAACCTCAAGGGCCCGGCGCTCGCCGTCGACACGGCCTGCTCCTCCTCGCTGGTCGCCGTCCACCTCGCCTGCCAGTCGCTCCGTGCGGGCGAGTGCGAGGTGGCGCTGGCCGGCGGCGTGTTCCTCAACACCACGGCGGGCTTCAACGTCGCCGCCGCGAGTGCGGGGATGCTCTCGCCCCGCGGCCGCTGCGCCACCTTCGACGCCGAGGCCGACGGCTTCGTCCCCGGCGAGGGGGCGGGGGCGGTCATCCTCAAGCCGCTCAGCCGCGCCATCGCCGACGGCGACCGGGTCATCGCCACGATCCTCGGCAGCGCGGTGAACCAGGACGGCCGCACCAGCGGCATCACCGCCCCGAGCCCGCTGGCGCAGGCCGAGGTGATCCACCGCGCGCAGGAGCTCGCCGGCGTCTCTCCCGCGGAGGTCAGCTACGTCGAGACCCACGGCACCGGCACGAGGCTGGGCGATCCGATCGAGGTCGAGGGCCTGACCCGCGCCTTCGCGGTCGGCGACCCGCCCGCCCGGCGCTGCGCGCTGGGCTCGGTCAAGACCAACATCGGCCACGCCGCCCACGCCGCCGGGATCGCCGGCCTGCTCAAGACCCTGCTCTCCTTCGAGCGGGACGAGCTCTACCCCTCGCTCCACTTCCGCCGCGAGAACCCGGTGCTGGACCTCGCGAAGACCCCCTTCGCCGTCCAGACCGGGCGCGCGCCCTGGCCGCGGCCCGAAGGCGGCCGGCGCGTCGCCGGCGTCAGCTCGTTCGGCTTCTCCGGCACCAATGGCCACCTCGTCCTCGCCGACCCGCCCGCGGACGAGCGCCCGCCGCGCGAGCCGCCGCCAGCTGGCACCCTCTTCCTGCTCTCGGCCCCGACCGCGACGGGGCTCGCGCGGCGAGTCCGCGACCTCGCCGCCTGGCTCGACCGGCACGGCCAGATCGCGCGCCCCGACGACGTGGCCTTCACCCTGAGCGCCGGCCGCAGCCACTTCGACCAGCGCCTCGCGCTGATCGCAGGCTCCCTCCCCGAGCTGCGCCGTCTCCTGGACCGGGAACCGGCCGCGGGCGACCTCCTGACCGCGGCCTCCGACGCCTGCGCGCTCGAGGCCATAGCCCGGCGCTACCTCGTCGGCGAGGAGGTCGACCTCCGCCCCCTGCTCCCCGCCGCCCGCCGCGTGCCCCTGCCCAGCTACCCGTTCGAGCTCGGCTCCTACTGGATCGAGCCGCGCGAGGCGCCGCAACCGCAGAGCCGGGACGAGGTGGCGCTGCCGCCGCTCCTAGCCCCACGCTGGGTCGAGCTGCCGCCCGAGAGCGTCCGGCCCGCCGGCCCCGCCCGCCTGCACGTCCTCGGCGGGACGGCCGAGAGCGGCGCCCTCATCGCCGCCCTACGCGCCCATCACCAGGCCGCGACCGAACTCCGCGCCGACGATCCCCCACCCCCGGTCGGCGAGCCTATCCTCGTGCCAGTGCCACGTACCGGCGGCTCCGACGGCCTCCGCCCCCTGTTCGAGCTCGTCGGCCGCCTCACGCGGGCGCGCGGCGGGAGGCACGAGATCCTCGTGATCCACGACGGCCGCCCGGAAGCGGCGGCGGCCGCAGCCTTCGCTCCGTCGCTCCGGTTCATCGCGGCTCCGGTAGGCGTGCGCAGCCTCGAGGCCGGCGGTGACCCTGCCGCGCTCGCGGCTGCGCTGCCGGCCGTCCTGGCGAGCCCCGAGTCCGAGCTGCGCCTCGACGCGGCCGGCCGCCTCCACCGCCGCGAGCTCCTGCCGTGCGCGACGACCGCCCGGCGTAGCGCCGAGCCGAAAGGCGGCGTGTGGCTGCTGACCGGCGGGCTCGGCGGGCTCGGCCCGCGCTTCGCCCGCCACCTCGCCCTGACCCGCGGCGCCAAGGTCGCGCTCATCGGCCGGAGTCCGCTGGACGGGGCCCGCCGCGCCAGGCTCGACGAGCTGCGCCGCGCGGGGGTCGACGCGGCCTACGCCAGCGCCGACGTCGCCGAGCCGCCCCGACTCGCGGCGGCGGTCGCCGAGCTGGAGCGGGCGCTCGGCCCCGTCACGGCCGTGCTGCACGCCGCCGGCCTGCCGGGCGGGGCGGTGATCGGCGAGAAGGGCTGGCCCGAGATCGCCCCCGTCCTGCGCGCCAAGATCGACGGTGCCCGCGCGCTCGACGAGCTCCTGGCGGGCCGCGAGCTCCAGGCTTTCGTCCTCTTCTCCTCGCTCGCCGCCGCCTTCGGCGACTTCGGCCAGTGCGACTACGCCGTCGCCAACGCCGCGCACGGCCGCTTCGCCGCCTGGCGGGCCGCCGAGGTCCGCGTCGGCCGCCGGCACGGCCGCACGCTCGCCATCGCCTGGCCGATCTGGGCCGGCGGGCACGAAGCACTCTCGGCAGAGGGTGCCGCGCTGTTCAGCGAGGCGCTCGGCATGCCCTTCCTCGACGAGGCGGCCGGGCTGGCCGCCTTCGAGGCCGGGCTCGCCTCGGCCGAGGAGCACCCGGAGATCATGGTGACCACGACCGGGAGCGTGCCTCGTCCGGCGGCAACGCCACGGCCTACCCAGGCCGCGGCCGACGATCCCACGGCGGCGATCCAGCAGCGCCTCGTCGCGCTGATCGCGGCGCAGCAGCGGCTCGACCCCGCGCGGCTCAAGCCCACCGCCAGCCTCGCCGAGTTCGGGTTCGATTCGATCGGGCTCAAGGAGCTGGCCGCGAGGCTCAGCGAAGCCTTCGGCGTCGAGATCACCCCGGCCGTGTTCTTCGCCCACGGCTCCATCGCCGCCCTCGCCCGGCACCTTCGCGAGACGCACCCGGCCGCTGTCGGGACGTGTCACGGCGCCAGCACCCCAGCGCCGGCTTCAGCCCTTCCCGCCACCCCGGCCGAGCCGGACGCCATCGCCATCATCGGCATGGCCGGACGGTTCCCCGGCGCCTCCGACCTCGCCGCCTTCTGGCGGCTGATCGAGACCGGCGGCGTCAGCGTGACCCCGATGCCGCCCGAGCGCCGCGACCTGCTCGGGCTGCCCGCCGGTCCCGGCGAACCCGCGCTGACCGCGGGCTTCCTCGACGAGGTCGACCGCTTCGACCACCAGCTCTTCCACATCTCACGCCGCGACGCCGTCCACATGGACCCGCAGCACCGCCTGGCGCTGGAGGCCGTGTGGCGGGCGCTCGAGGACGCCGCGGTCCGCCCCGGCGACACGGCCGGCCGGCCGGTGGGCGTGTTCTTCGGCCAGCAGGTCAACGCCTACGCCGGCCTCCTCAGCACCGACGAGGAAGCCCGGCCGCAGCTCGCGCTCGGCAACATCGCCGCCATGCTGCCGGGCCGGATCTCCTACGCCTTCGACTGGCAGGGCCCCAGCGAGGCCGTCGACACCGCCTGCTCCTCGGGCTTGGTCGCCGTCCACCGCGCAGTCCGTGCCCTCCGAAGCGGCGAGTGCGAGCTCGCCGTGGCCGGTGCCGTGAGCCTCCTGCTCGATCCCGAGGACCTCGTCACCACCGACCGGCTCGGCGTGCTCTCGCCGGACGGCCGCTGCCACAGCTTCGACGCCCGCGCCAACGGCTACGTCAAGGGCGAGGGTGTGGGGGTCGTCCTCCTCAAGCCGCTCGCGCGGGCGCTCGCCGACGGCGACCCGATCCGGGCCGTGATCCGCGGCTCGGCGGTCAACCACGGCGGCCGCGCCCAGTCGCTCACCGCCCCCAACCCGCTGGCCCAGGCCGCCCTGATCCGCGCCGCCCTCGCCGACGCCCGCGTGCCGCCGGCCGGCATCGGCTACCTCGAGGCCCACGGCACCGGCACCGAGCTCGGCGACCCGGTCGAGCTCGAGGGCCTGCGCACGGCCTTCGCCGACGGACCGGCCCCGGGCGCCTGCGCGCTCGGCACGGTCAAGGCCAATATCGGCCACCTCGAGCCCGCGGCCGGGATCGCCGGGCTGATCAAGACCGTCCTCGCGCTCCAGCACCGCGTGCGCCCGGCGCTGGCCGGCTTCGAGCGCCCGAACCCCTACCTCAAGCTCGACGGCTCGCCCTTCGCGATTCCGCACCGGAGCGAACCCTGGCCCGCCGATAACGGCCCGCGCCGCGCCGGCGTCAGCTCCTTCGGCTTCAGCGGCAGCAACGCGCACGTCATCGCGGAGGAGCCGCCGGCGATCCCGCCGGCACGCCCGGCGAACGCAGACGGCCCGATCCTCCTGCCCTTCGCCGCGTTCGACCCCGGCCAACTCGCGACCCTGATCGAGGCCCACGCCGCGGCATTGCGTGGCCGCCCCGCCCCCGACCTGCGCGACGTGGCGCTGACGTTGATGCTGGGCCGCGACGCCCTGCCCTGCCGCGCGGTCCTGCTCGCCGACCCGGCCGGCGATCCGGCCGGCGGCCTCGACGCGCTGGCGGCACACCTGCGCGGCCGCGGCGAGGCACCGGCGCAAAGCTGGACCGCCAGTGGTGGGACGGAGGGCGCCTTCGGCGACGATCCCGACGATCTGGACTACCTCGCCGGCCTCTGCCGCCGCGGCCGCCTAGACCGCCTGGCCCGGCTCTGGTGCGCCGGGGCCGGCGTCGACTGGCGCCGGCTCGCCCCCTTCCTCCCCTGGACGGCACAAGCCCGCCGTGTCGCCCTGCCCGGCCTGCCGCTGCGGCGCACGCGCTGCTGGGGGGAGCTGCGCCGGGGCCAGCCCGCCGCCGCCCTCGCCGCCGTGACCGCGCCACCGCCGGCGGTACCACCGCCGGAGCCGCCGCCCCGACCCGCCGCCACGGCGGCCGCGGCGACGGCGATTCTCGCCCAGGTCAGGGAGGTCGTGGCCCAGGCCCTCTATCTCGAGCCGGAGGACCTGGGCGAGACCGCCTCGTTCGCCGAGCTCGGCCTGGACTCGATCCTCGCCGTCGAGGTCGCCAAGGCGATCAACGACCGCTTCGGGACCGACCTCCAGGCGACCCGCCTCTACGACCACCCCTCGGTCAAGGCGCTGGCCGCGCACCTCGCCGAGCGCATGGCCGCGGGCCCGCTACCCTCGCCCGGCGCGATCCCTGCGCCGCCGCCCCCGGACGGGCGCACGCGCGAGGTCCTGGACTTCCTGCGCGCGGCCCTGGCGGAGGCTCTCGACCTCACGCTCGCCGACGTGCCGGCCGACACGCCCCTCGACCGCCTGGCCGTCGTGCCCGAGGCGGCGGCGCGCATCCTGGCCGCGCTCAACGAGCGCTTCGCGACCAGCCTCGGCCCCGCCGAGCTCGGCCCCTGCCGCGACCTCGAGGCCGTGGCGCGACTCGTCGCCGGCCGGACCGGCGCGGCTGCGGGATCACCGCCCGCACCACCGCCTCCGTCACGCGAGGCCGACCCCGAGCCGTCGGGCCTCGCCTGGCTGCGCGCCGAGCTCGCCGACCTCCTCTTCCTCGCGCCCGACGCCCTCTCGCCGGACCAGTCGCCGGCCGAGCAGGGGCTCGACCTCGTGCTCGCGACCGAGCTCGCCGACCGCCTCGCCCGCCGCCTCGGCGAGGGAGCGCCCGACCCGCGCGCGCTCATGGCCGCCCCGAGCCTCAGGGCGCTCGCCGCGACGCTGAACGGGCGGCGGCGGGTCGAGCCCGGCGCGACGCCCGCGACCCATGCCCTCCCGCGCCTGGTCGCCGAGGCGCGTCGCGCCGGCTTCGTCGGCCCGCTCGAGGCGATCACCTGGCTCGGTCCCGTAACAGACGCGGCGCCGCTCGCCGCCGAGCTGGACGCCGATGCGGCCGAGCTGCGGCTCGTCGACGACACCGGCGAGGCTCGCGTCCGCGCCTGCGTCGGCCGCGTGCCCCTCCCGCCACCGCCCGACCTGGACCGCGGCCTGATCGACGCCGCCTCATCGTCCCCCGAACCGGACGGCCGCGGGCCGACGCTGATGCGGCTGCCTGCCAACGCGGAGCCGGACGAGTCCGGCCTCGCGCCCACGACCTTGGCGGCGGCCCTCGACCTGCTGGGGCCGGCCCCGCGCGCGATCGGGCGGCTGAGCAGCTTCGCGCCGATGACGGGCGAGCTGGTCGCCTGGGCGATCCCGGAGCCGCCGCGGGCCGCGGGCGGGGGCCGGCGCGCCGACCTCCTCATCGCCGACACGAGCGGCCGGATCGTGCTGGAGCTGCGCGGCTGCGAGCTGGCCGTAGCCGAGCCGCCCATCCTGCTCCACCGCCCCGCGGCCGCACCCCCTCCGGCGCCGCCCCGCTATAACGGCGTCAACGGCGGCCACGCCCCGCCCGCGGCCGCCCGCGTCCGGGAGATCGTGGAGGCCCAGATCCGGGCGGTGCTGCCGGACCTGCCGCCCGACGCGATCCGGCCGGGGATCACGCTCGCGGCACTCGGCGCCAACTCGATCGACCGGGCTGAGGTCGCGGCCGGCGCCATGGAGGCGCTCGACCTCGCGGTCCCGCCGGGCGAGCTGGCCGCCGTCGCCTGCGTGGACTCCCTGATCGAGCTCCTGGCGCGCCACCTGGGCCAAGCGGCAGCGGTGCATGTCCACTGAGGCTGTCGGCCGGCGCGAGGTCGTCATCACGGGCCTCGGCGTCCGCGGCGCCCTCGCGCGCGACACCGCGCACCTGCGCGACCTCCTCGCGGCCGGCCGGCCGCTCGCGACGGCCGAAGCCGTCGACCCGGCGGCGGATCCCGCACCGGCCCTGCCCGCCGCCTGGCAGCCGCGGGCGGAGGCCCTGCGCGGCGCCGACCCGGCCGTGGTCGCGACCGCGCACGCCACCCTCGAGGCCGCCCTCGCGGCCGGCCTGCCGGAGCGCCAGCTCCCGCCGGACCGGCTCGGCGTCGTCCTGGGCGGCAGCAACCTCGCCCATCGGCCGCTCCTGGAGGCGGCGGAGCGCCACGGCCGCAACCCGGCCTTCGTCAACCCGCGCCTGGCCCTGACCACGCTCGACAGCCACGCCGCCTCGGTCGTGGCCGCGATCCTGGGGGCCGAGGGGCCGGTCTTCACCGTCGGGGCGGCGGCCGCGAGCGGGGCCGCCGCCGTCGTCACCGCCCTCGACCTCGTGCGCCACGGCCGCATCGACGCCTGCCTCGCGATCGGCGCCATGCAGCGGCTGAGCCCGGTCGACCTGCAGGCCCTGCGCGGCCTGGGCGCCCTGCCCGCGCCCGAGGCGGCCCGCCGCGCCTCCCGCCCGTTCGACGCCATCTCGACCGGCGTGGCCCCGGTCGAGATGGCGGCCGCCCTGGTCCTCGAGGCCGGCCCCGGCGCCGGGGGGCGCGCCCGCGCCCGGCTGCTCGGGGGCGCGATCACCGGCGGCGGGCCGGCGCTCCCCAGCCCCTCGGTGGACCACGAGCGGCGCACCATGCTGGCGGCCCTCGCCGACGCCGGCCTGCCGCCCGAAACACTCGACGCCGTCCTGGCCCACGCGACCGGCACCGCCAAGGGCGACCTCGCCGAGGCCCGCGCGATCGAGGCGGTGCTGGGCGGGCACGCGGCCTGGGTCCTGGCGCCCAAGGCGGTCACGGGCCACGCGCTCACCGCCGCGGGCGCGCTCGGCGCGGTCGAGGCCGTCCTGATGCTGGAGGAGCAGCGCCTGTTCCCGCAGCCGCCGCGCGCGCGGCCGATCGAGACCGGGCTCCGGATGCCCGGCGGCGAGCCGGTCGCGACCGGCCTGTGCTGTGTGCTGGTCAACGCCTTCGGCTTCGGCTCGCTCGGGGCCGCCCTGGTCCTCGGCAGCGCCGCGGGGGGAGATTGAGCGGCATGACGGCGCTGGGCATCGAGCGGATCGGCTTCTACGGCGGGCGGGCGGCCGTCGAGGTGCGCGAGATCGGGCGGCTGCGCGGCCTCGACCTCGCCCGCTTCGACAACCTCCTCCTGCGCCGCAAGACCGTCCACTTCCCCTGGGAGGACCCGGTCTCCTTCGCCGTCAACGCCGCGAGGCCGCTCCTCGACGGCCTGCCGGCCGGGAGCCGCGCGCGGATCGACCACCTCCTGGTGGCCAGCGAATCGGGCATCGACTTCGGCAAGTCGCTCGCCACCTGGGTCCACCCGCTGCTCGACCTCCCCCGCCACTGCCGGCTGTTCGAGGTCAAGCAGGCCTGCTACGGCGGCACCGCGGCGCTGCAGTCGGCGCTCGGGATGCTGGCGCTCCGCGGCGAGCCCGGCCGCAAGGCGCTCCTGATCTGCGCCGACATCGCCCGCCCGATCCCCGGCTCCTACGCCGAGCCGACCCAGGCCGGGGCCGCCGTCGCGCTGCTGGTCGGCGACGAGCCCGAGATCCTGAGCCTCGAGCCCGGCGCCAGCGGCGTCTACGGCCACCACGTCATGGACGCCTGCCGGCCCGACGCCGAGCAGGAGACCGGCGACGCCGACCTCTCGCTGCTGACCTACCTCGACTGCCTGGAGCAGAGCTTCGCCGCCTACCGGGCCCGGGTAGGCGGCGACGTCAGCTTTCGCGACCACTTCGCCTACCTCGCCTTCCACACGCCCTTCGGCGGCATGGTGAAGGGCGCGCACCGCCGCCTCCTGCGCCGGCTGGAAGCCCTGCCCCCGGCCGCGATCGAGGCCGACTTCTACCGCCGCCTCGCCCCCTCGCTGACCTTCTGCCAGGAGGTCGGCAACATCTACTCCGGCACCCTGTTCCTGGCGCTGGCCGGCGTGATCGCGAGCGGCGACTTCCGCGAGCCCCGCCGCGTCGGCCTCTTCTCCTACGGTTCCGGCTGCTGCGCGGAGTTCTTCAGCGGCCTCGCCGGCGCGAGCGCCCCGCGCGCGCTGGACGCGGCGGGCATCGCCGCCCACCTCGCCGAGCGCCGGCCGCTCGACCGGGACGGCTACGAGCGGGTGCTGCAGGCCCAGCGCCAGGGCCAGATCTTCGGCCGCCGCAACGCCGCCGTCGAGCCGGGCCCGCTCGCGGACCTGTTCACCGCCTGCTTCGCCGGCCGGGGCCTGTGCGTCCTGGACCGGGTCGAGAACTATGAGAGGCGCTACCGTTGGTCGTGACCACCACGCCGCCCGTGGTGCTGGAGGCGACCGGCCGCACGCTCCGCGTGCTGCTGGCCCGGCCGGCCGAGCGCAACCGGCTCAACGCCGCCCTGATCGAGGCGCTGCACGCGGCGCTGGACCGGGTGGAGGCGGACGGCGAGCTGCGCCTCCTGCACCTCGCCGCCGAGGGCCCCTGCTTCTGCGACGGCATGGACTTCGCCGAGGCGCTCGGCAGCGGCCACGCGAGCCGCGAGGCGGCGCTGCGGCCGATCGAGCGCTTCTTCGACCTGCTGCTACGGCTGACCCGGGCGCCCGTGATCGTCTGCGCCGAGGTCGAGGGCCGCGTGAACGCCGGCGGGGTGGGCCTGGTCGCCGCCTGCGACGTGGCGCTCGCCGGCAGCCGGGCGCGGTTCAGCCTCTCCGAGATCCTGTTCGGCCTCCTGCCGGCCACGATCGCGCCCTTCCTGATCCGTCGCACCGGCTTCCAGGCCGCCTACCGCCTGGCGCTCACGGCCCAGCTCGTCACCGCCGCCCAGGCGGCCGGCCTCGGCCTCGTCGACGAGGTCGCGGACC
>JADMIO010846092.1_pt1 | contig 11510 bp, 13 predicted proteins | sample 8958161 | NCBI WGS metagenome assembly JADMIO01 (sample SAMN16585339, study PRJNA669376) | soil metagenome | isolation source: Crop rotation soil | place: USA: Cullars Rotation, Alabama | collected 2011
CTTTCCCACCACCCCGCCGCGCAGGAGCCAGCGGCGGACCACCGCCATCCCCTCGTCGTCGGTGGTCCGGCGCACCCCCTCGGGGGCCGCGGCAGGATCGTCCAGCACGTCGAGGCAGGGAGCAGCCATGGCGACTCCGACCGCCGCCTCGGGATTTCCGCCCTGGGCCAGGGTGTCCGCCTCCAGGGCGTGAGCCACCGCCTCGTGGAGCAGCACCGCCACCGCGTGCGGCGCCAGCACGGCGGGACCGCGGAACGGGGCCGGCGGCAGGGCCTGGCGGGCGCGGAAGAGAGCCACCGCCGAAGCGGCCACCTCCTCGGCGGCCCCCGCGAGGCGCGGCAGCAGAGCGCCGTAGCGCCCCCAGGAGGATTCGAGCGTGCAGCTGTAGAAGGACTCGCTCTCGGCCCCGGCCACCAGGCGCGGCCCCACCACCTGCACCCACCGCCGGTGCCGGCGGACGGCCACCCGCAACGGGAAGCCAACATGGTGGGCCCGCACGGCCCGCGACAGGGCGCCGGGGAAGTCGAGCAGCTCGGGCGCCGCCACCGGATCGGGCGGCGCCACCTCCAGGGTCGGCTCGGGATAGCTGGCGGCGGAGATCGCCCGCGCCACCTGCCGCAGGGCTTCGGCGAACGGGCGGGCCTCGATCGCATCCCGCGACGCCATCCAGGTGAGACCCTCACGCACCAGGCGGACGGCGAACCCCTCCTCCCGCCAGGCCCGCAACCCCCCGGGATCCCCCTCGGGGGCGAGCTCCACCTCCTCCCGCCGCTCGAAAAAGGCGTCCACCACGTCGTCGGGATGCTCGGCGATCTGGGACAGAGTGCGGGCGACGGCGGCGGTGTCCAGCTTCGAGAACGGCATGGGACGCGGATTCTACTCCGCCGCTCGCTCCCCCTCCCGCAGCACGCGCAGGAAGTTGCCCCCCAGGATCAACTTCACCCCGGCCTTGTCCACCCCGCGGTCGAGCAGGGCCGCGGTGAGATTCGGGAGCTTGCTGGGGTCTTCGAGCCCTTCGAGCACGTCCGGGATGCCGTCGAAGTCGGTGCCGATCCCCACGTGCTCCTCGCCCCCCAGATCGACGAGATGGATGAGGTGATCCACGAACACGGAGAGGGGGACCCTGGGGAGCGGATGGTCCGCGAAGAGGCGGGCGCGCTCACGCCAGACCCTGCGGGGATTCCGGAGGTACTCCTCCTCGGTCTCCTGCAGCTCCGGCCTGAGCTCCTTGCCGCGCGCGGCGTCCGCTTGCGACGCCTCGGGGCTGACGAAGGCAGGGTAGCTGTTCGCCATCACGATCCCCCCCTTGCGGGCGATGTCACGGACGAGATCGTCCGGCAGGTTGCGCGAGTGGTCGCAGAGGGCGCGGGCGGAGCTGTGGCTGGCGATCACCGGGCCGGGGGCCACGTCGAGCACGTGGCGCACGGCGTCGTCCGAGACGTGGGAGACGTCGGGGAGGATGCCGGCGCGGCTCATCTTCCAGACGATCCCCTCCCCCTCGCCCGAGAGGCCGCCATGGCGGGGATCGTCGGTCGAGGCGTCGCACCACTCGTGAGACGCCCAGTGGGTGAGAGTGACGTAGCGGATCCCTATGCGGACGCACTGATCGAGCGCTCCCGGAACCGTCAGGGGGCGGCCGTTCTCCAGGCCGAAGAGGACGGCGACCTCCCCCCGCCAGGAGGCCCGCTGGAGATCCTCCGCCGAGGCCACCTGCACGAGCTGCCCGGGGATCAGGGCGCCGGTCGAGATCCGGTAGAGCTCCTGAGCGTGCTCCCATCCCGGCTCCGGCTCGAGCGGGGCAGGCACATAGAGGGCGAAGACCAGCGCATCCACTCCGCCCGCGCGCAGGCGGGGGAGGTCGACGTGCCGGTCGGCGAGACGCTGGGAGAGATCCGCCGGCTCCTCCCAGAGCCGGGTGGGGACGTCGGTGTGACCATCGATGACGAGAGCTTCCTGATGTAGATCCATGGTGGGGGAAGCATACCCGGGGGAGGCGCGCCTGCAGCACCCCTGCCTGGTTTGGGCTCAGGAGATCAACCAGCGGGCTTCCTGCTGCAGAGTCCGGGTGAAGCGACCGCCTTGTTGTACAAGGTGCTCCCATTCCGGGCGTGTATAGACGAGCAGCTCGGCTGGGATGGGAAGAGAGGTGAGAAGTAGTTGACGCCGGGGAGTGAGGTCCCAGTCGAGAGAGCGCCGCTCGAAAGAGTCCGGCGACGATTCGACCACGGCGATCAGGTCGAGGTCACTGCCCGCTCCGGCATCCCCCCGAGCATAGGAGCCGAAGTAGCCGAGGCCGAGGAGCCCGGGATGGCGTGGCGCCTCGCGGGCAGCCCACTCCACCACTCCCCGAGACGCCCTGGCATTCCCGAGAATGCATAACAGGTCCGGGCCTACAGGTCCGGACCAGCTTGTCCGCTTCTGCGGCTTCAGGCCGTGCTCTTGCGCGGGTCACCTTGCCGGACCCGCGGGTTGCGGGTTGGGACCCCAGGGTCAGGCGGCAGGACCCAGAGGTCACGTCCGTGGACCTCTAGGGTCAAGCCAGCCGACCCGAGGTCAGACGCGCGGACCCGCAAATCCGGCCAGTGGACCCTGGGGTCCGGTCCCTGGACCTGCGGGTCACGTCACCCAACCCGGAGAGCGCACCTCCTGACCCCAGGGTCCAGCCAGCGGACCCACGGAGCGCGCCGCGGGACCTCCGGGTCGGGTCCCAGGACCCGCGGGTCGAGCTCATCCAGGAGCTTATCCAGGCGGCTGGCACCCTTGTGCGCGCGTGCGCGGCACCCTTGCGCGGGCCCGCGGCGCGCTGGGCGGCTGGCACTCTTGCGCGCTACGCGCTGGCGTTGTCGCGCTCGACCTTTGATAAGATTCGGCCATGGAGCTACGGGACGGCGAGGCCAAGGACCCGGAGATGGAAGGAATCCCCACCGACTATGATCAGTTGGAGGTGTCGGAGTGGGGGCTGGACTGGGGCGATGTCAGTCAGATCCGCGAAAAGCTCAAGCTGACGCCGACAGAGCGACTGAAGGCCGCCCAGGATTTCATCAATACCGTCATCCGGATCCGCGCGCAGAATGGCTACCGAGCTCCGGATTGACGAAGTCCTCAGAGTGTTGAGCCGCAACGGGGTGCAATTCATCCTCGTTGGCGGTGTCGCCGCGATCCTTCAGGGCTCTCCCCTCACCACCGAAGACGTGGACATCGTCTACCTTGCTTCCGAGCAGAACAATCTCTGCCTGGCCAAGGCGCTGGAAGAGTTGGAGGCGCACTACTTCGATCCCGCGGGCCGGCAAATCGAGCCCAACGTATCCCGTCTGGCCTCCATGAGAGTGCACCTCCTGAATACAAACTGTGGACGTGTCGACGTCTTACGCACAGTGGGCAAGGATCTCGCCTACCCTGATCTGATCGAGAGATCCCGAGAGCTTGAGGTCGCCGAGCTCCGCGTGCATGTTCTCGATCTCGAGGCGATCATCGAGACCAAAGAGCATGCCAATCGTCCAAAGGACCGGTACCAGTTGTTGTTCTTGCGTCAGCTCCTTGCGGAAATCCAGCGTCTGGAAACCGAGTAGCGCGGAGAGGGCATACAAGCGCCTGGCACCCGTTCTCAGCCCGGTCTTCCCGTTCGGCCCGACCCTCGACCTGACGACCGACGGCGCCGGGGCCTTCGAGATCCCCCGGCTTCCCGTCGGCCTCTACAAGATCACCGCCGAGCAGGAGGGGTTTGCCCCAGCCACGGTGGACGTCCAGGTTCCACCAGGGGCGGTGGCGGCGGTGGAGATCGAGCTGAGGCCTTGACAGTAGAGACCTCCCAAGGCTCGCCGGCTGCTGATGGTTAACGTTTTTAAAAACAATCAGGGCTTAGATCGCAAAATCCGTGCTCCGAGCTTACCATGGTGCAGTGCTGCTCGCCGCTGTCTTCATGGCAGGTGCAGTAGCAATCAAACGCTTTCGCATTGATTGAGCGCAGCCCCTTAGGAGGAACCCCCGCCATGAAGTTCGAGGTGCCGGGCAGCCGCGTATCCGGGCGCAGATCGCCATTGGTATCGACGACGGCAGATCCCATCTGATTCAAAGCCTTGCCGTGGGGGAAGGTCCACGGGATGGGCTTCCCGGGAAATCTGACGTTTCCCTTGAGCTCGAGCCTGCGTGAGCTCGTGCCCCGCACAGGCACGAAGGTCAAGCGGACATTGGCGACAAGGGGCGCGCTGAAGCTCCCGCCGCCCGCTTCGCTGCGATAGATCCGCATCTTCGTGATGGGCTGCTTTCCGTCCAGCGTGATGTAGACGTGAAAGGCGCCACAGGAGGCCTTGATGGGAGCGATGCTCACCATCGACAACGCCCGGAACTGAATGCGGGTCTCGGCAACGCCGTGGGCGTCGAACACCGCTTCATCCAAGCGCTCGACGATAGTGTCCGTATTCCGGAGCTCCCCTGGGGTACCGGTTTCGACAGGAAGGCCCTTGAGGGCCACCCGGCCCGTGAAGGTCGTAGAGGAGTCGCAGAAGAATCCGGCAGGGATAGGAGTCTTGGAGAAGTTATAATAGGTATATCCATCTCCAAGCGTCGCGAAAACGTCAATCCCTGGCTTGATTGAAGGATCGGCGCTGGACAAGTGAGACGTACCAAGCAAGAGCACAACCACGAACCCGATAGACCTTTTCACGTGAGTCCTCCTCTCGAAGCTGGCCGTTAAGAGGCGCCTGAGTGTACCTGCGCAGAGCCAGTAGACAGATCTGGCTCGCCCCTATCCTTTAAGGTACTTCTGGAAGAATAAGAGGGACAAACTCCAGCCTCCCCTCGATCCGGTCCCCCTAACGGAGACTCCCCCCTGCGACCGCCGGCTTCCCCGCCGGCCCTCCAGCCAAGCTCTTTTCCCAGACCCCCCAGAAAACCATCTGGAACCTACTGACAGCAAAGGCTTTGTCAAAAGCGACCCGATTTTGCGTCTTTAGAGGGGTGTATGGGAAGAAAACTCCGCTACATCCCCGATGGAGGCGCCCTGGTCGAGGTCACCTGCCGGACCTTGCACGGGCGCTTGCTGCTCCGGCCCAGCCCGGGAGCATCTGTCGCCGGAAGCCTATCGGGAGCGCGTCGCGAAGATGGGTCTGGAGATCGAAGAGGAAGCCGCCGTGATCCGGAAGCGAACGGGGGCCCATCCGTTCGGAGCGGCGAAGATCCTGGCCCAGCATCCCTGGACCCGTCCCGAGCGGGTGAAGAAGTCGCCGGCCCCGCTCCTCCACGCGGCGAGCAAGGCGGTGCGCCAGATCTTCTACAAGGCTTCGCCCAGTTCGTCGCCGCCTACCGCACGGCCGCCGAGAAGCTCAAGAGAGGAGATCCCAGCCCGGGCTTCCCTCTGGGCTGCTTCCCGCCGGCGTTGCCGTTCGTGGGCGGGTAGTAGGCCAGACGCCGCGGTTTCGGCCTGAAGACCGGCCGTCCGGCCTGAGAGGAGTGACACTCTTTTCTGCGCGCCCTCTTCTTGACATACTGCACACAAGAAGGTACATTGCTGTGCGCATAGAGAGGACCCTTGGATGGCACGCATGAATGTGGTCTTCGAAGACTCCTTGCTCGACGAAATGCGGCACCTCGTTCCAGCGCGGCAGCGTAGCGGATTCATCGAAGAGGCCGTGCGGGCTCGGCTTGCGCAGTTGAGGCAGATTCGGGCAGCCGAGGCCGCAGCGGGCGCATGGAGCGGCGAGGGCCGCGAGGACCCGTCGCGAGAGATCGAGAAGCACAGGAGCGCCTGGGAGGACCGCCAGCGCCGGACTGAGCCGAGCTCGTCCCATGGCTGACTTCTTGTTGGACTCCGACGTAGTGATCTGGCATCTTCGAGGGCACGCCACGGTCGTCGAGTTCGTCCTTGCCCTGGCGAGGAGAGGCCGTATCGGGTTGTCGGCGATCGCTCGGGCCGAGGTTCTTCTCGGGATGCGCGAGCCCGAGCGGACAGTCACCCTTCGGTTTCTAGATAGCTGCGAGACGCTTCCCGTCCTGGCGGAGACGGCGGATCGTGCCGGCGAGATGTATCGTAGCTTCAGAAGCCAGGGGATCACCCTTTCTCTTCCCGACACTCTGATCGGGGCCACTGCGCTGCTCGCCTCGATCCCCCTTTATACCTGCAACTCTAGCCACTATCCCATGCCGGATCTGGATCTACGCCCTGTGCCTGTCTGAAGCCCCTTCTCCGCCCTTTCTCCCGGCGAGCCGCTCACCGGCACCTGGTACAGCCACACCCAGGAGCACCCAGATCGGGCTGCCCTTCTTGTTCGCCTCTCCCTCCTCGATCCGCGAGGGGCGCCAAGCGGGCGGGCGGGCTCCAAGCGCCTGGCACCCTTTCCGGTCGAGCGACCTCCCGCATCTTCCTGTCAAGGGTGACGAGCGGCCGCCGACGAGACAACGAGCAGTGGAGGTAGTAGGCATCGTACGCATAGATACCGTGGGCGAGCGCCAGGGCGAGGGCAGCATCCATCTGCACCGGCACGAGTTGGATCGGGATCCGCTGAGTTGTCTCCCAGGCGGGTAGAATCTCGGCTTCCTCGAGCAGGTTCTTCTTGCGTAGTGCCACGAGCGCGTTACCTACCTCGTAGGGCAGGGCCATGGGCGAGATCAGGGTGGCTCCTACCGTGGCGGCGATGACCGAGCCGCGTTCCGGTTCGTCGAGAACCACGGCGAGCAGGGCACTGGCGTCGACGACGACCTCCATATGCCCAATTGTACAGGTACTGGCCGACGAAGCCAATAGACTCGTCCTGGGAACCGTGTTCGGGAGACCGAATCGGTCGATGGCCGACATGATGGCTCTCAACGCGGTCTTCGAGGTCGGGAAGCACCCCCAGGCCCCCCAGAAAGGTGGCACTTCGGGCGTGGCTTCGGGCGGTCGGGAGAAGATGAGCTTATCCAAACGCCTGGCACCCTTTCCCGCCCTCAAAGCCGCTTCGGAAGAGCTTGACGATCGGGGAATGCCCTCTCGAGAGGACGATTTTCTCCAGAGACCATGGCGCTTCGGGCGTAGGGAGAGTACGAGCTTATCCAAGCGCCTGGCACCCTTCTTCCCCCCTTCTTCCCTCTCTGATCGCGTCCTTTCCGAACCCCTCTCGCGAGGAGAGGGCTTTCGTTATAATACACAGCATGGATCAACACCCGGATGAGCAAGCCCTGCGACGGTTCGTTCGCGGCGAGTTGAAACCTTCAGACGCCCACAAGATCGACCGTCACCTCTCTATCTGTACGGAGTGCCGGGACCGCACCGATGAGGCGGCTGTCCCCCTGACTCTCCGGCTCCTGGATTCTTGGACCTGCTACGACTATGACGAGGCGTTCGATCGTGCCGCTGGCCGCGCAGCCGACCAGCTCTCTCTCGTCTTCGGGGAGGCGTGGACCACGGAGGTTCTCCTTGAGGAACTTCTGCGGGAGCCTGCCCATGCGCGTTGCCGCACCGTTCGAAACGATGAGAGATTCCACGCCCTGAATTTGTGCGACGCTCTACAGGCTCGCGCCCAAGAGTTGTGGCTCCTGGATCCAGCTCAGTCTCTCGTCCTCGCGGACTTGGCGGTTGAAGTCGCTCAGCACCTTCAAACGGGAAAATATGGATCGGCGCTCGTCGAAGACGCCCGCGCCCGGTCTTGGGCAAAGCTGGGTAATCTCTTCCGTATTGTGACAGATCTACGGAGATCCGAGCAGGCTTTAGCCCAAGCCTGGCTCCATCATTCGCAAGCGGGACAGGACGCCTATACGGAGGTAGAGATTCTCGGCTACATTGCGGAGCTGCGCAAGGTTCAGAGCCGATTCAGTGACGCGGTTCATCTCTGCGATCAGGCTTTATCTGTGTGCCGCGAGGGCGAAGACCCTATTCTCGAAGCGAACAACTTGATCAGAAAGGGGCACATCCTGGGGCGTGAGGGGCAATATAAGAGTGCAATCCTTTTTATTCAGGAGGGCCTCAACAAGCTCATCCCGGATGAACATCCGTGGCTGGTATTCCATGGTACGCACAATCTCGCGTCCGTACTCTCTATCAGTGGCTCGCCTGTCGAAGCGGAAAGATTGCTGAAGGAAGTTCTTCCTGCCTATCAGGACAATGGACGTAAAATTGCCCCAGCTTGGAACTGTTGGCTTGAGGGCCGGGTCGCAAATAGTTTAGGTGAATTCCCCCAAGCCGAGACTGCATTGCGCAAAGCTCAGGAATCATTCCTCAGCGGTCTCTCGAGCAGCCATGTCGTCTCGGTCACACTCGAATTGGCGGAGATCTATCGTAGGACAGGAAAGCCGCGGGAGGTAAAGGGAGTCCTGAGCGAAGTTATTCCCCTCACCGAAGCTCTGGGCCTCCACCGTGAGGCGCTGATGGCCCGCCTACTGTACGAGCAAGCTGCTTAGCATCACGGTTTGGGCTGGCGGTAAAGTCCAGAGCTCGCTATGCGAGCGATGATCCTCCTGTCCCGGCTCGGGACAGCAAAGCCTGGAGGAGGCGTTGCGCCTTGTCCGCGCCTCGGGGTACTGAGCAAGCGAGGCGTAGGCCGGCTATGCCGTGGCGCGGGCTGGGCCGTCTGGCCGAGGCGAGATCCCATTCGGTCTGGTAATACTCAGCGACAACCTGGATGGTGGAGGCTTATCCAAGCGCCTGGCACCCTTCTCCCGTGGACTGGCCGGGGCTCCACTGCATCCACCAGCTCGCGGACGGCGAGCCGCTCACCGGCACCTGGTACAGCCACACCCAGGAGTACCTCGCCCGCCGCAAAGGCGAGGACGCCGATCCGGCCGAGCATGCCACGACCGAGACCGTCACCTTCTCGCCCCTCCCCTGCTGGGAGCACCTCTCGCCGGAGGCCTACCGGGAGCGCGTCGGGAAAATGGGCCTGGAGATCGAAGAGGAAGCCGCCGCAAGGCGGAAGCGGACGGGGACCAGACCGTTCGGCGCGGCGAGAATCCTGGCCCAGCACCCCTGGACCCGTCCCAAGCGGGTGAAGAAGTCGCCGGCCCCGCTCCTCCACGCGGCCAGCAAGGCAGTGCGCCAGATCTTCTACGAGGGATTCGCCCTATTCGTGGCCGCCTACCGCACGGCCGCCGAGAAGCTCAAGCGGGGAGATCCCAACCCGGGCTTCCCGCGGGGCTGCTTCCCGCCGGCGTTGCCGTTCGTGGGCGGGTAGGCGGCGCGCCGCGGATTCGGCTTGAAGACTGGTTGTTCGACCGCCTGAATGGAGGCGGAGAGGGAGAGGTGTATCCGGAGAGGCGTTTTGGCGGTCAATTCAGGAAATCGGCGCCATGTTTCAACGCCCAAAACGGGCTTGGGGATCTCCTCAAAGCTGCTTTGGGGGAGCTTGACAAGCGGGGACCGACCTCTCGAGAGGACGACTTTCTCCAGAGACCTGGCACTTCGGGGCGTAGGGAGAATACGAGCTTATTCAGACGGCTGGCACCCTTCCCCTTCCACCCTTCCCCTTCCACCCTTCCCCTTCCCCTTCGCACCCTTCCCCTTCCACCCTTCCCCTTCCCCTTCTGGCACCCTTCCCCTTCCGGCACCCTTCCCCTTCCTGGCACCCTTCCCCTTCCCGCACCCTTCTCTCCCCCTTCTCTCCTCCAGTACCCTTCTCCCCACCCTTCTCCCGTAGCACCTTTCTCCGCACTTCTCTCACCGCACCCGTCTCTCAGGCTCCGGTGGCGCCAAGATCACGTCGCGCCATCGCCGCACGCTCATTACATCGAGACGTTCGCCTACAAAAACAATTTCTCTGGATACTGGCTCTCCCTTTCGTTTTAGGTGCTCACGTATGTCCATCCAGTAGATCTCGTCATTTTTCCCCCTGATTACCAGCATCACTGGGGAGCTCTGATTCATCCAGTAGAGGGCATTACCGCTATTTTTTGCGAAAAAAACCTCCACACCCCTAGCTTGCGTGCGCTCGTAAGAGTCTTCCCACTTCAGCTGCAGGAGGAGCATCTTACCTGTAGGCTCTTGAGAGTCAGATATGAATTCTATTTCAAAATCAATTCCACGGTCACTGATCACCTTCTCTCGGCAAATTTGTCCTGCCAATGCTACGGTAGAAATAATATCACCTACCAAAGCACGCTTCCTGCTTTCGTTGCTGAGCACCAAGGCGGCCTCTTGCTGGAGGTCGCGCACACGCTCTTTAATCTCTGGGCTCGCAAAAACTTGCTCTAAGTCATCCCACAAAGGAACCCGCCTCTCGCATTTTGCACATATAATTGTAGGCGCTTCTGCTTCAAATATTCTCGCTTTGAATCGCTTGGCTATATTGCTCCCAACCTTTCTCTCTAGCCATTCAGCTAGCCGCTCCATCGCGAGTTCACGGTTCCCCACTGTTGTGCCGCAGTGCGCACAGATGTAATGGCGCAATCTCTCTACTTCTCGCGCGTTGTGCAGAAGGTGTTCGTGTATATATTTGCTGAATATAATTTTCTCTCCCGCGTCAATTGCGGGATCGAAATATACCTCTAGCTCGCCCATACTTTCAGCCCGCCGGATCATCTTGATACCGAGTTTTTTTCTCGTTAGTGTCTTGAAGTCGGCGGCATAGCGCCAGAGCGTGTCCTGCTCGAAGGGTTGCGTGTGGTGAAGTCGAACCACCAGCGTTGCATAGATATCATCGAGGAAGCCAGTAAACCTGTAGCTAACTAGGACGGCTGGATGTCCTGTCAACTCGGGGCGTTCCCGACGGTAATAGCTGGGGAAAACGAGCAGAGTTCCGTTGTCCGTGTGCTCGCGTAGACAGAGCCCTCGCTCTACTAAAGTTTGATGCATAGCAAGAACAACAAATCGCTCTTCGTCGGCATTGAGGCGGGTCATTGAGGATTGATATGTAAGTTTACAATTTAAGACCAGCTCTTCTGATATGCACCCCCGTTCGTGTGGGTCTTCGCGCATGGTTTGGATCACGGCTTGGGCATAGGCATTAATGCGTTCGGGTTGAAGCAATACCCAGCGCCCAAACTTTAGTTCCCACACTACTCCCGGCCCAGCCAGCAGGCTCAAGACCGCTCGCAGCTCGTCATCATTAAATCGAGAGTTCTCCCCAGATAGCCGCAACTGCAGCGCCTCTCTCAGTTCATTGAACCGCATTAGCACCCGACCTTCATCCTTAATTCGAATGATTTCGTCCTTAAGACGCTTGAAGAGAAGCGGCGAAGACCGCCAGGGGATCTCTTCCCATGGGATATTATTGATGATAGCCTGCCTAAGTTCCTCGCAGCCAACATTTTCCTTTGCGCTAGTCTCCAGAAATTGGGAGTAGCCGTGTTCAGCCACGAAAATTTCTATATGCCTTCTGCTGATCCGAAGACCTCCAGCATCTACGCGCCCGGCAACCAGTAGTTTTGATAGCCTATCTCTTGATGCACGGGTAAGATCGCGGTCCCACTGGCCAAGCTTTTCGAAAAGGTCATCCTTCTGACCGTCGAAAACCAATACCACAAGTGCCGTTTCATCCATGTAAAGCTGATGTACTTTCCAGCACATTGGGATCCTAAGCTTAGAATTCCACGTGGACAAGTTGTCG
>JADMIO011096091.1_pt1 | contig 11510 bp, 10 predicted proteins | sample 8958161 | NCBI WGS metagenome assembly JADMIO01 (sample SAMN16585339, study PRJNA669376) | soil metagenome | isolation source: Crop rotation soil | place: USA: Cullars Rotation, Alabama | collected 2011
GCGACTTCAAGTCACGTGAATTCCAAGCTTCGGATCCCACTGTGCTGGAAAGACATTGGCGACGATCCAGCACCCTGCGGTCACGGTGAACGGAAGCAGCGCCAGGGGCGACAGCAGTACGATGGCGTGCGGCGGATAGACGGCAAGGAGGCCGGGTTCGGCATAGACGTCCAGGCCGCGCAGCCAATCGGCGGCCGACCCCATGACGATAGCCACGTCGCTGAGGCGCTCCGGTTGCAGGGCCAGAAGGACGCCGATGCCGAGATTCAGGGCCGCCAGAAACGCCCACAGACGAATCTCCCGGCTTCGGGGCCTGGTGAACAGAGGACCGTAGAACCCGGGGGCTTCGCCAGTGGAAGACGTCACAGGATCGACACCGGATCGATGTCGATGGCCACGCGCCGGCGCATCTCCCCTTCAGCGGCTACGGCGGCCTGCACGGCCTCGCGCATGGCGCCACGGTGGCTGCCCTTGAGAAACAATTGCGTGCGGTACTCGCCTCGCAGTTTCGCCACGGGAGCGGGCGCCGGCCCGAGGACTTTGAATCGCCCCGCACCTGCGCGGCCGCGCAGGTGCCGCGCCAGCACTTCGGCATCGGACAGCGACGCGCGCGCGTCGGACGCTCGCACCACGACGTTGACGAGCGCGTTGAGCGGCGGGTACTTCATCGCCTTGCGATAGCGCAGCTCCTCGGCAAAGAAAGCGTCGTAGTCCTGCCGGCAGGCGTGCAGGATGCTGTAATGCGTGGGATAGAGCGTCTGGACAATTGCGTGGCCGCGCTCTTCTCCCCTGCCCGCTCTTCCTGCCACCTGCGTCAGCAGCTGGAACGTCCGCTCGGCCGCGCGAAAATCGGCCACTCCCAGCCCCACATCTGCGGAGATCACCCCCACCAGCGTCACTCGGGGAAAATCGTGGCCCTTGGCGATCATCTGCGTGCCCACCAGCACGTCGAGCTTCCCCGACGACATCGACCCGAGAATGTCGGCCGCGGCGCCCCTGCGGCGTACGCTATCGCGATCCAGCCGTCCCACCCTGGCCTGAGGCCACAATGCGCTGATTTCCGCCGCCACCCGCTCGGTTCCGAATCCGCGCCGCTCCAGGTATGAACCTGCGCACGCGGGGCACGCCTTGGGCACCGTCACGGCGTGATTGCAGTAGTGACAGCGGGCGCGGTGCCGATCTTTGCCGTCGGTGTGAACGATCAGCGACACGCTGCAGTTCGGGCAATCCAGGGTGGCGCCGCACTGCCGGCAGAACACGGCCGTCGCCAGGCCGCGCCGGTTCAGCAGCACCAGCGACTGCTGCCCCGCCGCCAGCCGCTCGGCAATGGCCTCCTTCAGCCGCTCACTCAGGACGACATCCGGTCCGGCCGCCGCATATTCCTGCCGCATGTCCACAATCTCCACCGTGGCGAGCGGGCGATCGTTCACGCGGCTGCGCATCAGCACGCGCGTGTAGCGGCCGCCCGCGGCGTTCTGTCCGCTCTCCAGCGACGGCGTGGCCGATCCAAGCACCACCAGAGCACCTTCCTGCCTCCCGCGCATCACGGCCACGTCCCGGCCGTGGTACCGCGGCGTCTCCTCCTGCTTGAACGACGTATCATGCTCTTCATCGACGATGATCAAGCCGAGATTCGTGAGCGGCGCAAAGACCGCCGAGCGCGTGCCCACGACAATCGACACGTCGCCGCGCCGGATGCGATGCCACTGGTCGTGGCGTTCTCCGGCTGACAGTCCGCTGTGCTGGACGGCCACCTGATCGCCGAATTCCTCGCGGAACGCCGACGCCACGGCGGGGGTGAGCGCGATTTCCGGGACGAGAACGAGCACGGTGCGACGCTGCTCGAGGACCCGCGCCGCCAGCCGCAAATACACCTCCGTCTTGCCTGATCCCGTCACGCCCTGGAGGAGCGACACGGAAAACGTGCGGGCATCAGCCGACGCACAAAGAGATTCCAGCGCCTCCGTCTGCTCCCGCGTCAGCACGCGACCCGGCGCCAGCGGCACGGCACATCGCACGACGCCGGACTGAAACGGGTCGCGCTCCACACGATCCCGGCTGAACATCACCAGTCCCTTAGCCGCGAGGCGCTTGACCACGTCGCCGGAAATCCCTTTTTCCTTCAGAGCCGCCAGCGACATCCCCGCCGGCGCCTTTCGGAGCAGATCCAAGGCGTCCTTCTGCCTGGGAGTGCCTCCCCCCGGCTCCGCGTCGCTGGGAAGAACGGAAGAAATGCGAGCCGTGGAGACTGTCCGGTGCGCCCTGGCGGGCGGCATCGCCGCGGCCAGCGCATCACCAGGTCCGCATGCGTAGTATTCCGCCACCCACATCGCCAGATCGACGACCGCCGGCGGGACAAACGCCCCGTCGTCCAGCACGGCGAGCAGATCTTTGATTTTCGTGTCGCCAGGAACCCCGCCGGCGTCCGCGATCACAATTCCCGTCACGACGCGCTTGCCCAGAGGCACGCTCACGCGCGCGCCCCGCACGGGCGGCGTCATCTCGTCGGGCACGCGGTAGGTCAGCAGGTCGAGAAAGGGGACCGGGACGGCGACTGAGACAAGTGCCACTTAACCTTCGCCGTTGAGAAGCGCTCTGGCTTTTTTCATGTCCTCCCAGACTTCGCGCCGGCAGCCTGGATTTCTCAGCAGATACGCCGGATGAAACGTCGGGATCAGCTTCGCACCGCGGTAGTCGAACACGCGGCCGCGCAGGCGCGAAATCGGCTCGTCGGTTTTCAGGAGCGAGCGCGCGGCAAAGGTGCCGAGCGCGACAATGACTTTCGGCCTGATGAAATCCACCTGACGGAACAGGAACGGCTCACAGGCGGCCACTTCGTCCGGTTCGGGATTGCGATTGTCCGGCGGGCGGCACTTGATCACGTTCGCGATGTACACGTCCGGCCGCTTGAGACCGATGGCTTCGATAATCTGCGTGAGCTTCTGTCCGGAGCGGCCCACGAACGGCTCTCCTTGAAGATCTTCGTCGCGCCCCGGCGCCTCGCCCACGAACATCAAGTCGGCGCAGGGATTGCCGACGCCAAACACAATCTGCTTTCTTCCCAGGCCGCACAACTTGCAGCGCGTGCAGTCGCCGATGTCGGCGCGGATTGAGGGCAGATCGTCCATCGTCGATTGTCCATCGTCGATCGTCGAGTCCGGAAGGATTGACGATCTCGCGCTCCATTCCGGCTCTTTCCGGACGCCAGAGACCCCGAGCTCCGCGTAGAACTTCAGATGCTCGGCAAGCTGATCTCGCGCGTCTGAGGGCATCTACTTCAGGGCGGGGGTGCGCGTGCGCAGCATCGCTTCGATGCGGTCCAGCACGGTGTGAGCGATGGCAGTCTTGGATTGAAGCGGGACGGCTTCGTCGCCGTCCGCGGTGACCAGCGTCACTTCGTTGGTGTCGGCCTCGAAGCCGGCGTCGGCGCGGGAGACGTCATTCGCCACAATGAGGTCGACCGCTTTCTCCTTCAGTTTCCTGCGGGCCTGCGCCACGACGTCGGTCGTTTCAGCGGCAAACCCCACCAGCAGCGGCCTGTCGCGGCTTCCCCGCCGGCGCCCCAGCTCCCCGATGATGTCCGGCGTTCTTACCAGCGTGATCGTGAGAGCATCCTGACTCTTGTGAATCTTCTGCGGCGAGATGCGGTCGGGGGCGTAATCCGCCACCGCGGCAGCCATGATGATCACATCCGGTCCGGCTTGGGCCATCACGGCCTGATGCATCTCGGCGGCGGTGGTGACGTTTAAGACCTCCACGCCTTCCGGTGGCCTGAGCGTCGTCGGTCCCGAGACGAGCGTCACGCGCGCGCCGCGGTCGCGCGCCGCCAAAGCCAGCGCGTAACCCATTTTGCCGCTCGAGCGGTTACCCACATAGCGCACCGGATCCAGCGCCTCCCGGGTGGGACCGGCGGTGATCAGCACGTGCGTGCCGTGCAGCGGGCCGTCCGGGCGGAGGATCTGCTCAGCGGCCGCCACAATTTCGTGCGGCTCCGCCAGCCGTCCCTTTCCAATCCACCCGCAGGCCAGGTATCCCGCGCCGGGATCCACGAAGCGGACACCCCGCGCCGCCAATTGGTCGAGGTTGTGCTGCACGGCCGGGTGCTCCAGCATGTGGGTGTTCATGGCGGGAGCCAGGAGCACCGGAGCCTTGGTGGCAAGATACAGCGACGACAGGAAATCGTCCGCGATGCCGCCGGCAAACTTTCCAATGACGTTCGCCGTGGCGGGAGCCACCAGCAGCAACTGGATGGCCGACGCGATCGAGATGTGTTCGATGTCCGAATTGGCGCCCGGCGCGAACTGATCGGTGAGAACTTTGTGGCGCGTGATGGCCTCGAACGTCAGAGGGCCGACAAAGCGCCGGGCATTGCGCGTCATGATGGCAATGACGTCGTGCCCGTTCTTCTGCAGCCCGCGAGCCACCTCGACGGCTTTGTAGGCGCCGATTCCGCCGCCAATGCCAAGGCCAATCAGCATAAGGTCAACGCCCGGAGGTGCTGGTCAGAAGGTCTCAAGGATTCTATCGGCCGTCGTGCGCATGCACGCCAGCCTGGCGCGTTCCGCCAGAATGATTGCCCGCAGCCGATCCACGCACGCCTCCAGTTCGTCATTCACCACGATGTAATCGTACTCCTTGAACGACGATACCTCATTGCGCGCCACCTGGAGACGCTTCCGGATGGCTTCATCGCGATCCTTGCTGCGTCCGCGAAGCCGCTGCTCCAGCACCTGGAACGACGGCGGCAGCACGAAGATCCCCACGTGCGGGAGTCCCCGTTCCCGGACTTTCCTGGCGCCTTGCACGTCGATGACCAGCACCACGTCGTTGCCGCTTTCCAGACAGCGCGTGGTGTCGGCCGCGGACGTGCCGTACAGGTTCCCGAAGACGTCCGCCCACTCGAGAAACTCGCCCGTCTCCGCCATGCGCTCGAATTCCGGGCGGCTGACAAAATTATAGTCCACGCCGTTCTGCTCATCCGGGCGAGGCGCACGCGACGTGTACGAGCGCGACATCTTCAGCCGGCTGGTCGTCTTCACCAGACGCTCCACGACCGTGGTTTTTCCGGTGCCGGATGGCGCAGAGACGATGAACAGCACGCGCTTACCGCACCCTACTCGACATTCTGCACCTGTTCGCGCATTTTCTCGAGTTCGGCTTTTGCGTCGATGATGAGCGTTGACACCCGCAGGCCGTCGGCCTTCGATCCAATGGTGTTCACTTCCCGGTTCATCTCCTGCAGCAGAAAATCCAGCTTCCGCCCGACAGGCTCGTCGGATTCCGCCAGCGACTGCCAGTGGGACAGGTGGGCCCGGAACCTGGTCACTTCCTCGCTGATGTCCGATCGCGCGGCGGTGCGGACGATTTCCTGGGCGATGGCGTTCTGGTCTCCTCCCAGCTCCGACGCCAGCTCGCGCACCTTGTCCGCCAGCCTCGCCTGCAGCGCGATCCGGCCCTCCTCCGCGGCGTCGGCAATCTTCTCCAGCAGACCGGCGAGCGCGGCACGGCGCCCCTCCAGGTCGGCATTGAGGTGTTCGCCCTCGGTGGCGCGCATGGAGTCGAGCCTCTCGAGTGCCTCATCCACCGCCAGATCGAGTCGCGTCAGCAGGTTCGCCACCACCGCCTGGTCGCGCTCCACGGCCCGCTCGCGCACGGCCAGCGCCTGCGGCAGCCGCAGCAGATCGCCAGGCGTCAGCGCGCCCTGGATGATGCCGCGCGCCCTGGCGGATTCCAGGGCCGCGGCCAGCGCCACGGCCAGCGGCTCGTTGAATTCCACTTCGACGCTCGCCGAATGCCGGTATTGCAGCGTCACAGCCAGCTCCACCCGGCCGCGGCCAATCCACCGCTGAACGCCGGCGCGAATCCGCCCTTCCCCTTCCGCCAGCGCCTGCGGCACGCGCAGCTGCAGATCGAGGTGGCGATGATTGACCGCCCGGATGGTGACGGTAATGGTGGCGTGCTCGCTTTCGTCGGAGGCGGACGAAAAACCGGTCATGCTCTTGATCATTGGATCGCCGGCGCTCCATTCTCGCTGCGTTTGGGCTCGAGCATCTGCATCTGATACAGCGAGGCGTATACGCCGCCGCGCGTCAGCAGCGCATCGTGCTGCCCGATTTCCACGATGCGCCCGCGCTCCAGCACGATGATCGCGTCTGCGCGCATGATCGTGGACAGGCGGTGCGCGATGACAAACGACGTGCGGTTCAGCATCAGCGTTGCCAGCGCGTCCTGCACGAGGGCTTCCGACTCCGTGTCCAGCGAGGACGTGGCCTCGTCCAGAATCAGGATCGGAGCGTTCTTCAGCAGCGCGCGCGCGATGGCCAGCCGCTGGCGCTGGCCCCCTGACAGCTTCTGCCCGCGTTCCCCGATCCTGGTCTGATACCCGGCCGGCGCCGCCGAAATGAACTCGTGCGCGTGCGCCGCGCGTGCCGCCGCCTCAATCTCCTCGGGGGTGGCCCTCAGGGATCCGTAGGCGATGTTGTTGGCGATGGTGTCGTCGAACAGCACGGTTTCCTGCGTCACCATGCCCACCTGCGCACGGAGCGACTTGAGCGTGACGTCGCGCAGATCCCGGCCGTCGATATAGATCCCGCCCGCGGTGACGTCGAAAAACCGCGGAATCAGGTTGACGAGCGTCGTCTTGCCCGCGCCGCTCCGCCCGACAATCGCCACCATCCGGCCGGCGGGGACCGTGAACGACAGGCCGCGCAGCGTGGCGCGCGGGTGTGCATCCTCGTAGGCGAAGCTCACGCCGCGGAACTCGATCTGCGACGTAAACGGCGGCAGCGGCTGCGCTCCCGGCGCCTCAGCCACTTCCGTGTGGATATCGAGCATCTCGAAGATGCGATCGGCCGCCGCAATGGTCTGCTGCATGTTTGCGTTCACGCGGCTGAGCTTCTTCGCCGGCGCGTACATCAGGAGCAGCGCCGCCATGAACGAGGTGAAATCGCCGGCGGTGAGGCGTCCGGCGGAAATCTGCGCGCTGCCGTACCACAATGCCAGTGCCATCCCGATTCCGCCGAGAAATTCCATCGACGGCGGGAGCACGGAGAGCGCGGCCACGACGCGCATGTTGGTGCGGTAGAGCTGCTGCAGCACGGTCCGGAATCGCCTGGACTCGCGCTCCTCGGCGCCAAACGCCTTGACGATGCGATGAGCGGCAAAGGTCTCCGCGCCGACATGCGACATCATCTCGATGGCTTCCTGGCTGCGGCGGGCCGTCCGGCGGATGCGCTGGCCAAGGCGCACCAGCGGGTAAATGACCAGCGGCGCGCCGGTCATGCACACCAGCGCCAGCCGCGCGTCCAGGTAGATCAGGACCACCGCATAGACCACCAGCGCCAGCGATTCCTGCAGCAGGTCGCCGGCAGTCTCCGACACCGCGCGCTGCACCTGGGCCACGTCGTTGGACACCCGTGACAGCAGCTGTCCGGTGGTGTGGCGAGCAAAGAATGCCGCCGACTGCCCCAGGATGTGGCCGTACAGCTGATCGCGGAGATCTCTCACCACGCGCTGGCCGACGTCTTCCATGAGAAAGTCCGAGAAATATCCCCCGACGCCCTTGGCGAGATACAGCACGACAATCGCGGTGGTGACAAACGCGAGGTCCTGGCCGGTCCGGAGGACTTGATCGAGAATCTTTCTGAGAAGCAGCGTGAGCAGTCCGGAGGCGATGGCATAGATCACCATCGCCGCCACGGCCCAGGCGAGGCGGCCCTTGTAGGGTTTTGCGTACCGAAGGAGCCGTTGTAGCGAGTTCACTCGGTAAAGCGATATTTGATCAGCACCCAGAGCGCCACCACACCGTCGCGCCAGGTGATCTTCTTGCCCTCGTCGTACCCGCGGCCGTCGTACGTAATAGGCACCTCGTAGACGCGATAGCCGCGCTTGAAAATCTTGGCGGTAATTTCAGGCTCGATCCCGAAGCCGTTGCTCTTGAGCTCGAACGATCGCAGCACTTCCACCCGCATCGCCTTGTAGCAGGTCTCCATGTCCGTCAGGATGGTGTTGTACAGGATATTGGTCAGATACGTGAGCGCGCAGTTCCCCATGTAGTGAGTGAACAGAAACACGCGGCGCCGGCCCAGGAAGCGCGATCCGTACACGACGTCGGCCCGCCCCTGGCAGATCAGCTCGATCAGGTCCGGAAACTCTTCGGGTGAATACTCCATGTCGGCGTCCTGAATCACCACCAGATCGCCCGTCACCTGCTTGAACCCCAGCCGCAGCGCCGATCCCTTGCCGCCGTTCTCCTTGCGGAAGAGCTTGAAGCCGTACTGCTTCTGGAGCCGCGTCAGGATGTCGCCGGTGCCGTCCTTCGATCCATCGTCGACGACGATGAGCTCCATCCGGATGCCGGGCACGGACGTGACGCGGCCGATCATTTCCTCGATGGTGTCCCGCTCGTTGTACACCGGCATGACCACCGACAGCAGCGGATCCTTGAGAATGCCTTTCAGCCCCGGCATCAGCGTCCCACCGAGTAGTACGTGAAGCCCTGAGCCTTCATCCCCGCCGGGCTATAGATATTGCGGCCGTCAAACACCACAGGGGTCTTCATCAGCTTGCGCATGCGTCCGAAGTCCGGTTCGCGGAACTCATTCCACTCCGTGGCCACGACCAGCGCATCGGCGCCTTTCAGCGCGTCGTAGCTCTTGCGGGCCAGGGAAATCTTCCTGCCGAAAATGCCGGCCGCCACGCTGCCGGCCTGCGGATCGAAGGCCTGCACTTTGGCTTTCGCGCGCAAGAGATGATTGATCAGCGCGATAGCGGGCGCCTCGCGCATGTCGTCCGTGCGCGGCTTGAAGGCCAGGCCCCAGACCGCAATGGTTTTTCCCTTGATGGAGCCGAAATGCGATTCCAGCTTCGCCACGAACCGCACCTTCTGCGCTTCGTTCACCCGATCCACGGCCTTCAGGGTCTGAAAGTCGTAGCCGTTGTCGCCGGCGAACTTGATGAGGGCTTTGATGTCCTTGGGGAAACAGCTGCCGCCAAAGCCGATGCCCGGAAAAAGAAAGGACGGTCCAATCCGGCGGTCCGATCCAATGGCGCGCCTCACGTGATCGATATTGGCCCCCACCGCCTCCGCCACGTTTGCCACTTCGTTCATGAAGGAAATGCGCGTCGCCAGAATGGCGTTTGCGGCATACTTGCTGAGCTCCGCGCTGGCGCAGTCCATGATCATGATGGGCGCGCCGGTGCGGGTGAACGGCGCGTACAACTCGCGCATCAATTCCTCGGCCTTCTCGTCCTCCACGCCGATGACCACGCGGTCCGGCTTCAGAAAGTCCTCCACGGCCGCGCCCTGCTTGAGAAATTCGGGATTGCTCACCACGCTGAAGGAGTGGTTCGTCTCGCGTTCGATCACCGCGCGGACCCGGGCCGCTGTGCCGACCGGAACCGTGCTCTTGTCCACAATCACCTTGTAGCCGTCGATCGCCTGTCCAATTTCGCGCGCCACGGCCAGCACGTGGGTCAGGTCGGCCGATCCATCTTCGTGCTGCGGCGTGCCTACGGCGATAAACACGATGCGCGCCGCCCTGACCGACCGCGGCAGGTCCTTCGTAAATTCCAGGCGCTTTTCCGCGCGGTTCCGCCGGACCATCTCCTCGAGCCCCGGCTCGTAGATGGGCATGAGGCCGCGGCGCAGCCGCCGGACTTTGGCCTCGTCTTTGTCGACGCACGTAACATCATTCCCGTTTTCGGCCAGACAGGCCCCCAGGACAAGGCCCACATAGCCCGTACCGACCACCGCAATTTTCATTCGCTGAGAGCTCCGAGAGTAGTAAAAGAGGGCCTGACCCCTATTTCGCCGGGGACTTTAACACAAAGGTTCCGATCCGCCAACCCGTTCAGCCTCAAATAGATATGGTAGTCTCACCCGCGTGCGGATTGTCGTCGACTACCGTCCAGCGCTGCGGGCCAGGACCGGCGTCGGCGAGTACATTCACCAGGTCGTCAAGGGCCTGTCACAAGCCGGCGGAGACGACGCCATCACGCTCTTTTCGAGCTCATGGAAAGATCGTCTGGCGCCGGGGCTTGCCGACGAGCTGCGGGGCGTCCGGCTGGTGGATCGCCGCGTGCCAGTACGCGCCCTGAATGCGGCGTGGCATCGTCTGGGATGGCCGCCGGTGGAAGCCCTGGCGGGTGGCGCATACGACGTAGCGCATTCGCCTCATCCGCTGTTGCTGCCCACGCGCGCAGCTGCACAACTGGTCACCGTGCACGATCTCCATTTCATGACCCGCCCCGAGCACACCTCCCATGAAATCCGGCGCGACTACCCCGCATTGGCCGCGTCACACGCCCGGCGAGCCGACCGCATCATCGTATCGTCGAAATTCGCCGCGTCCGAGTTGGAGCGGATCTTCGCTGTGCCGCCTGACAAGATCGCCGTCTGCCCGGCGGGAGTACCAGCATGGGCTCACCAGGTGGGCGGCGGAGATCCGAACGGGTACTTCCTTTTTATCGGCACTCTGGACGCCAGGAAGAACGTCGGCGGGCTGCTGCACGCCTACGAGCAACTTCTTGGACGCCATATCGCTCTCCCCCGCCTGGTCGTGGCGGGAACTGCGGCATCCGGCGCGGGCTCGTGGGTGCAACAGATGCAGCGGCCACCGCTGGCCGGCCATGTGGACTATCTTGGCTACGTGACTCCCGACCGCCGCGCCGAGCTGCTGCGCGGAGCGCGATTCTTCCTGATGCCGTCGTTCGAAGAAGGCTTCGGCCTGCCTGCGCTCGAGGCGATGGCCGCGGGCGTCCCTGTCATCGCATCGCAGCGCGGTTCCATTCCGGAAGTGGTGGGCGATGCGGGCATCCTGATCGACCCATCCGATCCGTCGGCGCTGAGCGCCGCCATTGAATTGGCAATGGCGGACGCGGTCCTCTGGACGACACTTCGACAGCGCGGCCTGGTGCGCGCCAGGGAGTTCACCTGGGAACAGACCGCGCGCGACGTGCGCCGCGCCTACGAGGCCGCCATTCTTTCTCATGCGCATCGGCATTGACGCGCGCGAGCTGTGCGGGAAGCCCACCGGCGTCGGCCGTCACCTGGCCGGCCTCCTTGGCGCGTGGACCACGGCCGCGCGAGCAGAACGTCACACGCTGTTCCTGTTCGCGCACAACACCCTGTCCATGCCGCTGCCGCCGAACGCCACCGTGCGGGTGCTGGGCGGAGCGGGCGGGACAGTGTGGGAGCAGACCGCGCTGGCGCGTGCGGCACATCGAGAACGCCTCGACGTTTTCTTTGCGCCTGGCTACACCGCTCCGCTCCTCCTGACGATGCCCAGCGTGGTGCTGGTCCACGACCTGTCATTCGTGTCGCACCCCGAATGGTTCCGTGCACGCGAAGGCGCTCGGCGGCGTCTTCTGACGAAATGGGCGGGGATGCGGGCAAAGCTCATCCTCACCGTGTCGGAGTCAGCGCGCAAGGAAATCCTGTCCACCTTCTCATTGCCCGCGCATCGCGTGCGCTGTGTTTATCCGGGCATCACGAAGCTGGCGGGGAGCGA
>JADMIO010965065.1_pt1 | contig 11509 bp, 6 predicted proteins | sample 8958161 | NCBI WGS metagenome assembly JADMIO01 (sample SAMN16585339, study PRJNA669376) | soil metagenome | isolation source: Crop rotation soil | place: USA: Cullars Rotation, Alabama | collected 2011
CCGCCGCTCTCGGCGGCGCTCGCCGTCTACGTCGCGCTGCCGGTGGGCGTGCGCCTCCTCGGCTTCCGCCGGCTCGCGGAGGCGTTCCAGGCGCGCGGCGCGGACGTCCTCGGCCATCCCCTGGGCCTCCGCCACGTGCACCTCGACCCGCAGCGCGGCCCGAGTGTGCTCGCGCTCGAGCTGCCGGCGGCGGTCGCGCTGGCGCGCGGCGATGCGGCGCACCTGCCTGCCTTCCCGTCGTACCTCCCGCCCGAGCAGGCCGAGGACGGAGCGGCGCCGAGCGCGGCGGCGCTCGTCTACAACTTGGGAGCGCTCGGCTACCACCTCCTCACCGGATCGCCGCCGATGGGCGCCGGCTCGGTGGAGGAGGTGCTCGAGCGCCACCGCAGCCTGCCGCCCGCGCCGGCGGACCTCGCCTGCCCGGGCTTGCCGGCCGAGGTGGCCAAGCTCCTCTCGTCGATGCTGGAGAAGGACCCGGCGCGCCGGCCGTCGCTCGAGGAGGTGGTCGACGCGCTGCCGCACGTGGCGGAGCCGGAGGGAGCGCCCTTCGCGACCGAGCGCCCGTCTCCGCAGCCGGCCGCGCGAAAGCCGGCGGGCCCCGTCTCCGCCCAGCGTCTCGGCGCGCGCCCGGCGCTTCGGCCCGGCGCTCCGGCGCGCCCGGCGGCTCAGGGAGCTCCGGGAGCGGCTCCCGCGGCTCGCCCGGTCCGGCCCCGGCCTCCCGCGCCGGCGGCTCCTCCCGCAACCGGCGACGCGCCTCGAGCGGTTCGGGCCGCGCCCGCTCCATCGCGGCTCGCCGATGCCGCGGCTCCGCGCCGCTTGCCGATCCTCGTCCACCTCGTCTTCTGGCCATCCCTGTGGGCGGGGCTCTTCCTCGCGGGGCGATTCGTCATGCACGCCGTGCTGAAGAAATGATACGGTGGTTGACACCTTGACAATTTAGGAATCCCCCAGACGCGGCAAGGTGAAGCGGGCACGGGCACGGGACGACGAGCAGAGGCGCCTTCGATTCAGCGCAGCGGCGTGAACTTCCCGTCGTTCTGCTTCGCCACCGCCTCCATGAACCTCTTCAGGTTCGCGCCCTCCTGGAGGAACCCGAAGGAGTGGATGCGGCACTTCGTGAAGCGGTTCGCCTCGCGGATCTCGGTCAGCACCTTCTCGTCGGCCACCTTGGCGCCGTTCCGCCAGGGCATGCCGTCCGAGAGGAAGTAGATGGTGTCGACCTCCGGCAGCTCCTTGAAGGCGCGCGCGAACGCCTCGTCGGTCCACGTCTCGCCGTTCGGCTGGAGGGCGTTCACCCAGTCCTCCGCCCGCTTCTTGTTGTCGGGCGTGGCGAGGGTGAGCTTCGGCGCGTCGCCCACGAAGTGGATCTCGTGGTTGAAGGACTCCACCGTGAACCGCACGTTCTCCGGCATCGCCTTGATGATGCGGACGAGCTCCCTCTTCACCCGCCAGATGCGCTGCCGCTCGAGCGAGAGGCCGCCGTCGTCCCCGGCCTTCTTCTTCTCGTCCTTCCCTTCCTGCGCCTTGGTCTTCACCACCACCGTCTTCCCCGGCTCGACCTTCTTCTTCGCCTCCGGCCCGGCGGGGTCCGGCATGGGGGGGTCCTTCTTCTCCATGCTCCCCGAGATGTCGATGATGAACAGCACCTGGTCGCTCTCGAGGGGCACGCTGAAGAAGTCGGCCTTGCGCGGGACGACGCGCGTGGGGCTCTGGCGCGGCTTGGGCGCGCGCCCCGCCTTGTACGAGTCCCAGTAGTTCTGGAAATCGGCGGCGAGCTCGAGGTCGACCTTGGTGAAGTCCTTCAGCGCGTTCTTCACGTCGAAGTAGAAGCGGCTCTGCGGCTGCTGCTTCTCGGCGCCGCGCAGCGCCTCGATGAGGAGAGGCACGGCGCGGTCGGTTTCCTTCGTCTCCCGGATCCAGCGGACGGCGGTGAGCTGCGCCGGGCGGGAGCGGTCGCGCAGGCCGGCGGCGAGCGGCGCGAACGCGGCCGGGTCCTTCTTCACCAGGAAGAGGTCGCGGCAGACGCCCAGCAGGATGATGCGCGTCCTGAAGCTCGCGTTCTTGGTCACTTCCGAGTAAATGACGGCGCGCGCGGCCGGATCCTCGGCGGCGACGAGCCGGTTGAAGACGTGGGCGTCCAGCTCGCGGTCCTCGCCCTGGAGCGCGTACTGGATCACCGCGCGGTAGGCCGCGGGGTCGGCCGTCTCGAGCGCCTCGTCGGAGAGCTTGCCCAGCCGCGCGAAGTCCTTCGCGGCGTGGGCCCGCTTCATCTCCTTCTCGATCTCGGCGAGGCTCCTGCCGCCCGCCTTCTCCGACGCCCCCGCGTCCTTGCCCTCGTCGGCGGGCGCCCGCTTCTCGTCCTTCTTGGAGCCCGGCCGCGGCGCCGCTTTTCCGGCCGGCGGCTCGCCCGGCGGAGCGGCGATCGCATGGAAATGCGCGCCGGAGAAGCAGACAGCGGCGGCGATGGCGAGGTATCCACTCTCCCTTACAATCTTCATGTTTGAGAAGAGTGTACCGCTAACGAGCGGTTCCTGGAACATTCTGGGCAAGTGGGACGGGCCTTCTGGGCAGTTCGTGGGCCCCCTTCGGCCGGTTTGGCCGGCTTCCCGGGAATGGAGTATCTTTGGTCCGGGCCGGCGATCTTCGCGAGATGAAGACTGCCGGCCGCAGCTTTCTGGGGCGGTATCGCAGGCTTTGAATGGCAGGGAAGGGTCACGGGATGGAGCGGTTCCCTATCCACGCCGCGCCGGTCGGGCAGCGTTCGGCGGCCGCCCGCGGGCGGCTCCCGGCCTTCCTCTCCGCGCTCGCCATCGGCATCTCGGCCCTCTCGGGATGCGGAGGCGGAGGCGGTGGAGGCTCCTCTCCCGCCTCCAATGAATTGAACGGCACCGCGAGCGACGTCGCGGTCACCGACCTCGGCGGTCAGCGCATCCAGGTGGCGTTCACGCTCCGCACGCCGCAGCCCAAGGACCTCGGCGTGACGATCGAGTTCTCGCAGGACCGCGGGATGACCTTCGCGGCGGCCAGCACCGAGGCGGCCGCGCAGCCGGGCGCCGGCGCGCCGTCGTCTCTCCCCGCGGATCCAGGCGGCGTACGCAGCACCGTGGTGTGGAACGCCTCGCGCGACCTGTCGAACTCCAACCAGCACGACCTCTGCCTCCGCGTCATCCCGTTCGACGCGTCGACGAACCAGCGGGGCATCGCGGCGAGCAGCCCCGTCTTCGGCATGGGCGCGAACACGCCGCCCGTCCTCTCCTCGCTCTCCACGCCGACCGGCCTCCACGGCGGCTGGGTCTCCTTCACGTACTCGGTGGCCGACGCCGACGGGGACCACGTGGGGATCGAGGGCGAGTTCTCTCTCGATGGGGGCGCGACGTTCGCCACCGCGACGCTCGGCCAAGGCGACGGCGCCGTGATGGTCGACGCGCCGTCGGGCGGCGCCTCCCACTCCATCTCCTGGAACGCGCAGACGGACGCCGGCAGCCGCACCGGGTCGCAGGTGCGCCTGCGGCTGCGGGCGGTCGACACGGAGGAAGGCGCGTTCGTCGAGTCCGCCGACTTCTCGATCGACACCCGCCCGCCGGCCATCGACCTCGTCACGATCGACGGCATCCCGGCCGAGATGAACGGCACGGTCCCGTTCACGAACAGCTCGGGCCAGCCGCAGACGTTCCACCTGCTCGCGCCGCCGGTGGGGTTCGTGGTCTGGATCTCCTGGTCGGGCGGCGCCTCGGGCGTGGACGCGGGGACGCTGTCCGTGACGTCGAGCACCGCGATCGGCGGCGGCCCGCCGTCCGGTCTCGCCGCCGGCCAGAACTTCGGCGGACGGTTCTCGGTGGACGCGGGCTCCGGCGTGGCGCAGCTCGTCGTCGGCTCGGACCTCGCGTTCCCTCCCGGCGACACGACGCTCACCGCCACCGTCTCGGATGTCCTGGGGAACTCGTCGGCGCCCGTCAGCTTCACGTTCTCGTCCGCGCCGCCGCCGCCGCAGGTCCTCCCGTTCCGGCAGACGGACCGCTGGTGGATCGACTTCGGCCGCGACAACTGGACGATCGGGTCGAGCACGGACGGACAGGGGACGGTGACCGTCAACGCCGTGAGCGGCTCGAACGGGACCGCGGACATCATCGAGGACCTCCGCATCCTCGGCCTGCAGAGCGCGTCGCCGCCTCCCGCGGCGCAGAGCGCGAACCTGAACGGCGTGGTGCTGGCGGCGATCGAGGAGGCCGTGCTCGGCCGGCTGAACGAGCTCTACGGGAGGAACTTCGACGGCAGCTCGGCCGGCGCCGGCTCCGTGGACATCCTCTTCAGCCTCAGCCCGCCCGGCGGCTCCTACTCGCGGATCTCCGTCGGCGGCGACGACCCCATCCCCGGCTACACGATCGGCCGCGCGGAGTTCGACTACCGGAACGCGGGGCCCAACGACGACTCGGCGACCGACCTCGGCGTCTTCGTCACGAACCTCATCGACTTCTACATCAACGCGAGCTTCACGTTCCGCACCCGCTTCAACCCGCTCATCCCGGGGCGCGGCGTGCCGCTGGGGTTCGACGCCAACGACGTGACCGTGCTCGATCCCTCCTTCGACCGCGGCGACCCCTCGAACACGTCGCAGGAGAACACCCGGTTCGACCAGATCGCCGCGGCCATCGACGCGATCGCGCGCTCGACCGCCACCATCCTCGCCCACGAGATCGGCCACTCGGTCGGCCTGGTGGCGAACGGAGCGCCGACGGCGGGCCTCTTCGGCGGCGAGGCGCAGGCCTCCTTCTCGGGGCCGTACACCACCAGCTACCACCTGGACACGGGCGACAACGAGGTGATGGCGGCGTCGCTGAGCTTCTCCGACTGCATCATCACCGGCCCCGGCGGGCCGCGGTTCCACCCGCTCCTCCTGTCGTACCTCCAGCAGAGGATCATCCTCGAATGAACCGCCCGAGCTCTCCGGCCATCCGCGGACCGCTCGCAGCCATCCCGGGCCTGCTGGCGGCCGCGCTCCTCGCGGGTCCGCTCGACGCGCAGGAGAGGGGCCCGGCGATCCGCGGCCTCCTCGGCAAGGTGGAGTTCGTCGTGCGCGGCGCGGTGCTCGACCAGGAGAAGGCGCCCGGCGGGCTGTGGCACCGACTGCGCGTCGACGAGGTGCTCTTCGAGTCGGGGAACGGCGGGCCGCTCGGCGCGACGGTGCGCCTCTTCGCGCACGGGCCCGGCGTGCCGGAGGGCGCGGAGCTGACGGTGGGCGACGAGGTGATCGTGGGCGCGACGCGCATCGCCGGCGAGCCGGAGCGGCTCGACGCGTTCCGCGCGCGGCTCCTCGCCTCGTTCCGGCCCGACCGTCCCGGTGAGAGGCCGGCGATCGTCGCGCCGGACGGCATCGTCTCCGTGCAGACGCACCCCGCCGCCGGCGAGGCCGCCGCCCGCATGGTACGCGTCCTCCGCGATCCCGAGAGCGCGCCCCACGCGCGCCGCGATCTCCTCCTGGAGCTCGCGGCCCACCCCGCGGCCGAGGTGCGCGAGGCGGCGGTGCGGGGGATGGCGGCGCCCGGCCTCACGCTGGACGCGGACGCGTCCGCGCGCGTCGCGGCGCGCTTCCGCGAAGAAGCCCAGGGGCCCGCCGCCCCCACCGTGCTCGCCGCGCACATCGAGCTGGCCGGATCGCTGCCCGACGAGCCCGCCGCAGCGGCCCTCGCCCTGGTGGTGCGGACCGTGCCGCGGGAGGACATCGCCGAGCGCGCCGGAGCGCTCCTCGCATCGCGCGGCCGCGCGGGCGAACTGCGCGACCTCGCGTCGGGCTTCGACGCCGAGCACCCGGTGGTGCAGTCGCGCATCATCCGCACGCTCTCGCGGGCGGCCTTGACCGCCGGCGTCCCGGTCTACTCGCGCGGCCTGCGGAGCCCGTACGCGCCCGTGCGGGAGGCGGCGGCCGCCGCGCTCGAGCGCGATCCGTCGCCCGATGCCACCCGCGCGCTGGGGCGCGCGTCGCGCGACGCGGACGACCCCGACGTGCGCCAGGCGGCGGCGGCGGCCATGGACCGGCGGGCGGCGGCGTTCCGGGAAGCGGCGCCCGGCGCGGCGGCCGACGACCCGGGCGGCCTGAGCGCGCTCCTCCGCCTCGCGCGGAAGCGTCTGGCGGGCGAGCGGTGAACGACGGGGTGAAGCGGTGAAGGCGCTCCTCAAGGTCCTCGAGTCCCTCGAGCGCAAGAAGGCGATCGGCACACTGGTGCTCGGCCGCCGGGGGCGGAGCTGCGAGCTCTTCCTGGAGGAGGACCGCGTCTACTTCGCCGGCAAGGAGTACTCCGGCAAGGTGGACATCGACGGGCTCCAGAAGGCGGGGCTCATCGGCCAGCGGCTCTCCACCGGCGTCCTCGACACGGCGATCTCCAGCTCGAACCTGTTCCAGAAGCCGCTGCCGGACACGCTGCTCCACCAGGGGCTCATCTCGCAGGAGGAGTACGCGGCCCTCATGGGCGGACACCTGCGCGAGGAGATCTTCGCGCACGCGCTGCGGCAGGGCGAGTCCTTCGCCTTCCACGAGGACCAGGTCCCCGTGAACCTGCTGGGCGGCGATCCCCGCAAGCTCCACCTCCCGCTCGGCGACGTCATCGAGGTCCTCCGCTCGCGCCTGGAGGCCATGGCGGCGATCGAGGCGCTCATCCCCTCGCGGAAGGAAGTGTTCGTCGTGTGCGAGAAGGGGATGGCGCACCGCAGCTCGGCGGACGCGGACTTCGCCGACCGCCGGATCTTCCCCCTCATCGACGGCTTCCGCGACCTGAACGAGATCGTCCGCGACGTCCCCTTCTTCGAGTTCACCGTCCTCTCGCGCTTCGCGTCGGCGCTCCAGGACGGCTTCCTCAAGAAGACCGTGCTGCCCGAGGTGCGCGACCTGAACCTGGTGAGCCTCACGCCCGAGGAGGCGGAGAAGCAGCTCCCCGCGTTCAAGGCGGCGGTGAAGCACGCGGTCGACGAGATCGGCGCGCGCGAGCGGCTGGCGCTGGTGTTCGAGCGGCTGGGCCAGAACGACGAGGCGATCATCCAGTACAACTTCATCGGGGACTCGCTCTACCGGATGAAGAAGATCCCCAAGGCCCTCAAGGCGTTCCAGAGGGCGCTGGAGCTGAAGCCGGACAGCCCGCTGGTCACCGAGAAGGTGATCAAGATCCACCAGCAGGCCGCGGACGAGGCGCTCGCCGCCGGCAACCGGGCCGAGGCGATCCGCCTCCTGAAGACGGCGCTGGAAGTCCACCCGGAGCAGAAAGAGATCTTCGACCGGCTGCTCGCCCTCCACCTCGAGAAGAACGAGACGCGCGCGCTGGCCGACCTGTGCGACCTGGCCGCGGGGCGCAGCCGCTCGCTCCGCGACATCGGGCCGGCGCTGGAGGTGCTCCAGACGGTGCTCGACCGCTACCCGCGCGAGAAGCTCTTCCGCAAGAAGCTCATCAACCTCTACATCGACTTCGACAAGCCGTCCGAGGCGGTGGGCCACCTCGAGGAGCTGGCGCGCGCGGAGATGAAGGAAGGGCAGCGGGAGCGCGCGCAGGAGATCTACGAGAAGATCCTGCGGATCGATCCGAGGCGCGCGGATATCCGCCGCCGCTTGAAGAAGTACGAGCGGCACCAGGCCGCGCGGCGCATCCCGCTCATCCGCGTCTCCGGGCTCCGCATCCTCTTCCTCCTCGTCGCCACCGTCCTCGCCTACCAGGGCTGGTCGTGGCTCGCGCTGGGCGGCATCCGCGAGGCGGGCAAGGCTTTCGCGATCTCCTCCTCGGGGTCCGAGGGCATCGTCAGGACCGACCGGGAGAAGGCGATCGTGGAGCTCGCGGCGCGCGCCGAGCAGTTCGAGGACCGCTTTCCGCTCACCATCCCGGCCTGGGAGGCCCGCCGCATCGCGCGCTCCCTGCACGACGAGGCCGACCGCCTCGCGCGTGCCCGCGACCAGCGGAAGGAGGAGCTCCTGGCGAAGGCCCAGGCGCATCAGATCGAGGGCCACCTCGGCACCGCCCGGGACGTCCTGGAAGAGCTGCTGCAGCTCGAGCCCTCCGACGTGTGGCGCGTGCGCGCGCAGGAGATGCTCGACAAGATCGAGTCCTACGACCGCGAGGCGTCGTCCCTGGCGGCCTCCGCCGAGGAGGCGCGGACCGCGGGCGACTGGCCGAAGGCGTACGGCAAGCTCACGCGGCTCCTCGATGAGTTCCCGCTCTCGCGGCAGGCGATCACCGCGCAGGTGCCGGTGGAGGTGGTGACGGTCCCCGCGGGCGCGTCGCTCCGCTCGGGCGCCACCGCGCTCGGCCGCTCGCCGCAGCGCGTGTGGGTGCGGCCGTCGAGGCCGGCGACCGTCGAGGTCGAGGCGGATGGCTACGACGCGCTCAAGGAGGAGGTGGCACTCGAGGGTGGGCCGAGGCGAGTCTTGATGCTCGACCGCCGCCCGCTGTGGCGAGCCGCGCTCGGCTCGGCGTTGAAGTTCGAGCCCGTCTTCGCGGGAGGCCTGGTGCTGGTGGTGCGCGATGACGGCGACCTGGTCGCCTGTTCGCGGGAGGACGGCTCCGTGCGCTGGACGCATCCCGGCCGCGACGTGGTGGCGCCCATCGCGCCGCCGGTCGAGGTCGGCGGCCGCCTTCACCTGGCGCTGAACGACGGCCAGCTCCTCCGGTTCTCGCCGAGCGGCGAGGTGGAGGCGCGCGCCAAGGTACCCGGTCTGCCCAACACGCGCCTCGCGCTCCTCGACGACGGCGTGATCGCGTTCGGCACCGCCAACGGGCTCGTCACCTCCTGGAAACTCGCGGAAGGCCGCACCGTCTGGTCGCTCGCGCTGCGCAACGTCGGCGCGTTCGCGCGGTCGACCTCCGGACGCCTCCTCCTCTCCACCGACAAGGGCAAGCTGCTCGCCCTCGAGCCGAACGCGAACGGGCCCGCCTGGGAGGCGGCGATCGACGGCAAGGTGACGCTCGGGCCGTGGGAGGTGGGCGGCGTGGTGCTCGCGCAGACGCAGGACAAGGCGCTGGTGGCGGTGGACGGGAAGACGGGCGCCGTGCTGTGGCGCCGCACGCGCATGGAGCCCCGCACCGCTGCCGCCATCGACGGCGGTCGCCTGCTCGTGCTGGAGGAGGCGGGCGGGACCAACGCGATCGTGCAGATCCAGCCCGAGAACGGGCGCGAGCTCCTCCGCGTAGCGCTTCCGCTGCCGCCGAAGGCGCTGGAGGCGGTGGCGGGCGGAGTGGTCGCCTACTTGAAGGGCGGCGGCTTCCTCTACCTCGACTCCAAGGAGCTGAAGCCGCTCTGGGGCCGCCGCGGCGTGAAGGCGGTCGAGGCGGCGTCGGACGGGAAGCTCCTCGTGCTCGCCACGGAGGGCGGCGAGCTCCTCGGCTACTCCCCGGCGCCGTAAGGCGAGGCTCATCGCCCGAGCCCGTGCCCGTCGTCCCAGGCCCGTCGTCCGTCGTGTCGCGGCGTCGCTGATCCCCGCGCGCTCGCGGCGATCGCGCTACTTCCCCCCGCTCGCCTGGCCCGCGCTCCCCGCGACCTCCCGGAGCAGCTCGTCGATCGCCGCCTCGAGCGCCGTCGCGCCCGGCGCGCCGGTCCACTTGCGGCGGATCGTCCCGCGCGCGTCGAGGAGGTAGAAGGTGGGCGTGGCGGAGACGGACCACTTGCCGGCGATGACGCTCCCGTCCGCGAACGACCGCCAGCCGAGCTTCTCCTTCCCCATGAACTCCTTCAGCGCCTTCGGCTCGCGCTTCATGAGGTTCACGCCGATCAGCGCGAAGGGTTTCGTCTCGAGCTTCTTCACGAGCGACCGCTCGTGGGGCCACTGGGCCCGTCAGATGAGTCAGTACTCCTGCCAGAAGTCGAGGAGCACCACCTTGCCGCGGTAGTCGCTCAGCTTGAACCGCTTGCCGTCCTGGTCCTCGCCCTCGATGTCCGGCGCCGGCGCACCGGCGACCAGGCCGCGCATCTCGAGGAGCTCCTCCTTCGCCTTCTCCCCCACCGTGCCGCCGTACGGGTGCTTCACGTCGCCGTAGTCCGCGACGGCCCGATCGAGGAGGGACTCGGCTTCCCGGGCGAGCTGCGCGCTCCCGCGGCGGCGGAGCTCCTCGAAGCGTTCGCCGCCGAAGAGCGCGGCGAGGCGAGGGGCGAGCTCGGGCCGCTCGCGCGCCGCGTCGAGCTTCTGCGCGCTGGTCCGGAGGAGCCCGGCGAGCGCCAGGCAGGCGATCGCGCGGACCTCACGGTTCGGGTTGCGCCCGAGGACCGTCCACAGGAAGCCCTCGAACTCGCCACGGAGGCCGTAGGTCATCCGCTCGCAGACGGGGGCGAGCCGGTCGCTGCGGAGGTGCGCGCGGAGGAGCAGGCCGACGGTGCGGGCCGCCGCGTCGTCCTGCCGGCGCACGGGGAACGAGCCGGCGCTCATCTCCCAGGTCGTCATGGTGAGCGAGTCGACCGCGTTCATGGCGCGGACCGCCTCCACGCAGGCGTCCACCGCCACGGCGTCGCGCACGTGCGTCTCCGCGAGCTCGACGAAGCGCGGCGCGAATTGGTCGAGCGACTCGACCGCCGCCTTCCGCTCCTCGTCCGTCGTGGCGGCGCGGAAGCCGACGCTCGCACGGCCGTAGTCGCGCATCAGCGCGCGCAGCTCGTCGCCGGGCGAGGGCGCGTCGCCGGCGAGGACGGCGGAAGTCGCGGAGAGGCACCCGAGGCAGAGGAGGATCGGAATCGCTCGCGATGTGGTTCGCATGCTGCTTCCTCCCGGGAAGGATAGCACGGGCAGCACGTTCGCTGGAACGCGACGGCGCGGGCCGGAAGCGCGCGCGCCCTATCCTCCCATCGCCTTGCGGATCGCCTCCGACACCGCCGCCGCGTTCGCCTTGCCCTTGGTGCGCTTCATGACCTGCCCCACCAGGAAATTGAGCGCCTGCTTCTTCCCGCCGCGCAGCTCCTCCACCACCGACGGGTTCGCGGCGAAGGCCGCCTGCACCTCGCCGGCGATGAAGGAGTCATCGGAGATCTGGCCGATCCCCATCTCCTCGATCACCTGCGCCACCGGCCGGTCGTTCCCGAGGAGCTTCGGCAGCAGGTCGTGGCCGCCCGCCTTCGAGATCTTCCCCGACTCCACCGCCTCCACCACCTCGAGGAACCGCGCGGGCGGCAGGCCGAGCTCGGCGACGGTCGCCTTGCGCGCGTTCAGGAGGCCGAAGAGCTCGTTGATGATCCAGTTGCTCGCCGCCTTCGCGCTCGACGCGCGCCGCAGGCACTCCTCGGCGTACTCCGCGACCTCGCGGTCCTGCGCCAGCACCTCCGCGTCGTAGGCGGGCAGCCCGTGGTCGCGCACGAACCGGTCCATGCGCTCGAGCGGCGAGGGCGGGAGCTCCGCGCGCAGCCGCTCGATCCACGCCCGGTCGAGGCGCATCGGCGCGAGGTCCGGCTCGGGGAAGTAGCGGTAGTCGTGCGCCTCCTCCTTCCCGCGCATGGGCCGCGTCTCGTCGCGCTCGGGGTCGTAGAGCCGCGTCTGCTGCACGATCGTCCCGCC
>JADMIO010960150.1_pt1 | contig 11508 bp, 5 predicted proteins | sample 8958161 | NCBI WGS metagenome assembly JADMIO01 (sample SAMN16585339, study PRJNA669376) | soil metagenome | isolation source: Crop rotation soil | place: USA: Cullars Rotation, Alabama | collected 2011
GAGACGGCGAAGGGGAGCGATGCCTGTCTGGTGCCGACGCCCGGCGGCTGCATCGAGTACCCGACGGACAAGTCGAGCTTCTGGTGGTGGTGGCGGGCGACACGCATCTCGCCGGACGCCAATTCGATCACGGAGTTTCCGTTCTTCAGCTTCCTGCTGGGCGACCTGCACCCGCACGTGATGGCATTGCCGTTCGTGCTAAGCGTCATCGGGCTGGCGCTGGCGTTCTGGCTGGCGCCCGAGCGGCTGAGCCTTGATACGTGGCGGCGGCGGCCGGCGTTGCTGGCGCTGTCGGCGGTGCTGGTCGGCGGGCTGGGGTTCCTCAATACGTGGGATTTGCCGGCGTTCGGGTTTTTGGTGGCGCTGCTGGTCGTGGGGCGCAACCTGGTTGCCGAGCAACAAGCACCAAGCACCAGGCACCAGGGCGAGGGGGAGCAACAAGCAACGGGCGGCGAGCAAGAGGGGGACGACGAGCAGGCTTGGCAGTTCAGGCAGGGAATCTGGCGAGCGTTGGGGGATGCGGGGGCGTTCTTGGTGCCGCTGGGGGTGCTGGCGCTGGTGCTGTACGCGCCGTTCTACGCGAGCTTCTCCAGCCAGGCGAGCGGGCTCGACAGCGTGAGACGGGCGGCGACGTTGCCGCTGCACAGCTTCTTGTTGTGGGGGCCGCTGCTAGCGCTGAGCCTGCCGCTGCCGCTGGCGCTCGTGATCAGAGATCGGTTTGCTTATGCGCCGAGACGAATCGCGCTGGCTGCGGGGGTGCCGGTGGGGGTGCTTGTGCTGTGGGGGCTGTTTATCGTCGTGGCGCACGGCGGGGGCGAACTGAGCGAGGCGATCGAGGCGCGCGGGTCGGGGTGGGTGACGGCAGTTGTCTTCGGCGCGGGGCTATCGGTGTGCCTGCTGGCGCTATGGCGGCGTGTCGAGGTAGCGCGCGGCGACTTGAGGCTGGCGCTGACGGCGTCGCTGGCGCTGACGACGGTGGCGCTGCTGCTGCTGCTGGGCAGCGAGCTGTTCTTCGTCAAGGACGCGTTTGGGTCGCGGATGAACACGGTGTTCAAGCTGTCGTACCAGGCGTGGCTGCTGCTAGGAATCAGCGGGGCGTTTTCGGCGTACTGGCTGTGGACGCAGCGGCCGGCGGACAGCGTCGGAGCCATCGGGAGGAAGGCGTGGCTGGCGACAGCGGCGGTGCTCGTGGGGGCGGCGCTGCTCTACCCGGTGTCGGCGACGATGGCGCGCACAGAGGGGCTGGGCCGCGGCGGGCGGACGCTGGACGGGCTGGCGTGGACGAGGGCGTCTGTGCAGGAGTACGCGGTCGTACGCTGGCTGCGCGATCGGGCGGACCCGGGGCAGCACATCGTGGAGGCGACGGGCGGGCAGTACACCCAGGCGGCGCGGATTGCGACCTGGAGCGGCGTGCCGACGGTGCTGGGCTGGGCAGGGCACGAGGGGCAGTGGGGCCGCGACGGCGCCGAGCTTTCGCAGCGCGGACAAGATGTCGACACGGCGTACAAGACGGAGTCGCTGGGCGAGGCGCTGGCGATCCTGCGAAAATACGACGTTACTTACATAATGGTTGGCAGCCTCGAGCGGGCGAAGTACCCGGCGGCCGGGCTGGCGAAGTTCGAGACGGGGCTGCCGGCGCTGATCAAGTCGGGGGATACGGCGCTGTACCGCATACCGCCGGCGATGGACGGGTCGGCGCCGGTGGTGGAGGGGAGGCCGTGACGGGGGTTGGAACACGGAACATGGAATACGGGGCGATAACAACATGGGACATAGGGCTTGAAACCTTAGGCGGCGACAAGGCGTTTAGATAGAGAGCATCGATTTCTTAAGGATGGGATGACGGGTTTTGGCTGAGATTGCGCTGAATCGAGGAATGGCGTGGCCGCGGCTGCGGGTGCAGGCGGTCGAGTGGGTGCTGGCGAATCGCGAGCTAGTGGCGGTGCTGTGTTTGATGGCACTGGCGGCGGCGCTGCGACTGTGGGGTGTCGACGCCAAGGCGCTGCACCACGACGAGAGCCTGCACGCGCAGTACAGTTGGTATCTCTACGACGGCGCCGGCTACAAGCACGACCCGCTGATGCACGGTCCCTTCCTGTTTCACGCGGGCGCCGCGATCTTCTTCCTCTTCGGAGACACTGACTTCACGATCCGGTTGCTGCCGGCTCTGTTCGGGACGGCGATGGTGGGGTTGCCCTACCTGCTGCGACGGCAGATCGGCATGCAGGCGGTGTTGATCGCGGCGGTGCTGATCGCAGTGTCACCGACGCTGCTGTATGTGAGCCGCTTCTTCCGCGGCGACATCTACGTCGCCTTCTTCACCTTCGCGATGGTGATCTGCGCTTGGCGCTATCTGGAGCAGCAGCGGTCGCTGTATCTATACCTGCTGGCGGGGACGCTGGCGCTGAGCTTTACGACGCTGGAGCTGACCTACATCACGGTCGCGGTGCTGATTGCCTTCCTGGACCTGATGCTGGCCGTCGAGCTGGGCAAACGGCGCAAGGGTGAGGAGAAAAAGAGCGACACGAGCATCGCGCTGCGGACGCTGGCGCTGGCGCCGGTCGCGTGGCTGATCGCGGCTTCGTGGCCGCTGATCGGCAAGAGACCTTTCGGGATGGAGCGCCTGCCACCGGTCGGCGACCTGATCATCGTCCTGGGGACGCTGACGCTGCCGCAGTTCGCCGCGGCGGTGCAGTCGCTGCCCCTGGTGCCGGACAACGGCGTCGTCTCGATTGGCGGCGACTCGCGGGACATCGGCGGCGAAGAGGGCATGCGCAACATCACGGTGCTGACGCTGCTGGTCGCGTCGGCGTACGTGGGGCTGCTGTGGCGGCCCAAGATGTTCCTGATCTGCGCCGCGGCGTTTTACGTCCCGTACGTTGTGCTCTACACGACGTTCTTCACGAACCTGCCGGGCTTCTGGTCCGGCATCTGGGGCTCGCTGGACTACTGGCTGGCGCAGCACCACGTCCAGCGAGGCAACCAGCCGCGCTACTACTACGGGATCATGACATCGCTTTACGAATTCCTGCCGCTGGCGCTGGCGCTGGGCGGCGCCTACTTCCTGGCGCGGCGCGGCGACTCGCTGAGGCGCTGGCTGCTGTTCTGGACGGTTGGCATCTTCGTGGGACTTACTTTCGCCGGCGAGAAGATGCCGTGGCTGGAGCTGCACATCGCGCTGCCGCTGACGCTGGTGGGAGCGCTGTCGCTATCGATGGCGCTGGACGCGGTGGAGATGCGGGAGCGGCGCTGGCTGACTGCGGCGGGAGTTGCGGCGCTGACGGCGGTCGCAGTGCTGGTCATGGTGGAGGGCGACGGCATCGTGTCGCTGGCGGGGCTGATGGTCTTTGCGGCGCTGGCGGGCTGGGCGGTCGCGACCTACTTCTCGGCGGGCAAGCAAGCCTTCGGGAGGGCGGCGCTGGCGATCGGCGTGGCAGCGCTGCTGACGCTGACGGTGCGAGCGAGCATCAACGCGTCGTACGCCAACGACGACACGCCGATCGACATGCTGGTCTACGTCCAGAGCACGCCGGACATAACGGCGCTGCGCGACCGCATCGACACGCTAGCGCGCGAGAGCGGGCTGGGGCACAACCTGCCGCTGGTCATCGACACGACGGACGGGTTCTCGTGGCCCTGGGCCTGGTACCTGCGCGACTACCACGACAAGCAGTACATCAGCTCGATCAAGCCGGACTACGTGCCGCCGGCCGGGGCGGTGCTGCTGATCGCGCGCTCCAACGCCGGTAACTTCAACGGCGCCGGCTACGCGCCGACGCCCTACAAGCACCGCTGGTGGTTCAACGAGGAGGGCTATCGCAGCTACACGGACCCGGCGTGCCTGGAGCTGCAGAAGTCGAAGTTGACGTCGGCGGTGTGCACGCTGAAGTTCCACCTCAACCTGTCGAAGACGGCGAGCACGCTGACGAGCGTCGACGGCCTGGAGATGCTGGGCAAGTTCTTCCTCTATCGACGGACGGTGGAGAAGGGCGTGTCGTCGGTCGACGCGGTGGCGTACTTCCCGGAGAGCCTGGCAGCCTTCGACACGGCGCGACGCGGGCAGGGGTCGGCGGTGGCGCCGAAGACGCAATCGGACGGGCGCATCGTCATCGGACAGCTGGGGCTGACGCCGGGCGAGCTGTATCAGCCGGCCGACGTGTTCGTCGACGGGCAGGGCAACATCTGGGTCGCGGACAGCCGCAACAACCGGGTGCAGAAGTTCGACAGTGGCGGCAACTTCGTGACGGCGGTCGGCGGCGGCAGCGGGCAGGGGATCACGTTCAACGAGCCGTGGTCGGTGGCGGTGGACGGCGACGGCTTCGTCTACGTGGCTGACAGCTGGAACCACCGCATCGTCAAACTGTCGCCGGAGCTGCAGGCTATTGCGAGCTGGGGTGTGCCGGCGACGAAGCCGAACCCGGGGCCGCTGGAGCTGTTCGGGCCGCGCGACATCGTAATCGCCAGCGACGGGACGCTGTGGGTGACGGACACGGGCAACAAGCGCCTGGTGCACTACACGCGCGACGGCGAGCCGCTGGGCTCTCTCGGCAAGGAGGGCAGCGCGCTGGGCGACTTCCTGGAGCCGGTGGGGCTGGCGCGAGACGCCGGCGGGCGCCTGCTGATCGCCGATGCGTGGAACGGACGCATCCAGCGCCTGACGCCGGACGCGGGCGCGCCGACGTCGTTTGTGACTGGCTGGACCAGTCGCGATGTGCTGGCCAAGCCGTACCTGGCGGTGCTGAGCGACGGGCGCATCGTGGCGTCTGACCCGGTGAAGGGCGTGCTCATGCTGTGGGACGCCGAGGGCCGGCCGCTGGGCAGCTGGAAGCCGGAGAGCGACGGGATGCCGGCTGGCGTAGCGGCTTTGGGCGACGGCGGCTTCGTGTTCAGCGACATTCGCAAGGGGACGCTGCAGATCGTGCCGGGTGGGCTGGTCGGCTCGCTGTTTAAGTAAATCGCCGCGTTCATGCTGAAGCGACTCTTCGGCGACGCTGCGCGGCGGTTGGCCTGGCGGGTGCTGCCGAAGATTAAGTATCCGCCAGTTGCGCCTGGATACATGATGACGTTCCCGCGGGACCATGGGGCACACCCAGAGTTTCGCGTCGAGTGGTGGTACATCGCGGGACAGCTCAAGACCGAGTCCGGAAACGAGAGGAGGCTTCAGATCACGTTCTTCCGGAACAGAGACCTATTTCTCAATACGGCCGGCTTCGGACGCTTCAGAGCGAGACAGCTGCTGAGCTGCCATATCGTCATCATGGACCCGAAGCGCGGAGAGGTGTCTTACCAGGAGATTGTGGGCCAGCCCTCAGTCAAGCTGAAAAACTGCAGTCTGGAAACAACGAGAGTTGGCTTTGCGGACTGGCACCTCCAGCTGGACGGCGACACTTACGAGGCACGTGTGCGGACGCCGGGTGTAGAAGTGGAATTGCGTTTAGTAGCCGCCGATCCGCCGATGCTGAATGGAAATAACGGCTACAGCGAAAAGGCTAACGGGGCTATAGATGCCACCTACTACTACAGCCGGCCGCAGCTAGCGGTGAAAGGCAGATTTAACGGTGAAGACGCTCAGGGTGTAGGCTGGCTCGATCATGAGTGGTTCAACCGATACATCGAGTCGACGTCTTCCGGGTGGGAGTGGGTGGCGCTGAACCTTGCGGATGGCAGCTCTTTGATGGCTTTCCAGGTGTGCGCCAAGGACGGCGGCCTCGTGGGCGCGGGTACGTTGCGGGCAGCGGACGGCAATGTCCGCAACCTGGCGGCCGACGACGTGAGCTTCGAACCTCTGAGGACATGGCATTCGCCGCGGACCGGTGTCGATTATCCGGTAGCAACACGGCTACGAGCAGGGGACCTGATATTGAACCTGGAGCCGCTGATCGAGAATGTCGAGTTCGATCAAAGGGAAAACTGGCAGGTGTCGTACTGGGAAGGCCCGGTCAAGGTGCTCGACGGCGGAGCCGAACGGGGCTCGGGAGTGCTTAGCTCTTTACGAACTAGCTCCTGAGAGGGAGGCCCAGCGCCTGAAGTAGCGCCGCACGCGGCGGGCCGGGCGATGGCGGATAGAGGTGGCGCTTGAGGCGCTTTGGCGTAGCCCAGACCTTAAGCAGGCGCGCCACAACGCGAGAGTCCCTCTTCCAGGCGTCAGGATGGGCCAGCATGTGGCTAGACCGCATGAGGGCGCGAAGGACTGAAGCGTCGCCACGGGAGGCAGGGACGAAAGCGTCGTCGATGACGCTCTTCATGAGTCGCTCCCGGAGGCCAGGCTTGTAGCTGTCGTCGCTCACTTGCAGTGAGAGCAGAATGTTCCTGGCATCGAGCTGCGCCAGGTCGTCGTAGACGGGCCGGATCTCGGCATCGTAGCGGCGCTCCAGCTCGATGAGGCGAGCGGCGGGTTCGGCAGTAGAGTCGAATACCTCTGACAGGATCTGCGCCTGAATGGCTGCCAGGGCGCAGCCACGGCCGTGCCAGGGGTTGGTACGCACGGCGGCATCGCCAATTGGATAGAGGTTAAGGACAAGGGGCCTGCCGTCCGGGGCGAAGCGCCGCCAGACGTTGCGCAAGTCGGCCATGACCAGGACCTCGCTGACGGGCTCGGCTCGGGAGGGATCCGTCCAGCGCAAGGGGAGTGGAAGTTGGGAGCAGACAGCTTCGAACGATTCTGGCTTGACCAGGGCCCTGAGCAGGCTGGTCTCGGCTTCGGGGCAGGCGAAAGTCAAGGAGAAGTGACGGTTGTCAGCCTCAAAGATACCGAACTTGAGATAACCGAGGTCGCCTTCGACTGACGCGTCGTCGCGTGGAGGCGCGTCCATGCCGTCGCGCAGCCGATAGTGACGGCTTAGATAGATGACGCCGGCCGGGCTGCTGTTTTCAATCGAGTCGATACCCAGCCAGTCGGAGAACCGCGTGTGAGCTCCCGTCGCGTCGACAACGCAGCCTGCCGGAAGGTCTCGAAGCGTACCGTCGACTTCGACGCTGAGGCAGGTCAGGGCAGGCGGGTTGCCTGACTCGACGCTGACGCCACGGATGACAGCTGAGGTCAGGAAGGTTACGCCGGGCAGCGATTCAGCGTAGCGGCGCATAACCAACTCGAGGGTTGTCCGGCGACTGAAGAGGAAAGAAAGGTCGGCATCAACCGGCTGGGCTCGATACCCGTCCCGCGAATGGGAAGTCAACCCATCCTCGAACTTGAACTCGTGCGCTCCTGCGGCGAGGAGATCGGCCCAAAGGCGAGGGTGATGCTCGCGGATGAGCTTCACGAGGCGGCCGATGAAGATGTGGCTGTGGCGCAGCTGGGGTACGCCTTTGCGCTGCCAGTGGTGAAATATCTGGTCCGGATCGAGGTCCGGAGGAGGCGGATCGCGGTCGATGACGACGATCTCGCGGTCCGAACGGGCGAGGGCCATCGCTGCGCTGAGGCCTGCGATGCCAGCGCCAGCGATGAGGATGGGCTCAGTCATGTGCCGCGGAGCTTAGGGAGCGGTTGGACAACGTGCAAGGGCCGGCGGATGGTCACAGAGGAGCACAGACTAACAGTCATGCAGAGTCGTTAGAGCCCAACCCTGCCGCGGAGCAGGCCGGAGGTCGGGAGTCTATACTGATGCCCGCGTCATGCCTATCTCCCCTGGCCGTAATGAGAAGATCGCAGGGCATAGGACCAGGGACGCAGCGCGGTGGCAGGAGCTGATCAGCCTCGCGCAGGGCATCACTCGCTGGCGCGATTGGGGCGCGTCCAAGGTGCCTCTGCTACTCACCGTCTTCTTCTACAACGCCCTTCTGACCAGATTGACGGATGCGCCAGCTGAGGTGCCTGCGCTGGGCCTAAGCGAGCCGGCGGCCCTGCTCGTGAGCTTCGTCGCTGTCCTCAGTTGCATCTGCTTCAGCTTTGGCTTCGGGTATGCCCTCAACGACTTCGCCGATCGCGAGGTAGACCGTCAGGCAGGCAAAGGGCGGGTGATCGCCGGGCTGCATCCTCCCATCGGCATTGGTGTCATTGTCCTCTTGGCGATCGCGGGAATCGTCAGCCTGTGGCCTTTGTATGACGCGCCTTATCTCCTGGCGCTGGTCGTGGCGAGCTATGGTGTCGCGGCGCTCTACTCGCTGCCGCCGGTGCGATTCAAGGAGCGTGGCTGGCTGGGCGTCATCGTGTCCGCAGCGGGGGAATTCGCCTTTCCGGTCCTGGTTATCGCCGCGGTCTTCAGGAACATCGGCTGGGAGTACGGGCTGCTGGCAGCGCTTTTTCTGGTGGTGGGCATACGGGGCGAACTCGTGCATCAGATGCTCGACTTGAGGACGGACCGCGAGGCCGGCGTGCAGACCTACGCTGCGCAACGAGGTCAGACTGCCAGCCTCTGGGAACTGAGGTGGCTCATATTCCCGATCGAGCTGGGCCTCCTGGCGGCGGTGCTGGCGACGATGCTGTGGCGGTTGCCGGAACTCGCGCCGTTCCTGGTTCTTTACGCCTGCTGGATCCCGGTCTGGGTCTATCTGGCGAACGGACTCGCGGCAGCATTCAGCTTCGAGGGCTTCAAGCGGCAGCCTCTGAATGACTTCTACTACATCTACTGGCCTGCGAGCCTCGCCATCCTGCTCGTCCTGCACGAGGTGTGGCTGTGGCCGCTGCTCGCCCTGCTCTTCGTGTGGGAGTGGCGTGTGTTGGTCGGCGCTCCTGCGACGCTGGTGCGGCTGTTCAAGGCGCGGCGCCGCGGAGGCAGGTAGGGCGCACGGCCGTGCGCCCCTGCGCACAGTGGCGTCGTCGTCGGTTGTGTTTGGGCCAGATGGCCGGCGATTCTGAGTCTGGCAGACGGGTTGCGGCGTTGACCGGTGGTGGGCGCGTCGCGATAATGCCACTACAACCTCGAATCTCTTGACGCCTCCCCGCCGTTGAGAACAGGAATCGCTTTGGCTGATCTGGAAGCCCTCCGTAGCACCGCGCTGGCTGAGCTCTCGGCTGCCAGCGACGCTGCGGCGCTCGAAGCCTGGCGTCTCAAGTACCTAGGGCGGCAAGGCGTGGTTACGCAATTGTTGCGCGGGCTGGTCGAGCTGCCGGTCGAGGAGAGACGCGTCGTGGGTGCCGCAGCGAACGCGCTGCGGGGCGACCTGGAGGAGGCGCTGGCGCAGCGACGGGCGGTCGCCGAAGAGGCGGCGATGGCAGAGCTCGAGGCGGGGCAGATCGACGTGACGCTGCCGGGCAATAGAGGGCTGGTCGGGCGGCTGCACCCGATCACGCAGACGCTGCGCGAGATGCTGGCGGCGCTGACGCAGATGGGGTTCCAGGTGGCGGAGGGGCCGGAGGTCGAGCTGGACTACTACAACTTCGAGGCGCTGCGCATACCGAAGCACCACCCGGCGCGCGACACGATGGACACGTTCTGGCTGGACAACCGGCGCAACGACGAGCGCTTTATGCTGCTGCGGACCCACACGTCGCCGAACCAGGTGCGCTTCATGGAGGGCAACCAGCCGCCGGTGCGGGTCGCGGTGCCGGGGCGCGTGTATCGCTACGAGGCGACGGACGCGACGCACCAGTGGATGTTCCACCAGGTCGAGCTGCTGGCGGTGGACGAGGGCATCTCGATGCAGCACCTGAAGGGCACGCTGACGCAGTTCGCGCAGGCGCTGTTCGGGCGGGACAGGCCGGTGCGCTTCCGCTGCGACTACTTCCCCTTCGTCGAGCCGGGGGCTGAGGTCGCGGTGGAGTGCGGGCTGTGCGGTGGCAAGGGGTGTCGATCCTGCGGCAACGAGGGCTGGCTGGAGATCGGCGGGGCGGGCATGGTGCATCGCGAGATCCTCGAGAACGTCGGCTACGACGCCGACCGCTACACGGGCTTCGCCGCGGGCTTCGGCGTAGAGCGCATCGCGATGCTGCGACACGGCATCGATGACGCGCGGCACTTCTACGCCAACGAGCTCGCGTTCCTGCGGCAGTTCTAGACCAAGATGCTGGTTTCGCTGAAGTGGCTGTCTGAGTACGTCCCGCTGACGTTGCCGCCGAAAGAGCTGGCGGCGAAGCTGACGCTGGCAGGCGTCAAGGTCGAGAAGATCCAGGGCCAGGGCGATGACTGGCAGGGCGTGCAGGTGGCGGAGGTGCTGGAGGTCAAGCCGCACCCCAACGCCGACCGCCTGCGCCTCGTGACGCTGAACACCGGCGCGCCGGACAGGCCGACGGTGGTTTGCGGGGCGCCGAACGTGGCGGTGGGGCAGCGGGTCGCGTTTGCCACGGTGGGAACGAGACTGCGGGATGGGCACACGGGCGAGCCGACGACGCTCAAGGCGGCGGTGATCCGCGGTGTCGAGTCGGCGGGGATGGTGTGCTCCGAGCGCGAGCTGGGGCTATCGGAGGAGCACGAGGGGATCCTCGAGCTGCCGGCGGACGCCCCGGTGGGCACACCGCTGAGCGAGTACCTGGGCGACACGATCTTTGACCTCGAGATCACGCCGAACCGGCCTGACCTGCTGTCGATGCTAGGCGTGGCGTGGGAGGTTGCGGCGCAGACGCGCACGAAAGTCAAGGAGCCGGAGCGCGCCTACGCAGAGGCAGGCACCACGGCCGCGTCGCAGCGGACGTCGGTGGCGATTGAAGACAAGGAGCTGGCGCCGCGCTACCTGGCTGGCATCGTCGAGCGGGTGAAGGTGGCGGAGTCGCCGGAGTGGCTCAAGGAGCGGCTGCGGTCGGCGGGCATGCGGCCGATCAACAACGTCGTCGACATAACCAACTACGTCATGCTGGAGATGGGGCAGCCGCTGCACGCTTTCGACTTCCGCAAGCTGGGCGGGCAGCGCATTGTCGTGCGGCGGGCGCGGCGCGGGGAGAGGATGCGCACGCTGGACGAGGTCGACCGGGAGCTAACGCCGGAGATGCTGGTGATCGCGGACGCGAGCAAGCCGGTGGCGATCGCGGGGATCATGGGTGGGTCGGACGCGGAGGTGACGCCGGCGACCACGACGATCCTGCTCGAGGCGGCGAACTTCAACCCGGTGAACATCCGGCAGACGAGCACGGCGCTGGGCCTGCGCACGGAGGCGTCGATCCGGTTCGAGAAGGGGTTGCATCCGGAGCTAGCAGCGATGGCGGCGCGGCGGGCGATGAAGCTGTTCGTCGAGATAGCCGGCGGTCGCGCGGCGAAGGGCCTGGTCGATGCCTACCCGAGCAAGCGCCCCGATACTCGCGTGGTCGTAACGCGACGGCGGATCGAGCAGGTGCTGGGGCTGGACGTATCGACGACGCAGGTGCGCGCCATGCTGACCGACCTCGGCTTCGGCTGCCGGTGGGTGCCGCCGGACCGCTACGTTGTGCGCGCGCCGTACTGGCGGACGGATGTGAACATCCCGGACGACGTGGTGGAGGAGCTGGCGCGAGTGGGCGGCTACGACAAGATCGAGTCGGCGGCGCTGACGGGCGCGGTGCCGGCGCCGGTACACGACGCCGTGCGCGAGCTGCGCGAACGCCTGCGCGACGCCGCGACGGCCGCCGGGCTGCAGGAGATCATCACCTACCCGCTGACCACC
>JADMIO010879537.1_pt1 | contig 11507 bp, 8 predicted proteins | sample 8958161 | NCBI WGS metagenome assembly JADMIO01 (sample SAMN16585339, study PRJNA669376) | soil metagenome | isolation source: Crop rotation soil | place: USA: Cullars Rotation, Alabama | collected 2011
ATAACGTCGCGTTCAACTATCACCAGGAAGGCGGTGATGTGGACAAGGCTTTCGCCGAAGCGGACGTGGTGGTGAAGCAGCGCATCACCAGCCAACGCTTGATTCCGTCGGCGATGGAGACACGCGGCGTGGTGGCGGAGTGGCGCGCGGCGGACCGGCAGTTGAACCTCTATACGTCGACACAGGTGCCTCATTTGGTGCGCACGCTGGTGGCGGGCATGCTGGGCCTGGAAGAGAATCGCATGCGCGTGATCACGCCGGAGGTCGGCGGCGGGTTCGGCAGCAAGCTGAATATCTATGCCGAAGAAGCGTTGATGGGTTTCGTGGCCATGCAGATCGGCAAGCCGGTGAAGTGGATCGAGTCGCGTCGCGAGAATTTCCTGTGCACGATTCAAGGGCGCGGGCACGTGGATTACTTTGAGCTCGCGGCTAAGAAAGACGGGACCATCCTGGGGATCAAGCTCAAACTGATTCAGGACCTGGGTGCTTACCATCAACTGCTGACGCCAGTGATCCCGACGCTCAGTGTGCTGATGATGCCGGGGCTGTATCGAACCCAGAACGTGCGCGCCGATATTGTCGGTGCGTTCACCAACTGCGTTCCTACAGACGCGTATCGCGGGGCCGGGCGCCCGGAAGCGACTCACGGGATCGAGCGCATGGTGGATATTCTGGCGGACGAGCTGAAGATCGATCCAGCGGAGATTCGCTTAAAGAACTTCGTGCACAAGGAAGAGTTCCCGTTCCCGACGGCCACCGGGCTGATGTATGACTCGGGAAACTATGCGGCCCCGCTCGAGAAGGCGCTCACGACGGTGGATTATCAAACGCTGCGCGCGGAGCAGACGGAGGCGCGCAAGCAGGGCAAGCTGATGGGTATCGGCATTTGCACCTACGGCGAAATTTGCGGCATCGGGCCGTCGCCGGCGACTCCTGCCGGTGGGTGGGAGAGTGCGACGGTGAAGATTGAGCCGTCGGGCAAAGTGACGGTGTTGACCGGCATCTGCCATCACGGCCAGGGAGAAGAAACTACCTTCGCGCAGATTGCGGCGGATGAACTGGGCGTGGATATCGACGATATCCTCGTGCTGCGTGGGGACACGGCGATCGTACAGTACGGCATCGGCACATTCGGCAGTCGCGGAACGGCCATCGGCGGGACGGCGCTGTATTTCGCGTTGCAGGAGTTGCGGACGAAGGTCAAGAAGTTTGGCGCGATGCTATTGGAATCCGACGACGTGTCCTTCGCGAACGGACAAGTCAGCTGCAACAAGACCGGCAAATCCAAATCGCTCGCCGAAATCGCGGGGGCGTCCTATCGCGCGCTGAAGCTGCCGCCGAATACGGAGCCGGGATTGAATTCGACGCACTTCTGGGAGCCGCCGAACTTCACCTTTGGCTTCGGTGCGCACTTGGTGGTGACGGATATCGATACGGATACGGGTCAAGTAAAAGTGCGGCGCTACGTGGCCGTCGATGATTGCGGCAACATTTTGAATCCGCTGATCGTCGACGGACAAGTCCACGGCGGCGTGGCACAAGGGTTGGGGCAGGCGCTGTGGGAGGAGGCGGTCTACGACGACAACGGCCAGTTGCTCACGGGTGAGTTTATGGATTACGCGATGCCGCGGGCGCACATGATGCCGTGGATCGAGAGCGACCACACGATTACGCCTTCTCCGGTGAATCCGTTGGGCGTGAAGGGCGTGGGCGAGGCGGGCACCATCGGCTGTTCACCGGCTGTGGTGAATTCGGTGGTCGACGCGCTGTCGCACTTGGGTGTGCGGCACATCGATATGCCGCTGACGCCGGAGAAAATCTGGAAACTTGTGGCGGGAGGCAAGAATTAACATGATTCCGCAAACGTTCGAATACGCGGCGCCGAAGACGCTCGACGAGGCCGTGGCGTTGGCCGGCGGTGGGGCGAAAGTACTGGCTGGCGGCATGAGCCTGATCCCCATGATGAAGCTGCGGCTGGCGGCTCCCGAGCAGTTGGTGGACCTCGGCCGCATCAAGGATCTGAACTACATTCGCGAAGAGGGCGGAGCGCTGCATATTGGCGCGACCACCACGCACTACGCTGTCGAAAGCTCGGCGCTGGTGCGCGCGAAATGCCCGCTGTTGTCGGCTGCGGCTGCGGCTATCGGCGATGTGCAGGTGCGCAACATGGGCACCATGGGCGGCAGTGTGGCGCACGCCGATCCTGCTGCCGACTATCCAGCGGCGTTGCAGGCCCTCGAAGCGAAGATCGTGATTCGCGGCGCGAAGGGCGAGCGGACGGTGGGCGCTGCGGACTTCTTCATCGATTCGTTCACGACGGCACTGGAGGCGGGCGAGATCATTCGCGAGATCGTGGTCCCCATGGAAGAGGCCGGGACCGGCACCAGCTACCAGAAGATGGCGCACCCGGCCAGCGGATTTGCCATCGTGGGCATCGCAGCGCGCGTGCGGCGCAGCGGCGGCAAAGTCAACTTCGCGCGGATCGGCGTGACGGGGCTGGCGAACATCGGCTATCGCGCGACGGCGGCGGAAAAAGCGCTGGAGAGTTCGGCGGGTTCGCCCGAGGATATCGCGAAGGCCGCGGCGTTGGTCACCCAGGGCGCGGATGCAAATGCGGATTTACACGCTTCGGCAGATTATCGCAAGCATCTAGCTGTCGTCCATGCGGGGCGCGCACTCGCTGCAGCGGTGAAGGCGTAACGGGTGAAGATTTCCGGAGTCTACACCTTGCCGCTTCCGCAGGAGCGCGCGTACGAAGTCATGCAGGACCCCGAAGTGCTGGCGCGCGCCATGCCCGGCTGTGAGAGCCTCGAGAAAATCGGGCCTGACGAATACCGCATGAAAATGAAAATGGTGCTGGCGAGTCTGTCGGGCGCTTTCGAGGGGAAGGTGCGGATCACGGAGCAGACGCCTCCGACGAGCTTCCGTCTGGTGGTGGAAGGGACCGGCAAGATTGGCTTCCTCAAAGGAGACGGCCTGTTGAAGTTGACGGCTGTCGAAGGTGGCACGGAGGTTGCGTACGAAGGCGATGCGCAGGTTGGTGGGACCATTGCGGCAGTGGGTCAGCGGCTGATTGATGGCACCGCCAAAACCATAATCAAGAAGTTTTTCGAAAAGCTGGCGACGGAAGCGGGCACGTCATAGCGGGATGTTGCCGTGCTTTTTCCGCGGCATGGTGTCCACCTTAGTTTCGAGCATGCGCAGCGCGCGGATCACGCGCGGGCGGGTTTGGCGCGGCTCGATCACATCGTCGACGAAACCGTTTTCTGCTGCAATGAAAGGGCTGGCGAAGCGCTCGCGGAACTCGTCAAGCTTGGCGGCGCGGACGGCGTCGGGTTTATCCGCTGCGGCGATTTCCCGGCGATAGACGATGTTCACCGCGCCTTCGGCTCCCATTACGGCGATTTCGGCGGTGGGCCAGGCCAGGTTTACATCGGTGCGCAGGTGCTTGGAGCCCATCACGCAATAGGCGCCTCCATAGGCTTTGCGCGTGATCACGGTGATTTTAGGGACGGTGGCTTCGGCGTAGGCGTACAAAAGTTTCGCGCCATGGCGGATGATGCCGCCGAACTCCTGTGCGGTGCCAGGCAGGAAGCCGGGCACGTCTTCGAAAGTCAGAATCGGAATGTTGAAGGCGTCGCAGAAGCGCACGAAACGCGCACCCTTGACGGAAGAATCGATGTCCAGGCAGCCGGCGAGGTGCGCGGGTTGATTTGCGACTACGCCCACGCTGCGGCCATCCATGCGCACGAAGCCAATCACGATATTGCGCGCCCAATGTTCGTGCACTTCGAAGAATTGTCCGTGATCGGCCACGCGGCGGATGACGTCCTTGATGTCATAGGGTTGATTTGACTCTGCGGGGACGATGGAATCGAGTTCCGGGTCTTGGCGATCGGTGCGATCGTCCGTATCGCCGCGCGGCGCCTCGTCGCGATTATTTTGCGGCAGGTAGCTCATCAACTCGCGAATGCTGCGCAGGCATTCGGAGTCGTCGTGAGATTGGAAATGCGCTACTCCGCTGACGGCGTTGTGCGTGGCGGCGCCGCCCAGCGCTTCCTTGGTGACGTCTTCGTGGGTCACGGTTTTGATCACGTCGGGCCCAGTGACGAACATGTAGCTGGTTTTGTCCACCATGAAGACGAAGTCGGTGAGCGCGGGAGAGTAGACGGCGCCGCCGGCGCATGGGCCCATAATGGCGGAGATCTGCGGGATGACACCACTCGAGAGAGTATTGCGCAGGAAAATATCGGCGTAGCCGGCGAGCGAACGCACGCCTTCCTGGATGCGCGCGCCGCCGGAATCATTCAAGCCAATCACGGGGGCGCCGGTCTTGAGCGCTAGGTCCATGATCTTCACAATTTTTCGCGCGTTCGACTCAGAGAGCGAGCCGCCGAACACCGTGAAATCCTGCGCAAAAACGTAGGCGGGGCGGCCGTGGATCAGGCCGTAACCGGTGACGAAGCCATCGCCGTCGATCACTTGTTCGTCCATGCCGAAGTCGTGGCTTTGATGACGCACCAGCTTATCGGTTTCCTCGAAAGTGGCTTCGTCGAGCAGCAGGTCGATGCGTTCGCGCGCGGAGAGTTTGCCTTCGGCGTGCTGGCGCGCGCGACGCTCCTCTCCACCGCCCGCTTCGGCGGCGGCGTGGCGGCGCCGCAGTTCTTCTAGTCGGTCTGACATTACAAGTTGTAGACTAGCAAAATGACTGCGTGTAGAAGTGCCATGACGATTCTGCTGGTGGCCGCCCTGACGCCGGTGATCGCCGCGGCGCAACCGCTGCTGATCGCGAAGCAGGGATTTTTTTACGCGGGCGGACGGGAAGTCGGCATGACCCTTGCCGATGCTATGTTCGTCGAATATCAAATTCCCGCCAAAGTTACGGCTCCGTATCCGATTGTGATGATTCACGGGCAATTTCAAAACGGCAGCAATTTTATGGGGACGCCGGACGATCGGGAGGGTTGGGCGCAGTATTTCGTGCGGCGCGGGTTCGCCGTCTACGTGGTGGATCAAGCGGCGCGTGGCCGCTCGGCGTACAACGAGGCGGCGGATGGTGCGCTGACGACGGCGCCGGTGGAGACGATCGAGCGGCAATTCACGGGAATCGAAAAGTACAACTTGTGGCCGCAGGCGCACCTGCACACGCAGTGGCCGGGGACCGGCATGCACGGGGACCCGGCGTTTGAACAATTCCGGGCTTCGCAAAACGCGTCGATGACGGACAACGCAGCCATGGATGCGGCCAACCGTGCAGCGGGCGCGGCGCTGCTGCGGCGCATCGGGCCGGCGATTCTGTTGACCCATTCGCGCTCGGGACCATTTGGCTGGGAGATCGCGGATGACGTGCCGGAGCTGGTGAAAGGAATCGTCGCGGTGGAGCCGAACGGACCTCCGTTTTACGGCGCGGTACCGGCGGCGACGGGAACGCTGGCGCGGCGGTGGGGCATCGGCGATGCGCCCCTTACTTACGAACCTTCGGTTCACGATGCGGCTGATCTGGCGCCGAAGCGTGAAGAAAAGCCGCAGGGCACAGGCCTTGAACCGTGCTGGTTCGCCAGTGTGCCGCACAAATTGCCGCACTTGACGGGCATCCCGGTGATGATCGTGACCGCGGAGGCGTCGTATCATGCACCTTACGATCACTGCACTTCGCAGTTCCTGGCACAGTCCGGGGTTACGAATGACTTTGTCCCGCTGGCGAGTCGCGCAATTCACGGCAACGGCCACATGATGATGCTGGAGAAAAATAATCTGCAAATCGCGGGAGTGATCGCCGATTGGATCGGCGGGCATGTGAGGGACAAAAGAAAATGAAATCGATCACACGGCGGCGTGCGCTAGCGGCGACCGCAGGAGTGCCGCTGGCAATGGTTTCGCCTTTGCGCGCGGCTGATCCCAAGACAAACATCATTTACATGATGGCGGACGATATGGGCTACGCCGACCTTTCCTGTTATGGACGCCGCGAATATCGGACACCCAATATCGATGGCTTGGCGGCGGGCGGCGTGCGGTTTCTGCAGGCCTACGCGAATTCGTCAGTGTGTTCGGCCACGCGCACCGCGCTGATCACGGGCCGCTATCAATACCGGCTCCCTGTGGGCCTGGAAGAACCGATCGCGAGCGCTGCACGCAGGACGGGATTGCCTGCGGGTCATCCGACGCTGCCGTCATTGTTGAAGAAAGCAGGATATGGCACGACGCTCATCGGAAAATGGCATTTAGGTTATTTGCCGGATTACAGTCCGCTCAAGTGCGGCTACGATCACTTCTGGGGTTTCCAGGGCGGGGCGCTGGACTATTTTTCCCACAAGGCCAACCCGAGCGCTGACACCGACGATTTGTGGGACGATAGCGCTAAAGTTCACGAAGCCGGTTACCTGACGAATCTGCTGGGTGACCGCGCGGTTAAGGTGATCGGCGATTATGCGAAATCCAAGCAACCATTTTTCCTCAGTTTGCATTTCAATGCGCCGCACTGGCCGTGGGAGGGTCCAGAGGATGAAGCCGAGTCGCGCCGCGTCAAATCTTTATTCGATTTCGACGGCGGCTCGCTGAAGACCTATGGGCGCATGGTCACGCAATTGGACCTGCAAGTGGGCCGCGTCCTGAAGGCGCTCGACACCAATGGCATCGCGAAGGACACCATCGTCATCTTCACGAGCGACAACGGCGGCGAACGTTTTTCAGACACTTGGCCGTTCACGGGGAAGAAGCTGGATCTGCTCGAAGGCGGACTGCGTATCCCAGCGATGATGCGCTGGCCAGGCCACGTCAAGCCGCGCAGCACCACCGATCAAGTCGCGATTACGATGGATTGGGTGCCGACGTTGCTGGAGGCGGGCGGCGTGCAGGCCGATCCGGCTTATCCGCTCGACGGCATGAATTTGCTACCTGCGCTGACGCAGAACGCAGCGCCGGTTTCGCGCAAACTATATTGGCGCTACCGCTACAATGCGCAGCGGGCCACGCGCGATGGCGATATGAAGTGGCTCAAGATCAACGAGAACACTTTTCTGTTTAACGTGGTGGACGATCCGCTGGAGCGCGCCAATCTGAAGGACCGGCAGCCGGAGGTTTATCACAGGCTTGCGGCGGACTACGAGGCCTGGAGCAAGACCATGCTGCCGGAGGACCCGAATGCCAATACCACCGCCTTTTATGACGATGAATTGGCGGATCATCCGGGCAATAAGCGGAAGTGACAGTTGCGAAACGTAACGGTTGAGGGCGCGGGGGCGTCCCATAAATACGTGCTCCGCCCGTTTTCCGTTCTCGCCGTAGCGGCCTTGCTCGTCCCGTTGCTTGCACAGGAACCGGACAACTCCACCATTCGCGCCAACGTGCCGTTGGTGCTGGCGCCGGTCACCGTGACCGACAAGAAGGGAAATTTCATTGATGGACTTTCCGTGGACGATTTCCGGCTGACCGACGACGGTGTAGCGCAGAAAATCCGCATGGACACGTCCGACACGGTTCTGGCGCCCGTGTCGCTGATGGTGTTGATTCAGGCTAGCGGAATTTCGGCGCCGGCACTGGCGCGGATTGCGCGTGTCGGCGGTATGATCAAGCCGCTGGTGATCGGCCAGCGCGGCCAGGCGGCGGTGATTGAGTTCGACGATGAAATCCGCGTGCGGGCGGAATTTACTTCGGATGCGGACCTGATTGGTGCTGCGTTTCAGCGAACCCGCAGCCGCAGTATTCGCACGGCGCGCTTGGTCGACGCCGTGGCCGAGGGCGTGAAGATGCTGGACACGCGCTCGCCCAACAACCGGCGCGTGATGTTTATCTTGAGCGAATCGCGCGACCGGGGCAGCAAGAGTAAACTCAGCGAGGTCATCGAACAAGCGCAACGCGCGGGGGTGGTGGTGTACGCGGCGACCTATTCGGTGCAGGGTTCAACGTTTTTATCAAGCCCTTCAACCAGCCCGTCGATGCCAGGCGGCGACGGCAACTTGGATATCCTGGGCGGCGCGCTTGAGCTCGCACGAATTGGCAAAGCTAATGTAGCCGATGCTTTGGCGCGCACAACCGGCGGCCGGCATCTGTCGTTTCTCACACTCGAGTCATTGGAGAGCGTGATCTCTCGCGCCGGCGAGGAGATTCACAGCCAGTATTTGTTAAGTTTCACCCCGACGCCCAGCGGGAAGGATGGATTCCACCAAATTCAGGTTGCGATTCCTTCGCATCCGGACGCAGTGATCCGCGTGCGCTTGGGATATTGGCCGCAAAAGTAATCTATTCGAATAAGTACAGCGCGGTGCCAGGCATCGGCAGCGGCGCTTCGGCAACGCCACCTTCGGAGACGCCTACCGGCTCTTCCTGCAACTGGCGTACGTAGATGCCGCCTTCGCCCAGGTAAACTTCGAGCTCGGACGGACGTGGCAGCGATCCTTGAATCAGCGCTTCGCTGAGCGGATCCTCGATGTATTTCTGCAGCGCGCGGCGCAAGGGACGCGCGCCATAGCTGCGGTCCGTCAGCGTCTTATCGATGATGTATTTCGCAGCGTCGTCGTTGAGGCGCAGCTTGATCTGCTTGGCGACGAGGTTTTTGTTGAGCTGCTCGGCCAGCAGATGCATGATCTTGAGCAGATCCTCGTCGGTGAGCGACGTGAACAGAATGGTTTCATCCAGGCGGTTCAGGAACTCAGGATTGAACGCTTTCTTCACTTCGCTCATCACCTGATCTTCCACCTTGGCGGGCACGCCGCTGCCGGGGGCGGAGAAGCCCATGGGACTGCGCTTGTCAAGGAAGCGCGCGCCGAGGTTCGAGGTCATGATGATGATGGTGTTCTTGAAGTCCACCGTGTTGCCGAGCCCGTCGGTCAACTGGCCGTCTTCAAACACTTGCAGCAGGATGTTGTAGACATCTGGGTGCGCCTTCTCGATTTCGTCGAGCAAGATGATCGAGTAGGGGGCGCGCTTCACGCGCTCCGTCAACTGGCCGCCCTCTTCGTAGCCGACATATCCCGGAGGCGAACCGATCAACTTCGATACCGAGTGCTTTTCCATGAACTCGGACATATCGAAGCGGATCAGAGATTTTTCGCTGCCGAACAGGAACTCGGCCAGCGCGCGGGCGACTTCGGTTTTGCCGACACCGGTCGGTCCCAGGAATAGGAAGGAGCCGGCGGGGCGCTTGGGCGATTTCAGACCGGCGCGGGAGCGGCGGATGGCGCGGGCCAGCGCGGAGATGGCTTTCTCCTGGCTGATGACGCGGTGATGCAGTTCCTCTTCAATGCGTAGGAGCTTGGAAACTTCTTCTTCCTTGATGGCGGTCATGGGCACGCCGGTCCAGCGCGCCACCACATCTTCGATGTCGTCCTTGGTTACGACGCCTGTCGAGGTATCGTCCAGATTGTATTTCTCGCGCAGCAGACGCAGGTTCTCGCGTTCCTTGCGTTCTTCGTCCGAATAGAAGCGCGCTTTCTCGAACTCATGGTTCGCGATGGCGTTCTCCATGCGGTGCACGATGAACTTGATGCGCTTCTGGATGTCGGCCACTTCGCCTGGCAGAGTAGTCTGGCGCAGCTTCACGCGCGCGCCAGCTTCGTCGATCAAGTCGATTGCCTTGTCCGGCAAGAACCGGTCCGGAATGAAACGCACGGACGCGTGCACGGCGTTCTCGATGGCCTCGTCGGTGTATGCCACAGCGTGGAATTTTTCGTAACGCTCCTTGATGCCGAACAGAATGCGCGTGGCGTCTTCCTCGTTCGGGGGCGGAACTTTGACGGCCTGGAAGCGGCGTTCGAGCGACCGGTCCTTCTCAATTGACTTGCGGTATTCCGAAGGTGTGGTCGCGCCAATGCACTGAATCTCGCCGCGTGACAGGGCCGGCTTCAGGATGTTGGCGGCGTCGAGCGACCCTTCGGCCGAGCCTGCGCCGACTAAGGTGTGCAACTCATCGATGAAGATGATGGCGTTCTGGTTTTCCATCAATTCCTTCATGATGGTTTTGAGGCGCTCTTCGAACTGGCCGCGGTATTTGGTTCCGGCCACGATCAGCGAAAGATCCAAAGCCAGAATGCGCTTGTCGGCGAGGAACGACGGCACGTCGCCATCGGCCACCTTTTGCGCCAGGCCTTCCACGATGGCGGTCTTGCCGACACCCGGCTCTCCGATCAACACCGGGTTGTTCTTCGTCCTGCGGCACAGGATCTGGATCACGCGGTCGAGTTCTGTATCACGGCCGATCAAGGGATCGAGCAGCCCGTCCATAGCAGCCTGCGTGAGATCGCGACTGAACTCGCTCAGAAGCGAACTTTCCTTGGGGCGGTTCGAAGACACCTTTTCCGAACTTGAACGCTGGATCTCATCGCGCACCTGGGTCAGGCGCAGACCGCGCTCATGCAGGATGTCGGCGGCGAAGCACTTTTCTTCGCGCAGCAGACCCAATAGCAGATGCTCCGTACCGATGTGCTTGTGGTTGAGACGCTCGGCTTCTTCGGCAGCGTAGGCGAGGACGCGCTTGCACTCATGGCTCAGCGGCAGATCGACCGAGGTCGAAACCTTCTCGCGCAGCGTGGTGTGAGCCTCGATCTGCTTACGGATGGATTCCACCGACGCGCTCGACCGCAAAAACCGGTTGGCGAGCGCCTTATCTTCGCGCAGCAAACCTAGCAACAGGTGCTCGGTTTCGATACAAGGGCTGCCAAACTGGCTGGCCTCATAGCGCGCGAAGAATATGACACGCCGAGCTTTCTCGGTATAACGTTCAAACATGTTGAGTGCCCTCGTTAGTATTAGACGGATTCCCCAGGGCCACGGATTCAAGCAGATGGCTGGCCGCGACCAACTGCCCTCTTTCGAGCGTGACAACACGGTCCGCGCGATGCGCAAAGTTCAGATTGTGAGTGACGTGGATGGAAGTCAGGCGGCGGGATCGATGCAATTCGTCCAGCAGATCCATGATCAATTCGCCGGTCTTAAAATCAAGGCTGCCGGTGGGTTCGTCGGCCAGCAGCACACTGGGATTCCCTACCAAGGCGCGCGCCAAAACCACGCGCTGTTGTTCGCCGCCGGAGAGTTCGCCTGCTCTGTGGGTGGCCCGGTTGCGTAAACCGACCTCTTCTAAACGCGCCATCGATACGGGTTCTGCTTCCTGCTGGCTCTGACCGCGTATCAGCAGGGGCATCATCACGTTCTCGAGCGCCGTGAATTCGGCCAGCAGGGAGTGAATCTGCCAGACAAAGCCCAACTCCCGGTTGCGGAACTCCGCAAGCTGGTTCGCCGGTAGCTGGCAAATGTCATTCTGCCCGAAGTATATCGCACCCTCCGTTGGCCTGTCCAGACCTCCAAGTAGATGAAGCAATGTACTTTTTCCGCTGCCCGACTCGCCCACCAACGCCAGCTTTTCGCCTTGGGCGACTTCCAGGTTCAGGCCCGAAAACACCACCAGATCGGCATCGCCGGAGCGGTAGACCTTGGAGAGGCCTACGGCGCGGACCGCGGGTTCTGTCGAAGCGGACATAACCTATACAACTATCTTATCGTTAAGCGCAACA
>JADMIO011529920.1_pt1 | contig 11506 bp, 10 predicted proteins | sample 8958161 | NCBI WGS metagenome assembly JADMIO01 (sample SAMN16585339, study PRJNA669376) | soil metagenome | isolation source: Crop rotation soil | place: USA: Cullars Rotation, Alabama | collected 2011
GTACCTGCTCTTTGGGGCGTGCAACCTCAACCGCTTCTCGCAGAATGAAACCGCGATGGTGTGGGACGCGGATTTTGCGTTTCACCGCATTTATGCCAACGGCCTCGCCGCGGTGCCGGCGGGTTCGGGTGGAATGACGCCGACGGTCACGACCGATGCCAACGGGCAGTCGCGGCTGACGTTCATTGTGCCGGACATCGCCAACAACACCACGCGCACCGTCATCTACTACTGCACCGGCACATCCGCGCCGTTCAAACTCGTCGAAAGCGATCCGCGCTACAACGTCGCCGGCACGCCCAGCACCATCGCCAACAACGTCAGCTCCTTTGCCGTCACGCTCGACTCCAGCACGACAATGAAGATCTGGGTTGATCTGCAGTTCAGCGCGACTTCGACCTGGCCCGTCCGCCGCCATTTCTGCGTCAACTGCCGCAACTTCTGATTCAGCAAGCCCCCCATACGCATCCACCCCGCGTCTTAGATCACACATTTTTTCCGGCATTTTTTCGGCATTTCTGCTTCAAAATCCGCTGATCCAATCCAAATCCTTCCAGCGTAAAGACTCGTGTTCGTTGGCGGGGCCGAGACGTTCGGCAACCGTGACAACGCATCGAACCTCGCATGCCGACATGAGTCGGAAGGAAAATCCCATGAAACGCTCTCTCTCATACGCCTTGGCTCTGGTCGTTGCCGCGTCCCTCGGCATCGCCACGGTCACCACCATGACCTCGCACAGCAACCAAGTCATCGCCGCCGGCCCCGGCGCGACCAAGGGTGACATTGTGGAAGTCGCCACAGGGCCGGGAATGGCCAAGGTGACGACGCTCGTCAAAGCCGTGCAGGCCGCGGGCCTGGTGGAAGCCCTCAAGGGCAAGGGCCCGTTCACGGTATTTGCACCGACCAACGAGGCGTTCGCTAAGCTGCCGCCGGAGACCCTCGAGATGCTCCTCAAGCCCGAAAACAAGGACAAGCTCAAGGCGATTCTGCTCTATCACGTGCACTCTGGCGAAGCCGTCGGCTCCGCCAAGCTCGAAGCCGGCAAATTTGCCACGCTCAACGGCAAAGACCTGATGATCAAGATCGAAGGGCCGACGATTACCGTCAACGACGCCACCGTCACCAAGACCGACGTGATGGCCACCAACGGCGTCATCCACTGGATCGACACCGTCATTGTCCCGAAGGACTAACTCCCATCGGCAGGGGCGGCGGCAGGGCACATGCCGCCGCCTTTTTTTTTGTAACCTATGCTGATTCGGGTGCATCGAAGCCCCGTGGCTTCGACCGTATGATGGGGAGCCGCGAGTGCCACGATCTATTTCCGTTGGGGAACGCCATGAAATCCGACATTCCATCCCGTGAAATCACCCCCGAGGACCTGTACCTGAATCGCCGTACTTTCATGAAGGCCGGCATCGTGGCGGCGACGGCGCTGGCAACGGGGCTTGTCTATCGGCGGCTCAATACGCCCTCGCGACGACCCGTTAACACCGCGGCAATCGAGGTTGTGAAATCGGATGCCCCCGCGAGTTCCGGCTTTGCGACCGACGAAGCGAAAACGTCCTTTGATGACATCACCCACTACAACAACTTTTACGAATTCTCGACCGACAAGGATGGGGTTGCCGACACGGCGGCCAATTTCAAAACCGCAGGCTGGAAAGTGGAAGTTGGCGGCATGTGTTCAAAGCCGCGGACTTTTGACCTTGATGATCTGCTGAAAATTGCCCCCGCCGAAGAACGCGTCTATCGCATGCGCTGCGTGGAGGCGTGGTCGATGGTGATTCCCTGGGCGGGGTACTCGCTCTCAAAGCTGCTCGAAAAAGTGGAGCCGCTGGGGAGCGCGAAATATGTCGCGATGCAGACCTTGCTTGATTCCTCGCGCATGCCGGGGCAGAAGACCAGCGTGCTCAACTGGCCCTATGTCGAGGGTCTGCGGCTGGATGAGGCGATGCACCCGCTGGCGATTCTGGCGTCGGGCATCTACGGCCGAGCCATGCCGCCGCAGGATGGCGCGCCGGTGCGGCTTGTCACCCCGTGGAAATACGGTTTCAAGGGCATTAAATCGATCGTCAAGATCACGCTGGTGGAAACCCAGCCGCGGACGACGTGGAACGAATACGCGTCCGACGAATACGGCTTCTATGCCAACGTCAATCCCAACGTCCCGCATCCGCGCTGGAGCCAGGCGACCGAGCAGCGAATCGGCGAGAACGACCGCCGCAAGACCCTCATGTTCAACGGCTACGCCGAACAGGTCGCCAGCCTCTACGCCGGCATGGACCTGCGGGCCAATTTCTGACGTACCATCGGCGTCGCGCCGATACCCCTCTCGCATTCAGGCAGACCGCACATGACCACCCTCCCGCTGCCCCTCGAACCGCATCCAACTCCCAAAGACCAGGTCCGCTTTGCCCGCTTCGTCCTATTCCTCAACGCCCTCATCCCCGGCATCCTCCTCTTCTGGGACTGGTCCCAGGATCGCACTGGCGCCAACCCCGTCAACTACGCCATCCGCACCACCGGCATCCTGGCGCTCTTCTTCCTCACCCTCTCCCTCGCCGTCACGCCTCTCCGCAAAATCACCGGTTTCGCCACGCTCCACCACTTCCGCCGCATGCTCGGTCTCTACGCCTTTTTCTACGCCCTCACCCACTTCGCCATCTTCTTCATCAAGGACCGCGAGCTGAGCATCACCAGCACCTGGATCGAGATGACCAAACGCACTTATCTCATCATCGGGTCCATTGGTCTGCTTGCCATGGTCCCTCTCGCGGCTACCTCCTTTAATGCCGCCATCCGCGCGATGGGCCCCGCCCGCTGGCGGCTGCTTCACAAGCTCGCCTACGTCGCTGCCATCGCCGGCGTCATCCACTTTTACATGCTGCAAAAGTCCGACAAGCGCTTGCCGTGGGCCTACATCGTCATCGTTGGCATTTTCCTCACCTATCGAATCGTGCAATTCGTCTTCGATCGCCTCAACCGTCCGGCATCCATCGCCCAAGGCTTTCCCGTTATTGCTTCCACCGAATACGGCCGCTTCACGGGCACCCTCCGCGTCGCCTCCATCACGCAGGAAACCCCGGACGTCCGCACCTTTCGCCTCGTCTCCGAAAACGGCACCCACCCCTTTTCTTACCATCCGGGCCAATACCTCACCTTCGCCCTGCAGATCGACGGCAAAAAAATCTACCGTTCATACACCATCGCCTCCGCCCCCACACGCCCAGGCTACTGCGAAGTCACCATCAAACGCGACGAAAAGGGCCTCGTCTCCCGCCACATGCACGACACAATCAAACAAGGTGACCTCCTCCAACTCGCCGCCCCCTCCGGCAAGTTCACCTTCACCGCGGCCACCGCCCGCAGCGTCGCCCTCATTGCCGGCGGCGTCGGTATCACGCCCCTGATGTCCATCCTCCGAAGCCTCGCCGACCGCATGTGGGATGGGCAAATCCACCTTCTTTACGCCAACAAAACCGAACGCGACATCATCTTCAAAACCGAACTCGCCGATCTCCAGAAAAAACTCCCCAACCTCCACATCACCCACACCCTCACGCGTCCTGACGCCTCCTGGACCGGCGCCACTGGCCGCATCGGCGAAAAACTCCTCCAATCCATCCCCAGCCTCGCCACCACCCCCATCTACCTCTGTGGCCCCGCCGAAATGATCACCGCCACGCAAGCTCTCCTCCACAAACTCGCCGTCCCCGCACAAAACATCCACACCGAGTCCTTCGGCACGCGCCCCACCACGCTCATCGAAGCCCCCCCCACCACCACCACCGAACACACCATCACTTTCGCCAGATCCGCCAAATCCGTCCGCGCCAACGGGCGCCCCCTCCTCGAAATCGCCGAAGACGCCGGCATCCAAATCCCCTCCGAGTGCCGCTCCGGCACCGTCCGCATGACCGTGCAAGACGCGCTCACACCCGCCGACCGCGCCAACAACGTGATCCTCCTCTGCCAGGCCCGAGCGCTGGAAGACGTGACGCTAGATGCCTGATTACGCCACTGCTGGCCGCTTGATCGCATGCCCACACTCCGGGCAGCGATCGGAAGTCAGATTGATAAGCAAGTGCCGGCACTCCGGACAATGCGGTTCGGCCAGCTCGATTTTGAACTGCAAAAGGCACCCTTTGCATGTGCCACGCAGGTCCATCTCCTGCGCCACGCCGCAATTGGGGCAAGTCAGCGTGATGCGATCCACAACCCGCGCCGTTGTCAATCGCGGCACAAGCCGCAGAGACGCCCGCGCAATCACCATCAACATCGCGCTCCCGCAAGATGCCATTAAGGCCATCCGCGTCAGCCGATCAATCCATTCCAGGGTGCGAGGCTGCACCCTGGGCAAGAGTTCAATTGGATCCAGCAGCAGGATGACGCCCGCTCCTGTCAGTGCCGCAGTCGCCACTGCGATCCACTTCATTACGCGCACGAACCCTTTCTTCCGCGTCATCAGCAGCACGTTGATGGCCGCCAGCGTGCCGGCGGCTGCCCAGCAGACATGAACGCACGGCCACCACACTTCAACCGCTTCCTTCACGAAATCCCACCGAAGCGCGAAATCCAGAGCGAAAGCACACACGGCAAACAGCATTCCCGGATATCGGAAATAGCGGCGATCCCTTGCGCGTACATTGATCAGCAGCAGGGAGCCAGTCCCCAGGCACCCATAGGTCGCCATTGAAGTCACGCCTATCTTGCCCATGAGTTCCGGATTGCTGTCCAGAAACCAAATGCAATAAATGGCGGTCAGACCACAAACGCTCGCAAGCACCATAAAGGTCCACGCAAAAATCGTTCCCCACGGTTTTTTCACGCAAAACATCGCTCCCACCGCAGGAATTCCGGTCACCAGCAGCACCAGGAGCGTGCCCAGGAGTTTTTCCTCAAACTCCCACCCTGAGTAAATTCCGGAAATAGCCAGGGTGAAGGCTATCCACACAAACAGAAGCGCCGGAACAGCCACTATCGCAGCCGAACGAAATGACGCACGATGATGGATCGCCAAAAATAACGCTGCGCAAACCACCGGAATCAGTGTGCAAATGATGGTCGTCAGAAAATCGCTACGGGGAGACTTGCTGGCGTACGCGATGATCCCGCAAATTGTCGCCGCGCTCACCGCGAGCGTATACAGGTAGTACGACGACACCTTTGCAGGAATTGTCAGCGCCTTATCCTCAGCCATGCGCAGTCCTCCCAAAATCAGTCAAACACAACCGCACGGCTATAGAATGTCCGCAACGCCCCCAACTGGCAACCTCACGCCGGCCCCACCCGGTGCGTCTTCATCTTCACGCCGTAAATCTCTTTGTTCCCGCAGATGAAGAGGATGTTGCCGTCCTTCCCCCCGAAGCAGCAGTTCCCGCTGCTGATCGGAATCGTGTCGACGAGTTTTCCCTCCTTGTTGAAGATGCTCACGCCCGTGCGAGCGCTGCCGTTGGTCGTGTAGACGTTGCCGTCGGAATCGATGGTCATCCCGTCGGAGCCGGCATCGCAGAAGGGTTTCTTATCCGCAAGCGTGCCGTCGTCCTTGACCGTGTAGGAATAAGTCTTCCGCGCGGTGATGTCAGAAACGTAAAGCGTCTTGCCGTCGGGCGTCCCGATGAACCCATTGGGCATCTGGAAATCAGTCACCACCGGCGTAATCGTCTTGCGATCCGGCGATAGAAACCACAGATACCGCCCCCCTATCTGCGTCTGCCGATCATTCGCCGGCCGCACGGCACCCCACCACGGGCGCGAATAAAGCGGGTCTCCAAAATACATGCCGCCCTTCTGCGGCCCCGCCGGTATGATCCACACATCATTCGGCCCATTCATCAGCTTGCCACCGGTCTCCGGATTGACCTTCTTCCCCGCCGGATCGATGTTCTTGATGATCACATCAATCTTCAAATCGCTCGGCTTAAACGCCTGATTCGGATCGTCCGCATGCTTCGGAAACGGCGCCTTGATCTCCCACACTTCATTCTTCTCATCCGCACAGTCAATCAGGTTCCCATCCGCATCAAACGACATCCCATTGGAGTATCCAGACGGATTCAAAAACGAAACCAAACGCCCCTTTAGCGGATCATCCGAAGTCTTATCAAACTCCCAGATAAAAATCTTCTGCACGCCATCCGGATGGGTCGCATCCTTGGCCTGATCCACAAAATAAATGTTGCCGTCCTTGTCCGAAGTCGATCCCTCCGTCCAGGCAAAATTCGCGCCGAGCCTGACAGGCGACGCCCCATCGGCAATTGGACTCCCGGCAGGATGCGTTACCGCCACCCCGCCCGCCGCCCCCGCCGGCGCAGTTTGCGGTGCCGCCGTGGAAGTCGCCGCCGAAATCACGCATGCCGACAGAATCGCCAACGAAGCCAACGCCGTTTTCATGAAATCTCCTTAGAGTCTGCTTGCCAAACGCCCCATGGACAGGGGGATTGCAAAATGCCGTCGTTGAGGCAAACTGCCCACAGCACATCATTCTCAGCGGAGATGCCCGCCATGTCCAAAGCGCTCAAGGATGCCATCGAAGCCAACGACCCCGAGGCGGTGAAAAAAGCCGCGAAAACGATCAAGGACTGGTCACGCAAGCTGCCGAAGGCGGAAGCTCCGCTGAAGTATGCCGTCGAGCGAAACGCAGATGCAGTCATCGATCCGCTGCTGGATGCCGGGGCGCTCGCCTGGGATCGCGGCTACGAGGGCACTCATCCACTCTGCATTGCCGCCAACAAAAACCTTGCCGCCATCGTCCGCAAAATCGCGGCCCGCGGCGTTCCAGAGGGCGTGCTGAACCTTGCGCTCTTCATAGGAGTCTGCTACGGCAAAACCGAAACCGTCCAAGCACTCCTCGAGACCGCCAGGCCCACCTTCACCCAGCGCATCGTCGAACTCGCCACGTGGTGGAGCGACGGCAAAATCCTCGAAACCCTCCTTGCCCACGGAGCCAACATCAACCAGCCCGATAACGAAAGCAGCGATCCCGACGATGCCGGCCAGGCTCCAATTCACGACGCCGCATCCCACGCCATCGTCCGCCCCATCGAACTCATCGCCACCCACGGCGGCAACCTCAACGCCCGCGATGCCTACGACCGCACGCCGCTCATGGTGCTCGCCGGCCGCTTTCCGGAACTCGAGGACGAAGAGCGTATCCAGGCCCAGATCGCCAAAAGCACGAACACACTCACCATGGTGATCCCAGTCGACAATTCCCGCCGCACCGGTGACCGTGGCCCATCCGACGCCCTTGCGGCAGCGGATACACTCCTCAAATTCGGCGCCGATGCCACCGTCAAGGACCGCTTCGGCAACGACGCCCTCGCCTATTACGAATTCGCCCGCCGCCTCGAACGCACCGGCATCAACAGGAAATTTGTCGAACTCCTCAAAAAGGCCGGCGCAAAGGGCAGCGGCAACACCGGCAAGCTCTTCGAGGCCCTCAAACAAGACAGCGTCGCTGATGCCTATAATGCCATTGATGACGGTGCCAACGTCGACCACCAGGCCCCGCCCCCATGGGGTGACACACCCCTCGTCGCTGCGCGGTCCACCGAGATGGTTGAGTTGCTTCTCGAAAAAGGCGCCGACCCCAACAAGCACTCCATCAAGCAAACCCCCCTGATCGTCTTCGCACAGGGCGGCAACCTCCAAGCCGTCAAACTTCTCGTCAAAGCCGGAGCAGACGTGCACGCCATTCAGCCGCGCCCACCCAAAAGCGAGTACATCGCCAACGCCTATTCACTCTCCAAGGGCGAAGTGCTCGCATACCTGAAATCCCTCGGCGCAGGCGTGCCCGTCCTTCCGGATTGGGAGCCCCTCAAACCCGGCGTCGGCATGTGGGAAAACTTCAGCGAGGTCGTCACCCACGCCGACGTCTCCGCCACCTCCCGCGCCATCGCCAAACTTATCGCCGGCAAAATCACCGACAACGCCTACGGCAAGGAATTCAAGCCCGGTAAAAAATCCTTTGCCGTCCTCCGCCCCAAAGGCATGGCGTGGTGCAACATCTTCCAGGTCACCCCCCCACCGCAGCGCTTCCAAAGCATCGACGAAGAATTCCTCGCATCCCTCGCCCAAGAAATCCCCGCCCCGGTCCTCCTCCTGGAATACAGCGACACCGCCGGCGCAGGCTCCTTAAAACGCTTCAACCCCGACGGCAGCACCGCAAAAGACCAGTCCGGCGACGAAGAAGCGCTCGGAGAAATGGTCGACGCCATGGGCAAAGACGCCCCCGCCTGGGCCCGCGACAAATTCAAAAAACTTAAAAAAGAAAAACGCCCCGAACTCGACCTGCAAAAACTCGGCGAGCAGGAAAAATACGCCGTCGCGTGGGGAAGCCTCATCCCCGAGGACGGCAAACTCGAGATCGCCTTCACCAACCTCCCCGCCGAAGCTTTCGATCCCGTTGCTTGGATTTCGACGTAACATCTCTTGCCGACAAGCATCTCTCCGGTATAGATCGAACTATGCGGATCAAGGCCCGCATATCAACCGCGAGGTCTCTCCTGAAAACATCCAGCAGGGCCCCCAATTTTCCTCCGACTTTGAGGCTCCGCCGCACCGTGCCGCGGTCTTTACGGATCTTCAAACACAGCCAGTTCGATAATGATCCTAGACCTTTTGTGAAATCGTTCATTTTCCCCTTGACCTCGCCCAGTTTACCTGATATTTCTGTATATACAGAAATAGGAGACGCAATGAAACTCTCTCCCGCCAAACAACGCTTTATTCTTCACTGGGGCGAAATGGGCACCAAGTGGGGCATCAACCGCACGGTCGCGCAGGTTCATGCGCTGTTGCACATTTCCGCAAAGCCGCTGAATGCCGAGGAGATCGCCGAAACGCTCGATGTGGCCCGCTCCAACGTCTCCAGCAGCCTCAAGGAGTTGCAGAACTGGGGCATTATCAAGGTTGTTCACATCATGGGTGACCGCCGCGATCATTTTGAGTCGCAGCATGACATCTGGGTGCTGTTTCAGACAATCATGGACGAACGCAAACGCCGCGAGCTGGATCCCACGGCTGCTGTGCTGCGTGAGTGCGTGACCGAAGCAAAGGGCGAAGGCGATGAACTTGCCCATAAGCGCCTGATGGAGCTTGCCGATTTTGTGGAAACGATGAGCACCTGGTATGTGCAGCTTCGCAAGCTGCCTCCTGGCGGCTGGAAGAAGATGGCCAAGATGGGCAGCCTTTTGGGGAAAATCGCCGGATAATTTCAAAGCGTCTCCGACGGGACGCTTTTTTTTTGGCACATGAATTTCATCCATGACAGAAACGACAGATATAACTGCACAGGTGCAATATGATCGATTCCAGCCGCCCCTCATGGGCCCGCCGCTTTCCCGAAGACCCAGTCCTCTCGCTGGCCTGGACGTCGCTCTTTGCCGCGATCGTTGGACTTGCCAACTTCGCCCTGGGAACCACGATCCTGAAGGAATACGGCTTCGCGCTTTTCTGCGGCACGCCGATGGGCATGGGCTTCCTCACCCCGTTTCTCCACGGCCTGGGCGGGCGCAGGTCCTTCGGCAGCTTGCTGGGCGCCAACGCCCTTTCACAGGTCATCCTTTTCACCACCATGGTCACCCTGGGCCTTGAGGGGCTTGGCTGTCTTTTCATGTGCGCGCCGCTCTGGTTCCTCTTTGCGCTTCTGGGCACTGTTCTGGCGTATCCGGTCCACTACGCGATGTGGAGCGGATATCCTGAATTCCAGCGCTTTCGCGGTTTTCCTGTGGTGGGCCTCCTCATCCTGCTCGCCCTCCCGCTCTGGATGGGCGCCGAAAAAGTCCGGCCGCCCACCCCACCGCTGGTGGCCGTCACTTCCACGGTCGACATCGACGCGCCTTCGGATGTGGTGTGGCGCCATGTCATCTCGTTTCCCGATCTTTCGCCGCCCTCCGACTGGACGTTCAAGCTCGGCGCGGCATATCCGATTCATGCCGTCATCGACGGTCACGGCCCCGGGGCAATCCGCCGCTGTGTCTTTTCCACCGGCGCATTCATCGAGCCCATTACCATCTGGGACGAAAACAAGCTCCTCGCCTTCGATGTCACTCAATCGCCTCCTTCCATGCAGGAAGTCAATCCATTCTGGAGCGACATTCATCCCGCGCACCTGGAGGGCTACTTCAACTCGCGCCACGGCCAGTTCAAATTGATCGATCTGGGCAACGGCCACACGCGCCTCGAAGGCACCACCTGGTACGAGAACAACATGTTCCCCGCCGCGTATTGGCAGCTCTGGTCCGATCACATCATCCATCAGATTCACCTGCGCGTGCTGACGCATATCAAGGCGCTCAGCGAAGCCGAACAAACTTCTTATTTGGAGTCCGATCATGCCCGCTGAAAGATCATCAATTCGCACGCCGCCATTCCGCGGCTGGATTCTCTTCGATGCCGGCTGCGGCCTCTGCTCGACGCTGCGGCAAAAGTGGGGACCGATTGTCGAACCTCGCGGCTTCCATCTTGCCGCTCTGCTGGAGGACTGGGTCCAAGAGCGCCTCGATCTCCGCGGCGAGATCCCGGGTGAGCTCAAGTTCCTGACCCCCAAAGGCGCGGTGCTCGGCGGTGCCGACGCCTTCGTCCACATTTCGCGCCACGTCTGGTGGGCATTGCCGCTCTGGCTGCTCGGCCAACCCCGCATCGGCATGGCGCTGCTGCGCACATTGTATCGCCCGATTGCCCGTCATCGGCAGGCCATCAGCCGCGCTTGCCGCCTGCACCCGACGGCATGAATTCTGGAGGAATACGTCATGACTCTCGAAATCCATCTTCGCACCGTTGGCACGCTTCTTCTCTGCCTTGCCGTCCTTAATCTTTTTCTCCCGCGTCATTTTGGCTGGCCTGCCGAGCTCCAGCGGCTCACGCTTCTCACGCGACAGGTCTTTATCGTCCACTGCTGCTTCATCATTCTTACGCTCGTTTTCATGGGAACTCTCGCTCTATTTTTCACCCCGCTTCTGCTGGAGCGGACTCCCCTCGCCCGCATCGTTCTCTTCGGCCTCGCATTCTTTTGGTCGATCAGGCTCGTGTTCCAATGGTTCGTCTATAGCCCGACACTGTGGCGCGGCAATCGCTTCCGCACGACGATGCATGTTTTCTTCTCGTGCGTATGGGTGTATTTCGCCGCGACGTTTGCAGGCGCGTGGGTGATTACTCGTCCCTCATAACTCTTGTGGGAAATAATCATGCTTGATGTCCTCCTTATCAATCCTCCCTTTGTCACCCTCACCAGTACCCTCGGCGTCGGCCATCAGGTTCCTCTCGGCTTGCTGATGGTCGGCGGGGCGCTCCTCGACGCCGGCATCCGCGTGCGCCTCCTCGATGCCGAGTGCACGCGCATGTCCGTTATCCAGGTCGCCGCCGAAGTCGCGCGTCTCAAGCCGCGCATCGTCATGTCCGGCCACGCCGGCAGCACCGCCGCGCACCTTACCTGCGTGCAAATGTTCAATGCAATCAAACGCCTCCGTCCCGGCACAGTTTGCGTCTACGGCGGACCCTA
>JADMIO011478766.1_pt1 | contig 11505 bp, 11 predicted proteins | sample 8958161 | NCBI WGS metagenome assembly JADMIO01 (sample SAMN16585339, study PRJNA669376) | soil metagenome | isolation source: Crop rotation soil | place: USA: Cullars Rotation, Alabama | collected 2011
TGAAGACGGCCAGTTTAATTATGCTATTTTCCTGAGATACCGTTTCGGCAAGGTGGACGGCCAGACGATCCTCATCATTTTCATTTACGCTTCCGGAGTGGCCTTTGAGGCTCGCTGCTAAGTCGACGTCTTCATTGGCTGCGGGCTTCTTGATTGTGATGACGAGTGCGCCGTGAAAATAATGAGTGTAGTTGATCGAATTCTGAAATTCCGATTCAGTCGTGGTCGATTCTCCGTAAGCAAACTTTTTGGCGGATGCCTCGGAGTACGCCGCTAGGCCAATCTCCGCGGAAGACGTCTTGGCAACGGTGAGCTGAAAACTCGCTTTGTCCTCTCGCTGAACGATCTGTAGTATCAGCGGAGCCGCGTTTTTAAGGGCATCATCGCAGGCTTCAAGACCAGCGGCAAAACCGAGCGAAGAATTTAGCAGAAAAGCTGCGGCAACAAATGCAAATAAGAAATGTTTCATAAAATTCACCTTTTTTTATTTAGTTAGTGGATATGCTCGACCGAGTGGGAAAGGCATCCATCGTACATCAATTCAACTTTATAAAGCCCATCCTGACCCTTCACACGAAGCATATAGATGGCTATCGTATCGACACCATCGCCAACGAGTACGCCTTCGTCAGGATTCGAAATGTGCGATTTGTTAATTTTCAATTTGTTGGCGAGAGCAGTGAATGCATAGGATTCACAGCCCTTGGCAGTGGCGCCGGGAGCGAAATAATCGGAAGTGCAAGAGATTGATTCTTGTGGAAGGCCTGGAACGCTAACAGTGAGCAAGAGTGGTTGTTGGCTGAGCGGGCCGGTGGCAGCGATTTCGCCGGTATCACCGCCGGATTGAGCCAGAGAAAGCTCGCCGGTTTTCGCATTGACTGAAGCGTAGAGTGAAGTTTTCTTCAAAAGTTCGGATGTGTAACCGGCCGTCTTTTCCAAAGTGATCGTTTGGGATTTACCGCCGTTGATTTTGCATTGTAGAACGACTTGATCCGCGGTCACCGCGTCTTTGGCGTGAGCGGAGAATCCAGCCATAATGGCAATAAGTGTAGCTAAGGCGTGCGTGGTCTTCATATGGCCTCCTAAGGGCTAAATTGAACGTAATGACACGCTGCAATGTAGCACAGTCGATAACCGCTTTTCTAGGTCTGAGGAGGCCACGAGGCGCAAACTGTTCTCCGGTTGGTGAACAGTGGGGGCTTATCGGCACACGTTTATTTATTGGAAAAAAAGTTTGAGCACAAAGACTTTGTCGGCGCTGCAAAAGCGCCGATTCCTGAGAGTGCAATCGAAACCAAGAGAGATAATTTCACGATATTCAGTTTGTTCCCGTTAAAGAGTGTGAGCTGAATTTATAAGTTTCCTGTTAGTTCGAAAGATCCGTGCAATCGAGAACAGTCGCAATCGACTCTTTCGAAGCGGGGTTCGTGGGCTCAGTGTTGAACGCGCCTTGCAGTTGAAGTTTGTACGTCGCCGTTTTTGCGTCGCTCATAAGATTGTAGTGACCCGTAAAGAAAACCTTGTTTTTAGTTCCGGGTGCAATCATAGCGATCATTCCATCTTGGCCCACGTCGAGCTGTTTGTTGAGGCGCGAACCTTGATAGAGTTTGCCGGCCCATACCGAAGATAAAACTTCTTTACGGCCAACGCCGTCGCTTGCGCGGCCTTCATCCAATTGAATCGCGAAACCATAATTGTCAGGGCCGGGCTTCGCGGACATGAAGCCCGTGCAGACGAAGTGGCGCGAGTCGCGCGCGAATGCAGGAATCGAAGTGGTGGCCAAAAGTGCGAGTAAGAGAAAGTTTTTCATATTTTTTCCTTTGTTTAAATGTCTCATCGTTTATTTTCCCGGCGTGGTGATGCATGAAAGCGAGTACTTCACATTGGTTCCGCTCAATGTCAATTTTTACCGTTGGTCAATGAGAGAGGTTATGCTCAATACACTGCCGCTCATCGCGTCGACAAAGACACGATATTTACGGCAGACTTTATCATCAACGCTGCAGCCTTTTTTCGATTCCACTTGAATATCGTTAGTCAGAGACCAAGTTGCGCCGTTCGCAAAATATGCAAGCCTTCCATTTTGAGTACCGGCAACCGTCGTGGAGGGAACGACAAATGCGATCTTCTCATTGCCCTTGATCTTTTTAGCGGCGGAGAGCGCGGCCTTCGCGGCCGCAGATTGCTCGATTGAGTCACGCGTATTCACGTCCGGCGGATTTCCAAGTTTGAACGAAATCGAAATCAGCTGTCCTTGAGTGTCGGTCATTACATTGATCAACGAATCTTCGACCGCGATGCCATTGTAAGATTGCTCGAAGCGATAAGAAATTCCATCGAGAGGAAATGGCAGATTAGTTTCCGTCACCAACTGAAAGCCGGTGTTCGATTTGTTCAAATGCAGCTTCTGAAACTGAGTTTGAATTTGCGTGCTTTCAAAAGCCTTCACCAAGCATTCATGCGCGGCATTGACGTCGCTGTTTTGGCAATTCGACGGAAAAATATCTTTCAACAAGATAAGTCCCGTTGAGGGCGACGAGGTGTCCAAGATTTCGGCGCGCTGCCATTGAACGGTCGCGGCGTTTGCGAAAGTAACTGTTGCATAACACATTAATGCGGCAACTGCCGCGATCGAAAATGATTTCATTGGGCGGCGCCAGCTTTGAGTAGTTTGCATTTATAGTTCCAAACCGTCGTGTATCCCCCAGCATAGAATTCGGTCCATGCAAGAAGCTTCTTCTTTGCGCTAAAAACCAAACGGCTATCTTGCATGAAGCCACCCGCATCGATCGCAAGTCTTTTAGCGTATGTTTGCTTATCTACGGCGCGAATTGCCTCGGGTAACGTATCCGCGGTAATGAAGACCTCATACAGACCGGGAAGAGTGTCGACTTCAGTGTTGCCATCGTTGTCGATAACGCGAGTTCGAGTCACGTTCATCGTGCTCACCTCGAATCGATCGCCGCGGGGACTGCGTTTGATGTCGTAGCTCACTGAAGTGGCCATTTCGGAATTCTTAAGCGAACAGTTCCACTCCCGATGTAGCTCATTGGCCATGCACGAAGATCCGATCACAATTACGCTCAACAAAATTGCATTTTTCATAAATTAACTCTATTTAGATTTAGTAGGAGTGCTGTTGACCGTGCCGTTGAAACGGAGCGGGTTACCGGGCTTAGGATTAGTCACTGTTCCATTAACCGGGCCTTCATCCTCAGGGCAGTTGCTGCTCTCAAGGTCAGTAGCGATGATGATAGAGTCGCCAACTTTGACCGGCGATGCGCAGTCCATGATCTTCGTGACTTTTTCCACATCGACTCTCACCAAACAGATGCCTTTTTTGGTAGCGGATCCGGCAATATTTCCTTTGATTTTAGCTGTAGCAACCATGCACATGGAGAATGCAGGTTGAGCGATGAATACTGAGAGTACGAGAGTCGAAATGGCGAATTTCATGTGGCCTCCTAAGCGGCTGAGTTAAACGTTATAAAAAATGATCAGTCGGCTGCGTAAATTTCAAGTACGCGAGATACAGGTTTTCCATTGAGAACGATGCTGCCCTTCAAGATGCGGGAGTCACCATCTTTGAAATTAGTTTTTTCGAGATCCTGCATCGACCACTCTGATCTGCTTACACTAGAGGGAATTTCGAGAATCACCTGGGAGCCGGCTTCAATGCGCATTTGTCCCTCCGGCGAACCGGCAACTTTCACACCAGAAATTTGCTTGCCGTTCACGACGACTTCACGGAGATCAACCGTAGTTCGTCCGCTGGCATGATGAAGCGTCAACGCAACTGTATTGGTTCCCAGTGTGTCGACAAAAGTGACGTAAGATTCGGCAGCGGCCCAGCACGAAGAAAACATCATTGAGGCAAATAACAAGTTTTTGATTTTCATAATCATCTCCTAAAAGTTTACGGCTTAAATAGCGTAATGACACAGCGCAACAGTAACATAGTCGATATTCGCGATTCCAGATTATAGGGGAGTGCTCTGACCAAAGTGTTCTCCGGCCGGTGAACATCCGATGTGAACCCTAAATGTTTAGAGGCCTTCAAAGGGATCAGCGCTTGCGCCAAGTATGCTCTTGGCGACTCTGATGCTTTCAAGCAATTTGCCTAGGCCAATTTTAAGTTCCGCTTTATCGGCTGACTTGACGGGCGCAATATGAAGAGTTTTTTCCGCAACGGACTCATTGAATTCGGAGGAAGCGTCGACCGGCCCACAGAAGCTGGCGAGCGATAAAGCATCGAAGTAAACGAACTTCGCTTCAAAATGCGCATGGGCGCCTTTCATGAGATTAATACCGAAATTTTCCGCTTGTGCCTCGGCATCCGCGGTGAATGATTCGGCTTGCGCTCCGAGTTCTTCTAAGCTTGAAAGTCTCCGGCAGATTTCAAGCTCCGTAGCACCGTCGAGGTTATCGTTCAAGTTTGTCGCGATTGTTTGCATGCGGGTGAGGGGTACAGTGAAGCCACTCAAAAAGAGATTTGGGTGGATGATTGCCTTTCCATCCTCAAGAAAATAGTTCTGCAGAGCTTTTGCATCCTCTTCGTCATAGCCAAAGTGATGCGCGTGCTCATGTGCGGCCAAGGCGGTTAACTGAGTGAGTAGAGATTCGGTCGCAAGTTCTTTGAGTTGTTCGGCGTGAAAGCAAATCGTGGACTTCATCACACCCTTCATCGTGGAGGCCTGCTTGTGATTGGGCTCGATATGAGGACACGCTTCATCCGCATCGAGAATATACTTAGAACTGAAGTCATTGCGCAGATCTTGCAAGTTGTTGCGGACCATGGTTTCCACGATTCCGCGGATGCGCGCATCTTTGATGGGCCCCTGAAAATTATAGAGACGGTTGAAAGCCATTTGAACGTGGGCTTTTAAAAATTTGATTGCCTCACGAATCTCGTTCACATTGCTCGGACGAGATTTGCCGCCGTCACCCACATCAGTTCCACCATTTCGTGGTCGCGGAGTGGTCTGAGATTGACCTGTACCACTGGTCTGAGTTTGACCCGAGTCATTGGAGCTGCTCGATGGCTTCGAGCACGCGGTGAGACTCAACAAAATAAGTAGAGCGGTTAGGACTTTCATTCCTCTGAGCCGCCCTTGGTGTTGGATAGAGGAAACAACTGGATATTGAGCTGATAGACTTCATCGCTCTGAGCTTCTTCACTGGCCAAGAGTTCGTACATTTCTTTGCGAAATTGCGCGATTCGTTTGCGCGCCTCTTCAAGTCGGCTCGAGTCGATCGCCATGGTAATTCCAGATATCGAGCGCCGTTTGAAGTCCGCATCCTCCGCCGATTGCAATGCCTCTTTGGCCTTATCAATCATTTGCGAGTGGAATTTGCGAATGGTTGGATCAGTTGTCGTGGGCGTGACTGAGATTTCTTTATTTGTTTTAACTAAAGTGTTGCCGGATTTTTTTAGAAGCCCTAAGCGCAAAAGCCGCTCAATGGATTCATAGACTGTCGCACGGTCAAGCCCAAGAGTTTTACCGATCCATTTAGCGTCGGCTTTAAATCCCGCGCAGTTGGTCAAATCAAGAATGGCGACGTGATACCAATTGCTGAAAAATTCAAAGCGATCTTGGTCGACAGGCACGAAAGTGTCTGGAACCGGATGCGCAAACAAAAGCGAGTGGATGTCATGGGCCTGCATATTTTCGCCCAGATTTTCAACCACCGCCGCTCGCAAAAACTGACTCTTAATTCGGCCCTTCAATTCGAGGACCCCAGAAATGCGGAGTGCGGTTTCAAAGGAGAGCTGTTTCTTACCGCTCATAACCATGCTCAAAAACGAGGGGCTAATTCCTAAATCACGAGCTAAGGCACGGGACGAAAAGGCTTTATTCTTGCTTTTTTTGCGCTCGAGCGCCGCTTTGAGCAGGCTTGAAAGGCCGTGATTTTGGATGCCGTGATTCAACATTACTTCTCCCGCAAGCCTGTAGAACTAAAAAGCAAAGTGCCGAAAAAGCGCGAAAAACGCCCGGATTCTTTGGTTTATTTCCTACCAAGACTAGTTTTGCTAATACTAAGACTAGTTAGCAATCCTAGGGCCATTCAGAGAAGCTTCGGTGCCAAAAGCTGCAAGGTAATCGTTATGGTACAGGGCAGTCGATCGTCTGTGTAAAGCTGTCCCACGCGATGTCTAGAATCGTACGGTCTTTTTCAGAATCGTCCATTCCCGTAATTTCGATTCTGCCGGGAGAGCCTTGAGGATGATTAATGCCGACCGCGTAAACGGCAAGGGCGGGCGAACTTGCCTCTTCATCATAGAAATAAGTTTGGTTCCATTTTTTAGTACTCGCATTGATGTTTTTGGCACCGACGGAAATTCGAATCGTCAATTGTTCGGCTTTGGGTGCATTCGACTCTAAAATTTTGCAAGCCTTCAACGGAGCTAAACCTCTCGATCTGTGACTGGGATCACGAGGATGTTTTGGTTTTTTATGGTGTACGCAAATATGTGAAAAGCGGCCACCGATACAATCAGTATGGGGCGGGCGCATGAAGTGCCGTTTTAATCCACCAAATGCAAAGGCAGAAGAAGAGATGGTGGTTAGAATAAAATAGCCAATTGTAACGATTGATTTCATATTTAGCCCCCAGGCCCTGGTTGTATACATTTTTTGTTATGCTTCGCAAGCAAGCCGGCGGCCGGTAAAAAATATTCAGTGGAGGGGGCGGTTGGCGTAGGGATGGGTGGAACATCCGTAACTCCCAGCCCCAACTGCACATCAACCGGCTCCTATTTTTTTAACAGGCTGTCGCAGGTTTTTAAAATGCCGCCGATGCTATGCCAGGCTTCGAGACCAGGAGCCCGTAATGCTTTCTGAGTATCCGCTTGCAGAGCTTGCGCGAGAAGCAATAAATTTTTATCCGCGGATTTAAGTTCGGGGCGATCCAACTGTTTTAAGGTGATCGCCTCAATGCCATTCAGTTTCTGTTTCAACTTTTCCAAATAGTCCGCCGGCGTTTCAAAATCACGATCGAGCACCACTCCGAAGGTGCGCGCGTAATCCGCAGTGAGGTTTTCAAAACTCCGTTCTCCCTTTGCGTATGACATGAACATGCCGGCGAAGAAGGAGGTGGTCCAAATGGGATGAGTTTGATCTTTGAGTGTTGCCATGCCCGCAGCTTTTGCTTTGACCAAGAAGACCGAGCGCTGCGTTTCTAAGTGTGCAAGTTGCGATTGCAGCTCATGGTAGGTTTCGGAATTTGGATCTAAGATTTTCTTCCAGGCTCTTTGGATTAGGTCTTCTAGCGTGGGAATTTCAATTTGCAGCGCGGGGCCGGCAGATATGTTTTCGGCCGGTTTTACGATATCAGTCTCTACGGTTTTAGCTTTCGCCACTTCTTGGACGGCGGCTACGGGTGCTGGTGCCACTGTTGGTTTAGCGAGTGTCAGCTGTTCACCAGGATTCGCTTTTGATCTAAACCAATTGCCCAAGGATAAAAACCAGTTTTCAACCTTCTCTACTATCGGCAAGGATTCATTAAGAAGCTCCGCCCTGGTTTTTTGGTTCGGTAACTCTTTAAGATTGTTCATTCCTGTGCGCACAGGAGTCGCATCCAGCCAGCCTTTTTTGCCATTGCTGTCGACGGCGAAAATATTTTTGTGCAGAGGTTCGCCGCGAGCGAATTCACGGCCCTCAATCATTAAAACTATCCGCGTTTCAATATGAGTGCTGGAATTTGCAAACGCAGGAGTTGTAATGGCGGAGACAAATTCATTGCCCATACTGCAATTACCAACAAAGTATCCATCTTTGGTCACCAGTTGAGAGTAACTCGCGGGGATTGCGCTTTCGATTTTCAAAGCTTCCGCGAAATCCAGAGATTTCACGTAGTATGAAAGTTTGCTGAAGGTTCTAACTAAATTCTGGAGAGTAATTCCCGATGCGAGGATATCTTTTGTGCCGGCCAGGTCGTCGGCTAAAACGCTCGCATTGGCTTCTTTGATTCGATTCATAACGGGCTGAATATGCTGAAATCCGATCCTAATATTGGGTTCCTCGCCCGGAGTGTGTCGATACATCGCGCGATAGCGGAGCGCCGGCGGCAATTCTTTTTCGCCGTTGAACACGATCACAACGCCGCCATCCCAAGTGCTCTTTTTAATTTTGTAGGTTGCCGGATCAATCAGCTGATTGGCCTCATCGTAAATTTGCAATGTCAGCAAGGAGGAATCTTGTGGCGTAAGCAGAATTAATTTTCCGCTTTGAATCGGCTGTGGCTCTAAAACTGTAACGCGCAAATCACGCGCCGGATTGAAACCAGGTTTGACCGGAATTTCCGCTGGGATTAACTCGCCGGGCCGGGTCGTCGTAAACAATGTGGTTGTCGCGGTTTTATCCCAGCGGTCGACGGTGACAATTGCTGGGGATTTTTCCTCCTCAGCCCCTGTGCCGTCATTTCCCTTCGTTTCGATGTCCGTATCAATTTTTCCGAGGGTCAAATTGAGCGGGAGGTAATTGCGATTTCCATTTCCGTTCCCGCTTGCGCGCGCTTTTTCATGTGACTGCTTTTCGGCGCCGCCAACAGCTGTTCCGTGGTCTGCGGAAGCGTCACCCTTGTCACCGGAGCGAGGTCCAAGTCCGAAGGAGGAAAGCAATCCTGGGCCTTTGCTTTCTTCGGGGCGTTTATAAAGCTCGGGGTAGCGATAGCGGTCGATGGTTTCTTGCCAGCGTTTTTCCGTGTTATTGAACTCAAGTCTTTTTAAGTATTCGGCGACCACGTCTTCACGGCCGGTGGCAACGGCTTGTAGATCGCGATTTTTGTAATAGTCGCGGTTTTGCATCAGACCCCAGACCGCAATAATCCGGAAGAGTTCCATATTCGAGAAACCGTGCTCGTTATAATTGTTGGAATATTTTCTTTTTGTTCTAAAAATCGATTGGAACCAGTTCGCATAAGCTGACTTTTGCAAATCTTCGCTGCGGGTTTTGAGTTTAGCAATTTCCTCGAGGAATTGCTTTTCTTTAAATTGAGAGCTGGGATAATTATTGTAAAATTGAAGGCTGGAATAAGATTGCTCAAGCCGTTCCAAAATTGAGAAGAGCGCGCCGTACGCCTGCGCATGCACATTATTTTTTTGAAAAATAAAGTCGTAATAATTGTCGTGGTGGTAACTCATGAATCCAAAATCTTGTGAATGTCTCAAAAATTCGAGGATGGATTGTTTTTTGGCGAGTTCGGTGAAGTAAGTTCGCTTGGCAAAGGCAAGCCGGCCATCCGCCGTATGTCTGGGCTCATCTTTGCCTTCGCTGGTTCCTTTTAAAATCGCTTCGTCCAAAATGCGGTCAGTCGATAGCAATACGTCATAAGAAACCTTACCATCGGGATGAACGGGCTGAATAAGTGAATACCGTTCACTCGAGCTAATCTTCCAATCGCTGTCCTCAGCAGGAGTATAATCGTAAGGGGCGGAGCTGCCCTCAGCTTCGATTTTGTAGGCCTGGTATCGACGGGCCCCGATTGTTTTCATGAATTGTTTTAGTAGTTGTTCTTTCAATCCCCGGATTTGTTGAATGCGGTCGATTTTAATTTCTTCACCCTTCTCGCTGTCGCGAGTTTTGCGGCGCACTTGATTTTCTAACAAAATTCGTTCTTCATTTAGGGCGTTGATAAAAGTATTTTGTCCGCGCTCAAAACGTTTTCTCCCCATGCGGTCAATATCTCCGGAGCTGGCGTGATCGGGATCAAAGCCATAGATTTCTTTGAACACCTTCGTATTATTGCCGAGCGATCGCAGGAGATGATCAATCTCTTGCAAACCCAATTGCGGCAAAACCGTTTGACGGTCGGGTGCGCTGCGTGGATCAAACTTAAGCTCGGAATATACGCGCTTTACGGCATTTTCGTTCGCGCGCTGTTCGAGTTCTCGCTGCGAGAGGGGGGCGTCGTCTGGATTTAATTTGGGTGGGTCCAAGATCTGGTTGATCACTGAATTGATACGTGCGTGCATGTCGAGAATAAAGGGATCTTTCTTAAGTTGTTCCGACCAAAGGGTGTCGAAGGAATCGCGCAGCCAAATTAACGACTCATAAAATTTAATATCAAAATCGGTGTGTGAGCCAAGCTTTAAGCGGTCGGCCGCGAGTTCGGGAAGGTCGGCGATATCTGGAGTCGTGTTTTTGCTATAAGAGTAAAACGGATCCGAACGATAATTGCCAAGCTTCAAATAGAACTTCGAAAACAAATGGTCAATATCGGCTTCTTCAATCGGATAGATGTCATAACCCCAATCGGCGTAGCGTACTCTGGGTTTGGTTACAGCCTCGCGATGAAATCCATCGATCAAAAAGCGTTCAACATTTTTGTGGGTAGGAGTCTCTCCAAACAAAGATTCCAAGCCGTTCAAACTGGGCATAGTGCCGACAGACTTGTCAGCACCCATGACAGGAAATGTCACTGCAGTTAGCAGTAGATAGAAGAACGCTTTTAAGATCATTGCTATGAAGAATTGCAAGAGTTGGCCCAACTCAAGCTTTGTGGAGTGTCTCAAAATGAGACACGTTCGCGGTGGGGAATATCGGTACATTGGGAGTGCGAAAACGCAAATACGTCATATTTGAGAGCATGGACGAGCTGGATTCTATCTTGCAATGCTTCTCTGTGGGTCGAATAACAACGAAGAGGTAACAAATGAAAACCGTAACTAAAATCGTAGACAACGTAAATGGCCGGGTCGCAGCTCCCATTCTCATGTACATGTTCGGCGTTCCCGGATTTTTGTGCGTACTCGCATGGCTCTTCTTTTTTAGAGGAAGATAAACGAAGCGGATTCAGATGACTGAGTATTTTAGAAAATTCGCTCACAAAGCATCCGTCGCCGCGGGTTCGCCCGTGGCGTTTTTTATTTCACTGTTAATTGTTGTCGTTTGGGCTTTACTCGGGCCAACATTCCATTACTCAGACACTTGGCAATTGATTATTAATACCGGGACCACGGTCGTTACTTTTTTGATGGTCTTTATAATTCAAAATAGTCAAAACCGAGATGGCCGCGCGTTACATTTGAAACTCGACGAGCTTCTTCGCGCGAACTCACATGCGCGTAATCACCTCATAGATTTGCAATCCTTGTCGGACTCTGAGTTGGATAAAGTGCATGAAGAACTTTGCGAAGCTAGTCATCAAACTGAAGAGCGCATTCAACAAGTTCGCAAACATAAGTCGAAACGTGGAGTCTGATATTATTGATATAAAACCCGGGTTTTCCCACGTTGCGGGCAAATCTGTTTTCCCTATATTTAAAGTTATGAATTTTAAAATACTAATTATTGTACTGTTTGCCTCCGCAAGCGCTCTTGCTGCTCAGCCCGATTTGGTAGGTCAATTAAAGGCGAAGGGAATTCGTTGTGACTTAACTCAAGAGCAACTCCGCGATCAGTTGACCGCACAACTAGATCTCAACATTCGGAGTCTCGATGAAACTCTGCGCGGGCGAGGATCAGAAGTTGAATCCATCATTCAAGATCGCAATCAGGTTGAAGT
>JADMIO011718092.1_pt1 | contig 11505 bp, 12 predicted proteins | sample 8958161 | NCBI WGS metagenome assembly JADMIO01 (sample SAMN16585339, study PRJNA669376) | soil metagenome | isolation source: Crop rotation soil | place: USA: Cullars Rotation, Alabama | collected 2011
GGCGGTGCGCCGAGGGTTGTCGACCGGCTGCAGGTCGGTGCGGTTGCGGAGCCCGGGATCGAGGCGCCGTCGCCCGACCGCGAGGTGGTGCTCGCTGCCGCACGCCGTCTCGGCATCCCGGTCGTGGTCGTCCACGCGGGCGAGGTGTTCCGGCTCGGGAAGCTCGAGCTGCGGATCCTCTGGCCGGACGAGCCGGGGCTCCCGAGTGAGGATCCGAACCAGCACGCGGTCGTCGCGCTTGCCAGCTACGGGGCGACCGACGTTCTGCTCACGGCAGACGCCGAGAGCGACGTCACCTCCCGGCTGCGACTGCGGCCGGTTGAGGTCCTGAAGGTCGCGCATCACGGTTCGGAGGACCCCGGCCTCCCCGATCTGCTTCGTGTGCTCCGCCCGAGGGTCGCGGTGATCTCGGTGGGAGCACACAACGACTACGGCCACCCGCGTCCCGAGACCATCGCCGCTCTCGCGGCGCAATCGGGTCTCCACACGTTTCGCACCGACCTGAACGGGCGGATCGTCGTGGAGTCGAACGGCCGGACGCTGACCGTCCGCTCCGACCGGTAGCGCGCGGTCACTACGCTGACGGCGTGGCCGCGCAGGAGTTGAAACCGGTGTACCTCGTGACCGGCAACGACGTGCCGAAGGTCGAACGCACGCTCGAAAGACTCCGGAGACGCTTCGACGCCGGCTCGGTCGAGCGGCTGGTCGCCGGCAAGGGCGGCTCATCCGGAGCGGACGTCGTCGCGGCCTGCAATGCGGGCACGCTGCTCGGCGGGGAGCGCCTCGTGCTCGTGACACACGTCGACGGGCAGCGGGGCGAGTACGACCGGCTCAGCGGCGGTTGGAAGGCGGACGACATCGAGGCGGTGGTGGCGTACCTTCGCGATCCGGCGCCGGGTACCGTGCTCTGCCTCGTCGGCGCGGAGGTCAAGAAGGACTCACCGCTCGCCAAGGCGTGCGCGAAGCTAGGGGACGTTCTCGCCTGGGAGATCGGCAAGCGTGACGCGGTGGCCTGGATCGCGAAGAGCTTCCAGGAGCGAGGCGTGAAGGTCGGCGGCGACGCATGCAAGACGCTGCTCGACCTCGTCGGCGACGACAAGCTCGTCCTCGCCCGCGAGATCGACAAGCTCGCCACGTGGGCGGCTGGCGAGCCGCTCGGCGTCGAGGAGGTGCAGCGCCTGGCGACCGCCTCGGCCGAGTCGCAGCCATGGGACCTGACCGACGCCATCGGTCGACGCGATGCCGGCGCCGCGCTCGAGGTCGTCGAGGCGACCTACGCTCGCAGCGCCCGGCCGAGGACGAGTGAAGCGGCCGCATTCGGTGCGCGCATGGGCCAGCACCTGATCCGGCTCTCGCGGATGAAGACCATGCTGGAGGCCGGCGTTTCCGTCGACGATGCGGGGGCGAAGCTCGGCCTCAAGCCGTACCCCGCGAAGCAGCTTGCGAAGCAGACCCAGGCGTTCTCTGCGGAGGAGCTGCGCGAAGGCGTGGCGCGGTTCGCGAAGCTGGATCATGGTCTGAAGGGCGGGAGCAAGCTCGCACCGGACCTCGAGGTGCAACTCGCGGTCGCCGATGTCGCGCGCGAGAGCCGCTGACGCGGCGACGCGCTAGGCGGCGACGGCACTGCCGCTGACGAGGCGCTGGGCCTGTGCCTTCTTGCGGGCGGCCGTGTTCTTGTGCAGCGCGCCGCGGGCAGCCGCCTTGTCGATCGTCCGCACGAGCTCGCGGTGCTCGGACGCGACAGAAGCCTCGTCGCCGTCGGCGACGGCGGTCTCGAGCCGCTTCGCGAGCGTCTTGATGGTCGACCGGTAGCGGAGATTCTCGAGCCGCTGGCGGGCCGCCGTGTCGACGCGCTTCTTCTGCTGCTTGATGTTCGCCATACGTGAGAGCGCCCCGACCGATCAGGCCGCGGGCCGCAGGATGGTAGCAGAGGGGCTTCCGACGATTCCGCGAAACTCCTCCGGATGTCCGAGCTCGACCCGTCGTTCGACCCGAACGTGGATCCTGCCCTCGCGGAGGAGCGCGCGCACCGCCGCCGCCTCGCTCGGTCGACGGCAGTCTTCGGCGCCGCGACGGGGCTGTCACGAGTGCTCGGGCTCGTCCGCGAGATCGTCGCCGCCTACACCTTCGGCGCAGCCGGGAAGATCAACGCCTTCACGGTCGCGTTCCAGATACCGAACCTCGTGCGCGCGCTCGTCGCGGACACAGCCCTGTCGGGCGCATTCGTGCCGGTCTTCAGCGAGCTCCTCGAGAAGGGTGAGCGGGCGCGGGCGTGGCGGGTCGCATCGACGATCTTCTGGCTCGTCCTGCTCATCACCACCGCATTGACCGCGGTCTTCGTGCTCATCGCCCCGTTGATCGTCGAGCTGTTCGGGACGCCGGGCGGGGACTTCGACCTGGCGGTCGGCCTCTCGCGCCTCCTGTTCCCGATCGTGATCCTGCTCGGGCTCTCGGGGATCATCGTCGGGATCCTCAACGCCTACGACCAGTTCACGGTGCCGGCGCTCACTCCCGTGGCCTGGAACCTCGTGATCATCCTCGGCCTCGTCCTCGGCGTGCCCGGCGCCGGAAGTCAGAACGCCGAGCTCTACGTGTACGCGGGCTCGATCGTGCTCGCGACGCTCGTGCAGCTTCTGATGCCGGTGCCGTGGCTCCGTGGGCTTGACGGCCGGCTGCGGATCGCGCTCGACTGGCGCGACCCCGCGGTGCGACGGTTCTTCGTCCTCATGCTCCCGGTGACGTTGACGCTCGGGCTGATCAACGTCTCCACGCTCATCGGCACCCTCTTCGCCTCGCGCCTGATCGATCCCGACCTCGCCCCGCGCGCGATCGATCTCGCCTTCCGGTTGTACATGCTTCCCCAGGGGATCTTCTCGGTTGCGGTCGCCACCGTGCTCTTTCCGACCATGTCTCGCTTCGCGGCACGAGGCGACATGGCGGCGTTCGGTCGCACCCTCGACACGGGCATCCGGCAGATCGGGTTCCTGCTGATCCCGGCGGGCCTCGTCTCGGCAGTTCTCGCCGAGCCGATCACGCGCCTCGTCTACGAGCGCGGCGAGTTCACGGCGGCGCAGACTCCCGTGGTCGCGGGCGCCCTCGCGGCCTTCTCGGTCGGGCTCGTCTTCAACGGGTGGATGCTGCTGCTCAACCGGGCGTTCTACGGGCTCCAGGCGAACTGGATCCCGACGCTCGTGGCGCTCGGCAACCTCGTGCTCAACGTCGTCCTCTTCGCGGCGCTCTTCCGGGTCGGAGTGTGGGGGCTGCCGCTCGCGGTGTCCCTCTCGAACCTCGCGGGCGCGGTGGCGCTGGCGATCCTGATGTGGCGCCGCATCGGCCGCGTCGAGGCGGCCTCGACCCTGACGGCGCTGACGCGGATCATCGTCGCCTCGGTCGTCGCATCCGGGCTCGCCGTCGGGGTCTGGTGGGCCGTCGACGCGGCGCTGGGCCGTTCGACGCTCGGGCAGATCCTGTCCGTGGGCCTGGGGCTGGTCGTCGGGACACTCGGGTACCTCGGGGTCTCGCGGCTTCTCGGCGTCAGGGAGCTCGGCTCGCTGTTCGCGCTCCGCCGCGGCGGTTGAGGCCCGCCTAGGATGGCCCGATCGCCAAGGTCGGCCCCTATCCGCTTCGCGCCGTCGGGCATGTCCGTTCGTCGCTGACGCGTCGCGAGGACGCGCCGATGCAGGGCCGCGAGGGAGCGCCCGACGCCTGGATCGTCTTCGACGCGGAGATGCGCGAGGCCGCGCGCGACCTGGCCGCCGGCGACGTCGTTCTCGTCCTGACCTGGCTGCACGAGGCCGACCGAGACATCCAGGTCGTGCACCCCCGCGACGACCAGACGGCGCCCGAGCGCGGCGTCTTCAGCACGCGCTCGTCCGACCGGCCGAACCCGATCGGGCTGCACCGCGCCGAGATCGTGGAGGTCGACGACCTTCGGATCCGGGTGCGCCCGCTGGAGGCGATCGACGGGACGCCGGTCGTCGACGTGAAGCCGGTGCTGCGCGGCGAGGCCTGAGCGCGCTACTGCTCGTATCCCTCGACGGTATCCGCGGACCGCGCGCGCGCGGCGTCCGGGTCCATCGAGAACTCCTCGAGCGCCCGCCGTTGCCGGAGCAGGTCCCAGCACCGGTCGAGCGAGACCTTCACCTCCGCGAGCCGTTGCCGGTCGGCATCCGTGGCGCCTCCGGCCGCCTGCGTGTCCCAGAGCCCGTGCTCCTCCGCAACGAGCTCCTCGATCCTGGCGTGAATCTGCGAGTCGTCCATGCGGGAACGATACGTCGCACGCGGTGGGCGATGGGGGCCAGCTCCGCTCATCGGACTCGTCCTCGGGCGCGTCCTGGAGGTGCCTGCTCGTGTCCGATGCTCCAGATCACGAAGGACCGGCGGCACGACCAGCGCCGTCCGGCCAACGCGGATCCCGCCGGCCGGCCGACTGCCTCGACCGCACGACGCCACCGGACCCGAGTCACGGCGGCGCGAAGACTGCCGTGCCGGTGGCTCGGAGTGTGCCGCCGAGCCGTGACCGTGTCCGGGTTCGGTCGGGCTCCGCCGCGTTGGTCGTGCCACGGACGTCGCAGGGCGGACGGCCGGACGAGCCATCGCCGGAGCTCGGGAACGAGCCAGACCGCGGCTACGATCGACGCCGATCAGCCATGGACCAGAGCCGCATCCGAAACTTCTCGATCATCGCGCACATCGACCATGGCAAGTCGACCCTCGCCGACCGGATCCTGCAGCTGACGGAGACCGTCTCCGAGCGCGAGATGCGGGACCAGCTGCTCGACTCGATGGAGCTCGAGCGCGAGCGGGGCATCACGATCAAGGCGCAGGCGGTGCGCGTCCAGTGGAAGGGGCACGAGCTGAACCTGATCGACACGCCGGGGCATGTGGACTTCACATACGAGGTCTCGCGCTCGCTGCAGGCGTGCGAGGGCGCGGTGCTCGTCGTCGACGCTGCGCAGGGGATCGAGGCGCAGACGCTCGCCAACGCGTACCTCGCGATCGAGAACGATCTCGAGATCGTCCCCGTCGTGAACAAGATCGACCTCCCGTCCGCCGACCCGGACGGTGCGGCGGCCGAGGTGTCCGAGCTGCTCGGCGGCGCCGCCGATGACGTCGTCCGCATCTCGGCGAAGACGGGTGCCAACGTCGAGCAGGTGCTCGACGCGATCGTCGAGCGGATCCCCGCGCCCGAGGGCGTCGTGGACGCACCCGCGCGCGCACTCGTCTTCGACTCGAGCTATGACCAGTACCGCGGCGTGATCGCCTTCGTCCGCGTCGTGGACGGGCGGCTGCCGACCGGGGCAGGGCTCCACGCGATGGCGATGGGAACGGACTTCGACGCGGAGGAGCTCGGCTTCATGGCTCCCGGCCGGATGCCCGTCGAGGCGCTCGAAGCGGGCGAGGTGGGCTACGTCGTCACCGGGCTCAAGGACGTGTCGCGCCTGCGCGTCGGTGACACGCTGACGACCCGTCGCGGCGGCGCGACGAGCCCTCTGCCCGGTTACAAGGACGTCAAGCCGATGGTCTTCGCCGGGCTCTTCCCGACCGACTCCGACGACTACCCGGAGCTTCGCGACGCGCTCGAGAGGCTCAAGCTCAACGACGCGGCGCTCTTCTACGAGCCGGAGACGTCGCAGGCGCTCGGCTTCGGCTTCCGCTGCGGCTTCCTCGGCCTCCTGCACATGGAGATCGTCCGTGAGCGGCTCGAGCGCGAGTTCGACCTCGACCTGCTCGTGACGGCCCCGAACGTCGCGTACTCCGTCAAGGAGAAGAACGGCGACTGGGTCGAGGTGCACAACCCGGCGGACATGCCGCGCGACCCCGAGGAGGTGCAGGAGCCGTACGTCCGTGCGCAGGTGATCGTGCCGAAGGACTACGTCGGCGCGGTGATGGAGCTCTGCACCGAGCGCCGCGGGCGCTTCGACCACATGGAGTACCTCTCCGAGACGCGGGTCCTGCTCACGTACGAGCTTCCGCTCGGCGAGATCGTCTACGACTTCTACGACCAGCTGAAGTCGCGGACGCGCGGCTACGCGAGCTTCGATTACGACGTCTCGGGTTTCCGGGACGGCGAGCTCGCGCGGGTGGACGTCCTCGTGGGCGGCGAGCAGGTCGACGCGCTGTCGCTGATCGCCCACCGCGACGCCGCCTACGAGCGCGGCAAGCTGCTCGTCGAGCGCCTGCGCGAGGAGATCCCGCGGCAGATGTTCGACGTGCCGATCCAGGCGGCGATCGGATCCCGCGTGATCGCACGCGAGACGGTCAAGGCGAGGCGCAAGGACGTGCTCGCGAAGTGCTACGGCGGCGACATCTCGCGCAAGCGGAAGCTGCTCGAGAAGCAGAAGAAGGGCAAGAAGCGGATGAAGCAGGTCGGCGGCGTCGAGGTGCCGCAGGAGGCGTTCCTCGCCGTCCTCAACCTCGACGGCGAGAAGAAGCGGTGAGCCGCGCGCTCGCGGTCGCGCTCGTGTCGTGGCTCATGCGGCTGGCCGTCGGCCTGGCCTTCGCGGCGATTCTCGCGGCGCTCCTCTCGTTCGCGGTCGACGGCCGCTCGTGGGTCGGGAGCCTCGGCGTCGCCCTGCTGATCGTCGGCTCGTTCGCGCTCCTGATGGCATTCGCCGGCCACTCGCCGGGGATGCGGCTCGGAGTCCAGCCGCCGTACCTCGCGAGCATGTTCCCCGGACTCGCGCGGCAGACCGGGGACGCGTATCCGAAGACCCGCGTCAGCGAATCGGCGATCTTCTTCCTCACGGGTGTCACTTTGCTCGTGGGTGGCCTCCTCCTCGTATGACCGCGGGCGTCCGTCACCTCTACGTCCATCTGCCGTTCTGCGCGCATCGGTGCGGTTACTGCGACTTCGTCACCGCGGTGGGCCGCCGCGAGGAGCACCCCCGCTACGTGGACGCGCTTCTTGCGGAACTGGACCGTGAGCGCGAGCTGTTCGCGGATCCACTCGAGACGGTGTTCGTGGGTGGCGGTACTCCGACCTTCACCGAGCCGGAAGCGCTCGCCCGCATGCTCGGCGCGCTCCAGGCCGAGGGCGAGGTCACGGTCGAGGCGAACCCGGAGACAGTGACGTCCGATCTCGCCGAGCTGTTGCGAGAGGGCGGGGTGAACCGTGTCTCGCTCGGCGCGCAGTCGTTCCGGCCGCATCTGCTCGAGGTGCTCGAGCGTGTTGCCGGGCCCGACGACGTCCGGCAAGCGGTGCACACTTTGCGTGATGCCGGTTTCGACAACATCTCGCTCGATCTCATCTACGGGATTCCGGGCCAGAGCGCCGCCGACCTCGAGGCGGATCTCGCGGACGCCCTGGCGCTCGAGCCCGAGCACCTCTCCTGCTACGAGCTCGAGGCGAAGCCGGGGACGCGGTTCACGCACGCGCACGGAGACGAGCTCGCCCGCCAGGCGGAGGCGATGGAGGGCTATGCCGAGCGGGTCGTCGCGACGCTGACGCGCGCGGGCTACCGCTGGTACGAGACGGCGAACTTCTGCCGCCTGGACGCCGGCCGCGACCTCCGCGCGCAGCACAACCTGGCGATCTGGCGGGGTGCGGACTACCTCGGCGTCGGCGTCGGAGCGGTGTCGACCCTGGGGTCGGAACGGCGCCGGAATCTTCCGTCGGTCGGGCGTTACGTCGCAGCGCTCGCGGGCGGGGATGCGCCGCCGCGTGAGATCGAGCCGCTCGACGTCGAAACGCGGGCTGTCGAGCGGCTCATGCTGGGGCTGCGGCTCGACGAGCCGCTTGCGCTCGACGCCGAGGGCGTCGACGCCGTCGTCGACTCGGACGCCCTCGAGCGGCTGAGGACGGCCGGGCTGGTGGAGCGAGCCCCCGGGGGCGGCGTTTGCCTGACCGCTCGAGGTCGGATGCTCGGCGGAGCGGTGACCGCCGAGATCCTCGCCTGAGGCGATTTCGAAGCTGCCGCGGCCGGTCCGGCGCTGGCGCGCGCCCGCGATCTCCCGCTACCCTCGGATCGTGGTGGATGCGTTCGGGGGAGGGCGTCCGACGAGTCGGCGACGCGTCGTGCTCGTCGAGTTGCTCCTTGGCGCGTCGGCGCTCCTGGCAGTCGGGGTCGCGGCGCGCGTCCTCGTCGTGCGCAACCTCGAGTCGACGAACCTCGTCTGGAACCTGTTTCTCGCCTGGGTGCCCTTCCTCCTCGCGCTGGCGTTCTACGACGGTGCCCGGCGCGGTGCCTCGAAGGGCGCGCTGATCGGGCTCGCCGCGGGTTGGCTGCTCTTCCTTCCGAATGCGCCGTACATCGTCACGGACGTGAAGTGGCTCGGGGAGTACGTCGGCGGCTCGCCCGTCTACGACGCCTTCCTGATCGCGCTCGCCGCCGGGCTCGGCCTCGCTCTCGGCTTCGTCTCGATCTATCTCGTGCAGACGGTCGTCGCAGCCCGGTACGGCCGACCCGTGGGCTGGGCGCTCGCGTGGGCGGCGCTCGTCCTGAGCGGCGTCGGCGTCTACCTCGGCCGCTTCGAGCGGTGGAACTCGTGGGAGGTCGTCACCGAGCCGACGAAGATCGTCGGGAACCTCCTCCAGGCAGCCGTCGACCCGGTCGCGCACGCGCGTCCGATCGCGCTCTCGACCGCCTTCGCGATCCTCTGGTGCGCCGGGTATGCCGCGTTCTACTCGACCTTCCGCGCACAGCTCGAGCGCTTCTCCGACCGATAACCTCACCCGGCGGGTCCGTCCGCTGAAGCGGGCCGTACGATGAGGGCGATGGAGCTCAGCCAGCGCAAGCTCGAGATCCTGCGACGCGTCGTCGAGGAGTACGTCGCGACCGGGCAGCCGGTCGGTTCGAAGGCGCTCGTCGGACGGCCGGGAGGGCTCGAGGTCTCGTCGTCCACGGTCAGGAGCGAGCTCTTCGAGCTCGAGGCGATCGGCCTGCTCACGCATCCGCACACGTCGGCCGGGCGGGTTCCGACGCAGAGCGGCTACCGCGTGTACACCGAGGAGCTCGTCGGCGGCATCGACGGGCGTCCCGGCCCGTTCCCGCTCGACCTCACCGTGATGCGGAACGAGCTCGAGGAGGCGTTGCGGCGGACGACCGAAGCGCTCTCCGAGACCACTCATCTGCTCGCCCTCGTGTCGGCGCCGGCATTCGAGGCGGCCGCGGTGCGGCACGTCGAGGTGCTGCAGCTCTCCTCGCACGTCGTCATCGTGGTCGTGATCACGGCGTCGGGCGCGGTTTCCAAGCGGGTCTTCGAGCTCGAGGACGGCGTCGACGCTGGCCTGGTCGACTGGGCTCGCGCGTATCTCGCCGAGACGGTCGTCGGCAAGCGCGCGAGCGTGACGGTCGTCCGTCGAGCCTTCGAGGATCCCGGCCTCTCGCTGCGCGAGCGGCGCTTCCTCGAGACGCTCCGCCCTGTCTTCGCCGATGTCGTCGCCAGCGCGACCGAGCTCTACGTCGGCGGCGCGGCAGGTCTCGTCGGCGACGCGACCGGCGCCGAGCTCGAGGCGTGCCATCGGCTGCTCGAGGTGCTCGAGCGCCGCGCTGCGGTGCTCGGGCTCCTGCACGACGCGCTCGATCCGGGGCGGCCCGTCGTGCGGGTCGGGCCGGAGCTCGAGGGCGAGGAGCTCCACGGCACCTCCTACGTCGGGGCAACCTACGGGCTGCCGAACCGCTCGCTCGGCGCGGTCGGCCTGCTCGGGCCTCTGCGGATGGACTACGACAAGGCGATCCGCTCCGTGCGGGCCGCGGCGTTCGAGCTCTCGCGCCTCGCCGAGGACGTCTACGGGCCGAGCTGATGGCGACGGCCGAGCAGGACTACTACGAGCTCCTCGGGGTCGGTCGCGACGCGAGCCACGCCGAGATCAAGTCCGCCTTCCGGCGGCTTGCGCGCGAGCTCCATCCCGACGTGAGCGAGGAGCCGGACGCAGAGCTCCGGTTCCGCGCCGTCGCCGAGGCCTACGAGGTGCTCTCCGACCCCGAGCGCCGGCAGACCTACGACCGGTTCGGTCATGCCGGGTTGCGCGGGGGAGGGTTCTCGCCGATGGACGCCGACTTCGGCAGCCTGTCGGACGTCTTCGCAGCGTTCTTCGGCGAGACGCTCTTCGGGCAGGGGAGGAATGCCGGGCCGCGCCCGGCGCGCGGCCCCGACGTCGGTGCGCAGGTCGAGATCGACCTCGCGGACGCGGTCAACGGAATCTCGCTCGGCGTGAGCGTGCGCGCGGCGCGGAGCTGCGAGACGTGCGCGGGCTCCGGCGCCGCGCCCGGCACGTCGCCGGTCACCTGCACCGGCTGCGGGGGCGCCGGGGTGGTCCAGCAGGTGTCCCGAACGATCCTCGGGCAGATCGTTCGGTCGGGGACGTGCCCGCGCTGCGACGGCGCCGGCCAGATCGTCGAGACCCCGTGCGAGCGCTGCGAGGGCGACGGCCGGACGCTCGAGGACGTGCCGCTGGAGCTCGACGTGCCGGCCGGGATCCACGACGGGCAGCGGATCCGTGTCCGCGGCGCGGGGCACGCGGGCACGCTCGGCGGACCGACCGGGGACGTCTACGTCACCGTGCGAGTCCGCCCGCTGGAGGGCGTCGAGCGCGACGGTGACGACCTTCACGTGCGCGCGTCGGTGACGATGACCGAGGCGGCGCTCGGGAGCGTGGTCTCGGTGCCGACGCCCGAGGGCCCGCTCGAGATCGAGCTGTCGCCCGGGACACAGCCGGGCGCCGTCCACGCGGTGCGCGGCCGGGGCCTGCCCTCGCTGGAGACCGGGCGTCGCGGCGATCTTCTCGTGCGGGTCGACGTGCGCGTTCCGACCCGGCTCACCGCCGAGCAGCGCGCCGACGTGCTGCGGCTCGAGGGCGAGCTCGGGGCCGACGCGTACCGCGACGAGGACGACGGCTTCCTCGGGCGACTCAAGAGCGCCTTCCGGTGACCCCTGCCGATCGCCGCACGGCGCTCGTCGTCGTCGCGGCCGAGGCTCACCCCGTCGTCGACGACCTACGGCTTCGCTACCAGCGGGAGGCGATCGAGCGGGGTCTGCCGCCGCATCTGACGATCCTGTTTCCGTTCGTCCCGGCGACGGAGGTCGACGACGCGCTGCTGGTGGAGCTGCAGGAGCTCTACGCGCCGTTCCGGCCGTTCGCCTACGAGCTCGCCTCTGTCGAGTCGTTCCCCGACGCGGCGTGGCTTGCGCCCGTGCCCGCCGGGCCGTTCCACGACCTCATCGACGCCACGCTTGCAGCGTTCCCCGCGCGGCCGCCCTACGGCGACCCGGCGCACGTGGTCGTTCCGCACTGCACTGTCGGGACGGACGACGACCCCGAGCGCGTCGAGGCGATGGTGCGGGAGCTGCGCGTGGGTCTCGGGCCGACGCTCCCGATCCGGTGTCGCGCAGACGAGGTCGTCCTTCTCGGTGAGGGCGTGGACGGGATGTGGACGCGGCGAGGGTCGTTCCCCCTGCACGGCGGATGAGCGCACTGCGGCGCATCGCCCTCCTGGTTCCCGCCGACGAGGCGGAGCAGCTCCGCGCCCGTCTCGTCGAGCTGTCCCCCGGCGGCTTCGAGGA
>JADMIO010930548.1_pt1 | contig 11501 bp, 13 predicted proteins | sample 8958161 | NCBI WGS metagenome assembly JADMIO01 (sample SAMN16585339, study PRJNA669376) | soil metagenome | isolation source: Crop rotation soil | place: USA: Cullars Rotation, Alabama | collected 2011
AGGTGAGCCAGTGTGATTACATTTGCGGCCTAACTGTGGCCAGTCCAGTTACGCTGGAGTCACTAGTATTTAGGTGACACTATAGAAGCGGCCGCGACAACTTGTCCACGTGGAATTCTAAGCTTAGGATCCCAATGTGCTGGAAAGAGCCATAATCATACGGCATAAAATAATCACCCTCCTGCAAACAGGAGGGTTTTTTATTTGTTTAAAGCAATCATTTGGAGGATGATTAAAGAATTCTTTTTATCACCACGAAAGCGATCACGAGTAATACGAGGAGGATGATGATCGTGAGGTATATCCAGGGGAGGTCAACAACAAATTTTCCTGCTCTCCTTTTTTTCTTTTGATGAAGCTGTTTTTTAAGATTGAAATTGAGTTCACTGACAAGGGATGGAATATTTTTTTTATCCACCTGTTGAAGCCCTTCAACAGCATCATTCATGAATTCATCGTCATTCATTTGTTTTTCGAGGGCATGCTGATCCTCATGGGATAATTCCCTGTTAAGATACTGTAACAGTTTATCCTGTTCAATTTCTTTGTTGAGATTGGATAATATGTCTTTTAATTCATCATCCATTTTTCTGCATCCTTTCTAAAATGATTTTCAAATTTCTTTTGCCATTCTGGATATGGCTTTTTACCTGCATCATATTATAACCTGTTTGGTCGGTGATCTGCTGGTAGCTCTTTTTTTCAAGATAAAACAAAGTTACACACAAATATTGCTCCTTATTTAGCTGCAAGAGTGCAGCAGCCATATGATCCAGCACTTTCTCTTTTTGAATGAATTCCTCGTTGCTGATTGATTCTTCCGGGTTCCCAAGCAACTGTTCATTTAGTTCGGTAGTGTATTTGCCTTTATTCCGCAGTTTCATAAGACAATGGTTTTTTGCAACCATGTACAGCCAGCTTTTAAAATAATCTACCCGGTATTTTTGCAGCTCATTGATCACTTTATAATATACCTGCTGTACGGCATCCTTTGCTTCTTCTTCATTTTTGAGATATTTCATACACACACCAAACAGGAGCATGGTATAGCGTTGCAGCAGAATTCCAAGCCATTCATTATTGCGGTCCTTGTAAAAATGTGCAAGCAGCTCTCGATCGTCCTTATGATCCTGGTGGCGGAGTGTCAAAACAGTTCAGGTTTAACGTTAGATGACAACAAATATAAATTCCATAACCGCTTCGTTGTAGGAGGTGATTATCTTTTATTATAATCATTATGGCCGGTCATGGCAGTGGTCGTTTTTTCAGTGAGGTTCGCTGATGGATTTTTTTTCTTATCAAAGAATAACATTTTTATAGCGATAAGGATCATTAAAATGGCAAAGATCTTTTTTACCGTTTCCTGCGGAAGGCTCAGGGATATTTTACTCCCGATAAGGCTTCCGGCTATAAATCCAATGGCAAGAATAAGTACCACGTTGATATCCACATGTCCCTGTTTATAATATTGTATCACACCGAGTATTCCCACGGGTAGCAGGATAAGTGCCAGCGATGTTCCCTGTGCATTCATTTGAGAAAATCCCAGGAAATAAATCAGTGCCGGAACGATAATGATGCCGCCACCCACACCTACCAATCCACTGAGTACGCCTGCTGCCAAACCCACCAAAAGGATGATGATGATCATTTGAATATCCATGGTATGCTTTTTTGTCATTGTTGAGGGAACTTTTTACAATAGAGATCAATGGCTTCCTTAATAATGGTATACGCAGTTTGCTTATCCTGGAAATCATCTATCTCCACTTTTTTATTTTCCAGCACTTTGTATTGTTCAAAATAATTTTTTAATACTGCAAAAAAATGCGGCGGAAGTTCATCAATGCTTTTAATGTGATTCACACTCGGATCTTTTGTAGCTACTGCAATAATCTTGTCATCTTTTTCACCACTGTCAATCATTTGCATATTGCCGATCACCGTTGCCTGTACCAGGCAAAGAGGTTGAATGCTTTCACTGCACATTACGAGTATGTCAAGCGGATCACCATCATCACCCAGTGTTTGTGGAATAAAACCATAATTGACTGGATAATGAAAAGATGAATAGATGATCCGGTCTAGTTTTAACAAGCCGGTCTTTTTATCAATTTCGTATTTGCACCGGCTTCCCTGCGGTATTTCTATTAAGGCATTTACTTCCTGCGGAGATGTATCGCCGTAAGAAGCTCCGTGCCAGGGATGAAGAATGTACATAATGTATAATGTATGGTCTAAGATCTATGATTTGAACCCTTAGTTATTTATTACCTATCAGCTATTCAGCTATCAAATAGCTAACCTGTATCCCATCCATGCTGCTGTAATTCCTAATAATACACTTGCCACGATATAGGCGAGGGATAAAAATAATTTTCCTTCCTGCAGCATCTGGATATTTTCAATGCTGAAGGCGGAGAATGTGGTAAAGCCCCCGCAGATGCCGGTAGCCAAAAAAATTTTCCAGCTATAATTGAATGCCGAATATTTTACAGCTATTGCCATAATTACACCGATCAGGAAACTTCCTGAGATATTAACGACGAGGGTGGCAATCGGTAAATGTGTTGTCCTGAACAATTGGTATATTCCAAACCGCAACATGGAACCAATGCATCCTCCCAGTCCGGCCAGCATAAAATTTTTCAGCATATTCAATCAATTGGCAGGTTACCCGAATAGGTATATTTAAAATCAACACTCCATTTTTTATCTTTTCTGACTACTTTAATTTCCATCGGCTTATTCATGTAATCATTGGAATAATTGATAATGGTAGTGGAATCATTTAAGTCCGAATATTTATTTATTTCATAAGAAGCCTCTTTATAATGTTGTTTTTTTTCCTGGGGCATTTTTGCATAGTAATCTTTAAAAGAAGTAAAGAGTTGCATATTTTCGTTGTCCTTCAGGAGGAGTAACTCAGCAGTTTCAAAATCGCCATTGAGGCTGGCCCTGATAAACTCCCTGCCTGTCTCCAGCGCTGTAACGGGTTTTGCTTTTTCGGAACCGGTGCAGGAAACAAAGACCATCATTCCAATGAATAAAATAAAAAAGTTGCGTAACATAGATCGTAATTGCTATAAAGTTAAACATCTTTCGTGTATGTACATCATAAAAGGCACCTGGTGCGGTGCCTCTTAATGAATGTGTTTATTACTGTTGTATTATTAATTACTTTGTTGAATCGGTCATTTTATCAGAATCAGATTTGATCTTATCCATTGCCTCGTTCATTTTTTCTGAAACATCTACTCCTTTTTCTTTTGCTTTTTCCATACCCATTTCCATCATAGACGCTTTGTCGAAAGCAACTTTCCAGCTCCCTTTTTCTTTTTTAAGCGTGAAGTTCATGGTTTCTCCACTATCTTTTTCTTTAACAGCAACGGTTGCTTTATCCCCTTCGATCTTAGGTTCGCCAAATGACATCTTATCCTTATTGTATTTATCAGTTTCTTTTGATGAAGCATCCATCTTCATTCCCATCTCCATCATATCAAGCATTGATTTGCTTTCTTCGGTTGCCAGTTTCCGTGCCGCAGCAATATCTTTTTTGGAAAGTGCATCAAAGAATTCAGTCAATACAGCTTTAGGATCGCCGCCGCCACTTTTACAGCTGCCAAAGAATAGTACAGTAGAAAATACCAGTAATGGTAACAGAATTTTTTTCATATGCGTTTTTTTGATTTTGGCAAATGTAATTTGAAAAAGCAATATTACCGTCATTATTTATATACAATTTGCGCCCGTTTTGAGCAAAGCGGATGAAGGAAAATATCATCTACTCCTACAAATTCAAAATCTTTAATATGGCTGTGAGGGAATATGATCCTGCTGCTGCTTGCTTTTTCGATACTCTTATAAACAAACTCTGCGCAATACATCCTGTTATCTGTTTTAAGATCAAAGTCCATATCAAACATTACTCCGTGCCTGAACAGATCCTGTACCACGTGCTGCAGGTTTATAGCAAAACTATCCGGCGCATTAAAATGAAAGATGCCAAAACCCCTGTTGCTATAGGGATCTGCAAAATATATCAGCGGATCCCTTCGGATCTTCTGATCGGGGTTCCATTCGCCACCAAGGGCATGGTATACAAATACAGTATCATTTTCAATGCTCGCAATACCACAATGGGAATAGGTTTGATTTCGCTGGTTCAATGAACGCAGGCTCTCACTGGTGAAATCATTGCCGGTCCTTGTAATAAGGTCACCGGTATGAACCTGTTCCTGCAGGCTGTATATACTATCATACGCTCTTCCAACAAGCGCTTCCTGTGCGAGTGAATCTGTTTTAGTAACAACGAGCTTTTTATAAGCCGGTTCACTGCTGCATTGGCTCAATAAAAAAATCAGGCAGCCGGGAAGCCACCTGATCATTGATATAAATTGTTTTTGCATATCAGGTCATCACTGTTTCTTTTCCTGTTCTTTGTCTTTCATATTTCTTTCATCATCCTTATTATAGGCTTTGATGATTGATTTCACCAGTTTATGTCTTACCACATCTTCTTCATCCAGTTCAATATGGGCAATACCATCAATATTCTTTAATATCCTGGTTGCTTTGAACAGGCCACTCTGCTGATTTTTTGGAAGGTCAATCTGTGTAGGGTCGCCTGTAATAATGGCTTTTGCATTCGGCCCGATGCGGGTAAGAAACATTTTAATCTGGAGATCATTGGTATTCTGTGCCTCATCCAGAATGATAAATGCATTATCAAGTGTGCGACCTCTCATATACGCCAATGGCGCAATCTCAATGGTTCGCGTGCTCATATAATAGCCGAGTTTATCTGCAGGGATCATATCATCCAGTGCATCATAGAGGGGACGTAAATACGGGTCAATTTTTTCTTTGAGATCGCCGGGTAAAAATCCGAGGCTTTCACCTGCTTCCACAGCAGGCCTGGTAAGAATGATCTTCTTCACCAGTTTGTTTTTGAGTGCTCTTACTGCGAGTGCAACAGCGGTATAGGTTTTACCCGTACCGGCTGGTCCGATTGCGAAAACGATGTCGTTCTTATCACATGCCTGCACCATCAGTTTCTGGTTGGCAGTACGTGCCCTCACGGTTTTTCCGTTAGGACCAAAAACAAGTACATCGTTTGGATTGCGGTCCATGAAATTGTCAACTACCTTTTCATCATCTCCTCCGAGAATCTGTTCAAGATAATTTTCGCTCATATGACCATTACGTTCGAGATATTGAATAAGCAGGTCTATTTTTTCTTTTGCTTCTTCAATCAGTTCGGGAGCACCGCTTAATTTAATCTGCGTGCCCCGGCTTAAAATTTTTAAAAGTGGAAATTTCTTTTTTAGGATGTCTAATTTACCGTTGTTAACTCCGAAAAATTCAATTGGGTTTACGGTTTCGAGGTTGATGATAGTGTCTGTCAATGCTTTTCAGTTTTTAGCTGCTTTTCTCTCTTTCAAAAAAAACAGGGCGGGGTAAAATGAAAATTGTTTCGTGTTTGGATCCTTGCTTTCAAATTTAATTAATTGCCACCCATACACTGCGAATTTAATTATTCACATTGATACGAATCTGGTGGAAAAGTTAAATGTAATATTGAAGAGGAAGAATTAACTAAACAATGATTTTACAGGAGGTGATTGCAATATTGCAGAGCTTTCATATACACAACGAATGAACGCTCATTTTATTTCATATAAATAGTTAAAACAAGTATCATGCTAGAAGGCGGCAACGAGCTTAAAATTCAATAGCCGGGGCGTAAGCCTGTTTGGAATTGCGTAGGTACTGTTTGCAAAATCCTTGATGAGCTGGAAGGAAATGGTGTTTGCCCTGTTTATGAGATTGAATACTTCAAAGCTTGCCCAGATGTTTTCAAAATTCCTGAAAGGACTATGGCTTCTACGGGTATATTTCTCCCCGAGTAATAATGCACTGAAGCCGATATCAACCCTTATGTATGGTTCAACAATAAGTCCATTCCGGTATTTAGTGCTGTTAGGAATATTATAAGGCATATTACTTCCATAAATCATGTTCAGGTGTACTTTAAAATTCTTATTGGTGGCAAGATAATCCTGCAGGAATAATCCCAGCGTGAATAGCCGGTCTGTAGGCCTTCTCACAAATCCAACATCGTGTTTAACACTGTCAGCTACTACCTGGTCGGTGGTTTGACTATTGATGGTTTCACCGGCGGCATTCTTGTATTCATAATAGTGATCATTGTCAAGATCTTCTCTCGAACGCATGAACCCGATGCTCAGCCAGCTTTCAGCATCTTTCACCAGCTCAGTAAATATCCTGAGCTCTATCCCTGTCGAATATGCCCTGGCGTTATTTGCACCCATGTATTTGATCTTCACATTATCAATATCGTATGGGATCACATCCGTCATGGCTTTATAGTATGCTTCGGCACTCACGCGGAAAGGACGTTGATTCATACCTTTGAACTGGTAATCCATTCCCGCAACAAACTGTATACTTTTTTGTGCTTTCACATCCTTGTTGAGGGTGCCATCATATTTTCTCAGCTCCCGGTAAAAAGGTGGTTGATCATAGATGCCTGCGGCCGCCCTGAAAACCATATCGCGTTTCCATTTCGGTTTCCAGCTGGCTTGTAAGCGCGGACTTATAAGAAATTCTTTGTTGAGGCTATTATAATTATAGCGAATTCCACCCTGAACACTGACATCATTATCCTTTGTGGAAAAATGGATATTGTCCTGTAAATACCCACTATATTTTTGAATGGTAAGATCCGCTGTACTGTTCTGCACATTATATAACTGCAACATCGAAGGATTATAGGGGAGGGAATAGCCTGCAGAATCCTGGTATTCAAACTGCCTCAACAGGTCGTTAATCTTCGTCTGCTCTATACTGTTACCCCACTGGATAAAATGTTTCCCCATTTCAAGACTGCCGCGGTGACCAGCATTCCATATATCAATTTTCAGTTCATTCCGTGCATATTGCTGGTATATGCCTGCCCCAAGCGGGTTGATGATCTGGCCAAAGCTACTGCTGCTGCGATCGAAATCACGTTCACCAAATAAATAAGCGCCTGTAATATCATAATTTTCTTTTTCTGCATCGCTGAACCGGCTAACCATCCATTTAAGTTTCAGTTTTTTTGAAGGACTGTGTACAATCGTTGCACCAACCATGCTGGTGGTATAATTATCTTTCTCCTGCCCTTCAAAATAAGTATCCAGTCCTATATTGGCAGTGAACAAAGGTGAAAATACGGAAGAGGTTTTCTTCACTGATTCGGGGAAGTATTGAAATCTTGACGTTGAAAGTATGCCGAGTAATTCGAGTTGTAGTTTGTCGCTGATCTTGTATGTTACCAATCCCTGCACATCGGAGGCAGAAGGTATATAAGCACCAACAGTTGGTTGGTTACTCAACAAATTGCGATTGCTTTTATTTCGGGCACCGAGTAAAAATGTTGCTTTCCCTTTTTTTGAAACGCCTTCCAGTTCAACCCCCTGTTCGAGCAGGCTCATGTATATGTTGCCCGCGAAACCTGCAGGCTTTTTATATTGAATATCCAATACACTGCTCATCTTATCCCCGTATTTTGCCTGGAATCCTCCTGTATAAAAATTTACATTCTTCACCATCCCCGGATTAATAAAACTCAATCCCTCCTGTTGGCCATTACTTACCAGGTAAGGACGATACACTTCAAAGTCATTGATGTATACCAAATTCTCATCGTAGTTGCCACCACGAACTGAATATTGCGAAGTGAGTTCGTTATTGCTACCAACGAGCGTTTTAATCAAGGCCTCCACACCCCCGGTTGTGCTCGGAAGTATGACTGCATTTTTTGGATTGATCTTCACGAGGCTGTTTTCCCTCCGGTCACGCTCATCAACAACCACAACCGTTTCCAGTGTTTTGCTTGACCGTTTCATGCGGATGGTGATGGATTCTGTTTCATCAGCGCTTAGAAAAAAATTTTTTTGAACGGTGTTGAAGCCCGTATGGCTGAATGTAAGTGCCAATGGTTTGGCCGCTGCAACTTTTATGGTGAAACGACCACTGTCATTCGACATGATCCCGTTCGTTCTACCAAGAATAACAATATTTACATTGGTAAGGGGATTTTCATTCTCATCCAATATGAGGCCGGTAATACTGGCCTGCTTATTTTGTGCAGAGGCAAAACATCCAATAAGACATAGAAGGAAAGCGGTGAGCAATCTCATGTTATGAAGATAAATATTTTTTCTTCCCAATGATATAAGAAACGTTTTGAGATAATTAAATGACTTTTAATGCCGCGATCGTTTCTGCAGGATTTTTCGATTTAAAAACAGTATTGCCTGCAACCAGTACATCCGCCCCGGCTTCGATAATCATTTTTGCATTGGCAAGTGTTACGCCTCCATCAATTTCTATCTTTACATTCAGCAATTGTTCATTGATCATTTCTTTCAGCTGCTTTGTTTTAATAACAGTATGCTGAATAAAAGACTGGCCTCCAAATCCGGGATTAACACTCATCATGCATACAAGGTCAATCTCTTTTAATATGTCTTTCAACAAATCAACAGGTGTATGAGGATTGATTGCCACACCCGCCTGCATACCTAGGCTTTTTATCTGCTGGATGTTCCTGTGAAGATGCCTGCATGCTTCATAGTGTACGGTGAGATTATCGGCACCCGCATTTTTAAATGCTTCTGCATACTTTTCCGGCTCTTCAATCATGAGATGAACATCACAGAATTTAGTGGTTGTTTTGCGGATGAATTCAACAATCATTGGCCCGAAACTTATATTGGGTACAAATCTTCCGTCCATAACATCCAGGTGAAACCAATCGGCGCTGCTTTTATTAAGCATCTCACAATCTGCTTTCAGGTTCAGGAAATCGGCCGATAATAGGGATGGTGCGATGATAGCCATTTGGAATTTTTTTGCAAAGATAAGATGCTTCCTTCAACAGCTTTAACAATTCAGAGCTATTCAGTTTTCACTCCCAATCTGCTTAATGCTTCCTTTGCTTCTGTATAATCCGGGGAATACATCAGGGCTGTCTGATATGATTCAATAGCTTCTTCATTCCGGTTTAGCTTTTCATAGCACCTGCCCCGGTAATAATACCCCTCATCAAAATTATTTTGGAGTGTTATGGCTTTATTTAATACAGTAACCGCTTCATTGTATTTACCCAGGTCATATAATGCTATAGCCTTTTCGCGGTATGCATCCATATATGTAAAATCGATTGCAACACACTTGTCAAAAAAACTTATCGCCTTTTGTTTATCATTTGTAAAGGAATAATAAAGGCCTTTGATGAACAGCGCCTGTTTTTCATCACCGGTATTGTGATGGGCTAAAAGTGTATCGGCAAGTATGATTGCTTTACTGTTTTTTGTTTGGGCATACAACGTTCCCAATGAGATCATATCTGTTGTGTTGGGTAAAATACTGAGTGCTTTTTCAAATGCTTTGATAGATTTCAGCGTGTCTTCATCTTCAAAATGAAGAATGGCCTTGATCTCCCATAATCTCGCATTGTTGTTTTGTTGGGTAAGGGCATTATTTACTTCAAGGATTGCTTTTTTATAATCGCCGCTATCGCGGTAAAACTGGATAAGGTTTTCCTTTGGCAGCATTGAATCGGGATATTGGTGCACGATATTTTTTAATTGCTGCTCTTCTGTAATCGCGGTATTTTCACTCCCATCTTTTTTAGTGCTACCATTACAGGCAACAACTCCTCCCAGTATTAAAAAAAGAATTTTTTTCATGATTAAATTTCGAAGCAAAAATAGGCTTTAAGCAGGTTAGCAACTGACAAAATTTTGACAAATGCCAAATCAAATGAAGCTACATTTGCAGACTTAATTCTTCAACATGAAATTACTGCCTGTATTGATACCAGCCCTGCTGTTATTCCCTTTTTTATCAGATCGAACAACAACATCTGTTTCAACTACGCTTTCTGATACCATTCATTTTGATGGTGAGGTACATTTTAAAAATGTGCGGCAGTTGACATTTGGGGGCGATAATGCGGAAGCTTATTTCAGCTTTGACGGTAAGTACCTCATTTTTCAAAGAACAAATCCCAAAGAAGGTATACCATGCGACCAGATATGGATGGGGAAGATCCCGGAAAATGAAAATGAAAAATTCAATCCTAAACTGGTGAGCACCGGAACGGGGAGAACAACCTGTTCTTATTTTTATCCTGATGGAAAACATATCCTGTATGCCTCCACACATTTAGGAAATAAAGATTGCCCGCCGGTACCAGACAGGAAAAAATACGGCAATAAATATATCTGGGCTGTGTATAAAGATTTCGACATTTTTAAAGCCGATACCAATGGTCGTATTATAAAGCGGCTTACAAAGACAGATGGATATGATGCAGAAGCAACGATTTCGCCAAAGGGAGATAAAATATTGTTCACGTCTATGCGTGATGGTGACCTGGATCTTTATACCATGGATCTTAATGGCAAACATGTAAAGCGGATCACCCATACGCTGGGTTATGATGGGGGCGCATGGTTCAGCCCGGATGGTACAAAGATCATCTGGAGGGCATCGAGGCCGAAAACTGGTGAAGAAATTGCCGAATATAAATCACTGATTGCAGAGAACCTGGTAGCTCCTACTCATATGGAAGTATGGATCGCCAATACAGATGGTTCAAATGCAAAACAGGTTACAGATCTCTCGCAGGCCAACTGGGCACCTAATTTTCTTCCCGGTGGAAAAGGCTTTATCTTTTGTAGCAATCATGAATACCAGAGAGGATTTCCTTTTAATATGTATATCGCGAATATGGATGGAAGCAATATCCGGAAAATATCACGCGATAAAGGGTTTGACGCTTTTCCGATGTTTAGTCCTGATGGTAAAAAAATTGTTTTCTGCAGTAATCGTAATAATGGAGGGACACATGATACCAATATTTTCATTGCAGATTGGGTGGAGTAGCCGGTAATAGTGAAACGTGCAACTCAATCGTGAAAATATTCCCAACAGATATTATGATAACTGGATGAATAAGTAGTTCAATGTACTCAAACTTGTAACGCAAAGCTGAAAGGTTATAGCTTTTTTCTATTACCAAGTTCAATCACCTCGCAATCTTTCATTTCTTTTCCATCAATCTTAAATCGGATGATCGTTCTTATTTTATGCCATCCCTGGTTGCCTGCTGCGCCCGGGTTCATGTGCAGGCACTGCATCTTTTCATCATACATTATTTTTAGTATATGAGAATGCCCGCTGATAAAAAGATTGCTTTTATGTCTTGTGATAGCTTGCTTCACACCGGGTGCATACCGGCCGGGATATCCGCCAATATGTTTTATAAAAATATTTACCTGCTCACAGTGAAAAAAAAGATCTTCAGGAAATGCTGCCCTGATTTTTGCATCATCTATATTCCCAAAAACACCTTTTAGTGGTTTAAATGCCGCAAGCTTTTCAATAACCTCCATGCTGCCGAAATCGCCGGCATGCCAGATCTC
>JADMIO011121777.1_pt1 | contig 11501 bp, 2 predicted proteins | sample 8958161 | NCBI WGS metagenome assembly JADMIO01 (sample SAMN16585339, study PRJNA669376) | soil metagenome | isolation source: Crop rotation soil | place: USA: Cullars Rotation, Alabama | collected 2011
CGCGCGCCGGCAACGGCGTGAAACCCTTCAAGCCATGTTCCTGGTCGGTCGGATCGGCGGTGACCAGATACGGCGCGAGATTCGGATCGACGAGCGGCGCCGGCGACGGGCGGTCGCCAGGATTGAAGACATTGTCGGCCTGGTAAACCTGCGTGCCCTCGAACGGCTTCTGGCGCGCGATCGGCGAGGCCGTGAAGTTGATCAGCGACGGGCCGTCGATGAACGTGTTGCCCACCGCCGCGAGATGAATCGGCACCTTCCAGTAGTCGGTGTGGCCGATCATCAGAAAGCGGTTGCGGCGGTTGTAGAGGACGTTGTTCGCGAAAACGAACTGCTTCGCGTTGGCCCACGGGCCGCGCTCCAGGACGTGCGCGATGATCGAGCCCGTGAACGACAGCCGGCCGGCGGCGTCCCGGCCCGAGCCGAACAACGGGCCCATCGCATGGCCTTGCGCCAGCGACAGCAGGTCGACGCCCAGTTTCCAGCCGGTGCTCGCCGGATTCCGGCCCGCGACGATCAGCCGGACCTTCAGGTGCTCGACCTTCGGCGGGATGACGAATCCCGTCATTTCCACCCGGGCGACGTGCGAGATTTCCGCCGCGGCGGCCGCCGGCGCATATTGGTCGAAGACCTCGCTCTCCTGCAGCAAATGATCGTCCGGGTCCCGCACCTCCACCTTGAACCTGGCGCGGTCCGGGCCGGTGATGCTGCCGACCACGAGGTGCTCATCCAGGCGCTTGGTGTCGGCCGGCACGACGGGCAGCGTGTAGTCGATCACGTCGCCGTCGGAGTCGCTGTTGACCACCTGATAGACGCCGCCGACCGCGAGCTTGCTCGGTGCGGTGGTGACGCCGGCAAATCCGGTGGGCACGGCCGTCAGCGTTTCCGCCTGCAGCGGCAGATGCCGGGGGAAGGTGCCTTCGTCGACGTGGATCGCGCGGAAGAGCGGCTCGGCGAAAATGCACCGGCTGAACGCCACGTCCTCGTAGTTGTTCCACGTGCTCGCGATCTCGTCGAGCGCCCACGCGAAGGTGCAGTGGTCGAAGACCACATTCGCGGTGACCTGCGGCGGGGGCGCATCGACATCGACCGCGTCGCGATTGTGCGTGTGCGGGTCGGGCAACCAGCGGTCGCCGGGACGGACGCGCAGGTGTTGGATGAGCACGTTGCTCGCCCGCACGACCAGCGGCGCGCCGTGCAACGCGATCCCCGGCGAGGGCGCGGTCTGGCCGGCAACGGTGATGTTGTCGTTCGGCACCACGAGGGTGGACGCCAGTTCGATCACGCCGCTGAGGTCGAAGACCACGACGCGCGATCCCTTCGCCGTGACGGCGGCGCGCAGCGACCCGGGCACGGGGCTCGTGTTGCTGCCGTTGTCCTCGAGCGTGGTCACGTGGATGATCCGCGCGTCGGCGCCGAAGCCGGCCGGGTTGGCCGCCCGGTCCAGGCCGTAGCCGTAGACGCCGGGCACCAGTTGCGGCGCCGCTTGCGAGGCCACGAGACCCCAGGCAAGCGCCGCCACCATCAGGCTGTTTTTGAATGCATTCATCCTCGCGACCTTAATCATCAGGGCGCAACCACCACAACATCGTCGAAGTCCGCCGCGGCGCCCGCGGTCGCGAGCGCGACCTGGCCGGCGGTGAACGTGTCATCGGTCGCCTGCAACAGCAGCTTGCCGTCGCGGTAGACCTTGAAGGAGTTGCCGACCGCGTGCAGCCGCAGCGCGCAGAGCGTGCCGGTGGTCACCGGCGAGGCGGCCGTCGCCAGCGTCGTCGTGGCCCCGCCGTCGACCTTGACCAGCTCGATCGTCGCGCCGTCGCGGATCGCGAGCGCGTAGTGATGGGAGGCATCCGCGGAGCGGAACTGCACGCCCGCCCACGCCCCTGCCCCACCGAACGTCTGCGGACGGATGTCGACCTCGAGGATCTGGTTGGACCACGTGGGCTCGCCGATGACGCTGCGCGTCGTCGTCGCGCTGTCCGTCTGCCGGTAAACCTGCGTCGCGCCGTTGGCCGCGACCGACCACGCGCCGCCCTCGGGCGTCCAGGCGCTGGCCGCGCCGGTTTCGAAATCGTCCGCGACGAGCACCGGGCTGGTGGGCGTCGGGTCGATGTGCACGTCGTCGAACGACGCGTCCGTCAGGAAGGTGAGCAAACCCGCCGGCCCGGCTGCGAACGTGGCGTCCGACGCCTGGATCTTGAGCTGGCCGTCCACGTAGCCTTTCAGCGACGTGCCGATGACCTCGAGGCGCAGGCGATAGGTCGTGTTCAGCGCGACGGTGAACGCGACCGGGGTCGCCAGGTTCGTCGCGACGTTGTTCACGATCTTCTTCAGCTCGATCGTGTTGTTCGTCCGGAGAATCAGGTAGTAGTAGTCGTTCAACGCCACGCGCCGCGCGACGACGCCGAAGAAGCGGTTGGCGCCGCTCGAGGCGATCAGCTTCGCGTCGGCCTCGACCACCTGGTCGGTCCAGGACGTGTTGGCGCGGATGGCGCGCGAGGCGACCGACGAGAACGGGGTCTGGCGGTAGGTGCGCGTGCCGGTTTCGCTGGCCACGGTCCACGTGCCGCCATCCGTCGTCCAATCGGCGACGTTGCCGTCCTCGAAGGTGTCGAAGGTCGCGTTCTTCACGCTCACGGCGACCGGCGCCGACGTGGTGACGTTGCCGTCGCCGTCCCGTGCGACCGCGGTCAGCGTGTAGGCCGCCTCGGTCACCGGCACGGTGTTCCAGTTGAGCGTGTAGGGCGCGCTCGTGATCTCCGCGCCGAGGTCGGCGCCGTTCAATTTGAACTGCACGCCGGCGATCGCGACGTTGTCGCTCGCGCTGGCCGTCACCGCGACCACGCCCGTGAGGACGCTGCCGTCGGCTGGCGCGGTGATCGCGATGGCCGGTGCGGCCTGGTCGGCGATGGCCACGGCAACGGTCGCCGAAGTCGTGACATGTCCCGCGGCATCGCGCGCGATGGCGGCAAGCGTGTGCGCACCCGGCGCGAGGACCGTGGTGTCCAATGAAACCGTGTAGGGCGCGGCGGTCAGCTCCGGGCCGAGATCGGCGCCGTCGAGCTGCAAACGCACTCCGACGACGGCGACATCGTCGTTCGCAGCGGCGGTGACCGCGATCACGCCACTGAGCGTGGCGCCCGATGCGGGCGACGTGAGCGCGATCGTCGGTGCGGCCTGGTCCGCCACGACGACGGTCACGGCGGCGGAAGTCGTCACGTTGCCTTCGAGATCGCGGGCCACCGCGGTCAGCACGTGGCTGCCGGCGGGGGTCGCCGCGGTCGACCAGTCGACCGAGAAGGGCGCCGTCGTGTCCTCGAGGCCGAAGTTGACCCCGTCGAGTTTGAACTGCACCGCGGCGACCGCGTTGTTGTCGCTCGCGGCGGCCAGCACCTGGATCGCGCCACTGACGGTCGCGCCGGCGGCGGGAGAACTGATCGCGACCGTCGGCGCGGTCTGGTCGAACGGATTGGAGAGCGAGCCGTTCCCGTTCAGCGTGAAACGGTCCGCGATCACGTAGCCGGCGAGCTGCGTGTTGCCGTTGACCGTGACGGTGCCGCTGGGCGCGATGATCGAGCCGTGGCAGGCGACGTTGCCGTTCAGCGTGACGCCACCGGAGGCGACGCGCAGCTTGAGCCACTCTGGATGTGCCGCGTTGCCGATGCTCGCATTGAGCGAGGTGCCGCTGGCGAGCGTGATCACCACCGGCCCGACGATCTCCATCGCCGTGTTGCCGTTCAGGGTGAGTCCTTGCAGGTCGTAGACGGCCGGGGTCGTCGCGCCCGCGACGCCGAAGCGAAACGCGCTGCTGCCATTGGAGGTGAAGCTGCCATACGTCCCCGGCGGGACGGCGACGGTGCCGACATTGCCGTTGAGCGTGAGGTTGCGAAGCGTGGCGAAATCGCCCGCGCTTTGTCCGGAGGAATTGATCGAAACATTGCGCGTGCCCGTGGGCGCCGGCGGCGCGGCGACCGTCGGGAGGGAAATCGCATCGATGTGCTGGAGCAGGCCGCCCAGCCGCGCGCCGCCGTTGAGCGTCACGCGATGGCTCGTCGGGCTCGCGCTGCCCGGCCCGTCCGTGGCGCCGCCGTAGGTCGGGGCGCCGTTGAGCTGCACGGTCGGCGTGCCCGGCATCAGCAACTGGCGGGCGATGCTCGCGTTGCCGTTGAGCGTGACGTTCTCGGGCAGCAGAACCTGGATCGAACCGGCCACCGCGCCGTTCAGCGTCGGCGCATGCCGCACGAGCACATCGGGCAGGATGGTCAGGTTCGCGGTGGCAGTGCCCGCGAAGTTCGCGTCGTTGACCGTCGCGATCACCGTGTAGAAACCAGGCAGCGTCGGCGGCGTCGCCGAGCCGTTGTAGGTCACCGTGACCGCGAGCTGATCCGGCACGGTCGTGACCGTCGCGGGCTTCGGGGTGCCGCTGTAGGCGAAATCGAGCGGGCCGAACGTCACCGCGACCGGCGCCTTGCCGACCGTGAGATTCGCGGCGCTCGTGGCGGAGCCGAAGGCATTCGTGACCACGACGGAGTATTCGCCCGCGGCGGAAGTCTGGACCGCCGGCAGCGAGAGCGTCGGCGACGACGGTGCGCCCAGCGCGACGCCATTGCGGCGCCATTCATACGCGAGCTCCGGCGTGCCGGTCGCCGCCACCGTGAAGGTGACGCTGTCGCCGGCGATGACGGATTGGGCCGCGAGCGGAGCCGCGATGGCCGGTGCATGCGTGACCACCGTGACGGTGAACGTGCGCGTGGCGGTGTTGCCCGACGTGTCGGTCGCGGTCACCTGCACCGTGGTCGTGCCCGGCGCGAACGTGCTGCCCGAAGCCGGCGTGACCACCGGGGCGATCTCGCCCTCGACCGCGTCGAGCGCGGTCACGTTGAAGGACACCGGCGCGCCGTTCGTGCCGGTGGCGTCGGTCACGATGTCGGCGGGCACGCTGATGACCGGCGCGGTGATATCGGTGCCGGTCACGGTGAAATCGTCGATGTTCGGCAGGCCTTCGCCGGTCGAACGGATCGTGACGACATTCGCGGTGCCGCTGGCGAGCGTCACCGTCACGTCGAGCAGCGCCCAGGTCGATGCCCCGCCCGTCGGCGCGAACGTGACGGCTTGCGTCGCGCCGTTCACGACCACTTCCCCACTCCGCGCGGCGCCGTCGAGCGCGTAGCGGATGCGCAGCAGTCGGGCGCCACCCGTCGTGCCGTCGACCTTGTTGAAGGTGATCGTTGCGGCCGTCGCCGACGCCGGGGCCGTCACGTAGCCGGTGCCGTTGGCCCCCGCCGCGTGCGTGACGATGGTGCCGCTGCCGCCGACGAAGTTGAACTCCGCCTGGTAGTTATTGCCCGGGGCCGGCGTGCCTTCGAGCTGCGCCGACAACTGCTGCAGCCACTCCTCGATGTTCGTATAGCCGTCGTTATCGTCGTCGCCGTTGGGATTCGCGGGCAGGGTCCACGTCGCGGGGTTCTGCGCGTAGACCGGCCAGCCGCCGGCCTCGATGACGTTGTTCTTCGTCTTGCCCGGCCGCTGCGCGAGCGGGGTCACGGTGGCGGCGGCCGCGATGTCGTTCATCACGCGCGCCTCCATGATGTCGCGGTCGTTGGGCCGCGCGCCGACGGAGAGCAGGACCTGCCGGTAGGCAGCGGCCGCCGGCAGCGGGACAAAGCCGTCCATCCCGTGCCCTGGCTCGGTCGGGTCGGTCGCCACGCGATAGGGATCGAGCAACGGGTCGTAGGTGGGCGCCGCGTTGGTGCGATCGCCCGCGTCGTAGACGTTGTCCGTCTCGTAGATCTCCGTGCCGTTGGCCGGCTTCGTCTTCGCGATCGCGGGCCGGGGCGAGGTGCCCATGCTCTGGCCGTCGATGAACGTGTTGCCGACGATCGCGGTGTGCACCGGATCGGGCCAGTAATCGGTGTTGCCGATCATCAGGAACCGGTTGCGCCGGTTATAGAGGACGTTGTTGGCAAAAACGAAATGCTTCGCCGAGGCCCAGGGACCGCGCTCCAGGATGTGCGCGATCACCGAGCCGTTGAAGGCCAGGCGGCCCGCGCCTTCCTTGCCGGACCCGAACAGCGGCCCCATCGCGTGGCCCTGCGAGAGCGAGAACAGGTCGATGCCGACCTTCCAGCCCGTGCTCGCGGGATTCCGGCCCACGATCGTCAGTTTCACCTTCAGGCTTGTGGTGCCGATCGGGATGGTGAAGCCGGTGGCGTTGGGCAGCGCGACGTGCGAGACCGCCTCGGCCGTCGGCGCATATTGATCGAACACCTCGCTCGTCTGCAGCAGCGTGTTGTTGGGCAGGCGCACCTCCATCTTGAAACGCGCGCGATCCGGCCCGGTGATGCTGCCCACGACCATGTGCTCCTCGGTGCTCTGGTTCGTCGCGGCCACGATAGGGAGCGTGAAGTCGAGCGTGGCGCCGTCGGCGGCCGCCTCCCACTCGCGATAGGTTCCGTTCACCGCCTGGTCGTGCGAGGCCGGCACCGCGGCGCCGAAGTTCGTCGCCGTGACGGCGAGGCCCTCGATCTGCTTGGGCACGTTGCCGGAGAGGGTGTCCTCGTCGAGGTGGATCGAGCGATACAGCGGCTCGGCGAAGATGCACTTGTTGAACGTGACGTCCTCGTAGGCGTTCCACGTGCTCGCCATCTCGTCGAGCGACCAGCCGAAAGTGCAGTGATCGAGGACGATGTTCCGGATCGGGGTCGTGCCGCTGGACTCGACTTCGATCGCGTCGCGGTTGCTCGTGTTCGGGTTGGGCAGCCAGCGATCGCCGGGGCGAACCCGGAGGTGCTGGACGAGGACATTGCTCGCCGTGATCAGCAACGGCTGGCCGTGGAGCGCGATGCCCGGCGACGGCGCGGTCTGGCCGGCGATCGTGAGATTCGGGGTGCGGACCGTGAGCCTTGCCTTGAGGTCGATCACGCCGCTGACGTCGAACACCACGATGCGCGGACCGCTCGGCTTGATCGCGGCGCGCAACGAGCCCGGCGTGGGCGTGGTGTCGTTGCCGTTGTCCTCGACCGTCGTGACGTGGATGATCGTCGAGTTCGCGCCGAAGCCGGCAGGGTTGCTATCGCGGTCGAGACCGTAGCCGTAGGTGCCGGGCAGCAGTTGCACGGCTTGCAGCGCGGGCAGGCCGCAGGCGAGGGCGGCGAGGAAAAACTTTCTCATTCCAAGCGAGAGGCGATCGATGCACTTCATAGGGGAAAGCAAGGCCAGGCCGGGTGTGCCCGGAGATTTTTTAGGGGGAGGGACGCGGCGCCCGCGCGCCGCGTTGGCGGAACCGCGGCGCGTGCGCCGCGGCTCCGGGAACGAAAATCAGAACGCGAAGGTATTCCGCAGCGACCAGGTCTGGGCTTCGCGGATGCGCCAGCTGTTCGGCGAGCCGTCGGGCTGCGCGCTCACGGGAATGAGTTCGTTGCCCACGCCGATGTTGCGGACGTTGAGCTGCACGTTCCACGTGAACTTCTCGAACTTGCGGCGATAGCCGATCCAGGCGGAGTAATCGGTCTCGGTCGGGCCCTTGTAGGGATGATGGATGTCGGGGACGATGCCGAAGGTCGGGTCGGTGACGATCGGGAAGCCGTAGACGATGCTGTCCTGCCAGCGCACGGCGCCGCCGATGCTGAAGCCCTTCAGCCGGCCCTCGTTCTTGAACGTGTAGTTCGTGACCAGGTTCCAGCGCCACTCGCGCAGCTCGTCGGCCGGGGCGTTCTCCGTCGCGAGATACGGCAGCAGCTGGTTGTAGACCGTGCGCCAGTTGTCGGCGAACGTGACGGCGTTGGCATCGTTGACGCGCAGGGTGCCCGCGGGCCCCTGGGTGACGGTCCGCAGGTCCTCGAAGACCGCGCGGAGGTTGAGGGCGACGTTGCTGCGCACCGCCTCCGCGCGGCTGGCGTTGAAGGCGATCCGCCAGCGCGGCGTGGGATTGAGCACCATCTCGAACTCCTCGCCGGTGGAAACGACGTCCGCCGTCTCGAAGACCTCGGCATTGCGGCTGTCGCTGGTCACCGACGCGATGACCTCGCCGGTCGCCGGATTGGTGGCCAGAATCTTTTCCGTGATGCGGAAGGTCTCGCGGAGCTGCGTGCCGATCGGGCCGTTATACCAGGCGTTCCAGGCGGCGACACCGGCCGGGTTGTTCGCGTTCGTGCCCTCGAGGTTTTCCATCTGGATGCTGCGCAGCATCGTCAGGAGCTGTCCCTTCGGCGTGTTCAAGCCGGAGACGAGCGACGACGAGAGTCCGGAGGTGGTCTTGTAGTGGCCGACCCGCAGCACCAGCTTGCCGTGAAACGTGTTGAGCATCGCGCCGTATTCCTGGGTGTGGCCGGTCTCGGCGGAGATCGGGTTGTCGAAGATGTCGTAGCGCTGGCCCGCGGGCTTGAAGTTGTCCGCCTCGTTGTAGGAGAGGCTGAGCTGGGTGCCGAACGGCAGGCGCTTCTCGATGAAATTCGGCGAGTGCACGACGACGCCGTAGTTGAAGCTCGTCTCGGACTGCTTGAGCACGGGCTTCGGCTGGTAGTCCTCGCCGATCAGCGCGAGGCCGGTGTTCGCGTCGATGGCGGCGGTGCCCGCATTGAACGTGCGGACGTCGTCCCGGCGCCAGCCGAGCGTGCTGACCACCTTGCCCTGGAGCCAGTAGGACTGGGCGATGGCGACGGCGGAATCGACCTTCTCGCGCGTGAACGTCACGTAGCGGCGGGTGGCGTCGAGGTCGTGCTCGCCGTTCGACCCGATGCTGAAGCTGCGCTCGGTGAACGTGCCGGGCGTGCGGGCGCCGGCGGCGGGCGCGTTGTAGAAGAGGATCTTCGCCGAATCGATGTTGTCCGGCCACTGGTTCGTCGGCACGGAGATCGCGCCCCGCACCGGGGTGGCCGACGCGCTGACATTGGGCCCGAGGTAGCGGATGATCGGCAGGCCGCGGCGGCCGGAGCCGTTGTTGTCGACGACGCCCCACTGCGCGAGGCTGAAGTCGGCGCCGGGCACCATGGCGAAGTTGCCGTCGGAAAGGAACGCGGTGTTTTGATAGTGCGAGTAGGTGCCCGTGAGGCGGTGCACGCCGAGGAGCTTGCCCACCCACGGGCGGCTTTCGCCGACCCGGCGCAGGTCGAGAGTGTAGAAACCGGTGCCGCGGATCGTGTCGCGATCGTAGCTGTGGATGCTGGCCTTGCTGTAGGCGACGGTGAAAGGCCGACCGAAATTCGGGTTCGGGCGGCCGTCCGGCAGGAGGTTCTGCATGTCGACGCGCAGCGCGTAGCCGCTGATGATGCTGTCGAGGCCGATCCAGTTGCCGTTCTCAAGGCTGTCGCGATTGGCCGCCAGCTCCACGCCGGCCTTGCCGTTGAGCAGCCGCTGCTCGATCGTGGCATTGTAGGTGTGGAAACGGGCCCATTCGTGCTTGTTCGGCCCGTGCAGCATGTGGTGATAGAAATCGAAGATGCCCGGGTCGGTGATCTGCTGGCTCTTCCAGAAGTTGGCCGTGATGTCGTTGAAATGGAGCACCTGGTTCAGGATCAGGTTGGAGTCGCGCATGCCGCGCATTTCCGTCTGCACCTGCGCGCCCGCCGCGTTGATGATCCGGCCCGGATAGTTGCCGGCGCGAATGCCCATCAGGTCCGAGCCCGGGATGCCGAGGTTCGGCACGCTGCTGTTCGGGTCGTTGTAGACGATGACCATCGGGCGGTTGCCGCCGCCCACCGCGCCGAGCTGCGCGCTGAAGAGCCGGCCCGTGTTGGTGGGCGTCGCTCCGAGGCCCGCGGGGGCGCCGGCCGCGGTGAAGACCGTCGTCGGATAACCCGGCGCGGGCGTGCCCAGCAGACGGCCCGTGCTCGTGCTGGGATCCCAGATGGGGCGGCCCGCGTCCCACCAGAAGGTGTAGGCGTCGTAAGGCGGACGCGTCTCGGGCATGTTCGAATCGACCGCGCCCATTTCGGCGGCGACGCGGATCGTGGTGTCCTTCCACGGCCGGTAGGTGGTGGTGAGGAACGCGCGCTTGTTGCGGCGCCAGGCTTCCTCGACCCGGTATTTGTTGTCCTCGTAAACGGTCGCGACGCGCAGCGCCAGCTTGTCGCGCAACAGGACCTGGTTGTGGTCGAGCGACGTGCGGAAGGAACCGTATTGGTCGGTGCGCAGCTCGACCGACGTCTTCCGGTTCCGGAGATTCGCCGTGATGAGCGAATTGTTGATGATGCCCGAGGGACTGCCCAGGCCGAAGAGCATGGCGTTGGGGCCGCGGCTGATCTCGACGCGGTCCGTGTTGTAGCCGTCGAGCGGGATGCCCGTGATGAAGAAGTCGCGCGACAGGTCGGCCGACGTCAGGCCGCGCACGCGCGTGCTCGGCGAGGCGCTCGAGAACGCGCCATCGTAGTCGGTCTCGTTGCCGTTCGGGTTCGCGACGGTGCCGGCGTCGGAGAAATTGCCGCCCACGCCGTTCACCTCGGTCCCGAGCGTGTAGGTGAGCAGGCTGCCGAGATCGGTCGCGCCGATGTCGTTCATGAAATCCTTCGTCACGACCGAAATCGACGACGCGATGTCCTTGAGGTCCGTGCGCAACCGCGTGCCCGACTGCGCGGTCGAGGCGAGGTAGCCGGTGTCGTTCTCGGCATCGACCTGGAAGGGCGACATCAGGACGGTGTCGTCGACCGGTTTCGGCGCCGGCGCCGCGACCGCCGGCACGCTTTGCGCGAACGAGGAACTGAGGGAGCCGGCGGCGACGAGGAGCGAAAACGCCATGGCGCGCGAACGTCCGGCACGAGGGCAATGTAGTCTTTTCATGGGCTTGGCGGAGAGAGGTTCGGGGAGTTGGGTGGGGAGAACGGCGGGCAAGCCGGCCCGGCGCTTGGCACCTTACGCGTCGCCGCCATCTCAACCAGTGGCGCTTGGTTAACACATGTGACCAAAAGTTCCCGCGGCCGCGCGACCACGTCTCACAATGCACGATGACGCTGCCGACCGCCGCGCAAGGCGTCCGCCGCTCAACGCGCCAACGGCGCGGCCGCCGCGAATTCGCACTCCCACCCGCCCGCCGCCGTGCGATGAAATTCCGCCGAGGTCGGCGCGGCAAAAGTCATCGCCACGCCGGGCAGCGTCACGCGCCGCGCGCCCGCGAGCAGCAGGCGCTCGGGGCCGGTGGCCCCGGTGCGGACCACGACGAGCCGTGCGTCCGCCGCCAGCGCCCCACTCCGCCACGCCTGCGTCCGCCCCGCGGGCGCTAGCACGATGTCGTCGCGCCAGTCCGCGCCGAACACGGCGAAACCGCGCCCTTCCCCGCTCGCGTTCTCCTCGATGCGCTGCACCGGCGATTTCTTTCCGCGTGAGCTCGGCAGCAGCGCGACCGCGAATCTTACCTCCGTGCCTTCCGCGCGCAGCGCGTAGATCGCGAGGCGCGAGCGATCGACGTCGACGCGCGGCCGCGTGGGCGCGCGTGCGGCGAATTTCCCCGCCGTCGCGCCGACCGGCCGCAGCTCCAGGCCACCGCTCCGCCCGGACAACACCAGCCCGTC
>JADMIO011614294.1_pt1 | contig 11500 bp, 20 predicted proteins | sample 8958161 | NCBI WGS metagenome assembly JADMIO01 (sample SAMN16585339, study PRJNA669376) | soil metagenome | isolation source: Crop rotation soil | place: USA: Cullars Rotation, Alabama | collected 2011
CCGCCAGCCGCTCTTCGAAGGTGGTTGTGTGCTTGATCCGCCGTCGTCGCTGTTTCATGACGTCGGTCCTCCGTTACTCAACGCCAACCTAATTAGATTCCGTACCGGTTCTCCTGTCTGTCCGATGCCCGACTCAAAGTTTCAAAACAGTCACTGCGGCCACTGGTCGCGGGCTACGGCAGCTTCGACTAGATTTGTTCGCGTGAAAACGCGCAACGCCGCCCAAGCGGAATATCATCGCTTGGCGGCGCTGCTCTAGCCCCGGACACTGAAATTTTCCGGCAAGCTTATGTCTACCGGGGCGCGCCAAGGTTCAATGCAAAAAGAAAAAACGGCCCGAACACGCGTCGTCCAACACAGGCGGCCTTACTCGGCCAGCGGCGAAGCGTTAAGAAGCTGAGCTGTGGCGGTCACAAGTTGCGCTGGCGCAAACGGCTTCGCGAGCATGATACTCTTGGGGACGCCCTTGGACGCCCAATCGTCGGTATGGGTGCCGGACATATAGATCACGGGCATTGTCGGATCCAACTCTCTGGCAGCGCGGGCCACTTCCCATCCGTCAAGTTTATCGTTCAAATTGACGTCGGTCACAATCGCTCGAAAAGATTTGCCATCTTTGAGAAGAGCAATCGCCTCCTCTCCCGAGCCAGCGAGTGTGGTTTCAAAGCCACTCTCTGACAGAGCATCTTCGACCGTAGCTTGGACCAGCTCGTCGTCTTCGGCCACCAGTATCGTGATGGCGTCCATTTTTGCTTCCCCCTGCGTCAGCGGTGCTGCAGCATGGCAAGAGACGCCGGGGACGTTGGTTCCCTAACTATGTTCAAAATTGTACATACGAACAGTCTAGGCCGGCGCTTGCGAGGAGGGCGGGACGGAAAATTACTCGGTAGGGCCCGTCAATTCGCGGACATCACCAGGCTCCATCCTGAGTGCCGCAATCTCTTCCGGCTTCAGCTGGATATCCGACAGAGCGGCGGCCCATCCTTCCGGGATGGCGGCCAAGACCAGCCCGACGGCCAGCCCCGGCTTGGCGGCAGCGGCCCAAAGCTGTTTCTTCGGAACTCCGCGCACAAGGTCGTCCGTCGTTACTTCGACCAGTTGCACGTCGCGGCCCACTGTTTCGCCCATGACTCAACGATGCACCCGAAAAATAAAACAGGCCAGTGTCTGCAGCCACCGAGACTTGCCCTCTAAGGTTCACTTCCGCGCGAACGGGAAAAGGACAATTGGGGCCTCGGCATAGAATCGCGAGGATCACGAAACCATAACATCGCTGCTAGGGTTTCTCCAAAGAACGGGTCGCTATTAGCGCCTTGGCCTTTTTCTGGCTTTCTTCTTGGGCATCATTTTCTTGACAGCCTTTTCTGCCCTGTTAGCCATCGACTTCGCTGCCGTAACGACCCGCTTGGTTACTGATTTCTTAGCTTTCCTAGCCACGATATTCTCCTTCAGCGTTTGGATTTCTGCGACTTCTTCTTTGTGGTTTTCTTTTTGGCCGATTTCTTGCCGGCCTTTTTACCAGCGCGCTTAGCGATGGATTGCTTGGTGGCTTTCCTTTTGCTCTTCGAAGCTTGGGACGTAGCAACCGATTTTTTGGCCTTCTTTACAATCGTGGCCGCGACCTTCACTGGAGTGGTTTTTGCGGCCGCCTTCCTCACACGTTTGACGACAGCTTCGGCTGCGGAATGCGCCAAGACGGTGGCGCCGCTAACGACCAAGTCGCCAACGATCTCGCCGATGTCCTTGGGTTCTTCTGCCGCCTGCTCGTTCGGCTTCTTTTCAGTATCCATGACACCTCCAAGTGCGATGTGGCAACGGTATCACCGATTCGCTCGGAATTATCCTCCCGACACCCTTTTTTGGTCCTTGGTGTTCACTATTGAACCCACCGCGTTGGTTGTCCGACATCGTTGCTCCTAAGGTTGAAATCCGCGAACGGCCTTGATGGCGACCCGTGCCGCGCCAAGCCAAAGATCCTGGACCTCTTTTGGCTGATCTTCATACTTGACGCGCGTTGGATGCTCTCCTGTGAAGTAATGCAAGAGCTCTCGCGCGACGTGCTCCTCAATAGTTTGCTGGTCCATAAAAGGCCTTCCTGGTAGGTCCCTCCATGCTTACCGGAGCAACGGAGCCTTACACACCCTCGCAATAGAACTTAGGAAGGAACGATTGCCGCTCTTTCCCGTTCCCTGAAGCATGGTTGCAACAAAGTATCGACTCTGGACCGAGGACGATGACCGCCGCCTGCTCGAATTACACGCGTCAGGTAAGTCCGCTATTTCCATGTCGGTTGCTTTACGGAGATCGGTAGGTGCTGTGAGAGGCCGGCTGTGCCTTCTCAAAAGGCAAGCTAGATCCCACCAACCGCGGGAAGCAACCACTCACGCTGACCGCTACTAGCGAGTGACTGAAGCCCCGTTGCCCGCGCCGTCGGGCTTGGTCTCGAAACACAAAGACCGCCCATACCGCGCCGGCTGGTCGCCGCACCGGAGAAGAACCCCAACGCACCCGCCATGGCCCAAGACGCCTTGCCTAGTCGGCCGCAGGCGCGGTACTCGCTTAAAAATTGCCACCATGGTCTGGCATTCGCTCTAGCAATGGAACTTTTTGACGCGTCCAGAGTGAATCTTTTGAGGCTACGCTACGGAGAAGGCTATGGCTAAAAGGACGTTTCCCGACAAGGAATTGTGTGCAAGAGCAATCAAAGCCCTAATGGACGCACAGGGCTTGCCTCCCGGTCCTCAACGACTTGATGCTCTCAAGAAGGCAGCCCAGCTCCGCGACGCCGCCGAGTCCTATCATCAGTTGTTTTCGGCTGAGCGCGCAGGGCTGGTGGATCATGCCCACTCCTGAATCGAAGCAATGAAGCAGGCATTGATCTTAATTGCATGCCTGCTTTCAACCGCGGCGGCGGCGCAAGATCTCAACCGGCTCGAGCTAGGAATTCATGATCTCGTTGAGGTCAAAACCCTCACAGGGATCACTCTCGTCGTCGATCCGACGAAAATTATAATGGCCTACGCGCTGCCCCGACCTTCAGGTCGCGGCGCGGCAATAACCAATATTGTCGGATTGGCAGGCGGTCCTCAGGAAATTGACGAACCGGCCAATGATCTCCTGGAACGCCTCAGCCTGAGGCCCTACTTTGTCGCGCTGACCTTGCCGGACGGCGTGTCCGTGTGGATTAAGGCGTCTGCGATCTCCTTCCTTCGCGCAACCGAGACGTGGGATCACACCCGATCTGAGGCCAAGAGCGCGGTGAGCATTCATGGTCGTCCGATCTTCGTGAAAGAAACCATCTCGACCATAAGAGACGCAATCAATACTCTCAGAAGACAAAACAGACCGCTTGATGGACGAGACTAAGCCCCAACTCACGCGCCGGCGCGATCCTGAGACTCGATACGGGACTGGGCAATGCAAGCGAATCGCAACTGGCAATCAGATCCATATTTCCCTCAGGAAGCCTTGCCGCAGACTGGTTGCTTTGAGATAGCGGCAACAGGCGCGTGGCTACACGCGCGTTACACCGCATGGCCTAGCGAGAGGCTTAAACGCCCTTGCGCGCTGGCGAGGAGGCGTCGGCGCCAAACGAAGCAACGGCTCACCTTGGTCCGATGTTGTCCGCTGCAGTACTGAACAGACGTTCATCAGCATGGAGAAAGTCTCACCGAGGCGCTCGTTGTAATTGGGCCTCTGTTCCCTATGTCCCTCGCCGAGGAGGACGCCATGAAACAATCGGACCACTTCCGGGAGGATGCGGACAACAGCGCTCAGCTTGCGGAACGCGCGCCTGATGAGGCAACGCATAAGCGATACAAGCGCATGGAAGCAGCATGGCTCGCGTTGGCCGAAGAACAAGATTAGTAGAACGGCTACAGACGTCTCGCTAACCCTGAGAACGGACGCCGGATCTTGCCCTCGATTTGGCCCGGCGCTCACTCAGTTCAGGACGGCGTCAAGTAACTCGGCGGGGACGCATGGCTTCCTAAGGAAGCGGGTGTCGTGCGGAATGTAGGGCGGACCGTCGCCGGAGACCATCACTACATTCAAGGGAGGAAATTTGCGCTTGGCATATTGCGCAAGGTCCACGCCTGACATGCCTCCGGCTAGATTTACATCCGTGACTAGGGCTCGCAATTCAGCCCCCGTCGAAACAAGCACGAGTTCTGCAGCTTCCGCGCTCGCGCATTCAATAACTTCGAGACCTTCGTCCTTTAACAGGTCAGCCAAAAAGGCCCGCTGCAACGGGTCGTCGTCCACAACAAGTGCAATAAAATTGGACATGATGAGCAGCTCCAAATTATCCAATTCCGGAAAGCCGCTATTGTTCAACAGAACTGCATGTCGCTCGCTCGGTAGCGAATGGGTAGCTTCGATCAGTCCCCCTTTTGTGTTCACTATTGAACCCGCCGACGCCCGCCTAAATTGTTCCATCATGAGGCACTCCTTCCAGCCTGGTGTGAACAACGGGCATAAGCCCCGCGGGATTCAGGACCGTTGCACCGAATGATATAACTGCTCAGGCAGTTTGATTCGGGGACCGCAGCCATGAAGAGTAACTCGCAACGCAGAACATCCGTACCCGCTGGCCGGCCGCCTTATCGGTCGCTGGAAGGCTGGGCACTCGGCGTGCTGATCGAGCAGCATGCTGTTACCGAATGCGAGCATCACGGCCACCGCCGTGACCGATCTGATCCCGATGCTTGGAACCGGGCCCGAGAAGAGGCTTGGCGGAACCCGTTCCCCGGATCGACCCCGGAGGCCTGCCTCGCCGCTCTGGACGAGATCATGCGATCGGTCGGCGATAGCTGCCCCGACTGCTGAACCGGGACTCCACATCCAGCCTCTGCCACCTATATTGACTCAGGTTTCAGTATCAGGTGGAGTTTTGAGTATGGCCCCGCGCGCCAATTGGAAGGGCTTTTTACGGCTCTCGCTGGTGACTTGCCCGATCGCGCTGTTTCCCGCGACCTCGGAATCCGACAAAATCAGTTTCAACCAGATCAACAAAAAAACCGGCAACCGCATCCGCTATCTGAAGGTCGATGCCGACACCGGCGAGGAAGTTGCTTCCGAAGACATCATCAAGGGGTACAAGGTCGATACCGATCATTACCTTGAAGTGACCAAGGACGAGCTCGAAAACATCGCGCTAGAGTCGACACGCACCATCGAGATTGATGAGTTCGTGCCGCGCAGTGAGATAGATGATCTCTATCTGGTGCGACCCTACTATATCGTGCCGGACGGCAAGGTCGGTCACGATGCCTACGCGGTTATCCGCGAAACCATTCGTTCGTTGGATCAGGTCGGGATCGCGCGGGTCGTTCTCACCAACCGCGAGCACGTCATCGCCCTCGAAGCGCGTGACAAGGGACTGATGGGCATGCTGCTGCGCTATCCCTATGAAGTACGCGACGCTGCCGAATATTTCGACGATATCCAGGACGTCAAAATTACAAAGGACATGTTAGACCTCGCTAAGCGTATCGTGGAATCAAAAGCAGGACATTTCGAGCCTGAAAAATTCGAAGATCATTACGAAGCCGCGTTACAGGAACTGCTGGAGAAGAAGCAGAAGGGTCAGCCGATCGTGGCTGCAAAGAAAAGCGCGCCGAACAACGTCTTCAACTTGATGGATGCACTTCGCGCCAGCATTAAGGGCGGCAAGAGTGCGCCGCCGGATAAACCAGCTAAGCCGATCAACGCGACGCCAAAGAAGAACGCCAAACGCAAGGCTGGCTGACGTACGTCGCCAGTCTCGATAAGGAAGGTCGAGCGGATAATGGTGGACGTCCGTGTAGACGCCCCTGTCGTGGCTTGGGGCAGGCAACGCCACTTTGGACTGTTCGACAGCTAGCGGGGTACAATGAACTTTTTTGATCCGCCAGGGTTATGGAACCGGGGCAAGAACCCTGGAGCAGAGCATGGCAACCCAGATTGTTATGGATCATACGGGCGATACCCGGCATTACTTTTGCGTTGATGATACTAAGGCTCTAGCTAAGGCTGAAGAGCGTTTCAAAATGTTGACCGGCCTGGGCTTTACGGCCGCCGTTCGTGAGGCCACAGGCAAAGCCACTGTGGTCCGGTCATTCGACCCAACAGCCGAAGAAACACTGTTTTTTCCTAGACTTGTGGGCGGCTGACCTCACCATGGTTAGGCAGTGGCTGACTTCGGCGCGCGGTTTATGGCGTCCGTTGACTGCCAGCCTGCATAAGTTTCGAACCTGGCGGGAAAAACATAAGGCTAACGAAGAAATCCGCCGAGCACGCGGTCTCACGCTATTGCGAGAATGGCTGAGCCCCGAGCAAAAGGCCATGTTTGAGGCTGCAAGCTATTTTGATGTTATCGGCTCGGATAGTGGAAATCGTTACCGCATCTATCACGGCACTGCAGGCAATGTGCACGAGATTGATCATGCCGGTCGGCCGGTGATGGGCCTGTGTTTTGTCCCATCGCAGGCGTTAGTCCCTGGTGATGTGATGCTTGCTCAAAAAATTGCGCTAGAGACAAACGAGAGGGAAGCGTTGGTTGTCGCCAAAAGGTTTCCAGTTTTGTCGAGAGAGTTCTGAAAGCTATCTTTAAAGCTTCGAAGTAGAACTCGGCACGGCGCGCGTTTTGTCCTTCTTGATCTTAGCCGGCCGATCTCACTCCTTCGAATTCAATTTCGCTGCGCCGCACCAAGCCAAAGATTAACTTCAGCGCCCGGTCTTCGCGGTTAGATGGAGTCATCGCGGCCTCAGCGCGCCCCGGCTGAGGCCGTTATGTTTCGAGGCACGGCGCCCTAGCGACGGCATCCCGGTCCCGGCCTTCGCGAGCGGACTAGCGGTAGCGAAGGTGGGCTCGATACATCGGTCGAGCGTATGCCGCTCGTGCATATCCGGCTCGGTACCCACCGTACCCAACCCGGTACGCGCCATAGCCGCCATAGCCGTAGCGTCGATAGCCCCCGTAGTACGCATATCCGGGAGCATAGGCGTAGCTCACAGGGGCATAGCCGTAAATCGGATCGTAACCGTAATCCGCGCCGTAACCGTAGGGCGCGTAGCCGTAGCCATACGGATAGCCATAGCCTCCGTAATATGGGGCGGCGAGTGCGGAGCCGATGATGGCACCGGCGGCAAGTCCGAGTCCGGCCCCACCCCAGCCCCAGCCGCCATGACCCCAGCCGCCATGGAAACCGAAGGGTCGAGCCTGAGCAGTGCTGGGAAGGCTTGGAATGCTTGCGGCAAGCAGAGCCGCCGCCAAGGTCGCAGTACGTAGCTTCATGACACTTCTCCCTGATGCCGCCTGCCCTGTATGCTGAGTTCCAAACGTGGTCACGCCGGGAGCGTTCCACGCTTCCTGCCGCGTAGAGGATTTTTCTGTGTTGCTAGCTGGACGGACAGACCCAAAAACGCGCATGGACAATGTCTGACGCGAGCGGAGGGTAATGATGCAGATTCCAAAGGGCAGTCGGGTGACCGGCCAGCCCTCATCAGGACGGCGCATCGGCCACTCACTCTTCCCGCATTAAATTTCTTTGGCATGTCCGGTCGAGACATGAGTGCCGCTCGTGCTGTCAACGAGCTGCACATTGATGCGCACACGGCTGCCTTCGAGCACATAACGCACGCCGAGATGGCGATCGACCTGCTTCACGTCAGTGGCACGGTCTCTAAAGACGAAGCTGGAGTTGCGCGCAATTACGAACAGCCACTTGATCCGCGACGGGCCCGTGATGATGTCAGCGGCTGCCAACAAGGGAAATCAGGCGCGTTATTCGATCACCTCGTCGGCGAGCAACTGCATCGAGTTCGGCACCTCGATGCCGAGGACCATCGCGGTCTTCATGTTAATGACCAGCTCGAAATGCTCGGTCGCATGACGGGAAGATCGGCGGGCTTCTCGCCCTTGAGAACCCGACCGACAAGGTTTCCGGTTTGGCGGTAGGAGGCATCGGGATCGGGGCCGTAGCTGAAGAGTCCGCCGGCCACCACGAAATGCCGAAAGTGGGAACGGCGTAACGCTTGGCCAGAGCAACGATCCGGTGCTGCTGATCAGTGAAGAGTGCATCGGCGGTGATGACGAGTCCGCCGACCTTCAGTTGGGCCAGGCTCGAAAATTCCGCATCGAGGTCGTGTTGGCTCGCTGCTTTGACGATGTGTAGTGGGAGCTCGATCGCGCGCGCTGCCTCCTGGATTTGCGCTACCTGCGCATCGACCCCTAGTCGGGTCGGATTGACGAGAACGGCAATCGATCCCGTTAATGGCACGAGCTCGCGCAGCAATCCGACACGTTTTGCGGCGAGTTCGCCGCTGACGTTGGTGAAACCGGTGACGTTGCCACCCGGATGGTTGAGGCTCTCGACCGTCCAAGCTGAACGGGGTCGGCTCCTGTCTCGAACACAATTGGAATAGACGTAGTCGCTGACTTCGCCGCCAATGCAGCGGTCGGACTGCCGCAGGCTGCGATCACCGCAACAGCGCGGCGGACCAGGTCGGCCGCGAGCGCCGGGAGCTTATCGAGCTGACTTTCCGCCCAGCGATACTCGATCGCGACATGTCGGCCCTCGACATAGCCGGCGTTGGCCAGACCCTCGCGAAAGGCGTTCACCTGCAATTCGTAATTTCGCACTGACGCCGAGTGCAGAAATCCGACCGCCGGCATCGGCGCCTGCTGCGCTGCGACCGGCCAGGTGACCGCGGCGCCACCCAGTGCGAGTATAAATTCTCGTCGTCGGCTGGGAATTGCCATGTGACCCTCCCACGGGGTCATGCCGATGCGATGCAGCGTAGTATATCACGCTGGAGCAAGGGGACGAACAATGCTTTTGCACTGCGAAGGTCTTGAGTCGCCCATCAGAAGCTGCCCTGACGCCTCGGAAATCCGAATTTCGCGGTAGGGACGCGAGTTACCTCGCGCCCCCCGCACAGATCCGTGCGAGCCCAATTCGGGCACACGGCTCCCACCTCGGGTGTTTAACGGCGAAGCGACTCTCTGGCCACGGATGAAGGATTCGCGGTCGCGGGAGCCAGTCGTCGGCCAACCGCTTGATCTGCTCCCAGGTCATCCAGTCTTTCTGGCTACGCTGCCGGAGCGTGCGCCGCCAGAGATTGGTGACGTGGAATAGGAACGCGGTCAGTGTCGAACTGTTTGTCGGCACCGCGTGATAGTTGAAGTAGCCGGTGACGACCTGCTGCAACCATCTTCCCTGCTGGGGAAGCGGCTGATGCATGCTCCGTCGCAATTCCTGTTTGATGGCTTGCAACTTTGCCTGCATGCGGTCCCGCCGAGACTTCCGTTTGATTTGGAATTTGCCCCGACGAGTTTTGCTGCAGATAAAGGTGAAGCCCAGGAAGGTGAAGGTCTCCGGTTTGCCGAGCCCGCGCCGCTTGCGGTTTTCCGCCGCGAAGCGTCCAAACTCGATCAGCCGGGTCTTCTCCGAATGAAGCGACAGTGCAAACTCCTGTAACCGCTTACGCATCTCGTCGAGGAAGCGACGGGCGTCGGTCTCGTGCTCGAAGCCAACAATGGGGTCGTCGGCGTAGCGCACGATGATCATATTGCCCGCAGCCTCACGCCGTCGCCAGCGTTCGGCCCAGAGGTCGAAAACGTAGTGTAAGTAGAGATTGGCCAGAAGCGGTGAGATCACCGATCCCTGCCCAGTCCCCTTGTCACTGACCGTCACGATCCCATCTTCCAGGACGCCTGCCTTGAGCCATTTCTGGATCAGGCGGATGATACGTCGGTCGCCGACGCGATGTTCCACAAACCTGATGAGCCACTCCTGGCTCACCGTGTCGAAGAACGAGCGGATGTCGGCGTCCAGTATCCAGTTCACCTTTGTGCTGGTGATCCCGACCAAGAGCGCATCCATCGCATCGTGCGTGCCGCGTCCTGGTCGGAACCCATACGAGAACCCGAAGAAATCTTCCTCGTAGATCGCGCTCAGCACCGCAGCCGTGGCCCTCTGGACGATCTTGTCCTCAAGCGCGGCGATCGCGATCGGGCGTTGCCGACCATCCGGCTTGGGTATGTAAACCCGCCGCGACGGTAGTGCCCGATACGCTCCCCGATGGACGCGAGCATGCAGGTCCTCAAGATTGCGCTCGAGGTGCTGCTCGTAGTCCTTACATGCCAGCCCATCCACCCCGGGTGCAGCATTCTCCTTCAGCTCAGAGAATGCCGCTGCGAGGTGATCAATACTGACGTGATGGAAGAGCGCGGTGAACTTCTCCTTCTTCCTTTGCCTTGCAGCTTGCCGTATGCGCTCCAGCGCCTGTGACACGGTTCCCCGGTACTGTGCCCGGCCCGTGCTTTGCTGACGCACATTCCCCTCGGCCCCCGCCCTTCGCTCCACCAACTCCGCAGCCGGTTGCCCGGCTTTGTTCGTCGGCTCACAGCTACTATGGCGAGGTCAGACTTCTCATGATCGTACATCATCGGCTACGGCTCCTCGCCTTCCCGACACGGACCAGTGCAGCACGCATGCTGGCGCTGGCCGACCATGAGATCTCCCGGTTCCCAAGCAAAGAGCGTGCGCACATGCCAGTGTCTAAGACCACGCCGGGCCGTCTGGGCGCTCGCGTTATCGCACCCATCCGTGTTGCCTTCCGTCAGCGGAACGACGTCGGCACCCAGGATGAGGGTACTTTCGCGGCTCAATGGCTGGCCTATGCGCTCCCCTGTCAACGCTTCGCCGATGCCCTCACGAGCATCTGCGCATGACTCAGGGTCGATGCGGTTCGCTACTCCTTCATCGTGATGGACTTGCACCATCTACTCCTTGCCGGTCTCCCGCTTTACCCCAGAAAGCGGACTCAACTCGGACATCGCGGCATTTCCAAACAGCTAGCGTCGCTAGGCGTCCAGTTTCGGAGCGTCAAAAGAGATTGTTAGTCCCACTTTAGTGGCCATGCCTTTTCGGCTTTAGCAACGGGGTCGGCACCCGGGCGTTGGCATTGAGCGATGCTGATGCCACTGACGGCTCACTCTTGGCCTTTCCGGGTTCAATTTCGCGGCGCGGCCAAGCAAAATCGTCGGCGCGACCGGCGGGTGCCGACAAAGGCTCACCTTTGACCAACACCCGCTCGGCTTGCGCGTCGATCGTCGCCGGGCGCGCCCCCGGACCGCCTAGCAATTGATCGGTGCCGACTGAGGCGGCCGTCAAGGGAACGATCGGCCCAGCCAGCGGACGCAGCGCCGGCTGATCCGGCAGCGCGTTAGCATCGGGCGTTGCCGGTTCGGTGGGCAGCACAAGCGGCGCGGAACGCGCCGTCAACAGCCGGTTGATTTCGCGCTCGACATAATGCGCGAGCTTCAGCGCGCCGGCCTTGGTGAAATACACTCCATCGTTAGAGCGCAACCGGCGGACCTGCCCTTCGAAATCGGGGCCTTGCTGCAAAAAGCGGCCCGCTTCATCGACAAACCCATCCCAGACATCCACATAGGTGATGCCGGCCTTGCCGGCCGCATCGCGATAGAGCGCATCCAGAAACGCCGTATCGGCGG
>JADMIO011827309.1_pt1 | contig 11500 bp, 9 predicted proteins | sample 8958161 | NCBI WGS metagenome assembly JADMIO01 (sample SAMN16585339, study PRJNA669376) | soil metagenome | isolation source: Crop rotation soil | place: USA: Cullars Rotation, Alabama | collected 2011
CGCGCCGCCGCTGTGCCACGCCTCGCCGGCGCCGGGTCGGCGCTGGCCGCGGCGAACGTGAAGTCGAATCGATATTCCGGATCGCCGGGCTTGAAGGCCACCTTGGCCGCGAAGCGGGTCCCCAGGGCCATTGGCGGCAGTTGTGCCTCGAGATAGGAGCCGTCCCTCGCCGGTCGCAGTGCGACCGCACGGACCTCGCGTGCGGGTTGGGCGCCCGCCGCCGCCCACTCCTCGAGCACCACCCGGCCGACAACACGTTGCAGCGCGGCCCCGTCCAGCGGCCGCGCGTAGTCGTCGTAGACGTGCAGCCGGAACTGGCCGGCGCGTGTGTAGACCCCTTCGAGGTGGTGCCAGTTGTCGGCCGCCATGAAGAACTGGCCGCCGTGCTGTGGATTGTGGTTGCCGTGCGGGCGCAACGTGCGCTTCACCAGCCGCGGCGACCCGTCGCGGCACAGGCCCGGCTCGAGGTGTTCCGCATTGACGTCGCCGCGGCACGTCCAGGCCAGGGTCACGGTGACCGGCACGAGCGACCGGCCGCACAGACGGCAGGCACCGCCCGTCTGTTCGATGACCGCCGCGTGGACCGGACACATCCACGAGGCGTCGAGCCGCGCCGGCACCAGGTTCATCCGACAGATGGGACACGTGCCGGCCTTCGCCTCGACCACGTCCGGATGCATCGGACAGGTCTGTACGAGCGGCGGCAACGAAGCGGGAGCCGGCACTGGCGGTCCACCGCGTCGTTGGCTGTCGGGCCGCGCCGCCAGCAGCGCCGTCCACGACAGGACGACCAGAACTCCGGGCAGGAAGGTGAGCGGCCTGCGCAGAACCCTCATCGATGGTGTCTCAGCTCTTCAGCAGCGACTCGATCTCCGCGACGATCATGTCCGGCACATCCTCCTGGAGGTTGTGTCCGCCGGGCAGGCCGCGGCCCGTGACCCGCGTGCCGTAGTTCTTCCAGATGCCGAGCACGTCGTAGAGCCGGCCCATCGCGCCCTTCTCCGCCCACAATACCCGCAAAGGACACCCGATGCGTTTGGCCGCGTCCGCCTCGTCGAATTCGAGATCGAGCGAGGCGCTGGCGCGATAGTCCTCGCACATCGCGTGGATGGTGGCCGGGTCGGTCATCGCCCGGAGGTATTCGCGCTGCACGTCGGTCGTGGCGCGGGCCAGGGCGGCGTCGTTGACGGCCTTCAACTCGTTCTCGGGACCTGGAGCCGCGCGCAAATAGTTGAACCAGTGAAAGTAGGCCTGGACGAACTCGATGGTCACATGCGTGTAGAGATACCGCGTCGGGATGATATCGAGGACCGCCGCGTGCGTGACCGCATTCGGATGGTCGAGGATCAAGCGATGGGTGACGCGGCCGCCACGGTCCTGGCCGATGACGGGGAAGCGCTCGAAGCCAAAGTGACGCATCACCTCGATCTGGTCGAGGGCCATCGCCCGCTTCGAGTAGTTGGCGTGTCTATCGCCGTCGGCCGGCTTGCTGCTGTCGCCGTAGCCGCGCAGATCGGGCACCACCACGGTCCGCGACGCCGCCATGCGGGGCGCCACCAGCCGCCAGGTCAGGTGACTCTGCGGCGCACCGTGCAGGAGCAGCAGCGGGGGGCCCTGGCCGCCGACGACACCGTTGATCACGGCGCCCGAGGTTGGTATCGAGAAGCGCTTGAAGCCCGGAAAGAAGCGCGTCGTGTCGGGCACTGGTTCCTGCGCCCGCGCCGGGCGTGCGAGTCCACCACCGGCGGCGGCGGCGGCCAGCGCGGCGGCCTGTTTCAGGACCTCTCGTCGGTGCATCTGGGTCACCCTCGCCCGGATCCCTGTCCCGCCCGGTCAGGACACGGTCACGGGGGCTGTAAGCGTATGCCAGCTCGTGGCCTTCTCGTACGCATCCGCGGCGCGCAGGATCGTGGCCTCGTCGAACGCCCGTCCGGTCAGCTGGAGTCCAATCGGCAGAGATGGCGAGGCGCCGGTGGCCGGGGACATCCCGCACGGCACGCTGAGGGCCGGCAGCCCGGCCAGGTTCGCGCTGACCGTGAAGATGTCGGCGAGATACATCTGCAGCGGGTCGTCCGTCTTCTCGCCGAGCCCGAACGGCGGGATGGGGCTGGTCGGCATCGCCACCACGTCCACCTGCTCGAACGCACGCTCGTAATCCCGCCGCACCAGCGTGCGGACCTGCAGTGCCTTCAGGTAGTAGGCGTCGTAGTAGCCGTGGCTCAGCACGTAGGTGCCGAGCATGATGCGCCGCTTCACCTCGGCGCCGAAGCCTTCGCTGCGCGAGTGGGTGTACATCGCCTTCAACCCCTCGGCCGAGGCCGGGGACCGGTAGCCGTATTTCACGCCGTCGTAGCGCGCCAGATTCGAGCTGGCTTCGGCGGTGCACACCAGGTAGTAGACGGGCACGCCGTACGACGCGTGGGGCAATTCGACGTCGACGAGCGTCGCGCCCAGCGATCGCAGCACCTCCAGCGCCGCGGCGAAGGCGTCAGCCACGGTCGTCTCGACGCCTTCGGACGTGAACCGCCGCGGGACGCCGACGCGGAGACCGCGGACATCGCCGGTCAGCGCGTCGACCCACGACTCGACGGGTCGCGGCACCGAGGTCGCGTCGGCCTGGTCGCGGCCGGCAATCACCGCGAGCGTGAGGGCGGCGTCCTCGACCGTTCGCGTGAAGGGCCCGATCTGATCCAGCGAGGAGGCGAAGGCCAGCAGGCCGTAGCGTGACACGCGGCCGTAGGTGGGCTTGAGGCCGACGACACCGCAGAAGGATGCCGGCTGTCGAATCGACCCGCCGGTGTCCGACCCCAGCGCCATCGACACGCATCCGGCGCCGACGGCCGCCGCGGACCCCCCGCTCGATCCGCCGGGTGCGTGTGCGGCCGACCACGGATTGCGCACCGGCCCGTACGCCGAGTTCTCGTTGGACGATCCCATCGCGAACTCGTCGCAGTTGGTCTTGCCGACGATGACCGCACCGGCCGCCTCGAGCCGCGCCACCACCGTCGCGTCGTAGGGCGGCTTGTAGGTGTCGAGCATGCGCGAGGACGCGGTCGTGCGTATGCCGCGCGTGCAGATGTTGTCCTTGATGCCGACCGGTACCCCGGCCAGCGGACCGAGCCGCTGGCCGGCGGCGCGAGCCGCGTCGATGGCCGCCGCGCGCGTGAGCGCGTGTTCGTGGGTCACGGTGTTGAAGGCGTTCAGCGCTGGTTGGCTGGCGTCGATCATTGCCAGGGCCTCGCGGCACACGTCCACCGCCGATGCCTCGCCGCGGGCGACACGGTCCCGTATGTCTCGGAGGGTGGTCACGCGGCTACCCGCCGATCACGCGGGGAACGCGGAACAGGCCCGCCTCCCGGTTCGCATCGGGCGCGTTGGCCGTCACCTCTTGCGGCGTCAGGCTGGGGGCAGGCTGGTCGGGCCGTTCTCCATCCAGTCCTGACACGACGTGCGCCGTGGCCGGCACGCCCGTGGTGTCCACGGCCTGCACCTGCTCGGCGTATTGCAGCACGTCGGCCAATTGTCTGGCGAAGAGCGCCATTTCCCCGGCGGACAGATTCAGGTGAGCGAGCGCCGCGACGCGCTCCACATCGGCCGTTGAGAGGTGAGCCACGCTTCGATGCTACACCGGAGCCCGACCAGCCAGGCCGCCGAGGCAGGGGAGAATACCAACACGCATGGACAACCTGTGTCACACGCTGCTCGGGGCGGCGATGGCGGAGGCAGGACTGAAACGCCGGACGCGGTGGGGGAGCGTGGCGCTGATGGTGGCCGCAAACCTGCCGGATCTCGACGTCCTGGTGTTTGCCACCGACGTGTCGCCGGTGTCGTTCCGCCGCGGCTGGACGCACGGCGTCCTGGCGCAGGTGCTCCTGCCATGGGGGTTGGCCGGAGTGTTCGCGCTGGTGGCCGGCTTGCGGGCTCGCCGTGCGGGGCACGCCGCCGACCCGCCGCTCCGGCCGTTGTGGCTGGTGGCTCTGGGCTACCTCGGCGTCTATTCGCACGTCTTCCTGGACTATTTGAACAGCTACGGCGTGCGCCTCCTGGCGCCGTTGGACTGGCAGTGGTTCTACGGAGATGCGGTGTTCATCGTCGACCCGTGGCTCTGGTCGGCACTTGGACTGGGCGTGTGGTTCGCCAGGCGACAGCGCCGGAGCGGGCCGGCCGTGGCAGCACTGGGCGGCGCGGCCGTCTACATCGCCGCGATGCTGACTCTGACCGCCGACGCGCGCCGGTTCGTCACGGCGCAATGGGCTGACGGTGCGGGCGCGCCGCCTCGGGCACTGATGGTCGGACCGGTGCCGGTGGTGCCGTGGACCCGCGAGGTCGTCATCGACGCCGGCCCCGAATACCGGACCGGCCGGTTCAGCGCGTGGCCGCGGCGGCTCGAGCTGACGGCGGAACGGATCCCCAAGAACGACCACTCCCCGAGCGTCGAGGCCGCGCGCCGTCGGGCGTCTGTTGCTGCCTTCCTGACGTGGGCGCGCTTTCCGTTCTGGGAGGTGGAGGAGTCGAGCGATCGCGCGCTGGTCACCGTGAGGGACATGCGGTTCCGCGGGCAGGCTCCGAGGTTCGCCGCCACGGCTGTGGTGCCCGCCGCTGCAGGCCCGGTCCCCGTATCTCCCTGACGGGGCATAATCGAAACATGCGTGTCGCGGTGCGGCGTCGGCGCCAGTTCCGGTTGAACAAAGCGTGACCACGCCGCCCCCGTTGCCCTCGTCAGCTGCCGCGCACAGCGACACGCTCGACGTCTACGTGATTCCGCTCGGCCCCGATCGATACGAGCTCTTCTGCGAGCGGCAGGCGAGCGAGGATGCGCCGATGCCCGATGCGGCCGGCCAGGGCCTCTGGGCCCGGATGATCCAACGCTTCGGTGTCATGCTGCGCGCCGCCGAGGATCGCGAGGAGGGACGCGCCGACACCGCGCCGGAGGGCGGCTGGCTGGGGCGGCTGCAGGTGCGGATGCTCGCCTGGGTGGCCCAGCGCATCGCAGAACAGCGGTTGCTGTGGCGCCTGCGCGGCACGGCGTACGTCGTCGCCCATCATCCCGACGACACGACCTTCGACGTCATCCTGCCGATGGCCCACCGGCTGCTGCGCCACGAGTACGAACGCCACCGGCGATGGCTGGTCGTGGACACCGTCCTCCTCGTGGCCTCGGGCGTGCTGACCCTCGTGCCGGGACCGAACCTGTTGGCGTACATCTTCGCGTTTCGCGTCGTCGGTCATTGGCTGTCGATACGCGGTGCGACCAACGGCCTGCACGTGGCGCAGTGGCGTGGGCGGCCCTGCCCGCCGCTCGCCCGCCTGCGCGGCGTCGAGCAGCTCGACCCGCAGGTCCGGACAGAGCGCGTCCAGACCGTGGCGACCGAGTTGAACCTCGAACAACTGCCGCCGTTCGTCGAGCGGATGATTCGACGCTGACGGGCGGTCACACTTACAATCCACTCACGTGAAGCTGCGCGACCTGGCCACGCGCCTCGACTGCCGACTGGATGGCGACGGCGACGTGGACATCGTCCGCGTCGCCGGCATCGCCGACGCCGGCCCCGGCGATCTCACCTTCGTCGCCAACGGCAAGTACCAGAAGGGGCTCGACGCGACCCGCGCCTCCGCCGTGATCCTGCGCGATGACGGCGGCGCCGCGCCCTGCGCCGCGCTTCGCGCCCGCGATCCCTACCTGGCGTTTGCCCGTGCGGTGGGCCTCTTCGCGCCGGACGACCGGCCCGCGCCCGGTGTGCACGCGTTCGCGGCGGTGTCGCCCGACGCCTCCATCGGCGCGGACGTGTCCATCGGCCCTTTCGTGGCTGTCGGCGCCGGGGCGTCGATCGGCGCGCGAACGGTGGTGCACCCGCACGTCACCATCGGGCCGGGAGCGATCGTCGGCGACGACTGCATCATCCACGCCCACGTTTCCGTCCGCGAGCGGGTGCGTCTCGGGCACCGCGTCGTCCTGCAAAACGGCGTGGTGGTGGGTGCCGACGGGTTTGGATTCGTCAAGAGAGCCGACGGCTCCTACGAAAAGATTCGGCAGGTGGCCGCCGTGGTCATCGAGGACGACGTGGAACTGGGCGCCAACACCACGGTGGACCGGCCGGCGGTCGGGGAGACCCGCATCAAGGCCGGGGCCAAGATCGACAACCTCGTACAGATCGCGCACGGCGTGGTCGTCGGCCGGAACGCCGTGCTGGCCGCGCAGGTCGGCGTGTCCGGGAGCACGGTGATCGGCGACAACGTCATGCTGGGCGGACAGGTGGGCGTCGGCGGTCACCTGACACTGGGTGAGGGCGCGGTGGCCGTGGGCCAGTCCGGCGTGACCAATTCCCTGGCACCCGGCGAGCAGGTCGCCGGTTATCCGGCGATCGAGCGCCGCGGGTGGCGGCGGTCGTCGGTCATCTTCAAGCATCTCCCCGAGTTGGTGCGGCGGCTGGAGACGTTGGAGCGCCGTGTCGCCGAACTCTCGCGCTCGGGTCCGGAGGACATCTCATCGTGATTCGATGGGTCATGTTGGCCTGCGCAATGCTCGGCCCGGGGCTTCCGGCCGTGGCGCAGACGACAGCGCCTCGAGACAGCCCAGGGTTCCAGATCTTTCCTCGGTACGACTTCCACCTCACGGCCGAGCACCTGGCGCACGACGACCCGCGCTACGTCTGGGATATGAACTACGGCGGGGAAGTCGACCTGTTTGGATACCGCTCGACCCGGCTCACCTTCGTCGCCAACTACCAGGCCGTGCTCGGGGAGCAGATGTGGGAATTCGACCCGAATCAGGGAAACTACATCGTCGCGGGCTCGTTGACGACGGTGATCGGCGGTGTCGAGGCCGGTCCCACCTTCTACCATCAGTCGCGGCACCTCAGCGATCGCGCCAAGAATTTCCCCGTCGACTGGAACATGTTGGGAGGGCGGGTCGCCAAGCACATCGAGCAGGGCGCCGGTACCGTCGACCTTCGCGTCGATCTGCGGCGGTCGATCGTGCAGACCTACGTCGACTACCAATGGGAGCTGCACGCAGGAGGACGGGGCCAGTACCGCCTGCATCCCCATCTGGCGCTGGTGGGTGGCGGCTTCCTGCGACGCCTGACCGTCGATGGCAGCCGTGGGCGCGGCACGCAGACCGGTGGTCGAATGGACGGCGGCGTGCGGATCGAGGGCATCAAAGGCGCCGTCGAGTTCTTCCTGGCCATGGAGCGTCGCATCGACCCGTATCCGCTCGAGTTCGGCACCGAACGCTGGACCAGCGTGGGCATGCGTTTCGTGAGCCGCTGACGTGGCCGCCCGGGATGACCCGGTGACTGCGATCGGCCGCCTTCGCAAGGGCTGCCAAGCTGCGATAATCAAGCCACCTGTCATGACCGAGCGCCTGTCTCTCCGGTTCCTCCGTCTTCGGCGTCCGATGGTCCGGACGTCATTGGTGTGGACGGCGGCGGCGCTGACCGTCGGCGCAGTGGTGGCGCCCCTGTGGGCCGCGGTCAGACCGCCGAAGCTGCAGTACCAGATGGCCACGCTGGCCAACGGGCTGCGCGTGATCCTATCGGAAGATCACTCGACACCGATCGTGCACATCTCGCTCGTCTACCACGTCGGCTCGAAGAACGAGCGCCCCGGCCGCACCGGCTTCGCCCACTTCTTCGAACACATGATGTTCAAGGGCTCGAAGAACGTCGAGCCCGAGTCGCACACGTCGATCATCGCCGGGGTCGGCGGGCGCAGCAACGCCTACACCACCGAGGACGAGACGGTGTTCTGGCAGACGCTGCCGGCCCAGTACATGCCGCTGGTGCTGTGGATGGAAGCCGACCGCATGGCGACGCTGCGCATCGACGACGAGGCGTTCAAGCGCGAGCGCGAGGTGGTGAAGGAAGAACGCCGCATGCGGATCGAGAGCCAGCCCTACGGACGGCTCTCCGAGATCATCTACGACCACGCGTTCACGACGCATCCCTACAAGCATCCGACCATCGGCTCGATGGCGGATCTCGAGGCCGCAACCGTCGAGGACGTCCGCGAGTTCCACCGCACCTTCTACGTACCGGAGAACGCCACGCTGACGCTCGTCGGCGACTTCGACACCGCGCAGGCGCTGCAGTTCGTGACCCAGTACTTCGGCCGCGTCGCGAAGGCCGTGCGGCCGGTGCCGCGCGACATCCCGCAGGAGCCGCCGCAGACGCGAGAGAAGCGAGCGGTGCTCGAAGAGGCCTGGCCGCTGCCGGCGGTGGTGGTGGCCTACCACATCACCTACGACGGCCATCCCGACTCGTATCCGCTGCACATCACGTCGAAGATCCTGTCCGACGGCCAGAGCGCCCGGATTCCCCGCAAGCTGGTCTACGAGAAGCGGCTGGCGCTGACGGCGTTCGGCACGGGCAACATCACCGAACAGCCGAACCTCTTCTACGCCGTGGCCATCGTGCAGCCGGGCCAGTCGCCCGAGGCGGCGGAGAAGGCGCTGATCGAGGAGTTCGAGAAGCTCAAGCAGGAAGCGGTGTCGGACGTGGAATTGCAGCGCGCCAAGAACCAGTTCGCGCGTGACTACATCGTCGGCCGCGAGTCCAACCAGGACAAGGCGCTGCAGCTGTCGCACGCGGCCGTCATCCACAACGACATCACGACCGCCGACGGCGAATTTGACATCTTCACCAGGGTGACGACGGCCGACGTGCAGCGGGTGGCGCGCACTTACTTCAACGATAGCAACCGGGTGGTACTGCACATCCTGCCTCGGGCGGGCGGGTCGAGGTGAACATGCGTGTCGTCGGCCCCAGCATCACGCTCATCGCCTGGGTGGCGCTGCTCTGCTCGTCCGTGGCGCGGGCCCAGATCGGCTCCGTGCTGGCCAACCCGGGCTGGCCCTCGGAACGGCCGCCCCGGCCCCTCCCGGCCCGGCAGGTGAATTTTCCACCGTTCGACGTCCGCACGCTCGACAACGGCATGCAGGTGCTGACGATCCTCCATCACGAGCAGCCCGCCATCACGGTACGGCTGATCGTCGGCGCCGGCTCGGCGCAGGATCCGCAGGCCAAGGGCGGGGTGGCCAATCTGGTGGGGCAGTTGCTCGACCAGGGCACCACGACACGCAGCGCAGAACAGATCGCCGACCAGATCGACACCATCGGCGGGTCGCTGGTGACGGGCGCGGGCGCCGACCTCACCTTCGCCAACGTGGTGGTGATGAAAGACTCCTTCGGCGCGGCCATGGATCTGCTGGCCGATGTCGTCCGCAACCCGGCTTTCGCGCCCGACGAGATCGACCGCCAGAAGCAGCAGGCCGTTTCGTCGCTCCAGGTGAGCGCGAACGATCCCGACTACCTGGCCTCGGCGGTCTTCGACAGGCTGGTCTACGGGGTGCACCCGTACGGCCTGCCAGGACAGGGCACGGCGGCAACGGTGGCCGGCATCACGCGCGACGACCTGCGGGCGTTCCACGCCGCGCATTTCGTACCCAACAACATGATCGTCGCCGTCGTCGGCGATACCACCACCGAGGAAGCCATCGCCCAGGTACAGCGTACGTTCGGCGCCTGGCCGAAGGGCACGCCGGCGCCGCTGACCGCGGTCGAGCCGCCGCCGCCGGCCCGGCGGGTCATTGCGATCGACAAGCCCGACTCCGTCCAGACCGAGATTCGCGTCGGCCAGTTGGCGATCCCCCGCAAGCACAAGGATTACCTGGCGTGGGACCTGGCGGTGCGGATTCTCGGAGGCGAGGGCGCCAACCGCCTGCACCGGGTGCTGCGCTCCGAACGCGGCCTGACCTACGGTGCACAAGCCGGGACCCAGGCCATGAAGCAGGCCGGCGACTACATGGCCGAAACCGATACGCGGACCGAGACCACCGGCGAGGCGTTGCGCCTGATGGTGGACGAGTTCGCGAAAATCGAGCGGCAGCGGATCTTCGAGCGCGAACTGGGGGACGCGCAGGCGTTCCTGGCCGGCAGCTTCCCGCTGACGATCGAGACCCCCAACGAGATCGCCACGCAAGTGCTGAACGCCGTCTTCTACGACCTGCCGGTCTCGGAGATCTCGACCTACCGTGACCGGGTGCTGGCAGTGACCGCGGCCGACGTGCAGCGCGTGGCGCGGGAATACGTCAAGTCCGACCTCTTGTCGATCGTCCTCGTGGGCAACGCCAGCGCGTTCGTGCCGCAACTGCGCGCCGTGGGCTTCACCGACATCGCAGTGATACCGATAGGCGAGCTCGACCTGATGTCGCCGGACCTGCGCCGGGACAGCCCCGGCCGGGGAGCCGGCGCTGCCACGTCCGAGCCTGTGGCGAAGGGCGGCTCGCCCGAAGCGAGCTCGCCACGCCCTTAGGCCTCCTCGGCGGGAGCCGTCGCTCCAGCCGGGATGAAGGCCGCGGCGACCGAGCCCACCCGCATATGCGCGTGATGATTGCCTGCGGTGAACCGTCCGGCGACCTGTATGCCGGTGCCCTCGCCGGCGAGTTGCGCACCCGCCGGCCGGACGTCGAGGTCTTCGGCATGGGCGGCGAACGCCTGCGCGCCGCCGGCGCCGATCTCGTAGCGCACTACGACGGCATCTCCGTGACCGGCCTGACCGAGGCCCTCAGCGTGGTGCCGCGCTCGTTGCGCGTGCTGCGAAAGCTGGTGAACGCGGCCATCGAGCGCCGGCCGGACGTCTTCGTGGCCGTCGATTTTCCCGACTTCAACTTCCGCCTGATGGCGCGGATGGCACGGCTCGGGATCCCGGTCGTCTACTACATCAGCCCGCAACTCTGGGCCTGGCGCGCCGGCCGGATGGCGACGATGCAGAAGCACGTGGCCAAGGTGCTGGTGATCTTTCCCTTCGAGCAGGCGATCTACGAGCGCGCCGGGGTGCCCGCGGAGTTCGTCGGCCATCCCCTCGTCGAGATGGCGCAAGCCGCCGTGGCCGGTCACGATCGTGCGGCCGTCCTGGAAGGCGTGGGGCTCGTGGCCGCCGCACCCACGGTGGCGCTGCTGCCGGGCAGCCGGCGAAACGAGCTGGCACGTCACGTCCCGGTGTTGGCAGCAAGCCTGCCGCTCATCGCGGCGGCGCAGCCGGGCGTGCAATTCCTCGTGGCCCGGGCGCCGCACATGGCGGACGAGGCGCTCAGGCCGCTGCTAGGGGCCGCCGCCGCCTGCCGGCGGCCAATCGCAGTCGTCGCCGACCGGACCGACGACGTGCTGGCATTCTCGGACGTGGCGATCACGGCGTCGGGCACCGCCACGGTCCAGTGCGCCATCCACGAACGGCCGATGGTGGTCATCTACAAGCTCTCGGCCCTCACCTATGCCCTGGGCAAGCCGCTCGCCAAGGTCGACATGTATGCCATGCCAAACCTAGTGGCGGGCCATCGCATCGTGTCCGAACTGATCCAGGACGGCTGCACCGCGCCGACGGTGGCCGCGGAAACGGTGGCGCTGCTGGCCGACCCCGTGCGCCACCGCGACGTGCGGCAAGCCCTCGGCTCGGTGCGCGATCGCCTGCACGTGCCGGGCGCCAGCGCCCGCGCCGCCGAAGC
>JADMIO011204720.1_pt1 | contig 11499 bp, 5 predicted proteins | sample 8958161 | NCBI WGS metagenome assembly JADMIO01 (sample SAMN16585339, study PRJNA669376) | soil metagenome | isolation source: Crop rotation soil | place: USA: Cullars Rotation, Alabama | collected 2011
GCCGGCAATTCCAGAACCGACACTCCATTTTATCCCGCTGGTTACGAAAGTGTCATCGCGGTCGCCTCCGTTGGAAATCGGGGCGAGCGCTCCAATTTTTCCAATTACGGCCCGCACGTCGATATCAGCGCCCCCGGCGAACAGATTCTTTCGACCATGCCCGACGGCCGCTACGATTTAGTCAGCGGCACCTCGATGTCCACGCCTCACGTGAGCGGCGTCGCTGCGCTGGTTTTGTCCCGCCACCCCGAATTCACTGCCCCCCAGGTCGCCACAATTCTCAAGAACACCGCCGATCCCATAACCAGTGATCGAGCAATTGGCCGCGGTCGCGTGAATGCTTATGCCGCAGTGCAAATTGAACTCCCCTTGCCAAACGCCATCCTGCGCGTTCCAGCCACAGTTTCCGGCCGCATCGACCTGCGCGGCACAGCCTCCGGCGATCATTTTCAACGCTACGCTCTTTACCATGGAGACGGCGCGCAACCAACCACCTGGACAGAAATCTTCAACGCCACCACCTCGGTGAACGACGGCCTCCTCTTCGGCGGTTTCGATACCTCCACCTTAAATGACGGTACGCACACCTTGAAGGTCGTCGTCTGGAACGACAACGGCCAATCCGCTTCCGACCTCGTCACGGTTCACGCCATCAACGTGCAAATTCTCTCCCCGCTCAGTTCCGATGTTCTCCGCTCAAGTGAACCGCTCGTCGTGCGCGGCACCGTCTTCGGCCAGGGCCGCCATTATGGAGTCTCTTTGAGCAAGGGCCTGAAGCAGACAAATTGGGTGACTACCGGCATCAGCCAGCCGACCACCGGCGAAGTGGTGAACGACATTCTCGCCACCATCGATCCCTCCGCCCTGACGCCCAACGAATTTCATTCCATCCGCCTGTCCGCCACGAACGCCGCTGGCCAGGTGCAAATCCACCGCGCCAGTTTTGTTTGGGCCGATAGCCGGCTGCGCCCGGGCTTTCCCATTCACCTCGCGTTCGAGGGTGAATTTCCATTTGAAGATTGGCGGCAAACAAAAGTCGTCGATCTCGACGGCGACGGCCACAAGGAAATCCTTCTCGTCGATCACGGCAACAGCGAAGGCAAAATTGCCCGGCTTCTTGTCTATCACGATGACGGCACCTTGGCGTGGAGCCGCGAGTTGAACGGCGAAGAGCCCTATGCCGATGTGCCGACGGTAGGCGACATCAACGGCGACGGCATCCCTGAAATCTTTGTCGATGTCGGCCCCACGCTCTACGCGTTTACAAATACCGGCGAAAACTTGCCAGGCGCCTGGCCATTAACTTTAGGCTCCCGCCGACTCGGCAAAGTCATCGCTGATCTCGACGGCGACGGCAAAAATGAATTGATCGCTTTGGCCAATTCACCAGCCCCGAATTCCGACGGTTCCTTAAGCTTGACAGTTTACGACGGACTTGGTTTGACCCTCCAACGCTGGCCGATTTCCAACTGCGCCTCGACGAATCTCACGCAAAGAAATTTCCCGGTCGTCGCCAATCTTGACGCCGGTCCGGGCCGGGAAATTGTCATCGCGGCCAAGTGCTTTGGCGTTTCACTTTACGGAATGAGTCATCCGGAGGGCGCCATCTGGAATACGGAATTAACCGGCGTTGCGCTCACCTCTCCCGTCGTAGGCGACGTCGATAACGATGGCAAAAACGACATCGTCATCGCCACCTCGAGCCCTGAGGCTGGAGTCCCCGCCGGCGTTTTTCTTCTGAACAACAAAGGCGAAGTAAAACCCGGCTGGCCGGTTCTCTCCGACGATTCATTCGAAACATCCCCTGTCCTCGGCGACATCGATGGCGACGGCAAATTGGAAATCTGTGTGCCCGGCAGTCGATCATACAGGTTGCACCTCCTTGAAGAAGACGGCTTCGAGGCCGTGGGTTGGCCCGTTAGTGTCGGGTTGATCGGCGCGTCGAGTTACGCGTCCTTCGCCGACATCACCGGCGATTCCATTCCGGAAATTGTTTTCACTGGCCCTGGCTATATGGAATTCGCCATTTGGGATGCCGATAAACAATACGTCGGCGGCGTTTTCGCCTGGGATCGATTTGGCCAAAAAATTCCTTTGAGCGGCATTTATCCATCAATCCCAATCGAATCCAGCGCCTCGGCGGGTTATTGGAAATCGGCCGCATTGAGCATCACTGATCTGGATGGAAACGGAAAACTCGATTTAATCGCGACCTCAATTGACGAGGGCAACTACGAGCCCCTCGACGGAGGCGACTCATATTATAAACGACGCAGCAGCATTTACGCGTGGGAGCTAAACACGCCCGTCACCCAAATCCATTCCCCCTGGGTCGATTTCCAACACGCCCCCGACAACAACGGATTCCTGCCCAGCGAAATCCCTCCGCCTCCTATCATCGAGCTGCTTCAGATTCCCGATCAAATCGTTGCCGTCGGGCATGCCTTCCAACCCATTCCGCTAAATCAATATCTGCTTTACTCAGGCGTCACCGTCCCCACCTTGCATTGGTCCGCCTCCGGCCAGTCGCAATTGCTCGTGCAAATTGATAACGACGGCGTCGCCACCATCTCCGCGCCTTCACCCATCTGGCAAGGGTCCGAACGAATCACCTTCACCGTCACCGACAACGCTACGTTCACCCTGTCAACGAACGCGCTGTTCGAAGCCCGCCTCAATTTCTTCCCGCCCATCGCCCTAGAAGATCATGCGTCGATTGCTGAAGACGAAGTGGCCATCATCGACGTCCTGGCCAATGACACCAATCCCGGCGGCGGTGCTTTAACCATTGAAGCCACCACTCCCCCCGCGCACGGCCAGGCCGCGCTGACCGACGATGGAAGAATTCAATACACGCCCGAGACGAATTATTTTGGCGCCGATTCCTTTTCCTACATCATCCGAAACGCCATTGGCGCCAGCACCCTCGGCTTGGTGAATATTGAAATCTCTTCGCAAAATGACGCGCCCGCCGCGGTCGATGATCGCAGCCTCGCTCTCGAAGATCGGGGCGTAACCATCGACGTGCTCGCCAACGATTTCGACGCCGATGGCGATTCCATTCAGATCACCGACGTCACCCAGCCCTCCAACGGCGTCACGGTTGTAACCGCGCAAAACAAAATCTTTTACCAACCGCAATCAGCCTTTCACGGCACCAATATTTTCAACTACACCATCACCGACGGCAAGGGAGCCACCTCGATCGGCCACGTCACTGTCGTTGTTCGCGCGCTGAACACCGCGCCCGTCGCCAAGCCGCAGGACATCGTGATGAACCGCAACAACACCAAGGATATTATTTACCTTGGCGAAGATTTGGACGGCGATCCGCTCACCTTCCGAATCATTCAGCCGCCTGCCCACGGCGATTTATTTTCCTATCCCACACTTGGAAGTTATGTGCCGCTCAAAGGTTTTTCCGGGACCGACTCGTTTTCTTATAAAGCGACCGATGGCTTCCTCGAAAGCGCCGAAGCGATCATCAATATCACCATCCTCGACGCCAACAATCCGCCCACCGTGCGTCCTTTGGCCGTCACCACCCGCGTCAATCAAGCGGCTAATTTCTCCATTGATGCCTCGGATTTGGACGATGATCCCATTACCTTCGAATTGGTCGAGCTTCCCAAGAACGGCATCGTGAGCGGCGCCAGCTCGAATTATGTTTACACGCCCAACTTGGATTATCTCGGCAAAGATGAATTCTCCATTCGCGTGTCCGATGGCCGCGACTCCACCGTCAGCAAGATTTCCATTCAAACCACCGACAAGAACACCGCCCCCGGCGCGAATCCCAAGCAAATAAAAACCGAACCCAACACTGAAATTTCCTTCGCTCTCACCGGCGCCGATGCCGAATCCGACCCGCTCCATTTCACCTTGTTGGGAAACCCGAAACATGGATCACTCACCGGCTCCGCTCCTTTCCTGGTTTATCATCCCGATCTGAATTACCTGGGGCCGGATCGATTCTTCTTCACCGTGAACGATTCGGAATTCACCAGCGACCCCGCTCCGGTCACGATCTCGGTCAGTGTGAAAAACACCGTTCCTTTCGCCGCCGATCAAACTGTCGTCGCCACAGCTCTCGGCCCCGTCGCCGTGAAGTTGAACGTCAAAGATGCTGAGAACGATCCTCTCGAAGCCGTGATCCTCAAAGGCCCGCGCGGCGGCCGCCTCAGCGGTTCCGGCACGAATTTCATTTACACACCCGGCCCTGGTTTCACCGGCGCCGACACCTTCTCGTACAAAGCGTGGGACGGGCACAATTACGGCAATGAAGCCAGCGTGCGCATCGAGCGAAACATCGTTCAAACGCCACCGCCCGTTTTCAACGGCATCCAGGTTACCGACGGCGGCCAATTGCAATTAAGTCTCACCAACAAATTGGGCCAATCCTTCCGCATCGAATCTTCGACTAACCTGAAAGATTGGAAACTGGTGACCACCGCCGTGAGTCCCGGCACATTTCTTTTCACCCTTCCTGTCACCGACAGCCAAATCTTCTTCCGCGCCATCAACCAATAATTCACGTCCCCTCTGGAAAAATCCGCCACCCGGCGTAGATTCATCCCATGAGCGGGGCCAAACTCGATCAAAAGGGAGTGATCGTTACCTGTCGCAGTTGCCAGGCGCGCAATCGAATCACCTACGAAAAACTGGCGGAACAAAATCGCTGCGGCCAATGCAAATCCACATTAGCGCCGCCCGATGAACCCATCGATGTCCGCTCCGAAGCCGAATTCCACGCCGTCACCCGCCAATCCGCTCTGCCCACACTCGTGGACTTTTGGGCCCCCTGGTGCGGCCCCTGCCGCGTCGTCGCTCCCGAACTCGCCCGCATCGCCAGCGCCAACGCCGGCCAAATCCTTGTCATAAAAACCAACACCCAGGACCATCCCGCCCTCGCGAATGCTTTCCAAGTCATGTCCATCCCCGCCCTCGCCATCTTCTACCAAGGCCGCATCCTCGCCCGCACCGAAGGCGCCCGCCCCGCCCCCGAAATCCAACGCTTCCTCGACCAATCCCTAGTCCCAGCCAGTCACACAAGGTAGGGCTCGCTGTCCCCAGCGAGCCGCGTGCGCACCCAAACGGCGCTCACACCCCCCACTCCCAAACTTCCACCACGCCCAAAAAATCCCGCCAGGTTTTGGACTGCGCGCGCTCTGCGCCGCTTTAGATGCCGCACGAACTAACCCTTCCATCTCCACCTCCCCACAACTCAATCAATCTCCCAAACCCTTCCCGCCCCAGTTACTCCCAACACCAAAATAAATCCCAACCAACCCAACCAACCGCCTCCCAATTTTAAGTTGGTTCCACTTTTGTATTTCTTCCATGCCCTCCTCCTCTCCTTCCCACCTTCGCGCCCTTCGCGGTCTTTGCGTTTAATTCATTTCCTAAAATCAGGATGATTGACCACGACCTTTGAAGCCCCTGCTTCACAAGCAGAACACTGATCGGTTGCAGGACCAGTCGAAGCGAGCATATGCCAGCTTAGATGAGTTCGTAAGACGAGATCAAACGCAAAGATACAGTGTTGGATTTCAAGACCTTTTGGGATTGAAAGTCAGCGCCTGCGGCGTAAGATTCTGATGCACTGAAACTGGAGGGGGACAAGGACTTTGGTCTTTGATCATGCTTTGTCTTCCTTCAAATTTCTTGGGTTTGTTTTTCGGCTGCTTTCTTGGTTTTCCATTCCGCATTAAAGGGCTTTTGATTCTTGCGCACTCCGAAAGCCAGGCGCAGCAGGTGATGCATGGCCGCGGCGATGATCTGCATTTTGCGTTTGCCAGCGACGGTCCAGCGGATGGACTTTTGTTGGATCAGTGGATTGAAGCGCAGGGCGGCCACGGCTGGAAAGTAAAGGGCTTTCAATTTGGTATTGCGCGCCCCTCTCCACAGCTTGTGAACAGTTTTTAGCGGCTCATAGGCTATCGTTGGTTTCGAATTGATGTCCCCGCTCAATCTAGTAATGTCATGGTATGAGCGAAGCGGAACTGTTTCAGAAGTTGGAGACGCTGACGCCTGATGCATTAGAGCGGGTCGCGGAGCGCATTACGATTTTGCAAGGTGCGCAAGAGCGGGACGAGCTGACGCCCTACGAAAGATCGATTTTCGAAAAGCGAATGGCGGTTCTCGAGCGCGACAAGGATAGGGGAGAATCTTGGCCAGTCGTTCGTGAACGGGTTATGGCGAAACTCAAAAAGTGACGCCCTCGAACGTCCACTCGTATTGACTCACCACAAAATGTTACCGAAGGACTCCCCCCTTTGAGGGGTCGTTGACTCAAAATGGATGTTACCGAAGGCATGCAGCTTTTTGAAGCGATTAAGAAGGGTCTTTCTCCGGCAAGTTAGAACGGAGCCGGAGCGGCTCTGTGAGCCTTAGCTCGCCGCTCCGGCGGCTCCGTCCTTTGATGCCCGTCTGCCCGCCAGGAAAATGCGTTTGAGTTTTTGCTGGATGCGCTGGCGTAGCTTCACCGGGTTCAGTCCGGCCCGGATCGCCCGCAGTTTTTCTTTCTCAGCCGCGCTGACTTCGGGCGACTCCAACAGGCGCGCATAGGGCGTGCGCGGCTGCTCGTAACGCTTCACATATTTGGAGCCGACTTTCTTTTTCTCGATCAGCTTGAAGGTCGGACAGAAGAAGTTCACCCACCAATGCCACTCGTTTTCATACAGGTCATTGAGCAGCGGGACCATTTCCGGTTGGTCCAATCGCTCGTAGCCCAGCAACTGGCGCACCGCCGTCCAATTCTTTTGTTCGATGTGCGCGTTGTCGTTTTTATGATAGGGCCGCGAGCGGGTGAACTGCACCGGCCGCGGCCGCTGGGAGTAGTGCTTCCAAAGCGCGTGGTTGAGGAATTCGCTGCCGTTGTCGCAATCAAAGGCCAGCCAGGGGAAGGGCGACTCTTCTTCAGCGGCCTGCAATTGCTGGTGAATCGCGCTGTGGCCTTTGTTCCACACCGCCCGGCCTTGCGTCCAGCCGCTGACAATATCCGTGAAGGTCAACGTCCAGACAAAATCCCCGGCCAGAGAATTTCCACAATGGGCCACGGTGTCGGCTTCCAAAAAGCCTACCCGCACAATGTCCTCACTGCCGGTGCGGATCGGAATGTGTTTCTTGAGCAGAGAACCTGGTTTAGTCCCGCTCCGTCGTTGGCGGCCCAGACGAGCCCGGCTGGGCGCCAACAGCCGATCCATCGTGGCCGGGCTCATGGCCAACACCTGGTCCCGCGCCGCCAGGGGAGCTTTGAAAAACGGCAGCCAGTCTGGCGCGGCCTCTTTGAGCCGCTTGGAACACATCTGATCGCTGCACAGCCAAAACTCCTTGAGCAAGGCCAGAGCTTGCGGCCCATACCGCGGTTTGCGCCCGGCTTTCTTTTTGGGCCGGCCCCGCTGATTTAACAGCCGCACCGCGTGCTTGCGATGATAGCCGCAGTTTAAACAGAACTCCTCCAGGATGCGCGACTTGTGAGGACGGCCCGCTCGCTGATAACGGCCCCGGATTTTCTCCAGATATTCCCGCCGACTTTGCAGACTCATAACGCAATTTTGCTCGGTAACACCAATTATGAGTCAACGACCGGTTTGAGCTCCGCCATCCCGCGCCCCTTCGGTAACATTATTTGTGAGTCAATTCGCACTTTCGGTCGGTGGCCGAGGAGGATTTGTTTCTTGCATCGTTGCATTACGATCAGGGAGTTCCCGGATTGGGATGGGTTTTCTTCAAAGAGGTCGATTCCGCTGTTGAACGCGTCGTCGTAAATCCCAGTGTATTTCGCGTGATCGATAAACAATTGAAACTTCGCAAAGTTCGGTTAAAGCGATTTCCCTACGCGATCTATTTCACAATTGAAGCATCTGAAGCGTTTGTGCATGACGTCATCCATTCAGGACGCGATACTGGCTTCCTACCGGAGCGAATGAAGTAGTTGAGGCGCGGACTTGCGCGCGCGGAAGTTCAGAACGTAAATTGGACGCATGTCGCATGCGGACTTTGTTCATCTCCATCTCCACACCGAGTATTCATTGCTCGATGGGGCCTGCCGGTTGGACAAATTGATGGACCGCGCGCACGAGTTGAAGTTCCCAGCGTTGGCCATCACCGACCACGGCGTGCTTTATGGAGCGATCGATTTTTACCAGGCAGCGCGGAGCAAAGGAATAAAGCCGATCATCGGCTGCGAAGTGTATGTGGCGCCGGGGAGTCGCCTCGAAAAGAAAAGCAGCTCCGGCGGAAAAGACGTTTACAATCATCTGGTTTTGTTGGCCAAAGATGAGGAGGGCTATCGCAATTTGGTGAAGCTCGTTTCCGACGCGCATTTGAAAGGTTATTATTACAAGCCCCGCATCGATAAAGAGATTCTAGAAGCGCACAAGGAGGGGCTGCTAGCGTTATCTGGCTGTTTGGCCAGCGAAATTCCCCAAGCGATTATCAACGATGATTTGGAAGCGGCCCGGCGCGGGATCGATTGGTTTAAGCAAACGCTCGGGCCAGAGAATTTCTATCTGGAATTGCAAAATCACGGGATCGCGGAGCAGGCCAAAGTAAACAAATATTTAATTCCCTGGGCCAAGGAGTTTGGTCTGAAATTGGTGGCGACCAACGATGTGCATTACGTGGAACGCGGTCACTCGCACGCGCATGATTGTCTGATTTGCATCGGCACCCAGAGCCAACTGGCGGACTCAAAGCGGATGCGTTACGTGCCGGAGCAATTCTATCTCCGCTCGTTAGAGGAGATGCAGGCGCTCTTTCCCGAAATGCCAGAGGCGCTAAAAAACACACGCGAGGTCGAGGAGAAATGCAACGTCACCATTGAATTTGGAAAATTACATTACCCCGTCTTTCATCCACCAGAAGGCTTCACACGCGAAGGACTTTTGCGGGTGCAACTGGCCGAAGGATTAGCCCGCCGCTACGGACTGGTCGCGGAGGCGAAAGGCGAAGAGTTCATCGTCTCCGGCCTGAGCGATGCACGTCGGTTGCCTACCTTTAAAGCTCCAGAGGGAACCACTGAAGCATTCACCGATCTCAAAGATCCCGCTGTGGCCGAAGCGGTCAAAGCAGTGATGGATCGCTTGCAAATGGAATTGAAGGTGATCGAGAAGACCGGATTCATCAGCTACTTCCTGATCGTTGGCGATTTTGTCCAATACGGGCGCAGCAAAGGCATTTCCTGCGTGGCGCGCGGTTCAGCGGCAGGTTCCATTGTCACTTTCTTGCTCGAAATTTCGAACGTCGATCCGATTCGCTACGGCTTGCTCTTCGAACGCTTTTTGAATCCAGAACGCGTCAACCCGCCCGATATCGACATCGATTTCGCCGACGACCGCCGTGCCGACGTCATCGAATACGTGCGCGCCAAATATGGCCGCGAATCCGTCGCGCAAATCATCACGTTCGGCACGATGGGAGCGAAGTCGGTCGTGCGCGATGTCGGTCGCGTCATGGGGTTGAGTTTCGGCGAGACAGATCGTTTGGCGAAGATGGTGCCGGCGGAACTGAAGATGGATTTACAAAAAGCTCTCAAGCAAAATCCAGAATTCAAAGCGGCCTACGAATCAGAAGAAGTGACCCGCGAGTTAGTCGATACCGCCTTCGTTCTTGAAGATATCACGCGCAACTCCTCCGTGCACGCGGCCGGCGTAGTGATTGGCGATCAACCCCTGGAAAATCTCCTGCCGCTAAAACAGGACGAAGACGGAACAATCGTCACCCAATACGCCATGAATCCAGTCGGCGATCTGGGTTTGTTGAAGATGGATTTCCTCGGCCTCAAAACGCTGACCGTGATTCGCAATACCTGCGAATTGGTCAAGGCTGTGAAGGGCATTGAAGTTCCCATCGACAATTTGCCTCTCGATGATGCGAAGACTTACGACCTCCTAAACAAAGCCAATACCGTCGGTGTGTTCCAATTGGAATCCGGCGGCATGCGCGATCTGTGCCGAAAGTTCCAGATTTCATCCGTCGAACATATCACCGCGCTGATTTCCTTATATCGCCCGGGGCCGATGGAACTCATTCCAGAATTCATTAAGCGTCGGCACGGCGAAGTGAAAATCGAATACGAGCATCCTCTGCTCGAAACGATCACCGCGGAGACCTACGGAATTCTGATTTACCAGGAACAAGTGATGCAAGCCGCGCAGGCGCTAGCCGGCTACACCCTAGGCGGCGCCGATTTGCTCCGGCGCGCCATGGGGAAAAAGAAGGTTGAGGAAATGCAAAAGGAGCGCGCCAAGTTCGTAAAAGGCGCCGCCTCCGTGAACAAAATTCCCGAGAAACAGGCGAACGAAATTTTTGATTTGCTCGAAAAATTCGCCGGCTACGGCTTCAACAAATCCCACGCCGCCGCCTACGCAATTGTCTCGTATCAAACCGCATATCTAAAGGCGAATTACCCCGTCGAGTTCCTGAGCGCCATGCTCACGAACGACATGGGCGACACCGACAAAGTCAGCATCCTCATCAACGAAGCCCGCACCTTCGGCGTCGAAGTTTTGCCGCCCGATGTGAATGAATCCCTCGTCGCCTTCGCTCCCGCCCGCGGTGGAACCGTCATTCGCTTCGGCCTCGCCGCCATCAAAGGCGTCGGCGAAGTAGCCGTGCAGAATATCTTGAGAGCCCGCGACGAAGGCGGCCCCTTCAAGAGCCTTGCCGACGTTTGCGATCGCGTGGACGGACGCACCGTAAATAAGAAAATTCTTGAAGCCCTCGTGAAGTCGGGCGCCTGCGATTGCTTTGGCGAAACCCGCGCCAGCTTGTTCGCCGCCATCGAACGCACCCTCGCCCGCGCCGCCAGCAACGCCCAGGACCGCCAGCGCGGCCAATCCTCGCTTTTCGACATGCTGAACGATGGTGGCTCCGCTCGCGCTGCGAGCGGAGGAGCTTCCGCCGAAGAGAAAATCGCCAAACTACCCGAATGGCCGCAAAACGAACTGCTCGCCAACGAAAAAGAGCTTTTAGGATTCTACGTCACGGGCCATCCGCTGACGCCCTTCGTCCCGTTGCTGGAGAAATTTGCCCTGACCAATTCCAAAACCGCCGCCGATCTGCCCCCCCGCACCATGACCCGCATCGGCGGCTTGATCTCCGCCGTCCAACAAGGCATCTCCAAAAAATCAAACAAGCCCTACGTCATGATCACCTTGGAGGATTTGCACGGAACCATCCAAATCCTCGCGATGAACGAGAATTACGACAAATACCGCGAACTCTTCGTCGTCAACAAAGCCATCCTTGTCATCGGCGAAGTCAACAACAGCGAAGACCGTCCCAAAATTTTCCCATCCGAAATGATGGCCCTCGAAGACGCCCCCAAAAAATTCACCAAACAAGTCACCCTCCGCTTGCAAGCCGCCCATTTCACCCCCGAACGTCTGGACGAAGTCCATCGCCTCATCTCCGCCTACCCCGGCAAAATCCCCCTCTTCCTCTGCATCAAACAACCCACCGGCGAAGCCATCTTCATCCAAACCCACGAACGCT
>JADMIO011367317.1_pt1 | contig 11497 bp, 11 predicted proteins | sample 8958161 | NCBI WGS metagenome assembly JADMIO01 (sample SAMN16585339, study PRJNA669376) | soil metagenome | isolation source: Crop rotation soil | place: USA: Cullars Rotation, Alabama | collected 2011
GCCAGAATCGTGCGGAAGCCTTGCGCCGATCCCGGGTCCTGTCGCGAGAAGAATTGCAATTCATTCATCCGCTCCAGGTCGAACACAAGCGCGCCTTCGCTGCCATAAATCTCAAATGTGTTTCGATTCTTACGCCCCTGGGCAAATCGCGTGGCCTCAAACGAACCCACAGCACCGTTGGCGAATTCGACCATCATCAGCGACGCATCCTCGACTGTAACCGCTCCGCGAGCCGGCGCGCCAGCGGTTCCCGCAATGAACGCTGTGGCTTCTTCGCTCGGCAACGGGCGTTCCTTGATGAAACTGGCAGTGAGACACGATACGCTCTTAATGTCGCCGACAAGATAATGCGCGAGATCCACGCTATGAGAATTGAGATCGTTGTGGGGACCGCTGCCTGCCGTTTCTTTTCGCAATTGCCACGTGAGCGGAAAATTTGGATCCACGATCCAATCCTGCTGATAAGCTCCGCGCCAATGGAAGATACGGCCTATCTTCCACTCGTCGATTAGCTGCTTTGCGAAACCCACCGCTGGCGTCCGGCGGTAATTGTGGTTTAGAAAGTGAACCACGCGCGCGTTTTCCGCCTCGCGAAGCATCGCTTCGGCCTCAGCGACACTGAGGGCCATGGGCTTTTCACAGAACAGGTGCTTGCCTGCCCGGGCTGCGGCAATGGCAATATCGTGATGGAGGTATTGCGGCACCGAAATGTCCACGACGTCCACGTCGTCGCGCGCGATCACCTTTTGCCAATCTGTCTCGATATGTTTCCATCCCCAATTATCCGCAAATGCGCGAAGCGCTTTCTCGTTACGGCCGCATGCTACTTGCAGCACGGGCCGTAGCGGAAGGTTGAAGAAATGCCCGGCCTGGAGCCAGGCGTTGCTATGGGCCTTGCCCATGAAGTTATAGCCAATGATGGCGATGCGGAGTTCCTTTTTTGCGGACATGGTTGATTATTTCAAACTGGCGGCCACGGTTTTCAGATGACGGATGCTTTCTTCGATCATCTCCTCCTCACGTTCGGCGTATTCGGGATGGGGCATGTCGCTCTCGAAAGCGAGGAAGCCCTTGTATCCTTCGTCCTTGAGCACCTGGGCTATTTTGTCGATCTCAATCAATCCCTTCCCCGCGGCGACGCACGAAAAGTAATACCACTCGCGCACACCTACACCTTTCACAGGACGAATATCCTTAACGTGGGTGGCATACACGTGGCGCGCCAGCTTCCGCGCGGCCTCAACGGGGTCATCCAGCACACGAAGAAAATTTGCCGTATCGAGGTTGATGCCAAAATACTCGGAGCCGACCTGTTGGATGAGCCAAAGGATTTCGTCTGAGTTGTAATCGATATGGTTTTCCACGGCGAGGCGGATGCCGTGCTTCGAGGCTATCTCGGTCGCCTCGCGAAACCATTCGGCAAGAACGCGCAACTGCGGCTCATGTGGCGCGAAGCGGAACATAAGGCTGCTGCCCACGACACGCATCACGCTGGCCCCGATCACTTTGGCATGTTCGATATGAGCGATCATTTCATTCTTCGCCTTGAGGCTCCCGCCTGCTTCAAGCCCGTCGGGGTGTCCCCACGCATAAACACGGTCGAATCCCAGAGAATCGAGTTTGCTCCTCAATTGCGTCAGGTATTTCGACCCGAACTCCGGGAAGAAACAGGATTCCAGGGAAACGCCATCACAACCAAGCGCTTTCGCGCGATCCAGGAACGAGTCCATGGTATATGGCCGCGCCGCCGGCCTTTGCATGGGATACACTTCTCCAAAAAAGCGGTGGTAACAGTAAGAATCTATGCCGACTTTCATGATGGCGACATTAGTAGCAAGGGCGTCCCCCTGTCAAAATGAACTCGATGGCAAATAACTTATACAACCGCGTCGATAGAATACAGATCTTGGAAAATGCCCAGAGCGGTTTGAAATCCGGTTTTGATTTCGACCTGCAGCGCTTTTCCGCGCCTTACTGTCGTGGCGTCAATCGCCCCCATCGCCAGCGCGCGTCATACTTTCCGTTGCCGATCAAAACCGGATCCCCCAATGCCGCACTTCCATCCGGGGCAACTCCAGGATAGAATTGAAAGCCGATCGTGCTGACTTTTACGGCCTGAGAATGGCCATCTGCAAAAGCAGAAACCGTCCTCCCCATGTGGCGATTAATTACCCGGTAAGGATTATTCATTGCATAATCCGGGTGAGATGGAGTTAGAAAATAAAGCACCTGGGCTCCCGGAATTTCAAACCACTTGTCCGGGTCTTTTTCGGCAGGGTTGTTGACTTTGCCGGCATCGGCGAAAGCAACGGTGTCGCTCGGCCGGGTCACATACGACAGCTTGAGTTGTTTGTCCGTCCAGGGGGAATAGCTCAATTCGACATGATTATATCCAATGCCAAAATTGCCTTGCCCGACTGGCGAATAAGGCGGCGTGGGAACTCCTTTGATGTTGCTCCCGACCACGCTGGGACAATCAATAACGTGCCGGGCCTGGATGTACTGGCGTTCCAGATCCGGCCACCAGATAGTTCCGCTACCCACCACGAATTGGTTGGTGTTTGCGTAATTATACCCTGGTGGTCCAACGGCTTCGAGAGGCGAAGTTATATCTTCGTTGTCTCCCGCATAAAGCACGTAGGCAAGACCTATCTGCCGGCCATTGCTCAAACATTGGGTGGCCTTTGCCTTTTCCTTAGCCCTGGCAAGAGCCGGCAACAACATCGCCGCAAGAATTGCGATGATGGCAATGACCACAAGCAATTCAATGAGCGTGAAGCCGTAGCAACCAGCCATGCGAGGCTTGGCTCTCAAGGTCATAAGGTGAGAAAACATTAGCACATAGACACCCCGGTACCAAATGAACTAGGCGGCAAAGAATTTATACAATTACGTCAAGGCCTGAGCCGAATTGTATAATTTCTTTGCGGCATCGGTCATTGGATGAGCCGCCCAGAGCCGGTATAGTCAACCAATGAAGAGTTCCGTTATCGGCATAGGGATCATCGGAACGGGCCGTGCTGGAATGATTCATGCCCGCAATTTCGCCCGGCTGGTTCCTGGAGCGCGTCTCGTCGCGATTTCCGATCCAGTACCCGCGGCACGGGCCACGGCCAAAACCGAACTGGAGGAAATCGTCGATTACGCTGACTACCGCGAAGTGCTCGATAACCATTCTGTCCACGGCATCGTTATTGCCGCGCCCACAGCACTTCATCGAGAGATCGCCGTCGCGGCAGCGGAAAAAGGAAAACATATTTTCTGTGAAAAGCCCATGGCGATGCATATTGCAGAATGCGACGCCATGATCGTTGCTGCGGAAAAAACAGGAGTCGTTCTCCAGATCGGTTTCATGAGACGTTTCGACGAGAATTTCCAAGCGGCCCACGAACGAGTGAAATCGGGGGAGATTGGCGACGTCGTGCTGGTCCGGTCCTGCACGCATGGGCCCACCTATCCGAAACCGTGGATGTTTGACCTTCGGCAAAGCAACGGCCCACTCGCCGAAGTTTGCAGCCATGACATTGACACCTTGCGGTGGTTTACGGGTGGCGAATTCCAGGAGGTCTACGCCATAGCGGACAATTACCGCACGCCCGAGGCCCGCGCGGCCCATCCCGATTTCTACGACCAGGTCCTCCTTTCCGCTCGTTTTAGCAACGGTGCCCAGGGATCGATCACAGGGGCGCAGGGTGTGCAATATGCCTACGATTCGCGAGTCGAGATCCTCGGCACGCACGGACTCATCAGCATTGGGAGCCTTCATTCGGGCACGACGGTTTTATGCACTCGCGAAAAGGAATTACTCAGCCCGGCCGTGGTCTCGTGGTCCACCCTGTACCGCGATGCCTACCTTGCGGAGGACATTGAATTCGTCAGTGCCATCCGCGAGAAACGTCCTGCGCGCGTCACGGGACATGATGGCCGTGCCGCAGTGGCCGTTGTTAACGCGGGCAACCGCTCGATCATCGAACGACGCCCCGTGGCTCTTCCATAGCTCCATGCCTCAAACAAGATATGAATACCAAATGAAAGCCGCCCGCCTTTTTGGAAAGAACGATCTCCGCACCGAGGAACTGGCAACTCCGAAGGCCGGGCCCGGCGAACTCCTCCTCCGCACCGCGATCGCCAGCGTCTGCGGCACCGATATTCGAATGTTGAAACACGGACACGCAGTCACGCCTTTGATTATGGGTCATGAAATGGCCGGCATTATTGAGCGCGTGGGTGCCGGCGTGACCGGTTTCGATCCGGGCGATCGCGTGTGTGTTGCCCCCAATTACAACCCCGTCTCCTCAAAGCTGACGATCGCAGGCGAGGGCCATCTCGATCCTAATTACCGCGCGCTTGGCATTCACGAGGACGGCGCATTTGCGGAGTTTGTTCGCATACCAGCGATGGCCGTTCAACAAGGCAACGTGTTTCCCATTGCCGGCCACGTAAGCTTCACTGAGGCCGCTCTCGTCGAGCCAATGGCCTGCGTTTTTAATGCATACGAAAAAGCCCGGACCGGCCCGGGGGACACAGTGCTCATCATCGGCGCGGGGCCGATTGGCGTGATGCATGGGAAAATGTCACGCCTCGCCGGCGCCGGTAAAGTGATCATCAACGACCTTAATCCCGAGCGCCTGGAGATAGCCAAACGCATCGATCCGGCGTTCATCACTATTGAAAGCGATTTGCGCAGCGAGCTCATGAAGCTCACCGATGGGGCCGGTGCGGATGTAATCATTACTGCATGTCCAGTGCCGGAGGTACAATCGCAAGCAATCGAGTTGGCGGCAGTAAACGGACGCGTGGTCTTTTTCGGTGGTCTTCCGAAAGATCGAGCGGTTGTCCCGCTCGATACGAATCTCATCCATTATCGCCAGGTCATGGTTACCGGTACCACGCGGCAAAGTTTGCGGCAATTCCAGGCTGTGCTTGCATTGGTGAGCGAACGCGTATTGCGCCTGGAAGACCTCGTCACTTCGACACATCGGATCGAGGATGCGGAGATGGCCATCCATGAGATGGCTGCCGCTCGCGGATTGAAAGCACGGCTGGAATTCGCCGAAGCATGAACTTCTTGGGGATTGACATCGGCACACAGGGTGTAAAGGGGGCCCTTTATTCCGCGGAAGGTGTATGTCGAGCCGATGCATTTGAACCATCCAACGCGCATCGGCCTGCTCCGGGTGTGGTTGAGGAAGACCCGGAGTTTCAACTCGCCTCGGCCTGCCGCGTGGTGCGGGAGTGCGTGCACAAAAGCGGCGTGCGAGAAGTGGCTGCCATCGGAATCGCCGGGCAGATGGCGGGGGTAATCGGACTGGGTGCAGACGGGCGCGCAATTACGCCTTACGATTCATGGCTCGACACCCGATGCAGCGAGCAAATTGCCAGAATGCAGACCGAGGCGGGCGACGCTATTCTGCGCGCCACCGGCAATGCGCCGAGTTTCAACCACGGCCCCAAGATTCTCTGGTGGCAAAAAGAGCGACCCGCTGAATATGCGCGAATCGCCAAATTCGTTCAGCCGGGTGGCTACGTGGCGCTCCGTCTCTGCGGCCTAAACGCCAACGCCGCTTTCATCGACACAAGCTACCTGCATTTTTCCGGCTTCGCTGACAACCATGCCAAACGATGGAACCCCGGGCTATGCTCGCGATTTGGAGTATCTGAAGACAAACTTCCGCGCATCGTCGAACCTTGCTCCTGTGTGGGCGGGATCACCCGGGAATTTGCGCAGCATTGCGGCCTGCCCGCCGCCACGCCCTTGATTGCCGGCTGTGGGGATACTGCGGCGAGTTTTCTCTCCTGCGGCGCGACCACTCCAGGCATTTGCGTAGACGTAGCCGGGACGGCCTCGGTTTTCGCGGCAACGACCGACGCGTTTGCCCCGGATATTCATGGCGGCACGCTCGGCTATGGACAATCGGTAACTCCAGGCCTATGGCATCCATACGCGTACATCAATGGAGGTGGAATGAATCTCGAATGGTTCCGCCGGGAATTTGGCGGATCTTCTGCGAGTTTCGAGGAACTCGACAAACTGGCTGGCGGAGTAGAGCCGGATGAGACACTCCCCCTTTTCGTCCCGCATCTTGGCGGACGCGTCTCGCCCGGCTGGCCGGCTTTGCGAGGCGCCTGGGCCGGATTGACCTGGGACCACACACGCGCCGAAATGTTCCGTGCGGTTCTGGAAAGCGTTTCTCTGGAATATGCCCTGTACCAGCAGGCGTTGCGGCGGTTGCTGCCGGGGGCGGCGTTTAGCGAGTTGCGCATTACTGGAGGCGGCGAGAAGAGTGCGGTATGGAATCAAATCAAAGCTGACGCTCTTCAAGTGCCTATCGTGCAGATAGACAGGAGCGGCGGCGCGCCGGCAGGTTCCGCCATGCTGGCGGCAGTTGGGGTGGGAATGTTTTCCGATCCTCACACTATCGCTAAACAGTGGGTGCGGATCGGCCGCCGCTTTCTACCGAACCCGGAGCGAGCGGCATATTATCAGAGGCGCACAGAGCGGTATGACGCCTTACTCCAGAGCCTCAACCTCTGGGCGACACAGTCATTTGGACGGTCATGAACTACATACCAGCAACCAGGCCTACCATGTTTTTCATCGGTGTCACCACCGGCAAATCCTCCATTAACAGAGTGTTCCCGCGCTGGGCCGCGAGACTTGGATTGGGTGAGTGTGAGTTACGTGGAATGGATTTTCCCATCCACGCCGAACCGGCGAGCTATCGCGAGGCGGTCGAAGCCATTAAACGCGATCCCCTCGCTCGAGGCGCACTGGTAACCACGCACAAGATTGATCTCTGCACCGCATGCCGGGATCAATTCGATATGCTGGAGCCGCTTTCGAGCGCAATGGGTGAGGTTAGCAGCCTCTATAAACGTGACGGAAAGCTCCACGCCCGTGCGGTGGATCCTTGGACCGCGGGTTTTGCGTTAGATGCTTTCATTCCTCTGAACCACTGGCGGGCGGCAGAGGCGGAGGCGCTGATCCTCGGCGCGGGGGGCTCGGCCATTTCGCTTGCATGGCATCTGTCAAAGGCTTCACATGGAAAAAATCGTCCGGCGCGGATTCATATTGCCAACCGCAGCACGCCGCGGCTGGAGCACATTCGAATGCTGCATGCCGCATGGAAAAGCGGAGTGCCTCTCGAAACACACCACGTTCCGCGCCCTGAAATATCAGATTTCTTATTGGCAAACCTTCCGCCCGGCTCGCTGGTCGTAAACGCCACCGGGCTCGGCAAAGACGCCCCGGGTTCTCCAATCACCGGCGCAGCGATTTTTCCCGAGCGCGGCCTCGTATGGGAATTCAATTATCGCGGTGAGCTCATTTTCCTCGACCAGGCCCGCGCGCAGGAAAAATCACGCAGGCTGCACATCGAGGACGGCTGGGTCTATTTCCTTCATGGCTGGACGCGCGTTATCTCCGACGTGTTCGACGTGGACATCCCAACCCGCGGGCCAATGTTTGAAGAATTGGCCCAAATCGCAGCAGCCGCTCGGTGAATTTTTACTACTGAAGGCCATGAGCATTCCAAATCTAAATCAAACCGCGCTGATCGAACCCTTCACGGTGGACTTCGATCTTGCTGCCGGCGTCATGAAAAACCCTACCCACCACCTTATCCGGCGCGCATCTGATATGCGGGGTTATTACCGGGACGCGGCTGAGCTTGACAGGCTTGTCGCAGCGGGGAATCCCGTCCATTACGAGGTCTTCGAGCGTCCAGTCCCTGGGGAATATGGTCATCTCATGTTTTGTATTAGTGATCTCAAACCAGGGTGCGTAGGCGAGGAATGCTTCATGACCAAAGGCCATTACCATCAGAGGGTTAATACCGGTGAAACCTATCTCGCATTGCGAGGAAAGGGCTTTATGATGATGAAAACCAGCGATGGAGAGTGTCGCTACGAGGAATTCCGACCCGGCCGCATGGTATATGTCCCGCCCTATTGGGGCCATAGGAGCATCAATACAGGCGGTGAACCGTTGATTTCCTTCTGCGTTTATCCTGCGGATGCCGGTCACAACTATGGCGACATCGAGCGGGAGGGCTTTCCGAAGCGCGTCTTTATCCGTGGGGGAAAAGTCGTGGTCGAATAGTCATGAAGATTCTCGTGACGCCCCGGTCCGTCACTCGTGGCGGCCATCCCTCTTTGCAGAAAATCCATGCGGCCGGTTATGAAGTTGTTTGTTGCAAAGCCGGCGCACAACCCAGTGAGGAGGAGCTCCGGTTATTGTTGCCAAATTGTTCCGGCTATGTGGCTGGCGCGGAACCCATCACCGCATATGGGCTTGAAACAGCGGACAAATTGCGCGTGATCAGCCGCAACGGCACTGGCGTAGACAATATCGATCTCGCAGCCACGAAAGCACGCGGCATTACCGTCCTCCGCGCTGAGGGCGCAAATGCACGTGGAGTGGCAGAACTGACCATCGGACAACTTTTCGCGCTGTCACGTGGCTTGCCTGCCGCCGGCGCCGCTACCAGGAGCGGTATTTGGGAACGGGGCGCCCAGGGAATCGAACTCGAAGGCAAACTACTTGGCCTGCTCGGTTGCGGCCGCGTCGGCAAACTCGTGGCCACCCTCGCGGTTGGCTGTGGGATGGAAGTCCTGGCCTTCGACACATTTGCAGATCCTTCTTTTGTTCTGAACCATTTCCGTTTCGCTCCACTGGAAGAAGTGATCACGCGAGCGGATTTTCTCAGCCTTCACTGTCCGCCTGCTGCCGACGGCCAGCCTTTGCTCGACCCCCGAAGACTGGCACGAGTCAAACAGGGCGCCTTTCTAATCAACACGGCACGTTACGACGTCTTCGACGCCGATGCCGTGCTGGCGGCCCTGGATACCGGCCAACTCGCCGGCCTGGCAATGGATGTGTTTGACACCGAACCTCCCACGGACTCAAGACTCGCCAAACACCCGCGCACCCTTGCTACTCCGCACATTGGCGGGTTCACGCGCGAGAGCATTGAGCGGGCGATGACCGTCGCGGTGGACAACCTTCTCACATCGCTTGGGAAGCAAGTTCCCTGAGGCTTTCCTCCCTTCTATCAGTAAGGGTGCCCGATGTTTGTCTGATCATTTGCCTTCGGGATTACTTCCCATATTTCCTTCGGTATGCCCCAGGCGACATGCCGGTGTGCTTTTTAAAAAATCGCGACATGTACTCGTGATAGGTAAACCCGCATCTCTCGGCCACATCCGACAGAACCAGGTCCGTGTCGCTCAGCAACCGCTTGATGTGCCGCAATCGTATTGTTTGAACTTCCTCCATAGGGGTGCGCCCGGCCAGTGCTCGAAATTTTTTCTCCAGCGCGCGGCGTGATTGTCCACCTGCGCGGGCGATCGCCGCTCCATCGATGTTGCGGCAGGCATTCTCGTGAATGAAACGAATAGCCTTGGACACGTTTGGATCTTTCACTGCAAGCACGTCGGAGGATTGACGTGTGACCACTTCGCCCGGCTCGAAAAAGTAGTTTTTTATTTCCATCTTTTTGCCGCGCATCCCGCGGGCGAGTAGCGCGGCGGCCTCGAAACCGAGAGTGCGCGCATTTTGATCGAGACTCGACAGCGGCGGGTTGGCAAGTCCGCAAGCCACCGGATCATTATCTACGCTGACGACCGCGACCTCGTCAGGAACGCGGAGGGTTGCCCGACGACAGGCATCGAGCAATTGGACGCCCTGAGTATCATGTGCGGTCATAATACCTACGGGTTTAGGTAAGTGCTTGAGCCAGGCGATCATCGCGGACTGTTCACGTTCCCAGTTCTTTTCCGCGTCGGGCATGTAGGTTGGCTTATACTCCGCGCAATCTCCTCCATGGGCGTGGATCAATCGGGAAAAGGCGGCATAGCGCCAACGCTCCCACAACTTGTTGCCTGCCACGCCGCAATATCCGAAGTGCCGAAAACCGCGTGTGATAAGATGCTCGGCCACTCGCTCGCCAATCAATCGCTGGTCAGGAAAGACTGTGGGAAACTCTGGCTTCTCAAATAAATGCCGCAAACTGACAACGGGGATCCCGTGTTGAAAAGCGCGGCGGCAAAGCGTGAAATCCAGGCTCCTTGTGATGATGCCATCGCCTTGCCAACGAGCCAGCCAGGGCGGATCGGGGTCATTCTGTCCCCGTTCATGAGTAAAAACGCTCCACGGCCCGTGCAGCTCAAGATAGCGCCCGATGCCCAGCAATATTTCGCGGCCATAAATCTTCGAGGTCTCGATGATCAGCGCGACATGAGGCATCTGATTCATTGACGCGCATGGTAGTGGTTGAAAAAGACGGCCGCAATTGTGTAAAGCAACATTCCACCCCGCCGCCGTGGATAACGTCATACAGGGTTTGTGGCGGGCAGAGGAGGACTGCCCTGCCACCTGGCTCATTGGAACAGCGCGATAAGGGCTCTGTTATTGCGCCAGCGTCAATTTTGCTTTGCCGCTCGCGGTTATGGTGCCGGTCAACACAAAAGCACTGCCACCGGAGGAATTAGTGCCTTCACCTGTTCCACTGGACAATTTCGCACTAAAGCTGCTGGTGTAGACACCGTTGACAGGTGTTGAGTCAGTCTCGGACTGGCTCAAAACACCTTGAAGATAGAATTGGATACCAGCGCCGCCTTGAATAGCCGTGTCGTCGAAGGTTAGCTTGCCGATTTGAAGCCTGGTGGCTGTCGGGCTGGACAAACCTGTGAAATCATTTTTCTTGCCTGAAACGATCTCATTAACACCGTTCGTAAAGCTCAGAATATCGGAGACATCGATCAGAATGTTTGTTCCGGAAACCACCACAAATGAGTTTTCCGCCACCGCCAGCCTGGCGCCAGCAGGGAAGCTGTTGCTCAGCCAATTGCCTTGCGCAGCTTTATCTTTCGCGAGGGTGCTCAACACTTCGGCGGTGTTGTGGCTCTGCGCCTTCGGCGCCGCAGCAAAAACATTGGTACCATTGTCCGTAATGGTTCTCTGGGAAAAGGTCGTAAAATTGATGGTCAGATATTGCAACTGCGCGGACGCATTGAATGTCAGAGAGATTCCAAGTCCCGCCGCAATGGAGATCATCAGGTTCTTAAGCTTCATAGTTTTTAGGTTGTTGTTGTTAGTTTCCTTCCCGCTCTCAAACGCTGGATCAAATTCAATTGGATTGTCAAATGGTTTTGTGGACTTGTTCTGCTGACCAGAGGCCGTGAAACTGCACTCAGATTCACTGCGCAATTGTGTAACTAAAATGCTGTTCCGTACATTGCCCCTCGACCGTGTCATCTGTAATAATAAGATGAAGAAAGCTATCCCGGTTAAAAGTGAAGCTTAGTTGCTGCTAAAAAATGACCGCCATGCGAAAGCTGATAATTGTCTCTCTGTTTCTGGCAATCGGCTCGGAGGCCGATGCCGCGAATTCAGGCCTCTTCTCCCACACCAACCTGGTTGCATGGTGTATTGTGCCCTTCGACGCGAAAAAGCGTGGACCGGAGGAACGCGGGCAAATGTTGGAAGAACTAGGCA
>JADMIO011456611.1_pt1 | contig 11497 bp, 9 predicted proteins | sample 8958161 | NCBI WGS metagenome assembly JADMIO01 (sample SAMN16585339, study PRJNA669376) | soil metagenome | isolation source: Crop rotation soil | place: USA: Cullars Rotation, Alabama | collected 2011
AGCTCATTCCCGATTTCGATCGGATCGATGTCCTTGCCTTTGTAGCGGGCGACGGAACTGGAGGGGCTGACTTTAAGACTCGGCAGTTGCGAGAGACCGTAAATCAGGGATTCCGCCAATCCATCCGACAGATACTCAGCTTCTGCGTCCGCGGTCTTGTTTTGAAACGGCAGCACCGCAATCGAATTGATCGGCGCAGTTTCCGCGCTTGAGGACGAGGAACGATTACGAGACAGCGAGTAGATGATTCCGATCGCGGCAACGATCAGGAGCGCCGCCACAACGCCCAGCACCGCTTTCTTGCGCTTTTTGATTTCGGTGACAAGTGAGCCGGTGCGCGCAGTCGTTCGTCCGCCTGAGGCCGTCGCTGCTGCCGCCGGTCTTTTTTCGGGAGGAGACGCACGCAGCTTCAGCTTGTCTTCAAACTCCAGTTCTTTCCGGACATCTTTCAAATCGATCAGCAAATCCCTAATCGTTTGATAACGTTCATCAGAATCTTTTCTGAGTTGTTTGCTGATGATCCGATCGATCTCAGCAGGCACATCGGGCATCGCGTCGCGAATCGACGGTGGCTCTTTGTACAAGATTGCGGCAATCACATCCATCGACGTATCGCCTGCGAAGGGCTTGCGGCCGGTCAGCATTTCATAGAGCACCACCCCGAGACTGAAAATGTCAGTGCGCGCATCGACCGTTTTGCCGCGCGCTTGCTCGGGCGACATGTACGCGGCGGTGCCGACGATTGTGCCCGGCGAAGTTCCGCCTTTGATCGTCTCGGCCTCGCCGTCAACCTGGGCCGGTACCAGTGGCTCGGTTACTTTGGCAATGCCAAAGTCCAGGACCTTAATCAATCCGTCCGAACGCAACATGACATTTTCTGGCTTGATGTCGCGATGAATGATGTTGGCTTCGTGGGCGGCTTGCAGTGCCGACGCGATCTGAATGCCCGCGTCCAGCACAGACTTGAGTGTCACCGGACCATCGATCAAACGCCTGTGGAGGGTCTCGCCGTCGATGTATTCCATGGCAATGAAGTGGCGATTTCCGGTTTCGCCGATCTCGTGAATGGTGATGATGTTGGGATGATTGAGCGCCGACGCGGCCTTTGCTTCCTGAACAAAACGGCGTCGCCGATCTGCATCGGCAGCCACACCTTCATTGAGGACCTTCAGGGCGACCTTCCGATCGAGTCTTGTGTCCTCGGCCAAATAGACCTCGCCCATTCCGCCGGCGCCGAGTTTTGAGATCATGCGGTAATGCGCGTGTTCGAACTGGGGGAACGGTTCTTCCATTTTCGAAAATAGAAGCTCCTCGTTGATGGGGGTATGAATGCGGTGACGATACACCCATCGCCTATCACAACCAAGGAATACGGGCATGTAGGCGAATATGTTAAGTTGTGCGGCTCACTCAACTTCTTCCGTTGCTGGTTTTTGTATGATTCAGCCGCCGCCCCGCGAGTCCTTCACCGCGAAAGAATGGAAGCTGGTTCAGCGTTTGAACACGCCGGCGAAGGTGCAACGGTGGCTAACTGAAATGCCTTACAATTGGGAACGCCAGGGCGGGACGATGCGTTCGTTCCGGGAGGTCGTGAGGCGAAACACGGCGCATTGTCTGGAAGCCTGTGTCGCGGCCGCGGTGATCCTCGAGCAGCACGGTTATCTGCCGCGGCTGCTCGATCTCGAATCGATCGATTTACTCGATCACGTCATCTTCGTGTTTCAAAAGAATGGACGGTGGGGATCGATCGCGCGTTCGCGCGACATCGGCTTGCACGGGCGGAAGCCTGTCTTTCGCAATCTGCGCGATCTGGTTTGGAGCTACTTCGATCCTTACATCGACATGACCGGGCGCATTAAAGGCTACGGTCTTACAAGTCTGTATGACCTCGACAACTACGACTGGCGATTCAATGCGAAGAACATGCACAAGATCGAGGACCACCTGCGCGCAATCCCGCACAAGAGACTGAAATCATCCGATCGTCGTTACGAGTACTGGCATGAACGTTACCGGAAGTATAAGCAGCGATCTCCCGACCGCTCCCCCAGCTATTATCCCAGCCGCTCTCAATGGATGTTGTGAAAAGTACCCTCTTTCAAAGCTGCGCTTGCAGCCGCGAGGCAATTGCCGGCTTCGACTGTGCGCCGATCAATTGATCGACCAGCCTGCCGTTCTTGAAAATTAGGAGCGTGGGAATGCTGCGAATACCAAATTGCCCAGCAGTGCGCGGATTCTCGTCAACGTTAAGCTTCACAATATTGTAGCGGCCACCCGCTTCGGCCGCGAGCTGGTCGAGCACTGGCGCGATCATTCGGCATGGCCCGCACCACTCGGCCCACGCATCAACCAAAACCGGACGCGAGGAAGAAGCTTCGATCACATCATGCGCGAACGACGCGTCAGTAACCGGCCGTGGTTTATCGCCGGCTCCAATCGATGGCAACTGACTGCCACATTTTCCGCAGACTGCTTTCGCTGTAGCGGACGCGCGTTCGTCGACGCGGTTCTTTGTCCCACAGTTGTCACAGGCAACGATCATAAAATCTTTCTCCGTTTAGACGCGGGCTGCCGTCCGCGTGGGGGCGGTAGCCCTGCTCTACAGATCCTTTACGGAAAGGTCGCTGGTCGCTCAAGCGGCCGTTCCTGGACTGTGTATCTTTTGAAGAATTCGAGTACCCGTCGCCACGCGTCCGTTGCTGCGCCTTCGTTATAGACCTCAGGACGCGTGTCGTTGAAGAAAGCATGGTCAGCGTCATAGCTTACAGTCTCAACCGGCAATCCGAACCTTGCAGCAGCTTTGCGCAAGCCATCGACTTTGGCGGGCGTGATCCAATTGTCGCGCTCGCCTGCGATGAAAAGCGTGGGCACGCTCAGGTGCTTCAAAACATTGTCTTCCGGAATATCGCCATAGAACGGGGCGGCCGCTTTCAGTTCAGGAATTTCGCAGGCCGCGCGCAGTGCAAATGTTCCGCCCATGCAGTATCCGGTGATTACGAATTGATCAAAGCCGAAGGTCGCACGCGCGGCTTGGATGGCTTTCCGAATCGTTTCCATTCCGTCTTCGATGGCGAGGGCGTGCATCATAGTCGAGGCTTCTTCGGCGTTCTGCGCTACTCGTCCACGATAAAGATCCGGAGCGACACAGTTATAACCCTCATCGGCATAGCGGCTCGCGAGGTCGCGAATATGTTGATTGATACCCCACCATTCCTGAATCAGGATTACTGCCGTATGGGTATCTTGCTCGGGCCGATCGACGTAGGCCGTCGTCACCCCCTGAGTAGTGTTCAGATCGAGACTCGAAACGCGCATAGCTTCTCCTTGCAAATAGCGAATCAACTGGTTCGGTACCTTGAGTGAAGCAATTATATTCAATGCGCCTCTCACAAAGTAATCACCATTCTTTCACGCTGTTTTTGTGCCACTTTAGGTCCGCGAAGCGGACGAAACGAAAATAGCCCAGCGCTTCAGCGCTGGGATCAGAACATCAAAAACGGACGCAAGTCCGTGAAACGGACGATAGCTTTTTTTGAAATCGGCCATGTCCGCGGAAATTCTATCGCCCGTTTCGCGGGCTGTGGTTAATCGTTGACACCGACCTAGCGCTGAAGCGCTGGGCTATCTTCACACCGTCCGCTACCGCGGACGACGTGCCACGTGGTTTTAGGGTAAAGCTGATCCCTTGGCCTTGTGATATAAGTTTGCCGCTTTCTGAGGTTCACAATAGTTCGCTCGCCCAACGCCATGAAAATTTACGTGCTCATTCTTAGCCTGTTGCTGCTGACCTTTTCGCCCGCGGAAACAAAGATCGCGCCTGCGACCCTGATTTTCACTAACGGCAACATCTACACCGGCAATGATCGTCAACCGAATGCGCAGGCCGTCGCCGTGAGTAACGATCGCTTTGTCTACGTCGGAACAAACGCCGGAGCGAAACAGTATCAGGGCGCGAACACGCGGGTGATCGATTTGCATGGCGCGACGGTTTTGCCGGGGATGACCGATGCTCACTATCACTTCATCGGCGTCGGCCAGCGTGAGATGAATCTGAACCTCGAGGGCATTACGAACCTTCAGGATTTTCTCGCGAAGGTGAAAACGCGCGTCGATCAGGCGAAACCCGCTGAGTGGGTGACGGGCCGCGGCTGGATTGAAACATTCTGGACGCCACCGGTTTTCCCGACGCGTTGGGACCTCGACAAAATCGCGCCAAACAATCCGGTGTTTCTAACCCGCGCTGATGGTCACGGCGCAGTCGCAAATAGTGCCGCCTTGAAGATTGGCGGTGTGACGAAAGAAACAAAAGATCCTTTCGGCGGCCAGGTCGTTCGTGACAAAGATTCCGGCGAACCGACCGGAATGCTTCTCGACAATGCACAGGGCTTAGTTGCCAGACACATTCCGGCGGCCGGCGAAGGCAACACTGAGCAGGCGATAATGCTCGCGGATCAGCGCAGCATTATGCTCGGTTGGACCCAGGTGCAGGATCCGGGCGGCAGTTATCGCGACGTCGAGCTTTACAAAAAGCTCTACGGCGAAGGAAAGCTGAAGATTAGGATCTATAAAGCTGTGTACGGTCCCGGACCGGAAGCAAACCGTCTGCTCAAAGAAGGTCCAATCCTCGAGGCGTTCGATAATCATTTCAACCTGCGTACGATCAAAGTCGTTTCCGACGGCGCGCTGGGTTCGCGGGGCGCTGCTTTGCTCGAGCCCTACAGCGACGTGCCTGAAATCAAAACAGCCGACGGCAAGATGGAACGCAACGTAGGTTTTCTGCGGGTGAAAGACGAAGACCTGCAGCCGATGTTGAAAGAAGCCTTGCAAAAAGGAATTCAGGTCGAGACGCATGCGATCGGCGATTGGGCCAATCGGTTCATTCTGGACGAATACGAGAAGGCATTAAATGCTGTGCCAGCGCCGCAACGAAAGATTCGCAACCCGCGTTGGCGTGACGAGCACTCGCAGATCATCAATCCCGCGGACATCCCTCGCTTTGCCAAACTTGGCATCATTCCTTCCATGCAGCCATCACACGCGATTGGCGATCTGCACTTTGCCCCGAGCCGTCTCGGACTGGAGCGCTTGAATGGCGCGTATGCCTGGCAAAGTTTGCTGAAAACGGGCGTAGTCATTCCCGGCGGATCCGATGCGCCGGTTGAGCGTGGCGAACCGATGATCGAATTCTATGCAGCCGTCGCGCGCAAAGACATTCGCGGCTTTTCCGGCGAAGGCTGGCACCCCGAAGAGAAGCTCACGCGCGAACAGGCGCTGAAGATGTTCACGATTTGGCCAGCGTATGCGGCCTTTGAGGAGAACTTGCGCGGGTCGATACAGATCGCGAAGCTCGCGGATCTGACAGTGCTGTCGGCTGACATCATGAAAATTCCCGAGATGGAGATTCTCAAGACACACTGCGTCATGACAGTGATCGGGGGAAACATCGTCTTCGAAACGAAATAGGCGCACGCAAGGCGAACCCTCCAGAACGCTCCGAGTGGTTTTAGTGCAAAACCTCGGCTCGCCTGTATCGAAGACTTACAAGATGAATGCAACAGTGGGGCGCGATCATTTCGCGCCCTTTCAATTTATTCAGCAATTCAAAAAATTGATTATGCATTGTGTGATGGCACAAGCGTTGCTCACCAGTGACGCGACTAAAAAAGGCAGAAGGTAGGTAATTCGGGTCAGGCTCTGAGACAAATAGTTGGTGGGTGCTTTGGGGGAGGTACTTCCCATCTTGAGCGATGGCGGCTCTTTCGGGGGAACGGAGTTGCCAAGCCGGTCACAGAGCAAAGAAGGCAGGGCTGTTGTTAAGCGGCTTGCAAGAGGTTAGGGGGAGCCTCAGCAAGATTATCAACAGCCCGTCAGCCTTTTTAGTCAGAACCACCTGCACTAGCGGGTGGTTTTGTTTTATCAGCTGCGGATGCACGCGGATAACCGCGAATCAGAGCAAACGAGAAAAGCCAACTCACCGATTCACTTCGCCGCCTTAGTGGTTCTACTTAATCCGTGTCATCCGCGTTAATCCGCGGCTGATTTCTGTTACACTCGCCGTTCGCTCTTCTATTCACGATTTACCATTTACCATTCACTAGTCCGTGTCTGCGCCAAATATTGAAACGATCGTATCGCTCGCGAAGCGCCGCGGCTTCGTCTACCCATCATCGGACATTTATGGCGGCCTCGGCAGCGCATGGGACTACGGCCCGATGGGCGTTGAACTAGCTAACAACGTTCGTCAGGCATGGTGGCGTTGGATGGTTTACGAGCGCGACGACATGGAAGGGCTGGATTCCTCGATCATTCTGAACCGAAAGGTCTGGCAGCATTCAGGGCATGAGGCCACGTTTCACGATTGGCTCGTGGACTGTCGAAAATGTAAGAACCGTTTTCGCGCGGACAAAGTTGCGACGACGATCGGGACGGAGAATGGCGCAGTGGTTTACAACCTGGGCGATTGTCCCTCGTGTGGCAGCCACGACTGGACCGAACCTCGGGCTTTCAACACGATGCTCCGAACGAAACTCGGCGCGACTGCGGAAGACGATCCTGACGCGCTGGCGTATCTGCGTCCTGAAACCGCGCAGGGCATCTTCATAAATTTTCTCAACGTGCTGAACACCAGCCGGCGAAAGCTTCCTTTCGGCGTCGCGCAAATCGGCAAGTCGTTTCGTAACGAGGTCACGCCCGGCAACTTCATCTTTCGCACGCGCGAATTCGAACAGATGGAGATGGAATACTTCGTCAAACCCGGCGAAGACGAGACCGCGCATCAGGAATGGATTGATGCGTGTTTGCAGTGGTATCTGGATATCGGCATCTCGCAAGAGAATTTGCGGTTGTACGAACAACCAAAAGAAGAGTTGGCTCACTACGCGAAGCGTACCGTCGATATTCAATATCGTTTCTTCCCTGAGCGCGAAGAAGAAGAGCGTCAATGGGACGAGTTAATGGGCATCGCCAATCGCACTGATTTCGATTTGAAAACACATTCAAAGAAGCCGGAGGACGCAGAAGGGAAGCGCATCAACCCTGATTCAACCGAAGACCTGTCGTATTTCGACGAGCAAACCAAACAACGTTTTTATCCTTATGTGATTGAGCCTGCGGCGGGAGTGAACCGCACCATTCTCGCACTCCTAATGGACGCGTACTCCGAAAGAATGAACGAAAAAGGCGAGACGCGCGTCATTCTTAGACTTCATCATTCGATGGCGCCGATCAAAGTTGCGGTGCTGCCGCTGGCGAAGAACAAACCGGAAATCGTCGGCATGGCGAAGGCGATTAAGCGCTCGCTGCAACCCGTAATGCGTGCTGTTTACGACGACACCGGCGGCATCGGCAAGCTCTACGCGCGCCAGGACGAAATCGGCACCCCCTTCTGTGTCACCGTCGATCATCAATCGCTCGAAGATGAAGCCGTGACAGTGCGTGATCGCGACACGTGGGAGCAGGAACGCGTGCAGGTTGCGGATTTATCAACGCATCTGTTGGAAAAGATCGCTCCCACCGTTTGATATTCAACCGAAAGAGCGTATCGTCTCTTACCAAGCAAGCTTTCCCCGCCATCCTTAGTCTGAAGGGAGAATAAATCATGAACATCTCGTCGAAACTCATCTCGAGTTTAGCGGTTGTAGTGGCGTTTGTTTCGTGCTCGGCGCTGTCAATCCGAGCCCAGCAACTTGTGGCTGGTTCGTCACGCGCAAACACGTTGTCACCCGCGAGCACAATCACGACGCTTTATGCGAACGATCCGCTCGCGCATTCTCTTTGTTTCACTGATGGCAAAGAGGGACTCATCTTTCAAAACGGCGAACCGCGCAATCGCTGTAGCCATATCGACTTCGATGCCTACAAAACGGGCAGCTTTAGCGTAGGGATTGAAGGCGGCGAACTTGGCCAAATCATAGATCTCGGAACAGACGATGAGTTGAGCAAGCAATACGGCTACCAGCAGACGGTCGGTAAGGGGCAAGGCTTCGCTTCCATCGAGCTTCGCGACGGCAAGCTCGTCATCGTCAAGGACCGTAAGGTTGGCACGCGACAGGAACTTACTCAGGGAGCATCGCTGTTCGAACGCGGTCAGAGCAGTGCCTCGGCTGTGGCGACAGCGGGACACATCTATCTCGTCCGCATTAGCGGCATGCACGACAAGGATTTTCAGATTTTGGTGAAACTTCTGGTATTGACGGCGAAGCCCGGCGAGTTGGCTACGTTCAGGTGGGAACTTTTGTAGCGATGGCTGGGCCGTACAAAGATGACTCGACGAATTTGATTTATCAGTTGCTGTTTTGCGATCGGCTGCAACTTTACAAAGCGAATTACAGCGGTGAGGCTGAACCTCCCTGGTCCACGCTGTTCCGCGACCCGCCTGATCTCGATGCGATAGAAAAAATTGCCACGGACTCAAATCAAGAGTCACGCGTCCGCATGCTGGCGTGCAATGTTCTGCGCGAGGCCGGACGAGTAGTGCCAGAGAAGGAATATCTGGGAACAATCATTGAAGTCGGCCTGCCGGAAGGATTGGACACGCTCGCGGTCTTCGCCGACGGTGGGGTTCGCTACATCAACTACACCGGCAAGATCGCGGTGGTGGAAGGCACGCCAAGTCCTTTCGATAATGAGATCACTAACGTTATCGAGGCCTCCAAGCCGATCGTTGCGGCAATTGGCCCCTGGGACAAAGCACGTCTGCCGCCTCCGGTCGAAGGCAACATTCGAATGACCTTCTTTGTTTCCGACGGCCTGTATTTCGGAGAAGGACCGATGGACGCCATGCAGCGAGAAACCTTGGCGTCGCCACTCATCTCTGCGGCGACTCAATTACTTCTCAAACTTTTAGAAACGAATTGACAATAGATCGCGCGTATTAATGGGATCGCCACACCATGAAGGAAATTGCGATCGCGTTTCTTAAGAATGCGGCCACCGGCCGGCTAGATGAGGCCTACAGTCACGTCGCCGCAAATTTTCGCCATCACAACGCCTACTTTCCCGGTGACATGAAATCTCTGAAAGCCGGAATGGCCGACGCGCACAAGCAATTCCCGAATACCAAAATTGATGTGCAGCGAGCAATCGCGGAAGGCGACTTGGTTGCAGTTCACTCGCGCGTTCAGCACGCGCCGGACAGACCCGCGATTGCCGTGGTACACATCTTTCGATTTGAAGGTAACCAGATCGCTGAGTTGTGGGACGTCGGCATGGAAGTGCCAAAGGATTCGCCGAACGAGAATGGCGCATTTTAAGTAGCCCAGCGCTTCAGCGCTGGGATCACCGCCAAAGAAGAAAAAGAAGCCCGCCAAGCGGGCGACAGAATGAGCGTCCCATTCGCAAAGTCTGTCGCCCGCTTCGCGGGCTTCAAATCTTTTTTCGATTCGTTACCCAGCCCTGAAGGGCTGGGCTACTGTCAGTCGTGCGCTGCGCGGACGAACACCGGTCCTAAACATCCGCGATCCGAATCAAGTGGTAATGCTTGGCTCCCTTCCTCAAGACCAGCACCTGACCATCAATAAAATCTGACGCAGAAATAGATTTGCGCGGGTCATCTGAACGAATGTTGTTCATGGCTACACCGCCGCCCTGTACCAGACGCTTGGCTTCACCCTTCGATGGCGCAAGACCTGCCAGGACGAGCGCATCACCCAACGTGAATCCGTCTCCCTCGATTTGTGACTTCGCGATCTCGGTCGATGGCACATCCGCAAAGATGTCGACAATTTGTTCGACGGTTAAGCCACTGATCTCTTTACCAAACAGAACCTCGGAGGCGCGCACGGCTTTCTCGATTTCCGTCTCGCCGTGCAGCATGGTGGTGACCTCGCGCGCCAGCCGACGTTGAGCCTCGCGCTTTTCGGGCGCGTTCTTGATGCTTTGTTCAAGCTCGTCGATTTCTTCTTTTGACAGCCAGGTGAAGAACTTCAAGTACGAAATCGCGTCGCGGTCATCGGTGTTCAGCCAAAATTGATAGAAGCGATACGGCGAAGTGAGTTTCGCATCGAGCCACACCGCACCCGCTTCGGTCTTGCCGAATTTGACCCCAGCAGTCGTGGTGACCAGCGGAAACACCAACGCGTGGGCCTTGCCGCCGCGCACCCGCCGAATCAGATCCACACCCGCGAGGATGTTGCCCCATTGATCGCTTCCCCCCATCTGCAAAGTGCATTTGTAACGATCGAACAGGACCAGATAGTCGTAAGCCTGCAGCAACGGGTAACTGAATTCCGTGAAAGAGATCCCGTCGTCAGATTCCAGGCGGCGGCTAATTGCTTCTTTACCGAGGAGACCGTTGACGGTGAAATGTTTTCCAACGTCGCGCAGGAACTCCATCATCGTGATCGGGCCAAGCCAATCAGCGTTATTCATAATGCGCGCCGGGTTCTCTCTTGCGTTGAAATCGAGAAAGTGGCTCAACTGCTCCTTGATGCCGACCAGATTTTCTTCGACCTGTTGGCGAGTTAAGAGCATTCGCTCTTTCGTCTTACCACTTGGATCGCCGATCAAACCGGTGCCGCCTCCGGCGATTGCAATCGGCGTATGACCAAAGCGCTGCAAACGCGCCAATCCCATGATCGGAAGAAGTGAGCCGACATGCAGGCTGGGTGCAGAGGGATCGAAGCCAATGTAGGCGGTGACCTTCTCTTTCGTGAGCACTTCGCGCAGGTCGGGCGTCGCTTCGTAGAGCATGCCGCGCCATTCAATTTCATCGTAGAGGTTCATCTCTGGGCGGTCATCATAGCAAGATTTTCAACACAAACGAGAGTGTGTACAAAGCTTTAACTACTTTCTATGTTTCATGAAGGCGAACTGCTGTATAGTCGCGGGAGGCTACTTCACTAGCCGCCGCTTCCAAGGGTCAGGCACTCATATGGAAGATCTCATCCCGATCCTCTTCTTTCTTTTCCTGTTGCTGTTTGTTCTGACGTTGGTCGTCATTGGGTTCGTAGTGTTGATGAAGTGGCTCGTCGGTTTCTTCAGTACGACGAATACCAAAGCGCAACCCAATCCGCTGAATCTCTCAACGCCGCCACAGACCTGTCGCAATTGCGGCCACGGCTTGACGGTCCAAGTGAAGTTCTGCGGAGTCTGCGGCGCGCAACGTCTAACGCTGAAAGAAGAAGAAGAGTTGCGCGAACTAGACATAACGCTGCGCCAGTTAGAGAAGCTTCATTGGTACGGCGATGAAACCGAAGGCGATCTCGAAAACGTCAAAACAAGGATCGCCTCCGCGCGGGAGCTCATTCTTTTCCCTAATGGCCGTCCACCAAAGCGCGCGGAACCTTCACCCGGGGAAACACCCCTCGTTCCCGTTCAAACGGTAACCGCCGCGCCGTTCATCACGCCCGCGACATTCGATGAGCCAGCCGCGCAAGAAACACCGGCTTTTGAGGATTGGTCGAGGGACTCTGACGAGCGACCGATTGCGGAACCGATGATAAAACCACCGCGCAAGCCGCTTGCCGACGTACTTGCGGCATTCATGGAAGAGAGCAAT
>JADMIO011602967.1_pt1 | contig 11497 bp, 7 predicted proteins | sample 8958161 | NCBI WGS metagenome assembly JADMIO01 (sample SAMN16585339, study PRJNA669376) | soil metagenome | isolation source: Crop rotation soil | place: USA: Cullars Rotation, Alabama | collected 2011
GGCCCTCGCCGAGGCGACCCGCATCAGCTACCAGCTTGCCGTGCGCGACCACCTGCGCCCCGCTTTTGGCCACCTCCGCTTGGGCAAGCTCTCGGGGTTGGACGTGCAGGACTGGCTGGCCGCCCAGCAGCGGGCCGGCTACGCCCCGATGACGATCCGCCGCCACCACGCGGTGCTGCAACGGGCGCTGAACCAGGCGGTGCGCTGGGGTCTCTTGCCCCGCTCGCCGGCGACGGGGGTGGACCTGCCGCGCGCCGCGAGCGCCCCCGTCGCCATCTGGACGCCGCCGCAGGCGCGCGCCTTCCTCGCCGCGACCGCCGCCGATCCCTGTGGCCCCGCCTTCCTCCTCGCCCTGGCCACGGCGCTGCGCATCGGGGAGCTGGCGGCGCTGCGCTGGGAGGACGTCGACCTGCCCCGCGCCCGGCTGCGCGTGCGGCGGACGGAGGGACTCAGGCGCGGCGGCGTCGCCGTCGAGGAGCGGACCAAGGGCAAGCGCGAGCGCACCGTCCCCCTCATCCCGGCCGCGGTCGCCGCCCTCGGACAAGAACGACGCCGGCAGCAGGCGGCCGGCGTCGTCGTGCCGTGGGTGTTTGCGGACCGGCGGGGGACGCGCCTCACCGCCTACCGCCTGCGCTACGCCTTCAAGCAGGCGACCAAGCGCGCCGGCCTGCCGCCGATCCGCTTCCACGCCCTGCGCCACACCACCGCCACCTACCTCGTGCAGGAGGGGGTGCCGCTGAACGTGGTGGCGGCGATCCTGGGCCACGCCGACCCCACCCTCGTCCTCACCCTCTACGGGCACCTGGTGCCGGCGGCGCAGGAGGCGGCGGTGACGACGATGGAGGAGTGGCTGGGGGCGAGGGAGGGTTAGTCCTCCAGGGCGGCGAGGGCGGCGCGCAGCGTCAGCAGCGGCCCGGCGTCGTTGCCCGCCCGCTGCTCCAGGTACCAGCCGTCGCCGTCGATGTGGTAACTCGCCATGACCCCATGCGCGGCGTCGATCAGCGCCGCGACCCGCGCCCGCTCCTGCCGCCGCACCTCGGCGGCGACGGCGTCGACCATCGCCCGGTAGTACCCCGGCGGCGCGCCGCGGACGTGCCGCCCGTCCGCCCCCCGCCAGCGCCCGCCCGCCTCGATGGCGATCACCGCCAGCCGCTCGGGATCGCGTTCCTCGCGATCGTGTCCCTCGGCGTCGTGACCATCCGTGACCATCCGCGTCCCGCCTCTCGATGAATCCCACCCGAAACCCGCAGCGGGACGCCGGTTTCACGGCCCGCCGGAAACGATCATCGTGAAGTGGTAGGTCTCGAGCGTGGCCGGGCCGCGGTCGCCGACCGTGCGCTGATCCTCGTTGTTGTGGACCGGGTAACCCTGGCGCGTGGTCAGGATCGGCTTCTCCTGCCCGTTCGCCGCGAATTGCCGTTCTTTGCGTCGTCTTGCATTCCGCTCTTTCCCCCCGATTTGCCCGAAGGCTCGTCGCCGCCCAGACGTGGATCTTGGTTGCTTTGACCCATTATGGCCGTGGCAGTCGGGATCGTGCCAAGGCGGGAATCACCTGGCGATCAGCCGGTCACCTGGAAGACAAGCGAATTGAGGATCTGGTCGTTGACCGTGAGGACGACCGCGTAGGTGCCCGGCTGGAGGTTGGCGTGGAGGGGGAAGGCGAACCATTGCTGGCCGGTGTCGGCGTTGACCTCGATCTCGGACTTGGCGACCTCGGGGCCCGTGGTGGTCGCCGTGCCCCCTTTGGAGGCGGCGCGCCAGGTGGCGATGACCTTCTCGCCCTTGAGCAGGTCGTGGATGAGGGCCGTGGCGTAGACCGAGGGCTGGCCGGAGGATATGGCGTTGACCGACTGCTGGGGCGAGCCGTCTGGACCGACCCCGATCGAGAGCACCAGCGATTCGAGGGTGGGGATGGGGGTGCGCGTCGGCGCCGGCGCCGGAGTGGCGGCGAAGCGGTGGGCGACCAGGGTCGCCTGGAGGTTTGGCAAGACGTCGGCGCGGGTCGCGTCGCGCTGTCGGCCGCGCTGCGCGTCCTGCGCGTTGCCCGTGGCGCAGCCCACTAGCAGGACAAGCAAGGCAAGGATCCCTAGCGCCGCGCGGAGGTAGCGACCGGCGAGGGGAAGGGCTCTCCCACCTTCGTTGGTTGGAGTGGACGGGACCCGTCGCCGGGCGCGGAAAACCGCCGGCCAATGATGGAGCGGGGAACGGGCCTCAGCGCGGGTGCTGGGGCGGTCGGTACGGGCCGAACGCATCCTGGTACTCCTCGGCCACCTCCAACGCGGACTTATGCACGTAAATCCGGGTCGTGGTCGGCGACGCGTGCCCGAGAATCGTCTGGACGGTCGACTCCCGGACGCGGCGGCGCACGAGCTCGGTGGCGAGTCCGTGGCGGAAAGAGTGCGGGGTGACCTCGCTTTCGACGCCGGCCTGGGTGCAGAGCTCGGCGACAATGTGCTCGACCGTGCGCGGGCTGATCGCCCGGCCAGGCGTGCCAATCTTATCGCGTCCGCTAAAGGCGGGCAGGGCACCAGCCCCGCGGACAGCGTCGCCCCGCGCGGCCCAGTAGGTCGTCAGGGCCTCGGCCGTTTCGGCGTCGAAGTGGACGGTGCGGCTCTTGCCCCCCTTGGCCCGGTAGATGCTGGCCGTTCCCTCGGCGAGGTCGACGTCGCGCCGCCGGAGAGCGCACAGCTCGGAGACGCGAACTCCGGAGCGGAAGAGGAAGAGGACCATCGCCCGCACCTTGAGCCGGCGCAGCTCCAGGTGCGGCTTGACCTCGCGCGGCAGCGCCCTCGCGTAGGCGACAATGCGCTCCAGGTCGGCCAGCTTGACGTCGGGCGGCGGCGGGGTGAAGCGCGGCATCATCGCGGAGATGCGGACGCGGAGGCGGTCGGTGGCGAGCGTCGGGTGGAGATCGTAGGCGGCGAGGTACGCGCAGAACTTGCGCACGGCCGAGAGGTTGTTCTGCGCCGTCCGCATCTGCGACACCTCCTCCGGCGTGCGCACGTCCGGCGGAACGAGGAGCGCGGCGAAGGAGGTGACGTGGTCCGGCTGGATGACGGTGACCGGGGCGACGTCGGGATCGATGCCCTCGTGCTGCGCGAGATGGCGGAGGAATTTGGCGACGCCGTGCCGGTAGGTCTTCTTGGAGCGGGGCGCGAGGCGGAGATCGCCGAAGAACATCTCGACGGCGGCGGCCACCGTCACCGTCTCCGCCTCGGTTGCCGACGTCTGCTCCTGGCCGTTCGCCGGCGCGGGGTCGAACGCCGCGCCGTTCCGCGCCGTCTCCAACTCCTCGGCCGTCGCCACCATTCGCTTCCCTCCCCGATCCGTCGCGCGCTGCTGCCCCCGGTCCCGTTCGTTCACCCGAGCATTGCCTCCCGCGGGATGTACGTACACGGTGGCCGTAGCATAGCGGATAACGGACGTCGTGCCTAGGGATGGCGACTGCGTCCGCGCCGAACCGCCGCGCGGGGCGACGGGGTTCTATTGGGTTCGAACGCGCCAGGGCGCCCGGGCGTTCCGCCGCGGACAGCGAGGTGGCCGAAGGGCGAACGCCTTCAGCCGGCGTTCGTCGGCGGGGGCGAGGCGTAGCGCCGGACCAAGCCGACCATGTCGCGATGGAACTCGCCGTTGGAGACGACGCGGCGGACGCCGGCGGCCTTGGCGGCGCGCAGCCCGTCGACGTCCATGTGGGGTCCGAAGACGAGGAGCGGCGTCGCGACGGTCGGGTTGGACGTCAGACCTCGGACGATCTCCCAATCGACGCCCGCGCCGAGATCGACGATGCCGAGGATCGGCGCGGGGTGGCCGGCGCGGATGCGTTGGGCAAAGGCCGCGGTCTCCTTCGCGAACTCGACGGCGTAGCCGAGCCCGCGCAGCGTGTTGCCCAGCCGTACCCCGACGAAGAGGTCGCGGTTGAGGACGACGATGGCGCCGCGGGACGACGGCTTGTCGGCAGCTTCATGCTGGGAGAGATTTTCCGTCACGGGTTATTCCTCGTTTTCGGTGCGAATCCGCGCACACGGCGCTATCGCGCCGCGACGGTGCCGGCGCCGACCAGGGCTCCCGACTCGATGCCGTCCAGGACGTGGTCGAGCGCGTCCCGCCAGGGGATGTCGAGCTGCGGCAGACGGACGCGGACGGAGTTCGGCGTCAGCTTGACGGCGCCGCCGAGCTTGCTGTGCAGGCGGCGGGCGTCGAGCCGCGCGGTGGTGACCGGGCGGATCACCAGCTCGCGCTCGCGCTCGACGACCGACTCGATGCCGAGCCGCTCGCAGCGCAGCCGCAGCGCGATCAGCGCGAAGAGGTGCTCGACCTCGTCCGGGATCGGCCCGAAGCGGTCCTCCAGCTCGGCCCGCATCTCGTCCAGCCCCCGGTCGGAGGCGACGCCGGCGACGCGGCGGTAGGTGGCCAACCGCAGCTCGGTGTCGGCGACGTAGTCGGCTGGGATCAGCGCCGTCAGCGGCAGGTCGAGCGTCACCGCCGGCAACTCCGTTGCCGGGCGGCCCGTCTTGATCTCCTCGACCGCCTGGCTCAGGAGGCGGATGTAGAGGTCGTAGCCGATCTCTGCGATGTGCCCGCTCTGCTCGGCGCCGAGGATGTTGCCCGCGCCGCGGATCTCCATGTCGCGCATGGCGACGCGCAGGCCGGCGCCGAGCTCGGTCGCCTCTTGGATCGCCTCCAGCCGCTCCTGCGCCTCCAGCGAGAGGACCTTGTTCGGCTTGTAGAGCAAGTAGGCGTAGGCGCGGTTCGTGCTGCGCCCGACGCGGCCGCGGAGCTGGTAGAGCTGCGTCAACCCGAGCGTGTCGGCGTTGTCGATGACGATCGTGTTCACGTTCGGGATGTCGATCCCTGACTCGATGATCGTGGTCGAGATGAGGACGTCGTAGTCGTGCCGCACGAACCCGAGGATCACCTCCTCCAGCACGTCCTCGTCCATCTGGCCGTGGCCGACGCCAAAGCGCGCCTCCGGCACGAGTTGGCGCAGCTTGTGGGCGAGGCGGTCGATGCTGTGGACCCGGTTGTGGACAAAGTAGATCTGGCCGCCGCGGTCGATCTCGCGCAGGATGACCTCCCGCAGCAGGTGGTCGCTGGCTTCCGTGACGAAGGTCCGGATCGGCAGGCGCGCCTGCGGCGCGGTGTCGATGACGCTGATGTCGCGGATGCCGGCGAGCGACATGTGCAGCGTGCGCGGGATCGGCGTCGCGCTCATTGTCATCACGTCGACCTCGGCCCGCAGCCGCTTCAGGAACTCCTTGTGGCGCACGCCGAAGCGTTGCTCCTCGTCGATGACGACGAGGCCCAGGTCCTTGAACTTGACGTCCTTCTGCACCAGCCGGTGGGTGCCGACGACGATGTCGACGCTCCCTTGCTCCAGCGCCGCCAGGATCTCCCGCTGCTCCTGCTTCGAGCGCAGGCGCGAGAGCATCTCGACCCGCACCGGGTAGGGGGCCAGCCGCTGCGAGAAGGTCGAGAAGTGCTGCAGCGCCAGCACGGTCGTCGGCACCAGGATCGCGACCTGTTTGCCCGCATTGACCGCCTTGAAGGCGGCCCGCAGCGCCACCTCCGTCTTGCCGAAGCCGACGTCGCCGCAGATCAGGCGGTCCATCGGCTTGGGCGACTGCATGTCGGCCCGCACGTCGTCGATCGCGCGCTGCTGGTCGACCGTCTCGGTGTAGGGGAACGACTCGGCCAACTCGACGTCCCAGGTCGTGTCGTCGGGGAAGGTGTTGCCGTCGGCGGTCTCCCGCCGCGCGTACAACTGAACCAGCTCAAAGGCCATCTCGCGCACGGCGCGGCGGACGCGGCGCTTGACCTTCGCCCACTCGCCGGAGCCGAGGCGGGAGACGTTCGGCTCGACGCCGCCCCCGCTGTAGCGGGCGACGCGGTCGCTCTGGTCGACCGGGACGTAGAGCTTGTCGCCGCGCGCGTATTCGAGCAGCATGTACTCCCGCTCGACGCCGCTGGTGTCGAGCCGCACCAGGCCGACGAACTTGGCGATGCCGTGGTCGACGTGGACGACGTGCTCGCCCGGCGTCAGGCTCGCGGCGAAGGCGAGGTTGTCGGCGACGCGCTGGTGCTCGCCGCGCCGCGTCTGCTTGTGGAAGCCAAACAGCTCCAGGTCGGAGAGGACGAGCAGCCGCCGCTCGGGCAGCATCCAGCCGCCTTCGAGGTCAGAGGCGCGGATTTCGAGCGTGCCCGCCGGCAGCGGCGGCGGGACGGACAGACCGCGCCGCTTGTCCTTGCGCGGGAAGATGTCGCGCTCCTCGAACAGCTCGGTCAGGCGGTCGACCTGATCGGTGGCGATCAGGACGCGCCAGCCGTCGCCCAGGCGCTCGCCCACGTCCTCGACGACGCGGGCCATGCGCCCGGCGTAGAAGGGCGCTTCGGTGACCGCCGAGAGGTCGAGGGCGTCGCCGTCGGTGGCCGGACCTTCCAGGCCGAGCTCCAGTCGCGGCTGATCCGCGAGGCGGGCGCGCACGTCCTCCCACGCCGCGACCGGGCGGCGCAGCCCGGCAGGCAGCTCCCCGTTGGCGACGAAGGCCGTCTCCAGTTCGGTGGCCTGTTCCTGGAGCTGGGTCGCCGCCAGCCGGACCGCGCCGGGCTCGTCGAGGACGAGCAAGGCGTCCGCGCCAAAATAGTCGGCGAGGGTGGACGGGCGGTCGAGCAGGTAGGGCGCAAAGAGGTCGACCGAGGCCGGCGTTACGCCGAGCGCCATCTGGTCGAGCATGCGCTGCCACTCGTGCGCGACCTCGTCCCGGAGGCGGGACGTGTCAAGACTGGACAGGGGCGCGACCGCGTCGCGTAGCCGCCAGAGGGGCAGCTCGGACGGGGGCAGCAAAATGGCCTCGCGCAGGCGATCCTCGGAGCGCTGCGACGAGGGGCTGAAGGTGCGGATGCTGTCGATCTCGTCCCCGAAGAGGTCGACGCGGATCGGCTGCCGGGCACCGGGCGGAAAGATGTCGACGATGCCGCCGCGGCGGGCGATGGTGCCCGGCTCCTGCACGAGTGGCGCGACCTGATAGCCGAGCGTGGTCGCCCAGCGGATCAGCACGGCGACGTCGAGGCGGTCGCCGACGCGCATGGCGCGGGTGTGGTCCGCCAGCTCCTTCGGCGACATCACCATCTGGACGAGGCCGCGCACCGGCGTGACGATGACGGGCGCGTTCTCGGCAGTCGCGCGCCGCAGGCGATCGAGGAGCGCCACCCGCTGCGTCGCAGTCTCCAGGTCGAAGGGGAGCTGCTCGTAGGGGAGCGCCTCCGGCGCCGGCCAGATCCAGGCGCGCCGATCCGGGGGCAGGAACTCGTTGATCGCGGCGCCGAGGGCGTCGGCGCGATCGGCGCGGGCGGTCACGACCAGGGTCGGGGCGCGCCGCGCAGCGACGGCTGTGGCGATCAGGGCCGGCCGCGCCGGGGTCGGCAGGTCGGCGACGCGCGCCGAACCGCCGGTGTCCACGAGGCGGCGATTGACCGCGTCGAGGGCGGGGGTATCTTGGAGGATGGGGAGGAGATGGCTCAGAGTCATGGAACACCTGGTCCTTGGCGGCGTCGTCGCGCGCGAGGCGCAGGGTTGAAAAGACGCACTCGATATTTCGCACCGCGCCGGTGGCACGTCCGCGCGCACGACGAAAGCGGGCGAGGCCAGACAGCCCGCCCGTGGACGCGAACAATTGTACCATGCCGAGAGGGCGAGATGACGCCGCGATCCCGACGAAAAGCCTCGTGTTTGCGGCGAAAATCTGACTTCCGTTGGCGGGCGGCGCCGTAGTGATCGTTTCGGGCGCGTTGTTCGGGTCGGGGATAGATGGTATACTCGCGGCGGGTCCAAACGATCCGGGCGGCTGCGTGTCCCGCATGTTGAACAGGTTGCTGAGGAGGCTCCGCCGGCATGGCGTTGCAAAAGGTCCAAAAGGACGACATCATCTCAAACTTTAAGGTCCACGAGGGGGACACCGGGTCGCCTGAAGTGCAGATCGCCCTCCTGACGGAGCGGATCAATGGCTTGACCGATCATCTGCGGGAGCACCGCCACGATCACCACTCGCGGCGCGGCCTGCTGAAGCTGGTCGGGCGCCGGCGGCGGCTGCTCGCCTACTTGAGCGAGAAGGATGTCGAGCGGTACCGCGCGACGATCGCGCGCCTTGGCCTGCGCAAGTAGCGCCAAGAGCGCCCGGATCTTCGCGGCGGCGTGCGACCGGTTCCGTGCGTCCGGCGTTCGCCCGACGCGCCGTTCAGGATCCGGATCGGGAACAAGCTGACGTGGTCGGCGGCCCAGGGCACTTCGCCCTGGGCTTGTTGTTGAATCGGCCGCGGGTGGTCGGAGAAAGGGGGCCTCGAACCGAATTCGGCCGGGAAGACGAACCCGGTGGAGGGTGGGGAATTGGAGCGTGCCGGAGCCGAGGCGCCGGCACACACCAGTCCCTCATACCTCCTCGGTCGAGCGATCCCGGCGCCGGCGCGGTCTCATCGCGCCGGACAGTCATTGCTGCGCGGCGCCCCGCGACGAAGCGGGTGCGCCGAACCGATGGAGGAATATCCACACCATGGCAGTCGATTTGGCCAGCCGATCCAAGACCGTCGCGGTCGAGATCGCCGGCAGAACGTTGTCGCTCGAAACCGGTTTGCTCGCGGAGCAAGCCCACGGCGCCGTCGTCGTCCGCTACGGCGACACGGTGGTGCTGTCCACGGTCGTCGGCGAAAAGGAGCCGAACCTGTCGGTCGACTTCTTTCCGCTGACGGTCGACTACGAAGAGAAGATGTACGCGGCCGGCAAGATCCCCGGCGGCTTCATCAAGCGTGAGGGGCGGCCGACGGAGGCCGCGATCCTCGCCGCCCGCCTGACGGATCGCCCGATCCGCCCGCTCTTTCCCAAGGGGTACCGCTCCGAGGTCCAGGTCATCAGCACCGTGCTGTCGGCGGACCAGGAGAACGACCCCGACCTCCTCTCGATCATCGGCGCCTCAGCGGCGCTGACGCTCTCCCCGATCCCGTGGGAGGGCCCGGTCGGTGCCGTCCGCGTCGGCTACATCGACGGGGAGATCGTCATCAATCCCACCATCTCGGCCCTGGCGGACAGCGCCATGGACGTCGTGGTCGCCGGCACCGACGACGCGATCATGATGGTCGAGGGGCAGGCGGATCAGGTATCCGAGGCAACCCTGCTCGACGCCATCGTCGCCGCGCACGAGGCGATCAAGGGCATCACCGCCCTCCAGCGCGAGCTGCGGGCGGAGGCCGGCAAGGAGAAGTGGGAGTTCGTCCCGCCGCAGAAGAACACCGAGCTGATCGAGAAGGTCCGCGCGTTCCTCGGTGACCGGCTCGACGAGGCGGTCAACAACCCGCACAAGGTCATGCGGATGGAGGGCACCAACGAGCTCAAGCAGGAGGTGCTCGCCCACTTCGCGGAGTCGCACGACGGCCAGGAGGAGCCCTACGCGCCCAAGGACGTCGGAGACGCCTTCGAGGGCCTGCTGAAGGCGGCGGTGCGCGGCGGCATCTTGAACAACGGGACGCGGCCGGACGGCCGCCGGCCGGACGAGATACGGCCGATCTGGAGCGAGGTCGGCTACTTGCCGCGGACGCACGGCTCGGCCATCTTCACCCGCGGCCAGACGCAGGTGGTGACGACGGTGACGCTGGGCTCGACGGCCGAGGAGCAGCGGCTCGACTCGATCAGCCCCGAAGAGACGAAGCGCTACATCCACCACTACAACTTCCCGCCCTTCAGCGTCGGCGAGGTGCGGCGGCTGCGCGGGCCGAGCCGGCGCGACATCGGCCACGGCGCGCTCGCCGAGCGGGCGCTGCTGGCGGTGATCCCCGACGAGGACGTCTTCCCGTACACGATGCGGCTCGTCTCGGAGGTCGTCAGCTCGAACGGCTCGACCTCGATGGCGAGCGTCTGCGGCAGCACGCTGGCGCTGATGGACGCCGGGGTGCCGATCTCGGCGCCGGTGGCCGGCGTGGCGATGGGGCTGGTGACCGACACGGAGACGGGCAAGTTCACGGTCCTGACCGACATCCAGGGGATCGAGGACGCGCTGGGCGACATGGACTTCAAGGTCGCCGGCACGGCCGAGGGCGTGACCGCGATCCAGATGGACATCAAGGTCAAGGGCATCACGCCGGAGATCATGCGGCAGGCGCTGGAACAGGCCCACGCCGGTCGCCAGTTCATCCTCGGCAAGATGCTGGAGACGATCCCGCATCCGCGCGCGGCCCTCTCGCAGTTCGCGCCGCGGGTGATGCGGATCAAGATCAACCCGGAGAAGATCGGCGCGGTGATCGGTCCCGGCGGCAAGATGATCCGCGCCATCCAGGACGAGACGGGAACCAAGATCGACATTGAGGACGACGGGTCCGTCTCGATCGCGTCGAGCGACCCGGCCGGCGCCGAGCGGGCGATCGAGAAGATCCTGGGGCTGACCCAGGAGGTGCGGATCGAGCGCGGCGACATCTACACCGGCAAAGTCGTCAGCGTGATGCCCTACGGCGCCTTCGTCGAGCTGGTGCCGGGCAAGGACGGCTTGGTCCACATCTCCGAGCTGTCGGAGGATCCGGCGATCCGGGTCAACCGCGTCGAGGACATCGTCAACGTCGGCGACGAGATCACCGTCATGGTGACGGACGTGGCGCCGAACGGGAAGGTGAGCCTCTCGCGGCGGGCGGCCCTCACCGGCGAGCTGCCGGAGCCGAAGGCCGAGCGGGAGCGCGGCCCGCGTCGCGACGGCGAGCGCCACGGGCACGGGCAAGACCGCGGCCCGCGACGCGAGGGCCACGGCCCAGGTGGTCCCCGCGGCGGCGAGCGGCCGCGCGGCCCGCGTCCCGAGGGCGGCCACGGCGGCGGCATGTCGAACCGCCCGGCCGACAGCCGGCGGCGGCCACCGTTCGGGCGCGAGGAGTAGGACGGAAGTTCGTAGTCGGCAGTCGGCAGTCGGCAGTCGGCAGATTGCCCTCGGATTGCCCTCACCCCCCCAACCCCCCTCTCCCAATGCTGGGAGAGGGGGGCTTTTCGTTGGCGGTGGACATCCCTTCCCTCCCGCTCCCTCGCCGCATGCACGAGAGATCTTCCCGAATCTCCTGCCCCCAAGCCCTCGGTAGGGGCGGACCCCGTGTCCGCCCTTCCACACGCAATGGCGTGTCCCTGCGACGGGCGGACACGGGGGGCCGCCCCTACCGGGAGGTTGCAGCGAGGCAACGTGAACCCGCCCTTGATTGTGGACAAGGACAGGCAGGGGCGGGTGAGGGGCGCGCGCGGGCGAAGAACTTTGCGAGGCCCATTCTCGTTGCCGTCCTGGCCGCCTTTGCCGTCCTTGGCGCTTTTGCCGCCTATCGGGTCGGGGTCGGGGGGTGGGCGGCTTCGGTGGCGCGTTTGGCGACGTAGGTGCCGAAGTGCTGGAGGTCGCCTTTGCCGAGGGTGGCGCCCCAGACGAGGAAGACGACGCAGCAGAAGACGCAGGCGCCGATCATCCCCAGGGTGAGCCAGAGCCAGAGGCGGCGG
>JADMIO011014828.1_pt1 | contig 11495 bp, 10 predicted proteins | sample 8958161 | NCBI WGS metagenome assembly JADMIO01 (sample SAMN16585339, study PRJNA669376) | soil metagenome | isolation source: Crop rotation soil | place: USA: Cullars Rotation, Alabama | collected 2011
GCCGCGACTTCAAGTCACGTGAATTCCAAGCTTCGGATCCCACTGTGCTGGAAAGCATATGATGCGATGCAGGGATCCGATGCCGACGACGCGGCCTGCACCACGCGGCCGGTCGAGCCGGTGGCGGGGCTGCTCGGGCAAGACATCGGCGGTTTGAAAGTCGCGATTGCCGGCGGCTATTTCCAGAGCAACGTCTTTCCGGAAGCGCAGGAAGCGGTCGCCCGCGTTGCGAAAGCGCTTGGCGCGACGCAAACCGTCGTCCTGCCCGAAGCGGCGCGCGCCCGTGCCGCGGCCTACATTATCACCACGACGGAGGGCGCTTCGCTGCATCTCGACCGCCTGCGCAAGCGACCGGGCGATTTTGATCCCGCGGTGCGCGACCGCTTCATTGCCGGCGCCATGGTGCCGGCGGTGCTGGTCGACCGCGCGCAAAAATTTCGCCGCTGGTATCGCGCCAGGGTGCTGGAGCTCTTCGAGTCGGTCGACGTGATCCTGGCGCCCGCGACGCCCTGCACCGCGCCAAAGCTCGGACAGGTGATGTTCACGCTCGATGGCGTGGAGCTGCCGGTGCGTGCCAATATCGGCATCCACACCCAGCCAATTTCGTTCATTGGTCTGCCCGTGGTGGCGGTGCCCGTGCCGCTCGAACCGATGCCGATCGGCGTGCAGGTCATCGCCGCGCCCTGGCGCGAGGACGTCGCGCTGCGGGTGGCGGCTGCGCTGGAAAAGATGGGCGTCGTAGCCGCGCCGCCGCCGCGAGGAATTTGAGATGGAGATCGACCTTCCCGACGTGCTCGCCGAGGTAACGGCGCAGTTCCAGCGTTACGAGAAAGCGCTCGTCAATAATGACGTCGCCGTGCTCGACGAACTCTTTCGCAACGACAAGCGCACGCTGCGCTATGGCATCGGCGAAAACCTCTATGGCTATGATGCCATCATGGCCTTCCGCGCCGCGCGCTCGCCGGTCGGACTGATGCGCAGCACGGACAAGACCGTCATCACCACCTACGGCCGCGACACGGCGGTCGCCTCCACGCTGTTCTATCGCGATGCCTGGGCGGGATCGAAGGTCGGCCGCCAGATGCAGACGTGGATACGTTTTCCCGAGGGTTGGAGAATTGTCGCCGCGCATGTCAGCATCATCGACGAGCCGCAGGGTCAGAAGACATGAGCCTGGACGATCTTCCAACTGCAAGCGCTGAGCCGGTGCTTCGCCGCATCGACCGGCCGGCGCCGCAGCAGGCCAAGGTCACGCGCGCCGAAGAGCTGCGGCTGCAGCTTGCTGACGAAATCGTGCGCGGCGCGCTGGCTCCCGGTGCGCCGCTGGACGAGACCGACATCGCGCGTCGCTTCAACGTCTCGCGCACGCCGGTGCGCGAGGCGCTGCGGCAGCTTGCGGCGAGCGGACTGGTCGACGCCCGCGCGCATCGCGGCGCCGTGGTAGCGCGGCCATCGCTGGAGCGACTCAACGGCATGTTCGAGGCGATGGCCGAGCTGGAGTCGCTGTGTGCAGGCCTTGCCGCCGAGCGCATGCCGGCGGTCGAGCGCGCGCGGCTGGAGGCGATCCACGAGGAGTTGCGCGTGCTCAGCCATGCCGGCAATCCCGATCGTTTTCATACGGTCAATGAGCGCTTCCACAATGCGATCTATGCCGGCTCACAGAACGACTACATCGCCGAGATGACGCTGGCGACGCGGGTGCGCGTGCAGCCGTTCCGCCGCGCCCAGTTCCGCAACCTCGGCCGTCTCGCCAAGTCGCATGCCGAGCACGACCGCGTCGTCGTCGCCATCATGCGCGGCGACCGCAACGGTGCAGCAAACGCGATGCGCGCGCATATCGAACTGGTGCGCGGCGAGTACGAGATCTACGCGGTGTCGGTGTAGAGTTTCGCGGCGCACTTCCGCCGCTCGTCATTCCGGGATGCGCCGCAGGCGAAGGCCCGGAATCCATAACCACCATCGTGAGTATGGATTCCGGGCTCGCGCTCCGCGCGCCCCGGAATGACGGCTGAATTTACTCCGCCGCCTGTCTCGCCATGAACGCCCGCCAGCCGCCATACGACGAGATGTCGCGCGCGCCGCCCACCGCCGCAGGCTCGACCAGAAATCCCTTCGCGCTGCCGCCGTTGGCAAGACGAACGGTACCGATCGACAGTGGCGGCGGGATCGCGGCGACGAATTTGCCGAACGCCGCCGGTGACAGCGCCCACAATTCAAGCTTGATCGCGCTGCCGGTGCCCGCATCCACCCGCAGCATGCCGGGTTTCGGCGGTGTGGTATCGAGCGCATAAAGCTTGTAGTCCGGCGCGGTGGCGGCTTCCTGCAGCAGCCGCGCGCCCAACGCCTGCAATTCACCGTTCAGCGCCATGCCGGAGAGATGCGCACCGACCACGGCGATAGCGATTTCATTGCCGCCCGTTGCAGGCAGTGGTGCGAGCGCATCCTGCTTCACACCCTTGGCGCCCAAGCCAAGTCCGGTGTCCGCGTGGAACGCACGTCCGATGCTGGCGAGCCGCGCGTCATGGCCAGCTGGCGCAAGCAAGGTGATGCCGAACGGGATGCCGTCTGCACGTATCGCCGCCGGCAGCGCGAGGCCACAAAGGTCGAGCAGATTGACGAAATTGGTGTAGGTGCCGAGGCGGCTGTTGAGCTCGATCGGATTGGCCAGCACCTGCGCGGTCGAATAGGCCGTCGGTGCGGTCGGCAGCACGATCGCGTCGAAATCGGCGAAGGTGCGCGCCGCGACGCCGCGCAGCGCCTGCAGGCGATACAGCGCGGAGAATGTCTCGGCCGCCGTCAGCCGACTGCCCGGCGCGGTGATCTCTCGCGTTACCGGATGGATCGCATCCGGCGAGGACGCCAGCAGATTGCGGATGACGAGATAGCGTTCCGCCACCCACGGCCCCTCATAGAGCAGCCGTGCGGTCTCGTAGAACGGCTCGAGGTCGAACTCGACGAGTTCGGCGCCGAGTGCGCTCCAGGCCTGCAGCGCCTCGCCATAGGCCTTCTCTGAGTGCTGGTCGCCGAAGTAGATCAATTGCCCGTTGCGGGGGACACCGAGCCGAAGCTTTCCGGGAAAGGCCGTCATGTCGGCGAGCGGCCGGTCGCGCGAGAACGGATCGCTCGCATCAGGCGCAGCCATCGCCTTCAGGCCCATCATCGCATCGTCGACGGTGAGCGCGAACACCGAGACGCAGTCGAGCGTACGGCACGCCGGCACCACGCCTGATGTCGAGATCAGGCCAAGACTCGGCTTCAGCCCGACTATGTTGTTGAGCATCGCCGGCACGCGGCCGCTTCCCGCAGTATCGGTGCCGAGCGCGAGCGGCACGAGGCCGGCCGCAACCGCCACGGCCGATCCCGAGCTCGATCCGCCCGGCACCAGATCGTTGCGGACCGGATTGACGGGAATGCCGTAGGGCGAGCGCACGCCGACGAGGCCGGTGGCGAACTGGTCGAGATTGGTCTTGCCGATGATGATGGCGCCGGCCGCTCGCAGTCGCGCCACCGCGGTCGCGTCCTTGGCCGGTTGGTAGGAGAAAGCCGGGCAGGCGGCGGTGGTCGGCATGCCGCTGGCGTCGATGTTGTCCTTCACCGCGACCGGCACGCCGAGCAGCGGCAGGCTAGCGGCGTCTTTCCGCGCAAGGCTTTCGGCCTCGGCGATCGCGTCCTGCTCATCGCGCAGCGAAATGAAAATGGCGGGGTCGTTGTGCTCGCGGATGCGCCGGTAGCTGCGCGCTACGGTCTCCGCGGGCGAGACCGATCCCTCCTGATGCGCCGCTAAAATGGCCGCTACCGTCTCAGGCACCTTGCACCCCCTTCCACTGCTCACTTCGGCTCAGCGAAGCAAGCGATGTGCCATTGTGTACAGGATGGGATTTGATCGTAACTCACATATTGTCGAGTAAAATCAATCAATTGCATCTTGAATTCAGGCGCAGGCGACGCAGTCTCTGCTCATAAAACAGGCAGTGAGGCGCGGCTGCGGCTACACCTCAGCCGGCTGAAACTTCCGGTCCGTCTTTGGCTGAAATTCACCTTTTCGGGTTACTCAATACCGTTCGGCAGCGCATTCCGCGCCCAGGGACCAAGCATTGGCCATCAATGGCTCAGCCAGATCGCGCAAGTGACCAGCTCATGCAGTATCTGGGGCAGCTCTCGCCGCAAGTGCGCGGGCGGTTGCTTGCCGAGCTTGAACGGCTGCTCGAACTCGGCGAGTCGATACCTCGCACGGAAGAGCTGATCGCATCGCTGCGCGCCGAATTCCCCGGCGGAGCCGAGCGCCGCGGCGAGCCGTCGCGCCTGTTCTTCAAGCCGCTCGAGCCGGTCCTCGTCGATGGCGCGCCCGAGCGCGCCAACTGCGGGCAGATCGCGCGGGGATCGCTGACCCCGATCTGGACCCTGCTGACGACCGAACTGCTGTCGACCATGGCGCGAGAATATGTCGACAATGTCAGCAAGGTACTCTCCAAGCCGCAGGAAGCGGAAAAACTCGCAGTTGGCTTCCAGAAAAAGGCGCTGGGTTATCTCGACGGCACCATGCGCTCGCCGGAGGGCAGCACCAAGGTGCGCGCCTCGTTGAGCATGTACACCAGCTCATCGGCGGTCTTCGACGACCTCGCCAAGATGTTCACGGTGTTTCGTACCAGCGATGCGCTGACCAAATTCGCAAAAGACCTCGAACCCAAGACCGCCAAGCTGGAAGGGCCGTCGCTCACCAAGGCGCTCGATCACTTGAAGACGCTCAAGGCGGCGAGTGCCGATGCCATTCCTTTCGCGCTGACGATCGTCGTTAGGCGCCTTGCAACGCCGTCGCAGCTATTGCATCTCGCGACCAGGGTGGCGGAGAACAAGTCGCCCGCCGCGATCGCGGCCACGCCCTGTGCACTGGCCGTCTCGATGGTGCTGGACCAGATCGACGAGCGCCGCCTGCTTCTGGCCATCGCCCTGAAGGGCAATCGTGTCGCGGTCGCCAAAGCCATCCTGAAGGAGATCTACGCGATCGAGAACGTCGTCAAGGCGCAGATTGATCCCGGTAGCTCCGACTGGGGCAATCGTCTGCGCGATCAACTCGCGGCGGTGGCCGCGGTGCTCGAGGCCGACGGCGCGCAACACGGCCTGCGCCCGGGACAATCGCTGAAGGATCGCCTTGCGCAGACCGTGCAGAAGGGCCGCGCCATGATCGCGGACATCTTGCCGGCCTGATCGCGCTCGAGCGGCTCAGGTGAAGCAGGAAAGAATCTGAAGCAGCCGCTCGCGGTTCTCCTTGCCGATCTTGTCGGCGACATGCCGTTCGTGCTGGGCCGCAAGCTTCTTGAATTTGCGTAGTGCTTCCTGGCCCTGCGCGGAGAGGTGAAGCGCATGGGAGCGCCGGTCGGTCGTGGACGGCACGCGCTTGACCAGCTTGCGCCCTTCGAGGCTGTCGAGCAGATGCACCAGCCGCGCCCGCTCGATGCCGAGCCGCTTTGCAACGGCCATCTGGGTGAGCCCCGGATTGGCGCCGATCACGGTCATCACCGAATACTGCGTCGGCTTGATGTCAACCGCGGCGAGCGTCTTGATGAAGTCCTGGAAGATCCAGAGCTGGAAGCGCCTCACGGCGTAGCCGGCGTGGCCCGCCAGCGCGTCGAGGCCGATCTCCTGGTCTGTTGCGTCAGCGTGGCGTGAGCCGGACGCGGGCCGCTTGTTGCGGGCGGCAATTCCCGTTCCCGGGTGGACGGCATGGCTGGGCACAGGTTTCCTCCGGAGTTGCCAGCTTGTAGCGCGTCTACAGGATCGTGGAAATATTGTTGTTGACGACAACAATTGTTCTGCCCAACATTATGGGACGACAGCCCGCCACGAGGCTGCGGCCCGCACCGGTCGAGGGAGGAAACATGACGATGGCCGCCGCTCGCGGTAACGATCCCGACGGTATTTTCGCGACACCCGCCATCGTTGCCGAGCACCGGAGCGACGGCTCCATCATCGTCAGGTCGACGACACCCTTGAAACCCGTTGCACGCTGCGTCGGCGATTGGCTGGAGCATTGGGCGCGTACCGCGCCGAATCGTATCTTCCTCGGAGAACGCGCCGCCGATGCGCCATGGACGCAAGTAACCTACCGCGATGCGCTCAAGCAGGTGCGATCCATCGCCGCCTGGATTCTGGCGCAGGGGCTGAGTGCGGAACGTCCCGTTGCCGTTCTCTCCGACAACAGCATCGATCATGCACTGTTCGCACTCGGCGCGATGCATGCCGGCGTGCCCATCGCCGCGATCTCGCCGGCCTATTCGTTGATGTCCCGGGATTTGGACAAGCTCAAGGGCATGATCACGTTGCTTGCGCCGGGTGCGATCTACGTTTCCGGCACAAAGCTGTTTGCCGCGGCGCTTGCCGCGATCCGGCCGCTGCACGATGCAACGATCATCAGTGGCAGCGCCCGTGACGACGCCATTTCCTTCCGTGACATCGCATCGACAACGGAGACACCGGACGTTGCCAGGGCCTTCGCCGCGGTGACGCCGGACACGATCGCCAAATTCCTTTTCACCTCGGGCTCCACCGGCACGCCAAAGGCCGTGATCAACACCCAGCGCATGCTGACGTCGAGTCAGCAAGCCAAGGCGCAGACCTGGACCTTCCTGGAAGATGCAAGCAAGGACCTCGTCATTCTCGACTGGCTGCCCTGGAGCCACACCTTTGGCGCCAATCACAACTTCAACCTGGTGCTGCGCAATGGCGGCACGCTCTATGTCGACGGCGGCAAGCCGGCGCCCGGGCTGTTCGACACATCGCTGGCGAACCTGCGCAGCGTGGTGCCGACGGTCTATTTCAACGTGCCGCGCGGCTTCGACATGCTGATCGCGGCGCTGCGTGGCGACGAGGAGCTGCGCAGGAAATTCTTCGGCGGTGTCAAATTCGCGTTCTATGCCGGCGCGGCACTGCCGCAGAACCTGTGGGATGCGCTTGAACAGCTCTCGATCCAGACTGTCGGCCGCAAGCTGCCGCTGGTGTCGGCCTGGGGCTCAACCGAAACTTCGCCGCTCGCGACCGACTGCCATTTCCTGGCGAAGCGTTCCGGCAATATCGGCGTGCCGATCCCGGGCACCGAGCTGAAACTGGTGCCGTCAGGCGACAAGCTCGAAGTGCGCGTGCGCGGTCCCAACGTCACGCCAGGTTACTGGAAGGCGCCGGAACTCACCGCGCAGGCCTTCGACGACGAAGGTTTCTATCTGATCGGCGATGCCGTCAAATTCGCCGATCCTGCGCGCCCTGAGCTCGGATTGTTCTTCGACGGCCGCGTCGCCGAAGACTTCAAGCTCAATTCCGGCACCTGGGTCAGCGTCGGCACGCTGCGCGTCGCCGGCATCACTGCGCTCGCGCCGCTGGCGCAAGATATCGTCGTCACCGGCCATGACGGCGACGAGGTGCGTTTCCTCGTCTTTGCTAACATTGCCGCCTGCCGCGCCCATGCCGGGCTGCCGGACTGCGCAAGCGCGGATGAAGTCATCGGTCACGACAAAGTACGCGCCGCCATCTTGCAAGGCCTGGCAAAGTTGAAGGCGCAATCGCCGAACTCCTCCGGCCACGCCACGCGTGCTCTCTTGCTTGCCGAACCAGCGTCGGTCGATGGTGGCGAGATCACCGACAAGGGCTACATCAATCAGCGCGCGGTGCTGACGCGCAGGGCGGCGGCAGTGGCGGTGTTGAACGACGATTTATCGCGTGCCTGGATCGGCTGCGCCAACTAGGGCAGGGTTCTTCACCTTTTGAGCCGAGCTACCGTCCGCCGATCGCCGCAATTTGCGGCCAAAGGTCTCTCGTGGCAGGCATTTATGTTGCCAAAGCAACTAATCTATGGGAGCGTCTTTCCAAGAGCAAAGGCCAGGAGCCATTGAAGCGGGCCTGCTCAAGGGGAGGAAAGGATGTCCGGGCGAGGTCGCCCGCGCGACGATATGACGTCGCGCGCAGACAGCTATGGCAATTGCGAGGTGGCCAGTGGTGACACGGCTGGCACGCCGCGTTCAGGCTTATCCGTCGACATCTCCCACGCCTTTCACCGCGTCGAGATTACCGTGCACGCGCCGCAGCAGCGCGATCAGCGTTTCGCGCTCAGCTTTGTTCAGGCAGGACAACAGGCGCCGCTCGCGTTCGAGCGCGACCGCAATCACCTTGTCATGCGTCGCCGCGCCCTTTGCGGTGAGCGAGATCGAATAGGTGCGCCCGTCTTCGCGGCCGGCCTTGATGACAACCAGTCCGCGTTCCTCCATGGCCGCCAGCGTGCGGCTGACCGGACCCTTGTCGAAGCCAATGACGTGGCAGATGCGCGCGGCCGGGATTTCCGGCTCGATGGCGAGCAAGGCGAGGATGCGCCACTCCGTGACGTTCACGGCAAAGCGCTTCTGATAGAGTACGGTTGCGCTGCGCGACAGCTTGTTGGCGATGAAGGTGATGAGGGCGGGAACGTAACGGTCGAGATCGAGCGCCCGTCCGACCTGCAAGTCTCTTCCCGCGGCGGGGCCTCGCACCTGACGTGCCTGTCTGTTCCTGTTCATGGCCTTCCGGGACTGTCTGCAGCTTCAGACATAGAGACACCCCATAGCGCTCCGCAAGGACAAACTGCAGGAGGTCCTCATGACCACCGCAACGGCTGACATCCCCCACCTCGACTTCGACCCGTTCTCAATCGAGTTTTTCGCCGATCCGTTTCCGACGCATGAGCGGCTGCGCGAGGCTGGATCGGTCGTCTATCTCGACAAGTGGAACGTCTACGGCGTGGCGCGCTACGAGCAGGTGCACGCCGTGCTGAACGATCCACAGACTTTCTGCTCAAGCCGTGGCGTGGGTCTGAGCGATTTTGCGAAGGAAAAGCCATGGCGGCCGCCGAGCCTGATCCTGGAAGCCGATCCACCTGCGCATACGCGCACCCGCGCGGTGCTGAACCAGGTCCTGTCGGCGACGGCGATGCGACCGCTCCGCGCGCATTTCACGGCGCTTGCTGAAGCCAAGGTCGATGAATTGCTTGCCCGCGGTAGCTTCGACGCCATCGCCGATCTTGCAGAAGCCTATCCTCTGTCGGTATTCCCCGACGCGATGGGCTTGAAGCAGGAGGGCCGGGAAAACCTGCTGCCTTACGCCAGCCTCGTCTTCAACGCGTTCGGGCCGCCGAACGAGCTACGCAAGGAAGCGATCGAGCGTTCGGCGCCGCATCAGGCCTACGTCGCCGCGCAGTGCCAGCGCGAGAATCTCGCCCCCGGCGGCTTCGGCGCCTGCATCCATGCCCGCGCCGATGCCGGCGACATTACGCATGACGAGGCGCCGCTACTGGTCCGCTCGCTGCTGTCAGCCGGGATCGATACCACCGTCAACGGCATAGGCGCCGCCGTCTACTGCCTGGCGCGCTTTCCCAATCAACTTGAAAAACTGCGCGCCGATCCGTCGCTGGCGCGCAACGCATTCGAGGAAGCCGTTCGCTACGAAAGCCCTGTGCAGACTTTCTTCCGTACGACCACGCGCGAGATCGATATCGGCGGCCACACCATCGGCGAGGGCGAGAAGGTGTTGATGTTCCTTGGCGCCGCCAACCGCGATCCCCGCCGCTGGGAGAACGCCGACAGCTACGACATTACCCGTCGAACCTCGGGCCATGTAGGCTACGGTTCCGGCATCCACATGTGCGTCGGCCAGCTTGTTGCCCGCCTCGAAGGCGAAATCATGATGGCGACGCTGGCGCGCAAGGTGAAATCGATCGAGATCACTGGCGACTTGAAGCGCCGTTACAACAACACACTGCGCGGTCTCGAAAATCTGCCGGTCACCATCCAAGCGGCCTGACGGGACACTACTAATCGTCGAGGGGAAGGAAACCATGAGGAAGATTGAATTAATTGCTGCGGTCGCGCTGTCCTGTGCTGCCGGCGCGGCGCAGGCGCAAGTCTCCGGCGACGTCGTGCGCGTCGGCGTACTCAACGACATCTCCGGCATTTTCCAGGACACCAACGGCATGGGCTCGGTCGAGGCCGCGCGCATGGCGGCCGAAGATTTCAACGGCGGCGGCAAGAACATCAAGGTCGAGATCGTCTATGCCGACCACCAGAACAAGGCCGACGTAGGCTCCGCGATCGCGCGCAAATGGCTCGAGGTCGACGGCGTCGATGCGATCGTCGATGTGCCGAACTCGGCCGTTGGTCTCACCATCAATTCGCTGCTGCGGGACACCAAGATGACGTTCCTGGCGTCATCGACCGCAAGCTCCGACCTCACCGGCAAGGCCTGCTCGCCCAACACCATTCAATGGGTCAATGATGCCTGGGCCACCGGCAACACCACGGTGTCAGCGATGATGGCGCGTGGTGGCAAGGACTGGTACTTCATCACGGTCAACTACGCGCTTGGCCAGGGCATCGAGGCGGAAGCCACCAACTACATCGAGAAGAATGGCGGCAAGGTGCTGGGCTCCAGCAAGCATCCGCTCGGCACCTCCGATTTCGCCTCCTTTCTCCTGCAGGCGCAGGGTTCCAAGGCCAAGGTGATCGGTCTTGCCAACGCCGGCGGCGACACCATCAATGCCGTGAAGCAGGCCGCCGAGTTCGGCATCCAGCAGAGCGGCCAGTCCATGGTGGCGTTCCTGCTGTTCGTCAACGACGTGCATGGCATGGGCCTCAAGGTCGCGCAGGGCCTGCAGATCCTCGAATCTTTCTACTGGGACATGGACGACGACACCCGCGCCTTTGCAAAACGCTTTGCGGCGCGGCCGGGCATGAACGGCAAGATGCCGAGCGCCAACCAGGCCGGCGTCTACGCCTCCACGCTGGCTTATTTGAATGCAGTGGCGGCTAGCGGCAGCGACGATGCCAAGGTCGTCGTCCCGCAAATGAAGAAGTTCAAAGGCAAGGACAAGCTGTTTGGCGATGTCACCATCCGCCAGGACGGCCGCGTCATCCACCCGATGTTCCTGTTTGAGGTGAAGAAGCCGGACGAGTCGAAATATCCGTATGACTATTACAGACTGATCTCGACCATTCCGGCCGAACAGGCGTTCCGTCCGATGGCGGACGGCGGTTGCTCGCTGGTGAAGTGAGGTCGTCTACTGCGTTGTTACCTTGCTGCTGCCTTGCGTGATCAGCCGCGCCGGGCGCTGGTCGCGAAGGTAGATCCACAGCCAGCTCAGCGCCACGCTGAGGCGGTGGCGCAGCCCGATCAGGAAGTAGATGTGGGCGATGCCCCAGAGCCACCACGCGATGGTGCCGCGCAGCTTGAACTTGCCGAAATCGATCACGGCGAGGCGCTTGCCGATCTGCGCCAGGCTGCCGGCGTGCTTGTAGCGGAACGGCGGCAGCGTCTTGCCTGCGAGGCGCGCCTTGATCAAGGATGCAACATAGCGTCCTTCCTGCTTCGCGGCCGGCGCGATGCCGGGCACCGGACCTCCGTCGGGTCCCTTGATGGTGATGGTGTCGCCGACTTTCCAGCACATTGGGATCCTAAGCTTAGAATTCCACGTGGACAAGTTGTCG